>Ga0209971_1000008_pt1 | contig 102612 bp, 104 predicted proteins | sample InoplaM3SAM_FD_187588 | JGI IMG/M metagenome (GOLD analysis project Ga0209971, IMG submission 187588) | Arabidopsis thaliana rhizosphere microbial communities from the Joint Genome Institute, USA, that affect carbon cycling - Inoculated... | ecosystem: Host-associated > Plants > Roots >... | reverse complement strand
CCTTCGTGGAGTTCATCTGCTCGCACCATCCCGTTCACGGCGGCTGGGTCCGATAGGCCGGTGAAAAAGGAGTGAGGCATGGCTGAGGTGGACGTGTTTTCCAGCGCGACCGAGCTGCTTGCCGCCCTCCGCACCGGCGGCACCACCGCGGCCGAGCTGACCGAGCTCTTCATCCGGCGCATCGAGCGGTACGACGGCCGGCTCAACGCGGTGGTGGTGCGCGATTTCGACCGGGCGCGCCAGCAGGCGCGCGCCGCCGACCAGGCGCGGGCCCGCGGTGAGACGAGACCCCTGCTGGGGCTGCCGATGACGCTGAAGGAGTCGATCAACGTCGAGGGCCTCGGCACCACCTGCGGGGTGCCGGAGTGGAAGGGCTTCGTCTCGCAGCACGACGCGCCCGCGGCGGCGCGCACCCGCGCCGCCGGCGCGGTGCTGCTCGGCAAGACCAACGTGCCGCCGATGCTGGCGGACTGGCAGTCGGCGAATCCCGTCTTCGGGCGCACGAACAATCCGTGGGATCTCGGGCGGACGCCGGGCGGCAGCAGCGGGGGCAGCGCGGCCGCCATCGCCGCCGGTCTCAGCGCGCTCGAGGTGGGCTCGGACATCGGCGGGTCGATCCGGGTGCCGGCGGTGTTCTGCGGCATCTACGGCCACCGGCCGAGCGAGACCTTGCTGCCGAGGAGCGGTCAGTTCCCGCTGCCGCCGCTGCCCAACTCGGCGGTGGTGATGGGCGTGCAGGGCCCGCTGGCCCGCAGCGCCGAGGACCTCGAGCTGGCGCTCTCGGTGCTGGCCGGACCCGAGATCGGCGAGGACGTGGCGTGGAAGGTGACGCTGCCGGCGGCGCGGCGCGAGCGCCTGGCCGACTTCCGGGTGGCGATCCTCCCCCCGATTCCGTGGCTCGTCGTCGACAGCCAGATCACCGCGGCCCTGCAGGGTCTGGCGGATCGTCTCGCCACGCTGGGCGCGGCGGTCAAGGAGGTGCAGCCGGACGGCCTCGGCGACCATCGCGAGTACCACGGCTTCTACCGCACGCTGCTCTCCGCGGTCACCGGCGCGCGGGTGGATGCCGAGACGCGCCGGCAGCGCATCGCCAACCTGCGCGCGGCGGGCGACGATCTCTCGATGGGCGCGGCGCGCGGGCTCGAGGGCTCCGCGGGCGACTATCTGATCTGGAACGGCCGGCGCGAGCAGCACCGCGCGGCGTGGCGGGCGTTCTTCCGCGACTGGGACGTGCTGCTGGCTCCCGCCATCAACGTGCTCGCCTATCCGCACATCGAGCGCGCGTGGCCGGCCGACAACAGCGACCAGACGCTGACCTTCACGATCGACGGCCGGTCGGTGCCGTACCTGCACGGGCTCTGCTATCCCGCGCTCTCGACGGTGCCCGGGCAGCCGGCCACCGCGTTCCCGGTGGGGCGCTCGCGCGAGGGCCTGCCGATCGGCCTGCAGGCGGTCGGGCCCTACCTGGAGGACCTGACTCCGATCCGCTTCGCCGCCCTGCTGGCCCGCGAGATCGGCGGCTTCCGCAAGCCGTCCGGGTACGATCAGTCCTGATGCTGGCGATCGACGGTCACTGCGAGCCGCGCTTCACCGCCGTGCGCGAGGAGTTCTTCCGCAACTTCACCGAGCGCGGCGACGTGGGGGCCGCCGTCTGCGTGTATCAGGACGGCGTCCGCGTGGTCGACTGCTGGGGCGGCCACGCCGATCGCGCGCGGACCCGCGCCTTCGGCGCGGACACGATCGTCAACGTGGCCTCGACCACCAAGGGCATGGTCGCGCTCTGCGCCCACATGCTGGCCGAGCGGGGCAAGCTCGATCTGGACGCGCCGGTGGCGCGCTACTGGCCCGAATTCGCCGCCGCCGGCAAGCAGGACATCCCGGTGCGCTGGCTGCTGAGCCACCGCGCGGGGCTGCCCGCGATCCGCCGGCCCCTGCCCGCCGAGGCCCTGTTCGACTGGCGGGTGATGACCGAGGCGATCGCAGAGACTCCACCCTGGTGGACGCCGGGCCAGCGCCACGGCTACCACGCCATCACGTACGGCTTCCTGGTCGGCGAGGTCATCCGGCGCGTGGACGGCCGGACGGTGGGCGCGTTCCTGCGCGACGAGGTGACCGGCCCGCTGCGCGCCGACTTCTTCATCGGCGTGCCCGCGGCGGCGGACGGTCGCGCCGCCGAGGTCCTGGCGCCTCCGCCGCCGGCCGCGGGCGAGAAGACGCTCTGGGATACGATCCTCGCCGATCCCGACTCGCTCTCCGGTCGCACGTTCCTGAATCCGCCGCGCCCGGACGGGCTGGTCAACACGCGCGCCTGGCGCGCCGCCGAGATCCCGGCGGCCAACGGCCACACCAGCGCGCGCGGGGTGGCGCGCGTGTACGCTGCGCTCGCCCGCGGCGGCGAGATCGACTCGGTGCGTCTGCTCGCCCCGGCCACCATCGACCGCGCGATCGCGGAGCAGTCCAAGGGCCGCGACGAGGTCCTGACCCTGCCCACGCGCTTCGCCAGCGGCTTCATGCTCGGCATGCCCGGCGGCCTCTTCGACTGCGGTCCCGGCCGGCGCACCTTCGGCCATCCCGGCCGCGGCGGCTCCATCGGCTTCGCCGACCCGGACGCGCGCGTCGGCTTCGGCTACGTGACGAATCAGTACCTGACCGACACGCCTCGCCACCCGGACCGCCGCGTCCCGAGCCTGGTGGACGCGGTGTACGCGGCGCTGCCATGAGCCCGGCGTCCACCCTGACCGCGCGCGACTGCCTGCCCCGGGACGCCGAGCGCGCGCTCCTGATCGGGCGCGCCTGGTCACCCGCCGAGGACGGCCCCTGCGTCGTCGCGGTGCGCGGCGACGAGGTGGTGGATCTGACCCGCGCCTATCCGACCACGAGCCAGCTGCTGAACACCGCCAAGGCGGGCGACGTGCGCGCGGCGATGAAGGCCGCCCCGCGGCTCACCACGCTCGAGGCCCTGGCCGCCAACAGCGTGGAAGGCGCGCGCGATGCGTCGAAGCCATGGCTGCTGGCGCCGGCGGACCTGCACGCGGTCAAGGCCAGCGGCGTGACGTTCGTGGCCAGCCTGCTCGAGCGGGTGATCGAGGAGCGCGCCAAGGGCAACCCCGCCCTGGCCGACGGGGCGCGGCGCGAGATCCAGGCGATCGTCGGCCCGGATCTCCGCGGGGTGAAGCCGGGTTCGCCCGAGGCCGCGCGCGTCAAGGAGGTGCTGGTCGCCAAGGGCATGTGGTCGCAGTACCTCGAGGTCGGCATCGGGCCGGACGCCGAGCTGTTCAGCAAGTGCCCGCCGATGGCCGCGGTGGGATCGGGCGCCCGCGTCGGCGTGCACCCGGCGTCGGTGTGGAGCAACCCGGAGCCCGAGCTGGTGCTGGTGATCGACCGCGACGGAGCCATCATGGCGGTCACGCTGGGCAACGACGTGAACCTGCGCGACGTCGAGGGCCGGAGCGCGCTGCTGCTGGGCCGCGCCAAGGACAACAACGCCTCGTGCGCGATGGGCCCGTTCTTCCGCCTGCTCGACGAGCACTTCACGCTCGACCACGCGCGCCGGGTGAGCTTCGAGACGGTGGTGCAGGGCGCCGACGGCTTCCGCATCGCCCACCAGACCCAGGTGAGCGAGATCAGCCGCGACCTGACCGAGCTGGCCGGCCAGGCCATCGGCCGCCACCACCGCTACCCGGACGGCCTGGTGCTCTTCATCGGCACGATGTTCGCGCCCACCGCCGACCGGGGCGCCCCGGGCAGCGGCTTCACCCACAAGACGGGCGACGTGGTCTCGATCGCCGCGCCCGAGATCGGGCGCCTCGTCAACGAGGTCGTGGCGTGCGACGCGGCCGAGCCGTGGTCCTTCGGGACCGGCGCGCTGATGGCGAGCCTCGCCCGGCGCGGGCTGCTGCGCGCTTGACCGGCTTCGCGCCCGGCTTGCCGCCCAGCGGCCGCGCGCGCACCAGGATGAAGGCCACCAGGCAGGGCTGATCGCTGCGGTTGCTCCACGCGTGATTGGTGCCGCGCTGCACGAGCGTGTCGCCGGCCCGCATCAGCGTCTCGCCCTCGTCCATCAGCGCCCAGATCTCCCCGGAGAGCACGATGGCGTAGTCCACCGTGTCGGTCTTGTGCATGCCGGGATGCCGGGAGGCGTCCGGGTCCAGGGCGTGGCCGGCGCCCATCGCGCGAAAGGCGGCCTCGCGATCGAAGCCGCCCGGCGCCGCGTCGGGCGGGAACTCCACGACTCTGAAGATGGTGCCCAGGCCCGGCGGCTCCAGCGTCATCCGCCGCCTGGCCGCGTCGGCGCGGCCCGCGTTGGAGGCGGGGGCGGCGTCGGTCACCCACAGGTCGGTCAGCGCGAAGTCGGTCCGCCCCGGCAGGGTGACCACGTGGGGCGAGGGCCCGTCGCTGGCGATCATGGAGCGCCCCCGCGCGTTGTGTCCGGTCACGATCCGTCGAATCGGCTTGATCATGGCGGCCTCCCGCGCGGGACTATACACCGGCGCCCGGCCGGGTGAAACTGTCGGCGGCAGCGATCCCGCAGCACGAAAGAGGACGACATGGCCGATCTGGTGATTCGCGGCGGCACGGTGGTGGACGGCAGCGGGGCGGCGCGGCGGCGCGCGGACGTGGCGATCGACGGCGGCCGCGTGAGCCATGTCGGCCAGGTGCGCGAGCGCGGCGCGCGCGAGATCGACGCGGGCGGCCTCGTGGTGGCGCCCGGCTTCATCGACGTCCACACCCACTACGATGCCCAGTACACGTGGGATCCGTACGCCACCAGCAGCATCTGGCACGGCGTCACCACCACCGTGATCGGCAACTGCGGCTTTGCGATCGCGCCCTGCCGGCCCGACGACCGCGACCTGATCATGCGCACGCTGGTGAAGGTCGAGGGCATGTCGCTGGCCGCGATGCGTGCCGGCATCACCTGGGGCTTCGAGACCTTCCCCGAGTACCTGGATCATCTCGAGCGCTGCAATCCGAGCCTGAACGTGGCCGCGCTGCTGGGCCACTCCACGATCCGCCAGTGGGTGATGGGCGGCGAGAGCCAGCACCGGGTGGCGACCGCCGAGGAGGTGTCGGCCATGTGCGCGCTGGTGCGCGAGGCGATGGCCGCGGGAGCGATCGGCCTCGGCTCCTCCACCGCGGAGGCGCACGTGGGCGAGGGCGGGCTGCCGGTGGCCAGCCGGCTCGCGGATCGATCCGAATTCCTCGCGCTCACGCAGGCGATGGGCGAGTCGGGGCGCGGCCTCTTCCAGATCACCATCGGACCCAAGACCACGCTGGAGGACCTGCGCGAGATCTGGCGCGTCAGCGGCCGGCCCGCGATCTGGGCCGCGTTCTTCCAGCGCGACGACCGACCGGAGTACGTGCCGGAGCGCCTGGCCATCACCGAGGCCTTCCACCGCGAGGGCGTGGAGGTAGTGCCCCAGATCTCCTGCCGGCCGCTCACGATGGACTTCACGATGAAGAATCCCTACCCGTTCGAGGGCATGCCGGCCTGGCAGGCGGTGATGAAGGAGCCGGAATCGCGCTGGCTACACGTCTACGGCGATCCGGCATTCCGCGCCGCGCTCAAGGCCGATCTCGACGCGCGGCGCTTCGCGGTGTTCCGCGGCCGCTGGGATCTGGTGCAGGTGCTGCGGACGCACCGGCCCGAGCACAAGCCGCTGGAGGGCCAGAGCCTCGCCGATCTCGCGCGGGAGACCGGCAAGCATCCGGTGGACGCCTGGCTCGACCTGGTGACCGCCGACGGGCTCGACGTGGAGTTCCTGGCCGGGCTGCTCAACACCGACGAGACAGTGGTGGGCGACCTGATCGTCCACCCGCTTACCCTCATCACGCTGTCCGACGCCGGGGCGCATCTGTCGCTGATGTGCGACGCCGGCTACTCCAGCACGCTGCTCGGCAAGTGGGTGCGCCGCCTCGAGCGCTTGCCCCTGGAGGCCGCCGTGAAGCGGCTCACCGACGATCCAGCCCGTGCCTATCGCATCCCGCAGCGTGGGCGGCTTCAGCCGGGCTGCTGGGCCGACGTGGCCATCTTCGACCCGGCCACGGTGGACGCCCTGCCGGTGGAGTGGGTCACCGACCTGCCCGGCGGGGAGGGCCGCTTCGTCTCCCGCGCGCGCGGCGTGGAGTGGAGCCTGGTCAACGGCCGCCCCGTGCTGGAGCGCGGCCGCGTGGTCGAGCAGCCCGCGGGCCGGCGGCCGGGGCAGGTGCTCCGCCGCTTCGATCCGTGAGGACCCGGGCCGCGCTACTCCTCGAAGCGGCCGAGGCGGCGTAGCTCCGGAAACAACCGCATCCAGATCGCGGCCACCGCGATCGTCCCGAGGCCGCCCAGCAGCACCGAGAGCACGGTGCCGATCAGCGCGGCCAGCACGCCCGACTCGAAGGCGCCGAGCTGGTTGGAGGTGCCGGTGAAGAGCGAGTGCACCGCGCTCACCCGGCCGCGCATCGCGTCCGGCGTGCGGATCTGGGCCAGCGACATGCGGATGACCATGCTGACCACGTCGGCCGCGCCCAGGATCGTGAGCGCGACGAGCGACAACACGAAGTCGGTGGAGAGGGCGAACACCACCGTGGCCGCGCCGAAGACGATCACCGAGCGGAAGAGCGTCGACCCGAGGCGGTGCTCGAGCGGGTAGCGCGCCAGGAACACCGACGTGGCCAGCGCGCCGATGGCGGGCGCCGAGCGCAGCACGCCGAGCCCGACCGGCCCGACTTTCAAGATGTCCTTGGCAAACACGGGGAGGAGCGCGGTGGCCCCGCCCAGCAGCACCGCGAAGAGATCGAGCGACATCGAGCCCAGCAGCACCCGCTGGCCGTAGATGAACGCGGCACCCGAGAACACGGTCTCGAGCGTGAGCGGCTCGCGCGGGCGCACCCGGCGCGCCACCCGGATCGCGACCGCGAGCGCGCCGGCCAGGATGAAGAGGCCGCCGGCGGTGAAGTAGGCCGCGCCGGGGCCGAACGCGTAGAGCAGGCCGCCCAGCGCCGGCCCGACGATCTGGGCGGTCTGCCCGGCCGAGATCACCCAGGCCATCGCGGGCGCGATCAGCGAGCGGTCCACCACCTCGGGCACCAGCGCGCTCATCGCGGGGTTCTCGAAGGCCTGCGCCGCGCCGAGCAGCGCCACGAGGGCGAAGATGGTGGTCCGCGTCTGCCAGCCGCCGATCGCGCCCAGGGCCAGCGCCGCCGCGACGGCCGCCTTCGCGATCTCGCAGAGGATGACCACGAGCCGCCGGTCGTAGCGGTCGGCCACCTGCCCGACCACGAGCGTCAGCAGGATCATCGGCACGAACTGGGCGAGCCCGACCAGCCCCAGGTCGAGCGCGCGGCCGGTCAGGTCGTAGAGCTGCCAGCCCACCGCGACGCCCAGCATCTGGAAGCCGACGGTGGCCAGGACCCGGGACGACGACAGCAGGGCGAACGGCGGGTGCCGCAGCAGCCGGGACGGATCGGAAATCTCGCGCGCCTCTACCGGTTGGCCCGGGCCAGCACCGCGTGCAGCAGCACGTTCACCCCCGGCGACGTGTAGTCCAGCTCGGCGTGCTCGGCCTCGTTGTGCGAGATGCCGTCGCGGCACGGGGTGAAGATCATCGCGGTCGGCGCCACGCGCGAGATGTAGTAGGCGTCGTGGCCGGCCTGGCTCAGGATGTCGCGGTGCGGGACGCGGAGCACCTCGGCCGCCTCGCGAATCAGCCGCACGCAGCCGGGATCGAACCGCTCGCTGCCGAACTGCCACTCCCCCGCGATGGCCATGTCCACGTTGGCCCGGCGCGCGCAATCCGGAATCGCCGCCTTCACCTCGGTCCACATCCGATCGGCCACCGCGCGGTCGGCGTGCCGCACGTCGCAGGTGAGCTGCGCGTACTCCGACAGGATGCCCGCCTTGTTCGGCCACGCGATCATGCGGGCCACCGTCGCCTTGCCCTCGCTGGCGTGGTACTTCCACCCCACGTCGTTGACCGCGACGGCCAGCATGGCCGCGCCCACCAGCGCGTTGCGCCGGCGGTCCATCGGGGTCGGCCCCGCGTGCGCGGTCTCGCCGTGGATGTCGACGTGCATGCCGCGCGTGGCGTAGCCACCCACCACGATGCCCACCGGCACCGCCTCGCGATCGAGAATCGGCCCCTGCTCGATGTGCAGCTCGAAGTAAGCGTCGATCGATCGCCCGCCCACCGCGGTCTTGCCGTTGTAGCCGATGCGCTCGAGCTCGGCTCCAAATTGCTTGCCGTCGTCGTCGCGCAGGGCGAGCACCCAGTCCACGTCGAACACGCTCGCGAAGGCGCCCGAGGCGACCATGGGCGGCGTGAAGCGCGCGCCCTCCTCGTTGGTCCAGCACACCAGCTCGAGCGGGCGCTTGGTGGCGACGCGGCGGTCGTCGAGGGTCCGCAGCACCTCGAGCCCGGCCAGCACGCCCACGATGCCGTCGTACTTGCCGCCCGCGAACTGGGTATCGAGGTGGCTGCCCATCAGCACCGGCGGCAGGTGATCGTCCACGCCGGGCCGCCGCGCGAAGATGTTGCCGACGCGGTCCACCGTCACCGTGCAGCCGGCCTCGGTGCACCAGGTGGTGAACAGGTCGCGCATCTCCTTGTCCGCGTCGGTGAGCGCCAGCCGGCGCAGGCCCCCCGCCTTGCCGGGACCGATCTCGCCCGAGCGCATGACGGTGGACCAGAAGCGTGCCGCGTCGATCGAGAACAGATCCGGGCTGGACATGGCGCGCGCCCTCCCGGCGCGCTCCGGTCTTACCGCGCCCCGCGAGAGGCTGTCAACCGTCTTGACACCCGGCGGCGATCCGCGAATATGTGAGCCAGCCGCCGTGCACTACGTCGATCCCTCCACCGGCCAGACCTACCCGCTGAGCGCGCCGCGCTGGCGCGCCGACAACGGCCACTATCTCAACCTGAGTCCGGGCCCGGGCCTGCGCCGCCGCGACATCGACACCGGGCGGCGCTCGGTCTGGCGCTACCGACGTGGACTGGCCGTGGAGGTCGAGCACGCGGTGAGCCTCGGCGAGGGCTGGACCCCGCTGATCCAGGGTCACTGGCATCGCGCCCCCGTGCACTTCAAGCTCGAGTTCATGATGCCGACCGGCTCGTTCAAGGATCGCGGCATGACCGTGATGGTGAGCCATCTCAAGAGCCTCGGGGTGGCCTCGGTGCTGGAGGACTCCTCGGGCAACGCGGGCGCCTCCCTCGCCGCCTACGCCGCGGCGGCCGGACTGCGCTGCCGCATCCTGGTGCCGGAGACCGCTTCGTACCCGAAGATCGCGCAGATCGCCGCGTGCGGCGCCGACGTGGTGACGATCCCCGGCTCACGCCAGGACGTGGCGGACGAGGCGACGCGCCAGAGCGCCGAGCTCTTCTACGCCAGCCACAACTGGCAGCCCTTCTTCGTGGAGGGCACCAAGACTCTGGCGTACGAGGTGTGGGAGCAATCGGACTTCCGCGCCCCCGACAACCTGGTGGTGCCGCTCGGCTACGGCAGCAACGTGCTGGGCGCCGGGCGCGGCTTCGCCGAGCTGGTGCGCAACGGCGAGATCGCCCGCCGCCCGCGCCTCTTCGGCGTGCAGGCCGCCGGCTGCGCCCCCTTCTCCGCCGCCTTCCACGAGAGCGTCGAGCACCTGGTCCCGACTCCGGTGAAGCCGACGATGGCCGAGGGCATCGCGACGCCCAAGCCCACGCGCGTCGCCGAGGTCCTGCGCGCGGTGCGCGAGACCGGGGGCACCGTGCTCGCGGTGGAGGAGGGCGAGATCGCCGAGGCGCTCCGCGGCCTGGCGCGCCTCGGCCTCTACGTGGAGCCGACCTCGGCGGTCGCCGCCGCCGGTCTCACCCGCCTCCTCGATGCCGGCGTGATCCGGCCGCAGGAATACAGCGTGCTGGTGCTGACTGGCTCGGGCCTGAAGGCGTCGGCCACCGTGGGCGAAGTGCTGAAGCTCGGCGCGCGCAGCGCCTAAGCCGCTTCCCGGCTACCCTCGTGGCGAGCGTCTGCCGATGGGCGTGGCACGTGCTGCCGCTTGACCCGCCAGCGCCGTACGTCGCCGCTCGTACCAGCTCGACATCAGCTCCATGGCGATCCAAGCGGCAATGGCACCGACCAGAAGCGCAAGCCTTCCCGCTTCCCAACCCCACTGGTCCGTGATCCAGGCGAACGCCGACGGTGACGCGGCATTGACGATGAGCACCGGTGTCGCGATGCCCCCCAGCACCGCTCCGTACCCCTTCGAGCCGAACAGAGCGAGCGGCACCGCCCCGCGTACGATCGTGATAACCCCCTGAGAGGCGCCCATCAGCAGCGTGAAGATCACGACCAGCGGCAGGCTTCGCGTGCCGAGCATCAGCAGAAGCAGCGATAGCGGCAGGATTCCGACCGCGATGCGGCCCACCGTGATCGCTCGCAGCTTTCTCGCGAACGCGATCTCCACCACCCGCCCACCGAACTGAGCCACTCCCTTCATCGAGGCGACCCATACCGCGACCGCGGTGGTCAGTCCGGCGGCCTCGAGCAGCGGAACGAGCTGCACCGAGACGACGCCGAACACGAAGCCGTTGAGCGACATGACCAGCGCGAACAGCCCGATGGCGACGGAGCGGGCACGCCCTTCGAGCGGAGGCTCTTCCGTCGCCTGCCGGGCCGCACCGGCTGGTTGAGCCGGGCCCTCGGATGCCTCTCGGCGCGAGAGTCCGAACCAATGCAGCGGCAAGCACACCGCCAGGTTGATCACCGCGAAGAGGACGAGGGTCTGTCGCCATCCCACTCGCTGATCGAGGGCGTAGCCAATCACCCAGAACACCGAGGAGGCGAACGCGCCGAAGAGGGTCAGATACGAGATCGCCGACCGCCCCCGGGAGGGCGTGACCTGCACCAGTGCCGCGAAGGCGGCATCGTACAGGCACATCCGCATGCCGAGGCCGAGGAACGCCCAGACCACCAGGTACACCGGCTCGTTGCGGACGTGCGCGAGGGCGAAGAGGCCGGCCCCCACGAAGACGCTGCCGAGGCTCATCACGGTACGAGCCCCGTGTCGATCGATCGCTCGCCCCACCGTCGTCGATACGAGGCCCATCACGAGCAGCGCGACGGTGAAACCCAGGAACACGAACCCCCGGCTCCAACCGGTGTCCTGGCTGATCGGCCCCGCGAGCACGCCGAGACAGTAATAGCTCGTCCCCCAGGCGGTGATCTGGGTGATGCCGAGCGCGACGACCGCGCCCGCCATGGGGCCGGTGAGACGAGGCTTGAATCGCATGGCGACTACTCTACGGAATGCGGCTTGACATATCAATCCACACTTCGATATCTTTCGAAATGTAGCGAGCGGTCAGGGAGGCTTCCCCTATGGGACAGGACAAGGTGGTGGCCAGTTCGTGCGGTGGCGATGGTGGTCCCGGGCCGATACCGACGGCACGGGGTGAGCTGCCCATCGCGGTGATCGGCGCCGGCCCGGTCGGTTTGGCGGCCGCGGCCCAGCTCGCGGCCAGGCGCCAGCGGTTCCTGGTCCTGGAAGCCGGCCCGGCGGTGGGGACACATGTCAGCGCCTGGGGTCACGTCCAGGTCTTCTCGCCGTGGCGCTACAACGTCGATCCCGCCGCCCGGTCCCTGCTCCGCCGCGCCGGATGGGTGGAGCCCGCCGGCGATGCGCTGCCGACCGGCGCCGAGCTGGTCATCAACTATCTGCAGCCGCTGGCGAAGCTACCGGACATCGCGCCCAATCTCCGGTTCGGGACACGAGTGCTCGCGGTGGCTCGCGCCAGTCACGACAAGATGAAGTCGGCGGGTCGCGAGCAGGCGCCCTTCGAGATCCGGATCCGGACCTCGGCGGCCGAGGAGAGCTTGCGGGCCAGAGCCGTGATCGATGCCTCGGGCACCTACGGGTCCCCCAACCCGCTCGGGGCCAACGGTCTCCGGGCCATCGGCGAAGGCGGGGGCCGGCGGCAGATCTTCTCTGGCATCCCGGATGTGCTCGGAAACGACCGCGTCCGCTACGCCGGCCGATCCGTGGCCGTGGTCGGGAGCGGGCATTCGGCCTTCAATGCGCTGCTGGACCTGGCTCAGCTGTCGACGACCGAGCCGGGCACGACCATCACCTGGGTCGTGAGACGAGACGACGTCGCGGCTGCCTATGGAGGAGGGGCGGCCGATGCGCTGCCGGCGCGAGGCGCCCTCGGAGCCCGACTCCGGGCTCTCGTGGATGCGGGTCAGATTCGCCTCGTCGCGGGTTTCCGCACCGCCGTCGTGGAACGCACGACGGAGAAGATCGGCCTTCGTGACCCCGATGGGCGGGCGCTGGGACCGTTCGACGAGATCATCGCCGTCACCGGGTTCCGGCCGGACCTGGCCATGCTGAGCGAGCTTCGGCTGGACCTCGATCCGATTGTCGAGAGCCCGCGGGCGCTGGCTCCCCTGATCGACCCGAATGTCCATAGCTGCGGGACGGTGCCGCCGCATGGCGCCGAGGAGCTGCGGCAACCCGAGCCCGGCTTCTACATCGTCGGCATGAAGAGCTACGGGCGAGCCCCGACGTTTCTGATGCTGACCGGCTACGAGCAGGTGCGCTCGGTGGTCGCGGAGCTGACGGGCGATCTGGTGGCGGCTCGCCGCGTGGAATTGACCCTGCCGGCCACCGGGGTCTGTTCCACCACGCCCGGCGCCGCTGAAGCGACCAGCTGCGCTCCGGTCGCCGCCGAGTCACCGGCCGGCTGTTGCGGCGCTCCCACGCCGACGTTGATCGGCGGACTGGGTCGGACGGTGCGATGAAGACGATCGCGCGTCTTCCGCTGTCCCAGCTCCAGGCGAGCGACGAGCACGTCGACGCGTTCAAGGCCCTGGCCCACCTGTCACGGCTCCAGGTGTTCTTCTGCCTGGTCCGCGCGGGAAAGGAGCTGTCGGTCGGCGAGATTCAAGCCGAGCTCGAGATCCCCGGTCCGACGCTGTCCCACCACCTCGATGTCCTGCGCCGGGCCGGTCTCCTCGAGAACCGCAAGGAAGAGCGTTACATCTACTATTCCGTCAAGCGGGATTCGGTGACGGCGCTGGTTCGCCTGCTCACCGCCTGCTGCTAGGAGGGTGCCATGAGCGCCAAGGTCCATCTGCACATGCACGTGTCCGACCTGGGCAAGAGCCGCGTGTTCTACGAGAAGTTCCTCGGCGCCGACCCGGTGAAGATCAAGCCCGGCTACGTGAAGTTCCTGCCCGATTGGGCGCCGGTCAATCTCGCGCTCTCCGCGGGCGGCGCCGACGGAGAAGGCACCGTGAACCACGTCGGCGTGCAGGTTGACGCGGTCGATACCGTCATGACCCATCTCGCCCGGGTGAAGGCCGCCGGCCTGCCGGTTCGCGAGGAGATGGGTGTCGACTGCTGCCACGCCAACCAGGACAAGTTCTGGGTCCGTGATCCGGACGGGGTCCAGTGGGAGGTCTACCATCTCAACTACGACCTGGAGGGCGAGGACGACAGCTCGCCGGTCAAGGGCGCCGCGCTCCCACTGGCCAAGCGCAACGCCTGCTGCTCCTCCTGAGAGCCGGGATCGGCACTCCCGAGGTCGTGGCGTGAGCGACCGGCCGAGTCTCGCCCGTCGGCTCGTGGCCGAAGGCGTCGGGACCGCCATGCTCCTCGCCACCGTCATCGGGTCGGGAATCATGGCCGAGCGGCTCTCGGGCGGTAACGTGGCGGTCGCCCTGCTCGCCAACACGATGGCAACCGGTGCCGCCCTGGTGGCGCTCATCCTGACGTTCGGGCCGATCTCCGGCGCCCATTTCAATCCAGCGGTCACCCTGGCGGACGCGTCGCAGGGCGGTCTGCCGTGGTCCGACGTGCCTGCCTACCTCATCGCCCAGATCGTCGGCGCCTTCACCGGTGCCGCGGCCGCGCACGTGATGTTCGAGTTGCCTCTTTTCTTCGCCTCGCAGCATGCCCGGTCCGGCCCCGCCCAGATGTTCAGCGAGTTCGTGGCGACGTTCGGGCTCCTGGCCGTCATCTGGGGGTGCGCGCGCACTCGGTCTCCGATCGTACCGTTCGCGGTGGCCGCCTACATCACCGCCGCCTACTGGTTCACCGCCTCGACGTCCTTCGCGAATCCGGCGGTGACCCTGGCGCGCGCGGCATCGGACACGTTCGCCGGCATCCGCCCCGCAGACGCGCCCGGGTTCATCATCGCGCAGCTACTGGGCGCCGGGGCCGCCACCGCGCTCTTCCGGTGGCTGGTGCCGAGCCTTCCCGCGACGGCTCGTGATGTCGTCGTGCGCGGTCGATGAGGGCTCTCGCGCCCGGTGGATCGGCATGGCTGGCTGCGATCTGCATCTCGCGCGTCGGCTCGTTCATGGTCTACATCGCCTACGCCGCGACCCTGCCGGTCCTGCAGCGAGAATGGCATCTGTCCGGGACCGCGGCGGGAACCATCGCGTCGGCATTCCAGGTCACCTATGCCGTCTCCCTGATGGGCTGCTCGAGCCTCGCCGACCGCGTGGGCGCTCGCCGGGTGTTTCTCGCCGGCACGGTGACGTCGGCGGTCGTGGCGGCCGTCTTCGCGATGTACGCGCGGGACTACTGGTCGGGTCTCTGGCTCTATACGCTGCTGGCCCTGACGCAGGGGAGCATGTACACGACCGGCATTCTCCTCGTCGCCGAGAACGTGCCCGTCGAGCGGCGAGGTCGAGCCATGGGCGCCTATCTGGCCGGCCATTCCCTCGGTCTGGCCGTGGCGTTGATGCTGGCGGGTGCCGCCATTCCGCGGGGCGGTTACGTGCTCGCGTTCTGGCTTCTCGCGGTCGGGTCCATCGTCGGTGGTGCGGTCGCCTGGATCGCAGTCCGCTCGACCGCCAACGTCATCACGTCACGGGCCGCGGGTCAGCGGTTTGTCGGCGAGGTGCTCCGCAACCGGCCGGCCATGCTGCTGATCGCGGGCTACACCTTCCACTCCTGGGAGCTGCTGGGCATGTGGGCGTGGACGCCCGCGTTCCTGGCCGCGTGCTTCGTGGCCGCCGGCGCGGAGCTGAGCCGCGGCGCCGGTCTCGGCGCCTACATGACGTCGCTGTTTCATCTGACCGGGATGGTGGCGGCATTTCTCGCCGGGGTGTTCGCCGACCGGTTCGGGCGCACGCCGATCATCCTCATCATGGCGGCCGTCAGCGCCGCCTGCTCGCTGGTCTTTGGATGGCTCATCGGAGCTTCTCTGGCTCTGATCGTCAGCGTGGGCCTCATCTATGGCTTCGCGGCCCTGGGAGACTCGCCGATCTATTCCACCGCGATCACCGAGGTGGTCGCCCCCGCCTACCGCGGCTCCGCGCTGGCCCTGCGGTCCCTCCTGGGCTACGGAGCCGGAGCCATCGCGCCCCTGCTGTTCGGCGCCATCCTCGACTGGCACGGGATCCAGACTGCCGGTGCCTGGGGTTGGGCTTTCGTGAGCCTCGGTCTCGCCGGGCTCGGTGCCGTCTTCTCGGCCATTCTGCTGTACCGGACGACGGGGGCCCGGGTCCTGCACCGAGGCCCGGCGCACCGAGACTCCGCGCTCGGCGTGTCCTCGCGATGACCACGCCCCCGATCCTCACCCGGATCGCCACCGCGGCGGATGCCGAGGCCATTGCCGCGATCTACAACCAGGGCATCGCCGACCGGATCGCGACCTTCGAGACCGAGCCCCGGACCGCGGAACAGATCGCCGCGTTGCTCGCCGACAAGGGCGACCGGTACCCTACGGTGGTGGCCGAGCGGGACGGGCGGCTCGTGGCCTGGGCCGGCGCGGGGGCATATCGGAGCCGGCCGGCCTATTCGGGCGTGGCGGAGCACTCCGTCTACGTCGCCCGCGCGGCTCGCGGCACCGGGGCCGGCCGCGTCACGTTGAACGCGCTGTGCCAGCTCTACGCCGAGCGAGGGTTCTGGAAGATCGTCTCGCGGATCTTTCCCGAGAACATCGCCAGCCTCACCCTCCACGAGAAGTGCGGCTTCAGGGTGGTGGGGGTCTACCACCGCCACGGCAAGCTCGAGGGACAGTGGCGGGACTGTGTCATCGTGGAGCGATTGCTCGACCGAGCCGGTGACGTCGAGCCACCTTGAGGCCGGCGCGCCTCGTCGTCTGCATCTGCATCGCGCAGGTCTGCGCCCAGATCGGCGCCTACACGTGGCCCGCGTTGCTCCCCGAGTTCATCGCGGGCTGGCACCTCACGAACCGTGAAGCCGGCTGGATCACCGGCCTCTTCTACGCCGCCTACACGCTCTCCGTCCCGATCCTCGTCACCCTGACCGACCGGGTGGACCCGCGGGCGGTCTATCTGACCGGGGTCGCGATGACCATTGCCAGTCACTGGGGCTTCGCCGCCTTTGCCGAGGGCTTCTGGACGGCCGCCGCGCTGCGCGCGCTGGCCGGCATCGGCTGGGCCGGGACGTACATGACCGGGCTGAAGCTACTCGCGGATCGCGTGGATGCCACGCTGATGTCCCGCGCCGTCGCGGGACACGCGGCAAGCATCGGCGTCGCGGGCTCACTGTCGTTCGTGTTCGCGGGGGCGTTGAACGGCAGCGTGGGATGGCGAGGCGCCTTCGTGGCCTCCGGCATCGTCGCGCTGGTCGGATGGCTGATCATTGTCTTCTTTGCCCCTCCGCGAGACACGTCCCGCGATACCCGCAGCCAGGGGGCTCTGTTCGACTTCCGGCCGATCCTCCGCAACAGGTCCGCGATGGCCTATGCGCTCGCCTACTGCGCGCACACATGGGAGATGAACGCCCTGCGCGGCTGGGTCGTGGCCTTCCTGGCCTACGTACTTGCGGCGACCGGAGACGGGAGCGGGTGGATCGGCCCGACCGTGGTCGCCACCATCATGGGGTTCATCGGCACGTGGGCCAGCGTCGCCGGCAACGAAGCGTCCATCCGTCTCGGTCGCCAGCGCCTCGTGCGTCTCTCCATGCTGTCGTGCGCCGTGTTCGCGGCCGGTATCGGCTTCCTCGGGGCTCGCTCCTATCCCCTCGCCACCGTCCTCGTGCTCGTCTACGGATTGCTCATCTGGCTGGATTCCTCGTCGCTCACGGCGGGGGCGGCGGGCAGCGCCGACCCTCGTCGTCGCGGCGCGACCCTCGCGGTGCACTCGATGGCCGGCTACGCGGGTGGCTTCGTGGGGCCCGTCGTCATCGGGTCGATTCTCGACCTGGGTGGTGGCATGTCCCCGCTCTCGTGGGGTCTGGCGTTCCTGCACATCGCGGTCATCGGGCTCATCGGGCGATTCGCCTTCGTGACGCTGGCGCCCCGCGACCTCGTCGGCGACAGAGCCGGCCGGTAGCCGAAGCCGGACCGTCGCCAGGCGCAATCGCCGGCGCTTCGGGTCAGTCGGTCTCGATGGGCAAGCTGGAGTCCTCTGCCCACTCGCTCATCGAGCCGTCGTAGAGGGTGAGGTCGTCGAAGCCCAGCTGATGAAGCAGGAAGAGGTCGATGGTCGCGGAGATGCCGGCGCCACAATAGGCGATGACCCGTCGGTCGGGAGTGACTCCAGCCGCATCGAATCGGGCCAGGGCGTCGGCCGGCGAGACGAAGCGCCCGGTCGTGGGATCGACCAGGCTCGTCGCCGGCACATTGACCGAGCCCGGTACGCGCCCGGGTCGGCGGTAGGGCGACGGCCCGAGCCCCTGATAGGATTGCGGGGCCAGTGTGTTCATCGTGACGGTGCGCGAATCGTGGATCGCCGCCTCGACCGCCACCTTGTCGACAACGAGCGCGGGCCGGGAGCGCGGGATGAACGTGGTCGGCAGATACCGCTTCGGCTCACCGCACTCGATCGGCCGGCCCTCGGCCTGCCAGATGTCGAAGCCGCCATCGAGTACCGACACCCGATCGAAGCCGAGCGCGCGCAGCATCCACCAGACCCGGGTCGCCCACATCATCGAGCCGATGCTGTACAGCACGACGTGGCAACCGTCGCCGAGCCCGTGACGGCCGAAGGCCAGGGCCAGCTGCTCGACGGATGGCATCATGAACATCAGGTGCGTGCCGGAGGCGGACAGCTCGCCCTGCAGGTCGAGGAAGTCGGCGCCTGGAATGTGGCCGGCGAGGAACGTTTGCCGGCCCGACACCACCTCGTACGGGACGGCCGAGCCGGCCGGGGCAGGCTCCAGATAGGTCGTGCAGTCGTAACAGCGCAGATCGCCCCGCCCGAGCCGGGCCGCGAGGGCGTCGGTGGAGATCAGGGCGTCGGGATCGCGGATCTGTACCATGCCAGCCTCTGCGCTGAACTCTGCCACAACGTGCGGACCGTGCGGAGCGGGAAGACCGGATGACAGGCTAGTCCGGGCCCGGCCCCGGCACGGCGGACTCGCGGGCAGGACGTTTCGTCAACGGGTTCGCGCCAGGACGGAGCACGTCGATCCCCCAGCCGACGTCGAGCGGCTCGCCAAGCCAGCGCGCACACGAGGTGCGCGCGTGGATCGTCAGGCCCAGCGCGAGTGCTCCTCGTCGATCGCCGCGACCGGATCCGCCGGTGGCAGTGGCGGCGGGACCTCCGGCAGCGGTCGGCCATCCCGCGCCCGCGATTCAGTCGCGCGCGGAAAAGCTGTCAAGCGGAAAGACGGCTGGCTAACCCCCGTAGAACACGTTCGGCCCCAGCTCCTTCAGCCACAGCGTGGCATCGTCCGCGCGGCCCTCGATGGCCCCGCCCTGCCCCGCGTCCACCACCTCGCCGACGAAGACCGAGTGGTCGCCCTTCTCGACGGTATCCACGAGGCGGCATTCGACGTAGGCGGGTGTGCGCTCGAGCACGGGGGCGCCGGTGCTGCCCCAGCGGAAGGGCTCGCCCGAGATGGTCTGGTTCTCGCGCACCGCCGGCTTGAAGAAGGTGAAGGCCATCGCCTGCTGGCCCTTGCCGAGCATGTTGAGCGCGAAGGCCTTCGAGTCCTTGATGAGCGCGTGCGCGTGCGAGTCGGCCTTGACACCGACCGCCACCAGTGGTGGGGCGAACGAGGCCTGGGTGACCCAGTTCACCGTCGCGGCCGCGACCGCGTCGTCCTTGCCCTTCGCGGTCAGCACGTAGAGGCCGTAGGGGATCATGCGCAGCACCGTCTTCTTGACGTTGGCATCCATGGTGGGCTCCTGGGCGCTCTCCTGGAAAATGGTTGTGCCGCCGATTCTGCCACCGCGCCGGCGACGTGTCGACCCGCCGGTTGACCGCCTCGGAGATTCGTGAAAGGCTGTCCGCCATGCCGGCCCGGAGCGGAGCGGAGTACGTCGAATCGATCCGGAAGCAGCCGCCGTGCGTCTACCTCGGTGGACGGCGGATCGCCGACGTCACCGCGGAGCCGGTCTTCGTCGAGCCGATTCGCGCCATCGCCGAGCAGTACGACATGCAGAGCGACCCCGCCTACCGCGACGTGATGACGTATCCCTCGCCGAGCAGCGGGCAGCCGGTGTCGACCTCGTTCCTGATCCCGCGCTCGCGCGAGGAGCTGGTCCGGAAGCGCAAGCACTTCAAGCTGCGCGCGGACCACAACTTCGGCTTCATGGGCCGCTCGCCCGACTTCATGAACCAGTTCGTCACCGGCTGGCACCTGATGGCCGATCGCTTCGCCCGGGCCGGCGCCCGCTTCGGCGAGAACGCCACCCGCTACTACGAGCACGTGCGCGAGCGCGACCTGTTCCTCACCCACATGCTGATCAACCCGCAGATCGATCGCAGCAAGACCTCGGCGCAGCAGGAGGACCCCTACCTGCATCTGGGGCGGGTGCGCGAGACGTCCGACGGCATCATCGTGCGCGGGGCCAAGATGCTGGGCACGATGGCCCCGATCACCGAGGAGGTGGCGGTGATTCCCTTCGGCGGCGTTCCGCCGGGCGACGACGCCTACGCGCTGGCCTTCGCGATTCCCTCGGCCACGCCCGGGCTGACCTTCATCTGCCGCGAGACGGTGTCGTCGCTGCCCCGGTCGCGCTTCGACCATCCGCTGTCGAGCCGCTTCGAGGAGATGGACTGCATCGCGGTGTTCGAGGACGTGCTGGTGCCCTGGGACCGCGTGATGGTCGACGGCAGCCCGGGGAGCGCCGAGATCATCAACACGATGGGCGCGGACTACGGCGCGCTGATCAATCTGCAGACCGCCGCGCGCATGCTGAGCCAGCTCGAGTTCTTCTGCGGGCTCGGCATGAAGGTGGCCGACGCGATCGGGATCACCGGCTTCCTCCACGTGCAGGAGAAGCTGGGCGAGATGCTGAGCCAGATGGAGATCGCCCGCGCGGTGTTCTACGGCTCGGAGGCCATGGCCCAGCAGTTGCCGAGCGGGGTGTGGGTGCCGGGCGGGCACGGCCTGCGCGCGTTTCATCTGCAGACCGGCAAGGTGTACAGCCGCTTCGTGGAGATCGTGCAGAGCCTCGCGGCCGGCGGCTTCTTCTACGCCCCGAGCGAGGCGGATCTGCAGAATCCCGAGCTGCGGCCCTACATCGATCGCTACGTGCGCGGGCGCGCGGGCGTGTCGGCCGAGGAGCGCATCGCGCTGTTCAAGCTGGCGTGGGACGCGACCGGCGAGGCCTTCGCGCAGCGGATGGCCCAGTACGTGCGCTTCTACTCCGGCGACCCGATCCGCTTGACCGCGGGGTTCTACGCCCAGTACGACAAGCGGCCGCTGTTCGACCTGGTCGATCGTGCGCTGGGCCGGCTCGACGGCGTGCCGCTGCCGATCACCCCCGACGACCCCGGCGCGCCCATCCCCTACCAGCCGGGCACGCGCGGCATGGCCGGCACCTACGCCGCCACGTCCCTGCCCACGAACCCGTAGCCCCGGAAGGGGGGCAAAGCCCCCTCCGGGTTACAGATATCGCGTCGGCCAGTTGATCGTGCGCCACATGTGCGCCGCCGGGCTCTGGTCGAAGCCGAGCCCCTCCTTCGGCTGGCGGAAGTGGCGTCCCACCACGTCGGTGAACTCCTCGAGCTCCACCTTCACGGAGGGATCGAACGCGTAGAGGTCGTTCACCGTGATGAGCCGCGAGGTCATGTACCACTTGTGGTCCCGGGCGTACCGGTAGGCTTCCTGGATGTGCGGCTCCGGCACGTAGTCGGCGCCGAACAGCTTCACGTAGAGCTCGGGATACTTGTAGCCGACCGACTCGTCCGGGAAGAAGCGCAGGGCCTGGTGGTAGCGGATGCCCCAGGCGACCTCCTCGTCGACGTAGGGCTCGAGCAGCTGCGCGCTCCAGTAGCCGTGGTCGCTGCGGATGAAGCCGGCGATGGCGATGTCGTGCAGCAGGCAGGCCAGCACGATCTGCTCGGGAAGCCCGTTCTTCATGGCCAGCCGCGCGCTCTGCATCAAGTGGGCGGAGGGGCCGAAGCGGAGCCGGAAGAAGTCGAAGAGCGTCGGCTTGTCCGGCATCTTCGGGAGGCGGGGGTCGTGGCCCATCATGTAGAGCCGGCCATCGTCCGGCGGGCGGGTCACCGGCTGGCGCGGATCGCGCTCCCCCGAGGTGAAGATCACCGACTTCACCACGACCCGGTCGAGCTCCTGGCTCAGCGCGTGCTCGGCGGCCTCGGCCTGCTGCAGCGTCGTCATGAGGGTTCCTCCCGCGTACGATCTTCGTCTGCCGCGCCGCCACGTGTCAAGTTGCCGGGGACGTAAATCCCACCCGGTACTTCCGTCAGACCGGCAGCCGTCCACTCGGGAATTCCTCGATCCGCATTCGGTTCGAGACGCGCGGCACACGCCTTGCTGCCCATGTCGGAAGCGCATCCACCGAAAGGAGAAATCATGCGACCCCCTATGTCGATGACCCTCGCAACGCTCGCGCTGCTGGCCGTGCTGGGCCCGTCCGCCAGCCCCGCTCAGCAGCGCTGCGCCGACGTCGAGTCGGCCAAGATAGCACTGAAGGCGAAGCCGGCGGGCCGGCAGCCGATGGCGGCGCGGAGTCAGGACGTGCAGGCCCCGCGGAATCAGGACGTTCAGGCGCCCCGCAACCAGGATATCCAGGCCCCGCGGAATCAGGACATTCAGGCGCCCCGCAACCAGGATATCCAGGCCCCGCGGAACCAGGACATCCAGGCCCCGCGGAGTCAGGACATTCAGGCCCCGCGGAGCCAGGCCGCGCAGCTCGTAAAGGAGGCGGAGGCCGCGTGCAATTCCGGCAACACCGCGCTCGCGAGCGAGAAGGCCCGGGCGGCCATGTCGCTCATCGAGCGCTGACATGAGTGACTCGAGCATCACGAACGTCGAGTCGCGCCACTCCCGACGAATTCGAGCCAACGGCCCGTGAACCGGGACCGCGGTTGAGTATGACGCGCTCGTCGGGCTATCCTCGGCTCATGTCGACCCTCTCACGCATCGCGGTAGTCGCCGCCACGGCGTGGCTCACCGCCGCCTCGCTTCCGGCCGTCGCCCAGACTGGATCGACCGACGTCTCGCAGAAGGCGTCCGATACGGTCGAGGCCATCAAGAGCTATTCGATGGAGAAGAAGGACGAGGCCGTCGCCTACGCGAAGAAGGTCGGCGCCGACGTCGACACGCGGATCAAGGAGCTGAAGGCGGAGGCCGCCCGCCAGACCGGCGAGGCCAAGGCCAAGTCGGACGCCCTCATCAAGGACCTCGAGGCGAAGCGGGCGCAGGCCGGTCGGAAGGCGAGGGAGATGAGCCACGCCACCAAGGCCTCGTGGGACAAGACCAAGGACGCCTTCGCCGAGGCCTACCGCGAGGTGGCCGCGGCGTATGACCGGGCGGCGGCCGAGATCAAGAAGTAGCCGCGCGCTGGTCCCGGCCGTCGGCCTCCTCGCCATCCTGACCGGGCCGGCCGCCGCGGCCGAGCCCCGTGTCGACTGCCGGAGGGCCACCACCTCCGGATCCATCGAGGCGCTAATCTGCGGTTCATCCCTGCTATCCGCCCTGGACGGGGAGACGGCGCGGCTGCAGGGACTCGTGACCGCATCCGCCACGACCTCGGCCTCCGGCGCCGTGGCTCCGGAGGCCGAGCAGCGCGACTGGCTCGAGCGGCGCGACCGGTGCATGGGTGGCGTGGCTCCCGAGCGGTGCGCGCTCGATGCCTACCTGGGCCGCATCGCGGCCCTGCGCGCGACCAACGACACCACGCGCGGCGAGGCGCAGGGCATCAGCCACGGGCCGTTCGGGTGGCAGTGCGACGACGGCGCCGGCCCGCTGGCCGCCGTCTTCGTGAATTCGGACCCCGCCTTCCTGATCGTGCGGCGCCAGAACGTGGCCCTGACGATGTGGCGCGCGCTCTCGGCCAGCGGCGCCCGCTATCAGGGGCCGGACGACGCGATGTTCTGGGAGCACCAGGGCGAGGTGAGGTTCCGCGAGCGGGCCTCATCCCCCGAGGTGACGTGCACATCCGACCGGAGGACTCGATGACCACCGACCTGAAGCTCCGGGCGCTGCGCGCCCGCCCCGTCCTGGCCCCGTTCCGCCGCCCGCCGGTCAGCGCCAGCGGTGCCATCCCGAAGGCGGCCCTGGTGCTCTTCGACCTCGAGACCGATGACGGCATCATCGGGCGCTCCTACGTCTTCGGCTTCTCGGCCTGGACGCTGCCCGCCATCGTCGGCTGCGCCCAGGGTCTGTTCGCGATGGTGAAGGGCGACGCACTGGCCCCCGCCGAGATCGAGGCGAAGCTGCGTCGCCAGCTCGCCCTGCTCGACCCCAACGGGCTCGTGGGGCTGGCGCTGGCCGGCATCGACATGGCGGCCTGGGACGCGCTGGCCCGGGCGCATCGCGTGCCGCTGGTCACGCTGCTGGGCGGCGTGCCGAAGGCCATTCCCGCGTACAACAGCACCGGGCTCTGGATCCAACCGGTGGAGACGCTCGCGGACGAGGCGGAGGCCCTGCTGGGTGAGGGCTTTCACGCCATCAAGCTGCGGGTAGGACGTGACGACTTCGCCCAGGACCTGGCCGCGGTGCGCGCGGTGAAGCAGCGCGTCGGCGATCGGACCACCGTCATGTGCGACTTCAACCAGCGGCTGACCGTGAGCGAGGCGATCCGGCGGGCCCGGGCGCTCGACGGCGAGGGTCTCTACTGGATCGAGGAGCCGGTGCGCCACGACGATTACGACGGCTACGCGCGGATCGCGGCCGAGGCGGCGACCCCGATCCAGACCGGCGAGAACCTGGTCGACACGTACGAGATGGCGCGGGCGATCGCGCTGCGGTCCCTCGACTTCGTCATGCCCGACGTGCAGCGCATCGGCGGCGTCACCGGCTGGCTGCGCGCGGCCGCGCTGGCCCACGCGCACGGCATCGAGATGTCGAGCCATCTCTTCCCCGAGTTCAGCCTGCACCTGCTCGGGGTGACGCCCACCTGCCACTGGCTCGAGTTCATGGACTGGGCCGCGCCGCTGCTGCGGGAGCCCGTGCAGGTCAAGGACGGCGTCGCGCGCATCCCGGACCGCCCGGGCGCGGGCATCGAGTGGAACGAGGAGGCGGTGGCCCGCTACTCGGCCTGAGCGCCCTCGGCCGGCGGCTTGTCGCCGCGGATCTGGGCGATCTTGCGGTCGCGATCCGTGGCGAGACGGTCGAGGTCGCGCCGCAGCGCTTCGTTCAGCTGGGCGACCTCCTCGTGGCTCTTCGCCTTCCGCAGCGCGTCCTGGTGGAGGATCTCGCGCTCGGCCACGCGCGACTGGTGGACCTGGCGGGCCTCCGCGATGGCCGCCTTCTGGGCGTCGTCGAGCGGACGGCTCGCCGCGCCGGCCTCCCGGTCCTTGCGGGCCAGCCGCTCCATCGCCAGCTCGTACGCGGTCTTCGGCCGCTCCGCCTCGCTCATGGCGGCAGTGTAGCAGAACGCGTCCTGGGGTATCCTCTAGACCATGCAGATCGTCCCCTCGGTGTGCCCGCACGACTGCACGAGCACCTGCGCGCTGGAGGTCGAGCGCATCGACGCGCGCACCATCGGCCGCGTCCGCGGCTCGCACCGCAACACCTACACGCGAGGAGTGATCTGCGAGAAGGTCGGCCGCTACGCCGAGCGCGTGCACCATCCCGATCGCCTGCTCCATCCGCTGCGCCGCGTGGGGCCGAAGGGCGCCGGCCGCTTCGAGCGGATCGGCTGGGACGACGCGCTCGACCTGGTCGCCGACGCCTTCACCCGTCAGGCGCAGCGGCTCGGGCCCGAGACGGTGTGGCCCTACTACTACGCGGGCACCATGGGTCTGGTGCAGCGCGACGGCATCAACCGGCTGCGCCACGCGATGGGCTACTCGCGCTACTACTCCACGATCTGCGTCACGCTGTCCGACACCGGCTGGGCCGCCGGGGTCGGGGCCAAGCGCGGCGTGGACCTGCGCGAGATCGACGAGCACTCCGACCTGGTGGTGATCTGGGGCGGCAACCCGGTCAACACCCAGGTCAACGTGATGAATCACGCCATGGCCGCCCGCCGGCGCGGAGCCCGCCTCGTGGTGGTGGATCCGTATCGCACCGGCACCGCGGCCCGCGCCGATCTGCACCTGGCCCCGCGCCCGGGCACCGACGGCGCGCTGGCGTGCGGGATCATGCACGTGCTGTTCGCCGAGGGCTTCGCGGACTGGGACTACCTGCGCGCCTACACCGACTGCCCGGACGAGCTGGCCGCCCACGTGGCGAGCCGCACGCCCGCGTGGGCCGCCGCGATCACCGGCCTCCCCGCGGGCGCCATCGTGGACTTCGCCCGGCTCTACGGCGGCACGAAGAAGAGCTTCATCCGCTGCCACCACGGCTTCAGCCGCTCGCGCAACGGCGCGGTGAACATGCACGCGGTCTCCTGCCTGCCCGCGATCACCGGCGCCTGGCGGTACCGAGGCGGCGGCGCGGTCTACGGGCAGACCGCGCTCTATCCGCTGGACCGCACGCTCATCGAAGGCCTCGACCTGGTCGATCCGTCGATCCGCGCCCTGGACCAGTCGCGCCTGGGCCCGATCCTCACCGGCGACCACGCGGCGCTGCTGGGCGGGCCGCCGGTGACCGCGATGCTCGTGCAGAACACGAACCCGGCGATGGTCTGCCCGGAAACCAACCTGGTCCATCGCGGCCTCGCCCGCGAGGATCTCTTCCTCTGCGTGCACGAGCAGTTCCTGACCGAGACCGCCGCCTTCGCCGACATCGTGCTGCCCGCCACCATGATGGTCGAGCACGACGACTTCTACACCGCGAGCGGGCACACCTACTTCCAGGTCGCCAAGAAGGTGATCGAGCCGCCCGGCGAGTGCCGCGAGAACCACCAGGTGATCTGCGCGCTGGCCAAGCGCCTGGGCGCCCGGCATCCCGGCTTCGAGATGACGGCGTGGGAGATCATGGACGAGACGCTGGGCATGTCCGGGATGTGGGACGCGGAGACCAACTGGCAGCGCGGCGGCCAGGATCATGCGCTGCCCTTCGAGACCGCCCACTTCCTCGACGGCTTTCCCACCCCCGACCGGCGCTTCCACTTCAAGCCGGACTGGTCGCGGTACGGCGGGCGCGGGGCCTCGATGCCGACGCTGCCCGATCACTTCGACGTGATCGACAATGCCACCGCGGACAAGCCCTTCCGCCTGGTGGCCGCACCCGCCCGCTCGTTCCTGAACTCCACGTTCACCGAGACGAAGTCGTCGCAGGATCGCGAGAAGCGGCCGACCGCGCTGCTGCATCCCGAGGACTGCGCGGCCCTCGGCGTGACCGCGGGCACGCCGGTGCGCCTGGGCAACCAGCGCGGCGAGACGATCGCGCACGTCGAGCCCCGGCCGGGCCAGCCGCGGGGCGTGGTGGTGGTGGAGGGCGTGTGGCCCAACGGGCGCTTCGCGGGCGGGGTCGGCATCAACGCGCTGACCAGCGCCGAGCCCGGCTATCCAAACGGCGGTGCCGTCTTCCACGACACCGCGGTATGGATCCGGCCCATTGACTTGACGGGCGCCGCCCGGCTATAACGCTCCCCACTACGTCACGCCGCGACCAGCGTCGCCGCGGCGGACGCGCTCCACCGGTGGAGGGGTCCGCTCCTGGATACCATCCTGCAGCTCGCCCTCAACGGCCTCGCCGTCGGCTGCATCTACGGCCTGGTCGCCCTCGGCTTCGTGCTGATCTACAAGGCCACCGAGCTGGTGAACTTCGCCCAGGGCGACCTGCTGATGCTGGGGGCCTTCGTCTGCTACATGTTCGTGGTCTGGTACGGCGTGGGGTACTGGGCCGCCTTCGCCCTCGCGGTGGTCATCGTGGGCCTCTTCGGCGCGGTGCTCGACCGCACCGTGCTCCGGCGCGTCATCGGCCAGCCCCAGTTCGCGGTGGTCATGCTGACCATCGGTCTCGGTGCCATGTTCCGGAGCGTCGCCTCGCTCATCTGGGGCTCCGAGATCTACACGCTGCCGACCCCGTTCAGCGCCCAGACCTCCCGGGTCGGCGGCGTCAGCGTGAGCCACGAATACGTGTCGATCATCGTCGGCACGCTGGTGCTGTGCGCGGTGCTCTACGCCTTCTTCACCTACTCGCGGGTGGGCGTGGCCATGCAGGCCGCGTCGCAGAACCAGCTCGCCGCGTACTACATGGGCATCCCGGTGAAGCGGATGTTCTCGCTGATCTGGGCGATCTCGGCCGGGGTGGCCGCCATCGCGGGCGTGCTGCTGGCCCCGGTCTCGCTGATCGACATCAACCTGGGCTTCATCGGGCTCAAGGCCTTCGCGGCCGCGGTGCTGGGCGGCTTCGGATCGATTCCCGGCGCCCTGGTGGGCGGCATCACCATCGGGCTGATCGAGCTGTTCTCGGGCGCGTACCTGCCGCTCGGAGTCAAGGACGTGGCGGCCTACATCGTGCTGCTCCTGGTGCTGGCGATCCGCCCGCAGGGCATGTTCGGGACGGTCGGCCGCAAGAAGGTGTGACCGGGCATGCGCGTCCCGTTCAAGACGACCTACGACCAGGACCTGGGCCTCTTCCAGGATCCGGTGCAGCGCCGGTGGTACGCGGCTCTGCTCGCCGCGGTGATCCTGCTGCCGCTGGCGGTGCCGGACTTCCTGGTCGACATCAGCATGGTGTTGATCTACGGCATCTGCGGCGTCTCGCTGATGGTGCTGGCCGGCTACACCGGGCTGGTGAGCCTCGGCCACGCCGCGTTCCTCGGCATCGGCGCCTACGCGCACGTCTACTTCCTCCAGGACCTGCACCTGCCCTGGATCGTCGCGATGGCCCTCGCCGCCGCGCTGTCCGCGGCCGCCGGGGTGCTGGTGGGGCTGCCCGCGCTGCGCATGACCGGCGTCTACCTGACCATCGCCACGCTCGCCTTCGCGCTGATCATCCAGGAGGTGTTCACGCGCTGGGAGCACGTCACCCACGGGCTGAAGGGCCGGCCGGTGGACAAGCCGGTGATCTTCGGCGTCTCGTTCACCTCGGACCTGGCGTTCTACTACCTGTGCCTGGCCGTGCTCATCGGGGCGCTCTGGCTCACCGCCAACGTGCTGCGCGCCCCCACCGGCCGCGCGTGGGTGGCCATCCGCGACAGCGAGATCGCCGCCCAGTCCATGGGCGTGCACCTGGCCCGCTACAAGACCATGGCCTTCGCCTACTCGGCCGGGCTCATGGGCGCGGCGGGCGCGCTCTTCGCCCACAAGATCGGGTTCCTGGCCCCCGACATCTTCAGCGTGCTGCTGTCGATCCAGTTCCTGTTGATGGTGGTGGTGGGCGGTCTCGGCAGCCTGCACGGCGCCCTCTACGGCGCGGTCTTCGTGGCGATGCTGCCGGTGCTGATCTCGGAGGCGCGCGACAACGTGCCGCAGTGGGCGGGCCACGCGGCGGGCGCGCTCGGCCACGATGCCGGCAACGCGGTGTACCTGGCGCTGGACCGGTTCGTGAAGCAGCCCGGGCTCGAGCCGGGCATCTTCGGCCTGATCCTGGTGCTCTTCATCCTGTTCGAGCCCCTCGGCATCTACGGCCGCTGGCGCAAGCTGCAGGTCTTCTTCTCCACGTTCCCCCTGTACAAGCGCGCCACCTTCCGGCGCCAGAAGACCTACATGCGCTCGGAGCGCCTGCGGTGAGCTTCTTCGCGGCCGACAATCTGGGAATGAACTTCGGCGGCATCCGGGCGGTCGACGGCGTGAGCTTCGCGGTCGAGCGGGGCCAGGTCTTCACCATCATCGGCCCCAACGGCGCCGGCAAGACCACCATCTTCAACCTGGTCTCGCGCATCTACGACGCGAGCGGAGGGCGTCTGCTCTTCCGCGACGAGGACATCACCCGGGTGCCGCCGCACGAGATCGCCCGGCGCGGCATCGCGCGCACCTTCCAGAACATCGAGCTGTTCGAGCACGCTTCGGTGCTGCAGAACCTGCTCCTGGGCCGCCACGCGCACGCTCGCCCGCACCTGGTGCAGGAGCTCCTGTTCCTGCCCGGAGTGCGCGCTCGCGAGCGCGCGCATCGCGAGGCGGCCGAGAAGGTGATCGATTTCCTCGACCTGCAGCCCTACCGCGACAGCCTGGTGGTGAACCTGCCCTACGGGGTCCGCAAGGTGGTGGAGATGGGCCGCGCCCTCTGCACCGAGCCCACGCTCTTGCTGCTCGACGAGCCATCCTCGGGCCTCAGCGTGGAGGAGACCGCGGACATGGCGTTCTGGATCGAGGACATCCGCACGCTGCTCGGCATCACCGTGCTGATGGTGGAGCACGACATGAGCCTGGTGAGCGCGGTCTCGGACCGCGTGCTGGCGCTCAACTACGGGCGCGCCATCGCCTGCGGCAGCTCTCGGGAAGTCCAGGAGCATCCCGACGTGATCAAGGCCTATCTGGGAGGCTGACGGTGGCCGAGGCGCTCCTCACCGTCAGCAACGTCGAGACCTTCTACGGGCCGATCATGGCGCTGCGCGGGGTGAGCTTCCGCGTGCCGGCCGGCGCCATCGTCACCATCCTCGGGGCCAACGGAGCGGGCAAGACCACCATCCTCAAGACGGTCTCCGGGGTGATGGATCCGCAGAAGGGCACCGTCCTGCTCGAGGGCCGCCCGATCCAGGGCCTCGACCCGGACCGGGTGGCGCGGCTCGGGCTGAGCCACGTGCCGGAGGGACGCGAGGTCTTCCCGTTCCTCTCGGTGCGCGAGAACCTGCGCATGGGCGCCTACAACCGCAAGGACACCGACGGGGTGGCCCGGGACCTCGAGATGGTCAACGAGTACTTCCCGGTGCTGCGGGCGCGGGCCGAGCAGCGCGCGGGCCAGCTCTCGGGCGGCGAGCAGCAGATGCTGGCCATCGCCCGAGCCCTGATGGCTCGCCCCAAGGTCATGCTGCTCGACGAGCCCTCGCTCGGGCTGGCCCCCAAGCTGGTCAAGGACATCTTCGAGATCATCCGCCGCATCAATCGCGAGCACGGGGTGACCGTGCTGCTGGTGGAGCAGAACGCCAACGTGGCGCTGCACACCGCGGACTACGGCTACGTGCTGGAGCTGGGTCGCATCGTGATGGAGGACACCTGCGAGCGCCTGCTCGACAAGGACGACATCCGCGAGTTCTATCTGGGCCTCAAGGAATCGAGCGTCCGCGGCACGCGGCGCTGGAAGAGGAAGAAGACATGGCGCTGACCACCGAGCCCGGCCGGGCCGCCCCCGCGGCGCCCGCGCTCGTCCACGGCCACGACACCCTGCCCCGCCTGTTCCGCCACGTGGTGCGGGAACGCGGGGACCGCGTCGCGATGCGGGAGAAGGACCTCGGGATCTGGCGCGGAATCTCCTGGCGCGAGTACGGCGAGCAGGCGAAGCGGGTCGGGCTGGGGCTGGTCGCTCTCGGGCTGCGCCCGCGCGACGTCGTCTCGATCGTGGCCGACAATTCGCCGGAGTGGCTCTACACCGACCTCGGCGTGATGTCGGTGGCCGGGATCCCCAACGGCATCTACACCACCGACTCGGCCCGCCAGGTCGAGTACATCGTCAACGACAGTGGCACCCGCTTCTTCTTCGCGGAGAACGAAGAGCAGCTCGACAAGATCCTGGAGGTGCGGGACCGCTGCCCGGGGCTGGTGAAGATCTTCGTCTACGACATGGAAGGGCTGCACGCCTTCCGCGACGAGCAGGTCATGCCGTTCGCGGCCCTGCTGGAGCTGGGCGCGCGGTACGACCGCGACCATCCCGGCGCGTTCGATCGACTGGTGGACATCGCGCAGCCCGACGATCTGGCGATCCTCGTCTACACCTCCGGCACCACCGGGCCGCCGAAGGGCGCGATGCTCACCCATCGCAACATCCTCTTCCAGCTCGCCTACGCCGACTTCATCACTCCGCTGCGCGAGGGCGACCAGCAGCTGTCCTTCCTGCCCCTCTGTCACGTGGCGGAGCGCACCTTCACCGTCTTCAACCCGCTCTACACCGGCTCGACCGTGAACTTCGCCGAAAGCATCGACACGGTCCCGGAGAACATCCGCGAAGTGGCCCCCGCCCTCTTCTTCGCGGTGCCGCGCATCTGGGAGAAGTTCTACTCGGGGGTGGCCCTCCGCATGCGGGACGCCACCTGGCTGGGCCGCTTCGCCTACGAGCAGGCCTTCCGCATCGGCCGGCGCATCGCGGAGGCGCGCATCGCGGGCCGCCCGCCCTCGGCGTGGGAGCGGCTGGCCTTCCGGGTGGCCGACTTCCTGGTGCTCGACAACGTCAAGCGGTCCATCGGCCTCCATCGCGCGCGCGGAGCCGCGACCGGGGCCGCGCCGATCGCGCCGGATCTGATCCGGTGGTACCTCGCGCTCGGCATCAACATGGTGGAAGTGTACGGGCAGACCGAGAACACCGGCCTGGCCACCGCGATGCCGCCGGACCGCATCAAGCTCGGCTCGGTGGGGGTGGCCCGGCCGGGCACCGAGGTGCGCGTGTCGCCCGAGGGCGAGATCTTGCTGAAGGGCCCCCACGTCTTCAAGGGCTACTACGGCAAGCCGGAGAAGACCGCCGAGACCGTCGTGGACGGGTGGCTGCACACCGGCGACGTGGGCACCATCGACGCCGAGGGCTTCGTGCGGATCACCGACCGCATGAAGGACATCATCATCACCGCGGGGGGCAAGAACGTCACGCCGTCCGAGATCGAGAACCAGCTCAAGTTCTCGCCCTACATCTCGGACGCGGTGGTGATCGGCGACCGGCGCAAGTTCCTCTCCTGCCTCGTGATGATCGACCACGAGACGGTGGCCCAGTTCGCCCAGGAGAGCAATGTGCCGTTCAGCAACTTCGCCTCGCTCTGCCGGGCCCCCGAGGTGCAGGAGCTGATCCGGGGCGAGATCGAGCGGGTGAACCGGCAGCTCGCGCGGGTGGAGACGATCAAGACGTTCCGGCTGATCGAGCAGCTCCTCACCCCGGAGGACGAGGAGCTGACCCCGACCATGAAGCTCCGGCGCACCTTCGTCAACGTGAAGTACAAGGACCTGATCGAGGACATGTACGAAAGGAGCGAGGGATGAAGCGACTACTGGCAATCAGCGTGCTGGCCGCCGCGGTGGCGATCGCCGGAGTGGCCGCCGCCCAGAAGGACACCCGCGGCGTCACCAAGACCGAGATCGTGCTCGGCATGCACACCGACCTCTCCGGGCCCGCCGCCACCTACGGCGTCTCGTCGTCGAACGCGGTGAAGATGCGCTTCGACGAGGCCAACGAGGCGGGGGGCATCCACGGCCGGAAGATCCGGCTGATCGTGGAGGACACCCAGTACCAGGTGCCGCGGGCGGTGCAGGCCGGGGCCAAGCTGTTCAACCGGGACCGGGTATTCGCGATCGTGGCCGGCCTCGGCACCCCGATGAACAACGCCCTGTTCAAGGACCAGTTCGAGGCGGGGATCCCCAACCTCTTCCCGCTCTCGGCCGCGCGCTCGATGTACGAGCCCTTCAACAAGCTGAAGTTCTACGGAGCGGCCAGCTACGTCGACCAGGTCCGCGCCGGCATCAACTACTTCGTGACCAAGAAGGGCAAGAAGGCCCTCTGCGTGATGTACCAGGACACCGACTTCGGCAAGGAGGTGCTGGACGGCGTCCAGATGCAGGCCGAGAAGATGAAGCTCAAGATCGTGGAGACCACCGCCCACAAGCCCACCGACCAGGACTTCAGCGCGCAGATCACCAAGCTCAAGGGAGCCGGCTGCGACCTGGTGGTGCTGGGCACGATCGTGCGCGACTCCATCGTGCCGTACGCCACCGCGCGCAAGATCGGCTGGACCGACGTGGACTTCCTCGGCTCCGCGGCCACCTACGATCTCTTCGTGGCCGCCGCCCAGGGCGGGGTGACCGAGGGCCTCTACGCGATGGGCCTCACCGCGATGCCCTATCGCGACACGCTAAGCCCCGAGGCCCAGAAGTGGTTCGACCGCTACAAGGACCGCTACAAGGTCGATCCGAACATCGGCGCGATCTACGGGCACGTGGCCGCCGATCTCACCGTGACCGCGATCGAGAAGACGGGGCCCGAGCTGAACACCGACACGTTCGTCAAGGCGATGGAGTCGATCAAGGGCTACCACGACATCTTCAACGGCCCCGAGGTCAGCTTCGGCCCCGACAAGCACCAGGGCGCGAACTCCTCGTTCCTGGCGGTGGTGAAGGGGGGGCGCTGGGTGCGCCTGACCGACCCGCTGTCCTTCTAGCGCCCCAACCTCCGGCGGTCGGCACGCGACATCGCGCGCCGGCCGCCGCCCGGCCTACCGGAACCGACGGGAAACGCTCGAGCCGTCGTGGATGGCCCGGATCGCGCCGATCATGCGGTGCCCGTTCGATCGGCGCGCTAGCTCGAGCTCCACGAGAACGGCGCGAAGTGGCCGTTGACCTTGCCGGTCGTGTCGTCCCAGTTGATGCCGAAGGCGTGCAGGTGGCCGCGGGAAGCCTTGGCCAGAGCAAGGCGGCTCGCCGCCGGATGCCCCACGTTGTCCAGGTAGATGGGCTCGCTCGCGCTCGCACCCGGGATCCCCTCCACCGCGATGTCGAGCATGCCCGGAATCGAGACGGAGCGGCGCATCCCGCTGCGCTCGATCGTGATCGGCTTGCTCTCGACGCCCGCGAACTTGCTCACCAGGGGGCCGACCGCGGCCATGGGCCCGCCGCCCTGCCCGCTGCCGATCGTCACCAGGGCCTCGCGCTGCGCGGCGCTGGCCCGCTCGTCCACGATCACGCCCACCGTCCAGTTGCCCGCGATCATCGGACCCGGGGTGTGGAGCAGCACCGCGAAGCTGAGCCCGTCGAGGGTGGTCGTGCCGTGAGTGCCACGCTCGACGTGGAAGACGAGGCCCGCGTCACAGCTGCCCTGGGTCGGCCGCGCGGCCAGGCCCGACGTCGGACACGGGCAAACCGAGTCGCAGCTGCACGCTTCGAAATAGTCCCCGCTGATCTTCCACTGCGGATTCGCCATGGTCAGCCTCCACTGGCGCCGCGGGCGGTCACATCGTGTGGCCGCGCAGCACCGTCACGAGATCGGGACGAATGGCCACCGCTACTGCGAGCACGAGCAGGGCCAGGCCGGTGGCGCGCGCCAGCCATTCCCCGCCCGGAAGCAGCTTCTCCGCTGCCACCACCGCGGTGATGAGGAGCACCCACGGCAGGCCCATGGCGCCCGCGGCCACGAGCACCAGCATGAGGGCCCAGCAGCAGCCGACACAGTACACCGCGTGGGACCACCCGAGCGCCAGGCTGCCCCGCCGGCCGGCCCGCCAGTGGCCAAGCAGGAAGCCGAACGGGCTCCGGCAGGCGTGCAGGCAGCTCTGCTTGAACGGCGACAGCTGGAACACGCCCGCGCTCAGGAGGATCACCGCCACGCCGTAGGCGAAGGCGGGCGGGGCCATCCCCATCAACAGGGTGTGCGCGAGGTACACCGGCACCCCCGTCGCGGCCCACAGGAGGAGGTACACGGCGGTGAACGCCACGAGCGGCACGCCCCTGGTCTCCCGGACGCCCCGCTGGATGGCGCCGTACAGCGAGATCATCGGCAGGGCGCTCGGCAGCATCATCGCGGTCATCATGACGGCCCAGCTGATCACGAAGGCGATGCCGCCGGCCGCCGTCGCCGGCATCGGCATGGTCATCATCATGTCGTCGCCCCGAAGGCTCGACCGGACCACGACGGCCCACGCGGCGGCCGCGATCAACAGGAGGCCGATGGAGGTGAGAACCGTGACCCGGTCCCGGACCGGGACGAGCCCCTCGGCGGCGCCGGTCACGAGTCCTCCGGGGTACTAGACGGTGAAGCCGGAGGTGCCGACCCAACCCGTCTCGGAAACGTCCAGCGTGACGCCGTCGGGGCCGACGTACTTCACCTCGACGTTGCCGTGACTCTCGCGGCCGTAACTGACCCCGAGCGCCTCGTTGATGTCGTGGCGGGGCTCGGAGCCGGCGGCGGCCAGCCGCTCGGCGATGGCCTCGAGGCTCTCCACCTGGAAGCCGATGTGGTGGATGCCGCTCCAGTCCTTGCCGCGCTCGACGCCCGCCACCGCGTCGTTCCTGAAGTTGAGGATGGCCAGGTTGAGATCGCCGTCGCTCAGGTAGTAGCCCCGCGCCCCGGGGCTGTCGATGCGCGCGATCTCCTTCATGCCGAACACGTCGATGTAGAACTTCGCGGTCTTGTCGACGTCCTGGGTCGAGAGCGCGATGTGCTTGATCTTCGCCATGACGTGTCTCCTCTTGGAGCGGATTTGAGCCAGAGTGTAGCGCGGTGGGTCAGGGCGCGTCGAGCCAATCCTGGAACCGCTTCCAGTGCACCACGAGCGCCATGGCGGGCAGCCGCCAGCGGTGGAGCGCGATCGGCGTGATCGGGGTCACCGGCCAGCCGATCTCGGCGGGCGAGGCGCCCAGCGCGCGCTCGGCGAGCAACTGGCCCATCACGGTGGCCATGGCCACGCCGCGGCCATTGTAGCCGAGCCCGATCAGCACCCCGGGCCGCGGCTCGTGCAGGTGGGGCACGTGATCGGCGGTCAGGGCCACGCGGCCGCTCCAGCGATGCGTCCACCGGACATCGCCGAGCCCGGGAAACAGCCGCCCTGCGGTGGCTTCGAGGCGTGTGAACAGCGCGGGATCGCCACGGTCGTCGAGCGGGCCGCGTCCGCCCATGAGGAGCCGGCCCTGGGGATCCAGGCGGAAGTAGAAGAGGATGCGGCGCAGGTCGGACACCACCTGCCCGCCCGGGAGCACGCGACGCCGCACGGCCTCGGGCAGCGGCTCGGTGGCGACCTGATAGCTCTGGACCGGCAGCATGGTCTGCCGCAGCCCCGGCCACAGGCCGCCGGTGTAGGCGTTGGTGGCGAGGATCACGGTGCGCGCCCGCACCGCCCCGCGCGCAGCGGTGACGCGCCATCCCCCGACGTCGGACTGGAGCCGCCGCACCGCGGATCGCCCGTGAAGCCTCGCGCCGGCCCGCTGAGCCGCTCGCGCCAGCCCGCGCGCGTACGACAGCGGATGGAGCGCGCCGGCGCGGCGATCGAGCATGCCGCCCGCGTAGCCCACCGTGCCGGTCAGCTCCTCGATGGCCCGGCGGTTCAGCAGCTCGACCGGGGCGCCGCGCCGCTCCCACTGCCGGGTGCGCGCGCGCAGGCTCTCGAGCGCGGTCGCGTGCGGCGCCGCCGCGATCCACCCGCACGGCTGCGCGTGGCAGGCGATCTTGTGACGCGCGATCAGCTCGAAGACGACGTCGGCCGCGGAGCCGGCGATCTGCCACATCCGCCGGCCGATCTCGGCGCCGTAGTGACGCTCCAGATCCTCCGGGTCGTGCTTGAGCCCGGGGATGACCTGCCCGCCGTTGCGCCCGGAGGCGCCCCATCCGGGCTCGGCCGCGTCCAGCACGACGACGTCGGCCCCGCGCTCGGCCAGGTACAGCGCGGCGGACAGCCCGGTATAGCCGGCACCGACCACCACCACGTCGGCGCGCCGCTCGCCCTCGAGCGGGCCGGTGTCGATCGGCGCCTCGGGGGCCTCGGTCCAGACCGATGCGGGCACGGTGGCCAGCTGCCTCATGGCGGACAGCATGGACGGGCGCGGCCGGCTCGTCAACGGCGGGGGTGCAGCTTCTCCACCCGCACCCCGATGAGGCGGATCTTCTTGCCCTTCGGGTTCTCGCGCGCGTCGAAGAACGGCTCCAGCAGGCCGCGGACCTCGGCGTGCAGCTCCGCGGCGGTCGTGAAGGGCGCCGCGCCGGTGCGCGATCGGCTCACCGTCATGAATCCCGAGAAGCGCACCGTCACGGTCACGGTGCGGAAGGCGTCGAAGTCCCCGGCCACGAACCGCTCGAACACGGTCTCGCCGAGGGCACGCGCCCGCTCGAGCACGAAGGCGGCCTCGAGCGTGTCGACCTCGAACGTCTCCTGTTCGCCCACCGACTTGCGCTCCCGATCGCTCGATACCGGATCGTCCGATTGCCCGTGCGCCTTGCGGTGGAGATCCTCGCCGCCCTTGCCGAGCCACTCGCGGAGGCGAGTCGGCCCGACCGCGCGCAGCTCGGCGATGCGGGTGATCCCCCGCTCGTGGAGGAACCGCTCGGTCTTCGGCCCGATGCCGGGGACGACGCGGATCGACAGCCCGGCCAGGAACGCCTCCACGTCGTCGGGCGCCACCACGGTGAGCCCGTCCGGCTTGCGGAAGTCCGACGCGATCTTCGCCACGAGCTTGTTCGGGCCAATGCCGATCGAGCAGGTGAGGCCCTCCCGCTCGAGGATCTCCCGCTTGATCTGGCCGGCCCACTCCCGGGCCCGCTCGAGGTCGGCCCGCGACGACAGGTCCACGTATGCCTCGTCGATGCTGGCGGGCTGGAAGGCGTCGGCGCCAGTCCCGACGATGGCCATGATGCGGCGGGAGACCTCGAGGTAGAGCGCACGGTCGTCCCGGACGAACACCGTCTCCGGCTCGCCTCGCTGCCGGGCCGCCTCGGCCAGCCGCCAGGCCCGCGAGATCGGCAGCGCGGACCGGATGCCGTACTTTCGCGCCGCGTAGCTGGCCGCGGTCACGACCCCGCGCCCGCGGCCGTCCTTCGGATCAGCCCCGACCACGAGGGGGCGCCCGCGCAGCTCGGGATGGTAGCGCTCCTCCACCGAGGCGTAGAAAGCGTCCATGTCGACGTGCGCGACGATCCTCATGGCGATGCGCCCGACCGCGGCATCATACGACGAGGCGGAGGCTCGCCGCGCGATCCGCGATCAGTCCTTGACTCCCGAGCCGCATCCGTCGCACCATCGCGCCCAATCGCTCAGACCCATCTCTCAGGCCCATTCTCAGGCCCATTCTCAGGGAGGTCACCGATGCGCTCGATCGCTTCGCTCCTGACCCTCTTCCTCGTTCTCACCGCCCTCGGCGGGCTCGCGCCCGCCGCGGCGGCTCCTCCCGACGGCACCCTCGCCATCGGCGTCCACGTGACGCTGGTGTCGCGCTGGCTCGACCCCGGCGAGACCGAGGCGCTGATCACCCCCTTCATGGTGCTCTACGTGCTGCACGACGCGCTCGTGAAGCCGATGCCCGGCAACATCATGACCCCCAGCCTGGCCGAGTCGTGGACGCTGGCCAAGGACGGCGTGACCTACGAGTTCGTCATCCGGAAGAACGCCAAGTTCCACAACGGCGACCCGGTGACCGCGGAGGACGTGAAGTTCACCTTCGAGCGCTACAAGGGAAGCGGGGCCAAGCTGCTCAAGGAACGGGTCAAGGAGATCCAGGTGGTCGCGCCCAACCGGGTGCGCTTCGTGCTCAAGGAGCCGTGGCCGGACTTCATGGCCTTCTACGGCACCTCGGCCACCGGGGCGAGCTGGATCGTGCCGAAGAAATACATCGAGCGGGTCGGCGAGGACGCCTACAAGAAGGCGCCGGTCGGCGCGGGCCCCTACAAGTTCGCCTCGTTCACCCCGGGGGTCGAGCTGACGGTGGACGCCTTCCCCGACTACTGGCGCAAGGCCCCGTCCGTCAAGCGGCTCGTGATGCGCTCGATCCCCGACGAGTCCACCCGGGCCGCCTCGGTCAAGACCGGCGAGGTGGACCTGGCCTATCTCTTCGGCGGCGCCATCGCCCAGGATCTGCAGCGCACCCCGGGCATCCGGGTGGTCGCGCCCCTGCTCTACGGCGTCTACTGGCTCGACTTCCTCGACCAGTGGGATCCGAAGTCGCCATGGCACGACCGGCGGGTGCGTCAGGCCGCCAGCCTCGCCATCGACCGCAACGCGATCAACCAGGCCGAGATGCTGGGCCTCGGCAAGCCGGCGGGCGCCTTCGTGCCGCCCGAGTTCGACTTCGCGCTGAAGATGGAGCCGCCCGCCTTCGATCCCAAGCGGGCCAAGCAGCTGGTGGTCGAGGCCGGCTTCCCCAACGGCTTCGACGCGGGCGATCTCACGCCGCTGCCGCCCTACACCTCGCTGGGCGAGGCGGTGGGCAGCTACCTGCAGGCCATCGGCATCCGCACCCAGGTGCGCACCATGGAGCGCGCCACCTTCCTGTCCAACTGGCGGGAGAAGAAGGTGCACGGGCTGCTCATCGGGGCCACCGGCGCGGCGGGCAACGCGGCGGCGCGGCTCGAGCCGTTCTTCACCAAGAGCGGCATCTACGCCTACGGCACGCGGCCCGAGATCGACGACCTGTTCCAGCGTCAGGCCAAGGAGCCGGATCGCAACAAGCGTGAGGCCATCCTGCACCAGATCCAGAAGATCGTGTCCGATCAGGTGCTGGCCGCGCCCATCTTCCAGCAGGCCTTCCTGTGGGGCGTGGGCGCGCGCGTCGAGCAGCCGGCCGCGGGTTTGATCCAGGGCTACCCGTACGTCGGCCCCGCCGAGGACCTGAAGCTCAAGTAGCCGGACGCGCTACTCGTCGCGGGGGTCGGCCCGGATGAAGTGACCGCTGCGCAGGTCGCGCAGCGCTTCCTCGATCTCCGCGCGCGTGTTCATGACGAACGGTCCGTGCCGGGCGATCGGCTCGCCGAGCGGCCGCGCCGCCGCGAGCAGGAACCGCCCGCCGCCCGGGGCGCCGGCGGCCTCGACCACGTCGCCGTCGCCGAAGATGACGAGCGCCGGGGCCTGGGCCGCCTTCTGCTCGGGGCCGAAGCGCACCGTGCCGCGATCGACGTAGGCGAACGCGGTGTGCCCCCGGGCGATCGCCTCCCGAAACGTCGCGCCTTCCGGCAGCGTGACGTCCAGGAACTTCGGCGCCACCGCGAGGCCCTCCACCGGCCCGGCGAGCCGGCCGTCCGCCGCGTCGCCCGCGATGACCCGCGCCCGCGCCCCGCCGGGCAGCTCGGCGTCGGGCAGATGACCGGCGGTCAGGTCGCGGTACTTGGGCCGCGTCATCTTCTCGCGGGCCGGCAGGTTCAGCCAGAGCTGCAGGCCGCCGATGCCCTCGGGCCGCACCTGCGGCATCTCCTCGTGGAGGATGCCGCTACCGGAGGTCATCCACTGGATGTCGCCCGCCCCGATGCTCCCGCGATGCCCGAGCGAGTCCCGGTGCGCGATCTCCCCGGTGCGGACGAACGTGACCGTCTCGATGCCGCGGTGCGGATGGTACGGGAACCCGGGCTCGTACTCCTCCGGCCGCGCCGACTCGAAGTGGTCGAGGAGCAGGAACGGATCGAGATGGTCGAGGCGGCGCGTGCCGATGCTGCGGCGGAGATGCACGCCGGCCCCCTCGATCACCGGCTCGGGCCTGACGATCTGCGCGACCGCTCGCGAATCCTGGCTCATCGTGAATACCTCCGCCGTTCAGTCTGCCACGCGGGTCATGACGCGGCCACTCAGCTCGCGAAGAGCTTGCGATCCGCCTCCGCGGCGTGGCCGGCCACGTAGGCCTTGGCGAACCAGGCGGGCTTGCCGCTGATCGCGGTCGGCTTGGCCAGGGTGAGCGGCTGGGCGGTCTTCTTCTTGACCAGGGCGTCCTCCATCCGGGAGCGGAAGTGGAGATGGTCGAAGACCCGCAGCGCCTCGATGGTGTAGGCGGTCGCCACCCGCGGGTCCTCGATCATCACCAGGTTGTCCCCGTTGCCCCGCTCGCCGGTGGGCGAGAGGTTCGACGACCCGGTGAAGACCTTGGCGGTCGGCAGGTTGAAGTCGGTCACCACGAACTTGTCGTGCTGGTTGATGCCGGCCCCGCCCGACCATTCCGTCTTGAACGGCTCGGGGGCCGTGCCGGCGAGGTAGGCGAAGTCCACGAGGCCGACGGAGCCGTCGGGCTTCCTGACCTCCAGACGGCCGCGCTTGTCCGAGATCCCGTAGCTGAACACCTGCTTCTTCATCAGCCGATCCACCGCGTCGCGGATCGGGCCCGAGCTCTGGTAGAGGAACGCGATCGCGAAGAACACCGACGAGGTGGCCTGGTCGATCGCCGCGCCGACCGGGCTCAGCGACAGGTCCGCGTCGGTGTGGGGCGAGAAGCAGACGTGCACCGGGGGCGCCCCGGTGGGCTGCACCAGGTGCCACTGCCGCGCGATCGGGTCGGTGGCGAAATGGGTCGGATTCTTGAACGCCACGTCGAAGGCCCGGCCGAAGAGCGCGGCCGCGTCGGGCCCATTGAACACAAGTGCGTTGTTGGCCTGGATGTAGAGGCCGCGGAAGCTGAAGTTGGTCGACCCCAGCAGCACGCGGACCGGCTGCCCGTCGCGCCGGGCGATCAGCACCTTGTGGTGCTGCAGGCCCTTGAAGTGGGTGCGCTTCACCCGGCTCGAGCCCGCCGACACCCGCAGGCGCCGGGCCGCCTGCGACTCGGCGCTGCCGGCCGGCGCATGGCTCCCCGAGTTGTCGACGATGATCCGCAGCCGATGGCCGATCTGCTCGAGCCGCCGCAGGATGTCGGGCTCGTTGAGGTCGTAGGCCATGACGTCGAGCGTCAGGGTCGGGTCGGCCACCACCTGGTCGAGAAATCCGAACAGCAGATCGTACACCTCGAAGCCGAGCCAGCGGTACACGTCGCCCGGCACCTTGGTGAATCCGAGACCGTCGTCGGCCTCGGCGGGGATCACCTTCGGGTTGTTGCCGTAGCGGTCCGCGTAGGCCTGCGAGGAGGCGAAGTTGCGGGTGAAGCCCACGTCGAGGACGCCGTCGTAGACCACGGGATCCAGCGCGATGTCGAGCGTGACGGAGGCGCCCGCCACCACGTGGCCGTCGGTGGGCATGTGCCGCTTGGTCACCCGGTAGCGATAGGTGCCGCCCTTGGGCTCGTAGGGGAAGTGGATCCAGCGGAACTTCTGGAAGGGCGCCCGGGTGGAGAGGTAGTTGCGGTAGCCGTTCACCGCCACCGCGACCGGCTGGTCGTAGGAGAAGTTCAGCCGGTTGCGCAGCGGGATGAACGAGGGGCTGCCCGGGCTCTTGACCTCGATCGAGAAGCCGACCAGGTCCGGCTCCGGCTCGTCCACGTCGATCCCGATGAGGCACATCCGCTCGCCGCGCCACAGCTTCACGGCGAGCCCGGGGACGTGCCCGGCGCTGGTGAACGCGCTCACGCGTCAGTTCTGGAAGATCTGGTCGGGATTGACCGTGATCGCCTTGCCCCACCACGTCTCGGTGCGCGCCGCCTCGACGTCGGCCCGCGTGACCCGGGGGTTGGAGCCGTCGTTGTTGTTCCGCAGGGAGAACGTGGCGTGCTGCCCGGAAGCGAAATGGGTGGTATGGGCCCGCCATTCCGACCATTGCTCCGAGCTGGCGCAGGCGCCCACCGCGAGCGTCACCCCGAGCACCGTCAAGCCGTGACCCACCAGAGTCCGCATGGCCGTTCCTTTGTGTTGAGGTGCACGTCACCCAGCGCGGCGCATGCAACGCGCCGTCCCGGGAGCCTACTCGACGGGCTGGCGGCGGCAATAGGACTTAAGTCCTATGCCGCGGGCGCTCTGCGATGCCATAGCGGGTCTGTCCGATGGGACCAAGGTCCCATTGCTGGCCCCGCGGCCCCTCCCTAGGGTAGTCGCGACATCAGGGAGGCCGGTCACCGACACCCTGAAAGGAGACCATCATGGATCTCATCAGCCTGTTGATCAGTCTGGTCAGCGGCGCCGTCGGCGGCAACGTGGCTGGGGCGGCCATGGCGGACAAGAACCTGGGCCCGCCCGGCAAGTAGCGCCATTCCCCGCCGGGCCCCGGCCGGGCGTCGTGCCGGCCCGCGCCGGGACCACCGCATGCTCCATCCGAACGTGCATCGCCCCATCTCAGTAGAGAGACGGCCGGACGACTCGTGGAGTACCCTGGCACGGGGATGACGTCATGACGCATTGCTCGGGCGCTCGGTTCCGCGGGGTGGCGTGGGCCACGCTCGCGCTATCGCTCGCACTGATCGGCGCCGCCCACGCTCAGACCGACGCGGCCGATGGGCCCGCGAAGACCGGGCCGCCGCCGTCCGCCCCGGTCCCGATGGCGGAGATCGCGCGTCGGGCCGAGGAGGTGGACGATTTCCGGCGCAGCGTGGACGCGACGGTGGCGCCGAGCGCGCGGATCGCGAGCATCGAGTCCCAGCTGCCCGCGCTCGATACGCGCATCGCCGAGCGGCGCGATCGGATGCCGCTGGCCCTGAGCACCCAGCCGAGTCTTCTGACCCTGGACGCGCTCGCCGAGTCGTGGCAGGAGACACGGGTCGAGCTGACCGGCTGGGTCGAGGCCCTCACCGCGCGGGCCATCCTGCTCGACCAGCAGCGCGCCCGCCTGCAGGCGCTGAAGGAGACCTGGACCCGCACGCGAGCCGAGGTCCGGGCCGCCGGTGCTCCGAAGCCGATCGTGGATCGCACCGACGGCGTGCTCGCCGCCATCGAGACGACCCGACAACGACTGGACGCTGCGCGCGCCGAGACGCTCGTCTTGCAGGACCGGGTGGCGCGCCAGCTCTCGAGTACCCAGGAAGCGATCGTGGAGGTGGCCCAGGCCCGGCGTCACGTCACCGTCGAGCTGTTCATGCGGGAGAGCCCGCCGATCTGGGCCGTCCAGCGTCTGACGATGGCCGAGGGCCTCGCGGCGGTGCGTGCCACCATCGAGACCCAGCGTGTCGGGGTCCGCCAGTTCTTTCGCGATGAGATCGGCCGCGCCGCCGTGCACGCGGTGGCCGTCCTCGCCCTCGGTGTCGTCCTGTGGATCGGCCGCCGCCGCGCACGCCTCGAGCCGCCCGACGGCCCGTTGTCCTCGCTCGCCCCGCTCCTGGTGCATCCCTTTGCCGCCGCGTTCGTGATCGGCTTCATTACCTCCTTCTGGATCTACACCTCGGGGCTCAGGATCGCGCGCACGTTCGCCGAGGTCGGCGCGCTCGTGCCGCTGACGCTGATCCTCCGCCGCCTGGTGCCTCCGCCGGCGGTGCCCGCGATCTACGCCCTCACCGGGTTCTTCCTCGTCGACCGGATCCGCGACCTGTTCATCGGGCTGCCCGTGCTCGAGCGCTACTTCCTGCTGCTCGAGGTACTGGCGGCGATGATCGTGCTCGCGTGGTTCGTGCGGGCGGGCCGATCGCGCCACGTCACCGAGGAGCTGGCGCCGATCAAGCGAGGCGCGGTGCGCGCGGCCATGGGCCTGGCGCTCGTGGGCTTCTCGATCGTCTTCGTCTCGGACGTGTTCGGCAACATGTCCTTGGCCCGGCTGGTGGCCTCGGGCCTCTTCTCGAGCGGGTACCTCGCCCTCATGCTCATTGCCGCGCGCCGGCTGGCCAGCGCCGCCGTCTCGTTCGCGCTCCGGGTGCGGCCGCTCCGCCGGCTCCGCATGGTGCAGCGCCACCGGCCGCTGATCGAGGGACGCACGCTGCGCATCCTGCGGCGCGTCTCGGTCGCGGTCTGGCTCGTGGGCACCCTGAACTACTTCGGCCTGCTCGCGCCGGCGTGGGCGGGCAGCCAGAGCCTGCTCGGCGTCCAGTTGAGCCGCGGCGCCTTCAGCATCTCGGTCGGCGACGTCCTCGCCTTCGCGGTGACGCTGTGGGTGTCGTTCCTGCTCTCCTCCTTCATCCGCTTCGTGCTCGAGGAGGACGTGTTCCCCCACGTCCACCTGCAGCCGGGCGTGCCCTACGCCCTCTCCACGTTCGTGCGCTACGCCGTCGTCATCGTGGGCTTCGTCATCGCCCTGCTGGTGCTCGGGGTCAACCTGGACCGCGTGACCGTGCTCGGCGGCGCCCTCGGCGTCGGGGTGGGATTCGGCCTGCAGAACATCGTGAACAACTTCGTCTCCGGCCTCATCGTGCTCTTCGAGCGGCCGGTGCGGGTGGGCGATTCCGTGCAGATCCGGGACATCCAGGGCGAGATCCGCCGGATCGGGATCCGCTCCAGCACGGTGGTCGCCTGGGAGGGCGCCGAGGTCATCGTCCCGAACTCGATGCTGGTGGCCGAGCAGGTCACGAACTGGACGCCGACCATCTATCACCGCCGCCTCGACGTCCCGGTCGGCGTCGCGTACGGGGCCGGCCCGGACGAGGTGGTCAAGCTCCTGACCGACGTCGCCGGCGCCCATGCCGACGTCATCGCGCAGCCGGCGCCGCAGGCCCTGTTCCTGGGCTTCGGCGACAGCGCGCTCAAGTTCGAGCTGCGCGCGTGGACCAACCGGCTGGATCGGTTCGGCCTGATAAAGAGCGAGCTCGGCATCGCGGTGTTCCGGGCCCTGCGCGGGGCCGGCATCCCGATACCGTTTCCGCAGCACGAGGTACGACTCCTGCACGATCCGTCCGAGGCCGACGGATGGGGCCAGCCGGCTCAAGCTCGTCAACCGAAGCGCTCACCCGAAGGAGGACCCGCATGAAGCGAATCATCGTCGCGACCCTCGTCACCGCCGGACTGCTGTCGGCGCCCGTCACCGCCGCCCTCGCCCAGACCTCGACGACCCCCGCCCCGGCCCCGGCGCCGGCCAAGCCGGAGGGCAAGCCCGCGGTGGGCGAAGCACGCCAGATGAAGATGCGCGGCACCATCTCGGCCATCGACAAGGAGAAGAACACCGTCACCCTCAAGGGTCAGAAGGGCCGCACCGTCACCCTCGACGTTCAGGACCCGGCCAAGCTCGAGGCGCTCAAGGTCGGCGACCCGGTGGTGGGCACCTACATCGAGGCCATCGCGGTCGAGGTGAAGAAGGCCGGCTCGGCGGTGCCCGGCGCGGCGGTGGAAGAACGGCGCGCGGGCTCGAAGCCCGGCGAAAATCCCGCCGGCGTCATGGCGCGGCAGGTCACCGTCACCGCCACCGTCACCGCGGTGAACAAGCAGGCGCCGTCGGTCACGATCAAGGGCCCGGGCGGGAAGGTCGAGACCGTGAAGGTGCAGGACGCCAAGAACATCGCCAACGTGAAGGCGGGCGACCTGGTGGAGATCACCTACGTGCAGGCCCTGGCGGTGGCGCTCGACAAGCCGGCGCCGGCGGCGAAGTCCGGCAAGTAGCGCGCGGGCGGCCGGCGGCGGCCAGGTCGGCCGGCCGCCGTCGGCGGGCGGGCGCGCTACTCGGGCAGGCCCTCGATCGCGTACATCGCGATGATGAGCGCGTTCGGATCGCCGAGGGCGCCGAACCAGCGCGAGTACACCGAGAGGATCTGACCGGATCGGTACAGGCGGGCCAGCGAGCGGTTGACGGCCAGCCGGAAGTCCAGGTCTCCGCGCCGCAGCATCAGGGCGTAGGGCTCGTAGGAGAAGTAGCGCTCCGCGAGGATGAACCGCCGCGGATCCGAGGCGGTCAGGGCCAGCCCGATCAGGATGTCGCGATCGGACGCGTAGGCGTCCGCGGTGCGGTTCTCGATGGCCGTCCGGCCCTCGGCGTGATCCTTCACCGGGACCAGCCGCACGTCGGCGGCGGGCGCCTTGTCGAGCGCCTCCTTGAGCACCCGCTCGGTGGTGGTGCCGGGAATGACCGCGATGCGGAGGCCGGCCAGATCGTTCAGCGAGGTGCCCCGGAGCGAGAGCAGGCTGCCGCCGGTGATGAAGGTGGTCAGGCTGAAGTCGACCTCGGCCTGCCGGCTGAGGGTGTTGGTCGTCGACCCGCACTCCAGATCGATCGTGCCATCACGCACGGCCGCCATGCGGTTCTCGACGCTCACCGGCACCCACTTGATCGCCAGGTCGGCGATCCCCAGGTCGCGGCCGATGTCCTTCGCCACCTGCGTGCAGAGATCGATCGAGTAGCCGACCGGCTTGCCGTCCGCGCCCACCGCGGAGAACGGCACCGAGGACTGCCGGTAGCCCAGCGCGATCGATTTCGACGTCTTGATGCGATCGAGCGTTCCCTTGCCACCGTCGGTGGCGCTCATCGACGCGCAGCCGGCGGAGAGGAGCAGAGCGACCAGGAGGGTGGACCGCACGGACGATCGTGTCATGCTTCGGCTCCCTTCACGGGGGATGATCGGGTTCACGGCGGGCTTGGGGGACCGCTCAGGGGACGCGGCCACTCATCTCGAGCACCCGGCCCGCCCGCAGGACCGTCCCCTTGAACTCGGCGCCCGGCTTGGCGGCGCCCAGGAGGTCCCGGATGCGGGCCAGGTTGGCGGCGGAGCCGGCGGGTATCCCGGCCACCGTGAGCAGGACGTCGCCGCCCAGCACGATCGGCTGCCCGTCGATGGTGGCGTAGGTCGTCCCGCCGCGCAGGCCCATCTGATCGGCGGGCGAGCCCTTCGCCACGTTCTTGATGAGGAAGCCGGTGGCGCCCGCCGGCAGGTTCAGGAGATCGGCCAGGTGGTCGGTGAGGATCTGCCCCTCGACTCCGCCCCAGAACGACTTCTTGTCGAGCAGGAGCTGCTTGGCGGTGTTGATGGTCACCACGAAACCCAGCCCCTCGCTGCCGCCGCCCTTGGAGATGTTGTGGCTGACGATACCGATCACCTCGCCCGCGAGGTCGAACATCGGGCCCCCGGAGTTGCCGGTGTTGATGGTCGCGTCGGTCTGGAAGAACTCCGCGAGGGGCATGGTCTTGTAGACCGTATTGGGCGGCCAGCGCGCGCTGATCCAGCCCACGCTCATCGAATAGCTGAGGCCGTAGGGGGCTCCGACCACGATGACCTGCCGCCCGACCTCGATCGTATCCGAGTTGGCGAGCGTGGCGACCACCGCCCCCTTCGGCACGCGGTCGAGCTGGAGCAGCGACAGGTCCGCGGCGACCTCGGAGGCGACGACCCGCGCCGGAACGGTCTCGCCGCCGAGGAACTCGACGCTGATCTCGTCCATCGCGTCCACCACGTGGGCCGCCGTCATCATCTTGCCGTCGGCGGAGATCAGCACGCCGGAGCCGGTCTCGTTGAACCGGACCTGACCCGAGGCGGTCACGTCGCGCCCCTTGGCGCGGATCACCCCGACCGAGGGGCTCACCTTCCGGAACAGGGGCACGAGGTCCTGGGCCGGCGCGGGGGCGGGAGCGCAGATCGCGGCCAGGGCCGGCAGGATCAGCCACACGAGGGCGCGCACGGAGACGTCCATTCCTTTTCGCGGCGGCGCCATTCTAGCAGATGGGGTGGGACGCGGCGCGCCGGCAGGTGGCCCCCGGCAAGCGCTGAGCGCGGCGCCGCGCGCGTCAGCGCGGCGCGGGCAGGTCGAACGTCCCCTTGCGGATGTTCTGGAAGACCAGCTCGGGCAGGCTGAACAGCGCCCCGCGCAGGCCGCCCCACAGCATCTCACCGCCGTCCACCGGCAGCATTGCGAGCCCGGCCGCGCTGGCCGCGAGCCCGGTCACCAGATTCACCGCGCCGAGGAGCGGGCGGGCCGGCGCCACGTCGTCGGTGAAGAACAGAAAGATCGAGTCGCGGGGCTGGGGACGGTAGACCGTCGAGGTCACCACGTTCGACTCGCGGAGGAAGACCCAGAGCGGGTTCTCCTCCCGGCGCATCGCGGCCACCCGACGGTCCCGGTAGGACGGCACCCGCTCCCGCTCGCCGACCGCGTAGGTATCGTCCACGATCAGGGACGACATCTTCGGGATGAACACCAGGGAGCCGGCGACCTCGACGTGGCCGCCGAGTCGCCGGACCGACTCCGCGCGCACGCGATCCGGATCGTCGCTGCGCGCGGCCTCGGCCAGCGCGCGGTCCACCTCGCGGAAGATCTCCGAGACGCAGTTGCGCACCACCACGTTGTAGGCGTAGTCGCGCTCGAGCGAGGCGACCGTCTCCGCCTCGTCGCGTGCGGCGGCGTCCCGCGCCCGCCCGAGCCGCGCGGGGTCGTAGGCGGGAATCCGCGCCGGCGGCAGGACGTCGGCTCGCGAGGGCAGCAGCACACCCACATGCACGCGCAGCGGCCGCCCCTCGTCGAGCGCGCGGGCGACCTCGCCCCAGCGATTCGCGGCCGCCTCCAGCCGCGCGTAATGGCTCTCCGGGAACGGACCGTCGGTGGCCTCGAGCAGCGCGTCCCGCGCCTCCTCGAACGCGGCGCGGTTCTCTTCGCGGATCGCGGTCATCCGCGCGCGCCGACGCGCCACCCGGCTCGGCGGGAGCACGGTGGCGTCGGCGGGAAACGCGTCGAGGACCGTCCAGTGCCCGGTCTCCACCGTCTCGCGGAGCGCGGTGAGGCGCGCCATGCCCAGCAGCAGGGTGAGCCCCCAGTCGGGTCGCGGCGTCTCCAGCAGCCGCACCAGGCTTTCCTCGAGCGCGTCGGCCAGCTTCGCCACCGCCAGGGCCTCGCCGTCCCGGAGCGGGATCGGCATCGCGGAGAGCACCGCGTCGGGCCGCAGGGGGCGGGGGCCGCGCAGCACGTCGAGCGCGGCCAGCGCCTGGCTCGTGTCGCGGAACCGCTCCGAGAACGTGTACGACGGCGGCAGGAGCCGATCCTCGCCGTCCGCCGCCGGCGCCGGCCGCGGCGCCTCGGGGTCCAGCGCGGCCAGCCGAGCCTGGAGGTCGTCGGTCAGCCGGGCGACGAAGTCGGCCCCGTAGCGCTCGTCGATGCGGGCCCGCAGGGCGGCCAGCGCCGGCGCGGCCGGGCGCTCGACGGCGGCATCGCCCGCGCCGGCCGCGACGAAAAGGCCCAGCCCGTCGAGCGTGACCACGCCCGGCCGCGACAGGGCCTCCAGCAGCGCGCGATCGCCGCGGATCGCGCCCAGAGCCTCCAGGCGCTGCCGCTGGGCGAGGTGGTGGCCGCTGAAGCGGGCGAGCAGGAGGTCGTAGGTCTCGTCGCTGACCGGGATCCGGCTGATCCAGATCGTGCGGTTCTCCAGATCGCCGTAGAGGTGGCGGAACCGCTCGAACCGATCGCGCGCGAGGACGATGATGCCGGGGTCGCGATGCTCGAAGTGAAAGACCTGGTCGCCGAAGCGGAGGGCCGCGTGGCCGCCGCTGGCGCTGCCCTCGCTGGCGTTGATGTAGAGATAGTCGATCTGGTGCGAGGGCGCCGCCGCCGCGGGCGCGCTCGACATCGCCAGCAGGGCGATGCCGAGCGCGCCCCGCGTCAGCCGGGTCACTTCCGGGACTCGTAGCCTTTCTGGATCGCGGAGCGCTTGTCCGCGCTGTTGGCGCTGGCCGCGGGAGCGAGCCGGTCCTTGAAGGTCTCGACCAGGCCCGGGCTCGCCTTCGCATTGCCGAGGCCCTCGCCGATGGCCACGTAGGTGCCGAGGTTCTCTTCCCAGTTGGTGACGCCCCGATCGCGGGCGAGATCCCCGAGCTTCTTCTGGTAGGCGTCGAACGGCCCGCCCGACTTCGCGTACGCCTCGGTCGTGGTCCGGACGTCCTCGAAGTACGCGCTGTCGCCGGGGCTCGAGGAGGCCGAGCTGCTCGCCGAGGAGTCCGACGAGCTCTTGGAGCTGTACGAGAACGAGCAGCCGATCGGACCGAGCAGGACCGCCAGCACGAGCAGGAGACCAACCGGTTGCCAGCGCCGACGCGCGAAGTGATCCATCAAGTCGCTCCTCCTTGGGTGGCGGTGCCGGCGAGGACTATAGCGGCAATCGCACGGCAACGCAAACGCGGCGCGCGCGCCCGGCGCGCCACCGAGCGCCGTGCTATGCTGCCCGCGATGCCAGCGAAGGACATCGCGGCATTCCTCCGCTCCACGCCGGTGTTCGCCGGCCTCCCCGCGCGCGAGATCGACTCCATCGCGTCGATCGTCTCGGAGGAGTCCCACCGCGCCCGGGCCTACGTCTTCATGGAGGGCGACGCCGCGCGCTGGTTCTACGTCGTGAAGTCCGGCCACGTCAAGATCCTGCGGCAGTCGCGCACCGGCAAGGAGGTGGTACTCGAGCTGCTGGGGCCCGGGGAGATCTTCGGCGGCGTGGCGGTGATCGAGCAGCGGCCCTATCCGGCCTCGGCCCAGGCCACCGAATCGTCGGTCGTGCTGAAGATTCCCGCCGAGCCGATGATCGCGGTCGCCGAGCGGCATCCCGCGTTCATCCGGGAGATGGCGCTGCTGATCGGCCGGCGGCTCCGCGACGCCCACGACTCGGTCAAGGCGCTGGCGGTGGGCCCGGTGGAGGCGCGCCTCGCCGCGAACCTGCTCCGCCTCACCGGGCGCGAGGGGATGGCCACGAAGGACGGGGTGCGCCTGCCCTATCACCTCACTCGCCAGAGCCTGGCCGACATGTCGGGCACGACCGTCGAGACCACCATCCGCATCCTGGGCCGCTGGTCAAAGGAGGGCCTGGTCGACGACGACGGCGGCCGTCTCGTCCTGGTGGACCCCGACGCCCTGCGCGAGCGCGCGGAGGGCGAGGCCGAGTAGCGTGACCCCGCTCGTCCGTCGCTACGTCAAGACGAGCTTCGGGTTCCTCCTCGCCGGGCTTCTGATCGGCGCCTATCTGATCACCGCGCAGTTCGTGTTCGACGTCTATCCCCCGCGCCTCTTCACCACCGCCCACGCCCACCTGCTGCTGGTGGGCTTCATGCTCATGATGGTGATGGGCGTGGCGACGTGGATGTTTCCGCGGCCCGCGCGCGACGACACGCGCTACCGGCCGGAGCTGGCCGAGGCGGTGTACTGGGTGATGACCGCGGCCACCGCGCTGCGCGCGCTCGCCGAGGTCGTGGTGGCGCTGACCGGCGCGCTCGGGCTGCGATGGCTCATCACGGTGGGCGGGCTGGGCCAGCTGGCCGGCACCGCGCTATTCGTGGTGAACATGTGGTGGCGCGTGCGCATGCCCCCCGCCGCGGCGCCCCCCGCTCGCTGAGCCGCCCCCGCTCGCGCTCCCGGGCCGGCTATGACGCCCGTCATATCGGCCGCGGGCCCCCCGGCGCTATCGTCGGGGGCAAGGAGGACGCACCAATGTCCCAGCATTGCGCCTGCGCCCATCGCTCATCGGTCGATCCCGAGCAGACCGTCGACGACATCGTCCGGCACCACACGGGAGCCCTCGAGCTCTTCAAGCGGGCCGGCATCGATCACTGCTGCGGGGCCCATCTCTCGCTGCGCGAGGCGGCGGCCGCGGCGGGCGCGCCGCTCGGTACGCTGCTGCTCGCCCTGAATCCACCGGCGCCTCAGAGCCCGACGGACGTGGTCCTGGACGTCCGCGGGCTCGAGCCGCCGCAGCCGATGCTGCGCGTGCTGGAGGCGCTCGATCGGCTCGACGCGGGCGCCGCGCGCGAGGTGCGGCTCGACCGCCGGCCGGTGTTCCTCCATCCGCAGCTCGAGGACCGCGGCTTCGAGCACGATACCTCCGAGCCCGCGCCCGGGCTCGTGCGCATCCTCGTCCGCCGTCGGCGCGTGTAGCCCATGGCCGTCCGCGCGCCCGCCGGGCGCGGCCTGTCACCGCTGATCCCGCTCGGCTACTTCGGCGCATGACCGCGCGCCGCGAGCAGGTCATCGACGCCCTCCGCGAGGTCTTCGATCCCGAGCTGGGCTTGTCCATCGTGGACCTCGGGCTGATCTACGACGTGCGCATCGACGGCGGCCACGTCGGGATCACCATGACGCTCACCTCCGCGGGCTGCCCGCTGCACGAGGCCATGACCGAGTGGGTCCGGCACGCGGTCGAGCAGGTGCCCGATGTCCGGCAGGTCGCCGTCACCCTCACCTTCGATCCGCCCTGGACGCCCGAGCGAATGGACGCACTGTGATCGACGTCATACCGGCCCTGCCCCGATCTGCCGCACGCTGTGGGTAGCGCGAGGGAATGCACTCGCCGAGAGCCCATACGGGCAAGGAGGAACAGGCGATGAGACGGCGACGGGTGGTCGCGGCGGTCGTGGTGGCCGGGGCGCTGATCGGCGGCGTGGTGGTCTGGCAGAGTCAGGCGCGCGACAAGGCGGCCGAGCCCGCCGCGTTGCCGGAGGTGGCGGCCATCCTCACCTCGGCGCCGAGGGTACCGCCGCCGGTCGATCGGCCGGGCCACGCGCGGGTGATCGTGACGCTGGAGATGACCGAGCTGAAGGGCGTCCTGGCCGACGGCGTGCAGTACACGTTCTGGACGTTCGGCGGCACCGTGCCCGGCCCGTTCATGCGGGTGCGCGTGGGCGACGTGGTGCAGATCCGGCTCAAGAACGCCGAGAAGAGCCTGCACCCGCATTCCATCGACCTGCACGCGGTGACCGGGCCGGGCGGCGGCGCGGCGGTCACGCAGCTGGGGCCCGGACAGGAAGGCGCCTTCGAGTTCAAGGCGCTCAATCCTGGGCTCTACGTCTATCACTGCGCGACGCCCAGCGTGCCCGAGCACATCGCCAATGGCATGTACGGGTTGATCTTCGTCGAGCCCGAGAAGGGGCTGCCCCGGGTGGATCGCGAGTACTACGTGATGCAGGGCGAGTTCTACACCAAGGGCAAGACCCTCGCGCCCGGCCTGCAGCCGCTCGATGCCGCGAAGCTCACCGCGGAGCGGCCGGAGTACGTGGTGTTCAACGGCAAGATGGGCGCGCTCATGGGCGAGGGTGCGATCCGGGCCAACGTGGGCGAGACCGTGCGGCTCTTCGTGGGCAACGGCGGCCCGAACCTGATCTCCTCGTTCCACGTGATCGGCGAGATCTTCGACGCGGTCTACCCCGAGGCCGCGGTGGGCGAGGCCCCGCGGCGGAACGTGCAGACCACGCTGGTCCCGGCCGGCGGCGCCGCCATCGTCGAGATGAAGATGCAGACGTCGGGGCGCTTCCTCCTGGTCGACCACAGCATCGTGCGCGCGATGGAGAAGGGCGCGCTGGGCGTGCTGGAGGTGGCCGGCGCCGAGCAGCCCGGCGTTTTCAAGACGCTCGTGCCCGGCACGCACGGGACCGGCGGCCACTAGACCGGGACCGGGAGACGGCGATGATGCCTCGGCAGACCTTGCGTGTGGTCGGGATGGCCTCCATCCTGGCGCTCGCCCTCGCGGCGAGCGCCACGGCCCAGGCCCCGCTCGCGGGATCGGCGGTCAGCCGCGGGGGGCGATGGCCGCGCCGCCCGCGGCCGCGACGGCCACCACGAGCCACGGCGGCAGGCGCCACACCGCGAGCAGGCCGAAGGCGACCAGGGCGAGCGCGAAGTCGGCGGGCGTGAAGATCGCACTCGTCCATACCGGGTGATAGAGGGCGGCCAGCAGCAATCCCACCACCGCGGCGTTGATCCCGCGCAGGGCCGACTGGAACGACGGCCGCCGGCGCAGCGCGTGCCAGAACGGCAGCGCCCCCACGACGAGCAGGAACGCGGGCAGGAAGATGGCGATGAGCGCGAGGCCGGCGCCCGCCCACCGCCCGGGCGGCACGTGCATGACCGCGCCCAGGTAGGCCGCGAAGGTGAAGAGCGGCCCGGGCACCGCCTGCGCCGCGCCATAGCCGGCCAGGAACTCGGCGTTCGTCACCCAGCCGGGCGGCACGACCTCGGCCTGCAGCAGCGGCAGAACCACGTGACCGCCGCCGAAGACGAGGGCACCCGCCCGGTAGAAGGCATCGAAGACGGCCAGCGGCGGAGACGGAATCGCCTGACGCAGGAGTGGCAGCACCACGAGCAGCCCGAAGAAGACGACGAGCGAGACGACGGCCAGATGGCGCCCGAATGACACGCGGCCGCCCGACGGCGGTGCCGGAAGCGGGGGCGCGGGCAGGCACCAGAGGCCGACCAGGCCGGCCGCGAGAATCACGAGCACTTGCCCGCCGGCGGTGGGCCAGGTCAGCGCGATCAGTGCCGTCCCGATGGCCATGGCGGCGCGCACGCGGTCGGGACAGAGCGCCTGGCCCATGCCCCACACCGCTTGTGCCACCACGGCGACCGCCGCGATCTTCAGCCCGTGGAGCCAGCCCGAGCCGGTCAGGTCCAGCCCCTGGACGCCCAGACCGAACAGCACGAGCGCGATCGCCGACGGCAGCGTGAAGCCGAGCCAGGCCGCGAGCGCGCCCGGCAGCCCGGCGCGGAAGATGCCGATGGCGATCAGAACCTGGCTACTTGCCGGACCGGGCAGGAACTGGCAGAGGGCGACCAGGTCGGCGTAGCTCGCCTCGTCGAGCCAGCGCCGGCGCAGCACGCACTCGCTGCGGAAGTAGCCCAGGTGGGCCACCGGCCCGCCGAACGAGGTGAGGCCCAGTCGCGTCGCGACCGCCAGGACCTCGAAGAACGAGCCCGCCGGCGGCGCGGGCGACGGCATCACCACATGACCACGCCGCCGTCGATGTTGACCGACTGGCCGGTCATGAACGCGGCCGCCGGCGAGCAGAGGAAGGCGATGAGTCCGGCCACCTCCTCGTCGGAAGCCGCGCGGCCCATGGGAATGCGGTCGAGTTGACGCTGCCAGCCCTCTCCCCGGCCCAGAACATCCATTCGGGCCGTCTCGATGGTGCCGGGACATACCGCGTTCACGGTGACTCCGTGCCGCGCCACCTCCATGGCGAGCGACTGGGTGAGGCCCTGGATGCCGAAGTTGGCCGCGTTGTAGGCGGCGGTGTTGGGCGCGCCGCGCTTGCCCGCGATCGAGGACAGGTTGATGATGCGGCCGCACTGCTGCCGCACCATGATCGGCACGACCCGCTTGCAGAGCAGGAACGCCCCGGTCAGCTTGATGTCGAGGACCTTCCTCCAGACGCGCTCGTCGAGCTCGGGCAGCGGCACCCGGTCGTCGCCGCGGGGGTAGGCCGCGTTGTTCACGAGCACGTCGATGCGACCGAACGTCTTCATCACCTGCTCCACCAGGCGCTCCACCGACGCGGACTGGCTCACGTCGCCGGTCCAGGTCATCGCGCGGCGGCCGCTCGCTCGCACCTGCTCGGCGGTGGACTCGACGTCGCGCCAGCCCGCCTGCTTCTCGTCCTCCGGAAACGTCGACGGATCGCGGCCGGTCCCGGTCACCGCCACGTCGGCCCCGAGGTGGGCCAGGGCGAGAGCGGTGGCCCGCCCGATCCCGCGCAGCCGCCCCGCTCCCGTCACCAGCGCCACCTTGCCGTCGAGTGCTCCCGCCTCACGTGCGCTCATCGCCGCGTCCTTTCGTGGAGATCGGAGATTGCCCCGGCGCATGCATACCACCATCGCGCCCCGTCTGCCAGGCGGCCTCGCGCGGGTCCTTGACGGAGCGGCCTCTGGAAGCGCACGATGCCGGTCTCGGGAACAGGATGCTGACGCGGCGCGCTCGACTCCTTACCGTAGCCTGGTTGTCCCTCCTCCTCCCGCTCATCTTCCCGGCGCGTCCCGTCTCGGCCGAAGGTAAGAACGTCCTGATCCTCCACGCCTTCGAGGCCAACATGCCGATCAACGTCATGACCAGCCAGGGCCTCATGCCGACCCTGGAAGCGGGCGGCCTGGGCGTCCAGAACCAGTTCTTCGAGCATCTGGACCTGGCGCGGAATCCCGGCCCGGAGCATCGGCGCGACCTGGCCGAATTGATGGCGCACCGCTACCGGCACCGAAAGATCGATCTGATCATCACGCTCTATCCGGAGGCGCTGCAGTTCGTCCTCACCGAGGGCCGCGCCCTCTTCTCGGACGCGCCGGTGCTCGCCCTCTACCTGCCGCCCGGGCTGACCCTGCCGAAGACGGACCGCCCGGTCATCCGCCATTCCCTCACCCTCGACCTGCGCGGCACGCTGGCCACGGCGCTCCGCCTCCTGCCCGATACCCGCCGCGTCTACGTGGTGAGCGACGTGCATCCGCGACACAAGATGTACGAGGCCCAGGCCCTCCGCGATTTCAAGGAGTGGGAGGGCCGTGTCGAGTTCCGCTACCTGAGCGACCGGCCCCTGGACGACGTCCTGGCCACCGTCGCGGGCGCGCCGCCCGGCACGATCGTGCTCTACATCGCGGTCCTGGTGGACGTCACCGGCCAGGCCCACAATCCGCTCGAGATCGCCCAGCGCCTGAGCCGAGAATCGCGCGCGCCGGTCTTCGGCCTCTTCGACGTCTTTCTCGGCCGCGGCATCGTCGGCGGCTCGGTGGCCAGCTTCGAGCAGACCGGCGTGCAGGCCGGCCGACTGGCCCTCGATGTCCTCCGCGATCCGGGCCGCCTCGAGCGCGAGCCGCGGGTGCTGGAGGTGCCGCCCACGCCGATGTTCGACGGCCGGCAGCTGAGGCGCTGGGGACTGAACCTGGAGGCGCTGCCGCTCCGCAGCGTGATCGTGAACCGGGAGCTCTCGCTCTGGGATCTCCGCTACTATGTGATCGGCGGCCTCGCCTTCATCGTGGCCGAGGCGTTCCTGATCGTCGTGCTGCTCGCGCAGCGCCGCCGGCGCGCGCGGGCCGAGACCGCGCTGCGGGCCAGCGAGGCCCTGCGCGAAGGCATCCTCGCCTCGCTGCCCGGCACGATGGCGGTGGTGGACCGCGCCGGGACGGTGGTCGAGGTGAACCGGGCGTGGCGCAGCCTCGCCGCGGCCGATCGGCCCGCGGACGCCACGAGCGTGCGGGTGAGCGTCGAGGACCTCAAGGTCTCGCGCGAGCGCGATCCGGTGGCGCGACAGGTGCTGGACGGCATCGACGCGGTCCTCACCGGCCAGCAGACCGAGTTCCATCTCGACTATCCGATCGGTGTGGCCGGGGTGGACCGCTGGGTCAGCGTCACGGTGTCGCCGCTCAAGCGCCCCGAGGGCGGCGCGGTCATCCTGTACCTCGACATCACGTCGCGGAAGCGCGCGGAGCTGGAGGCCGAGCATCTCCGCCGCGATCTCACCTACCTGTCGCGGGTGAGCACGATGGGGCAGCTCACCGCCTCGCTGGCCCACGAGCTCATCCAGCCGCTGACCGCCATCGTCAGCAACGCGCAGGCCGGCGAGCGCTACCTGACCGCCGATGCCTCCGCGATCGCCGACGTGCGCGAGCTGCTCGCCGACGTGACCGCCGACGCCAAGCGCGCCGGCGAGGTCATCCGGCGCATCCGCAGCCTGCTGCAGAAGACGGAGTTCGAGTTCGTGCCCCTGGATCTCGACGCGGTCATCCGCGAGGTGGCCATGCTCGCGCGCACCGACGCGATCATCCGGAAGGCCACCATCGCGCTCGAGGTCGATCCCGATCTGCCGCCGGTGCGGGGCGACCGGGTCCAGCTGCAGCAGGTGTTCCTGAACCTGATCCTGAACGGCCTGGAGGCGATGGAGGGCACCTCGGTGGCCCGCCGCAGCCTCCTGATCATGGGGACGCGGACGGCCAGCGGCGCGGTCCTGGTGGGCGTGCGCGACGCCGGGACCGGCATCGGCGACGATCAGCTGGGCCGCGTGTTCACGCCCTTCTTCACGTCGAAGTCCACCGGACTCGGCATGGGCCTGGCCATCACCAAGTCCATCGTCGAGGCGCACGGCGGCACGATCTGGGCCGAGAACAACCAGACCGGGAGCGGCGCGACGCTCTGGTTCACCCTGCCGGTCCGCGCGCCCAGCCAGGCGAGCGTCAGCGCGTCCTGACCGCGGCGTGGTCGGCGAGCACCTGCGCCACCGAGGCGGTCACTCTCACTCCCGTCGGCAGGTCGATGAACTCGTTGGGCCCGTGCGCGTTCGAGCCCGGCCCCATCACCCCGGTGACGAGGAACTGGGCCCCCGGAAAGCGCTCGCCCAGCATGGCCATGAACGGGATCGAGCCGCCCAGGCCGTCGAACATCGCGGGCGCCCCGAAATGCGCGGTGGACGCGCGCGCGACCGATTCCTGCAGCCAGTCCGCCATGACCGGCGCGTTCCAGCCGGTGCCCGGCCGCTCGCCACTGGTGTAGGTCACGCGCGCGCCGTACGGCGGATCGGCCTCCAGCACCTCCTTGACCCGGCGGCTCGCGCGGTCCGCGTCGGCAGTGGGCGGCAGGCGCACGGAGAGCTTCAGCGAGGTCTTCGGCCGGAGCACGTTGCCGGCGTCGGCGAGGGCCGGGATGCCGTCCACGCCGGTGATGGACAGGGTCGGGCGCCACGTGTTGTTGAGCAGCGCCTCCACCGCATCGCTCGTGACCGCGCGCATGCCGGGCAGGAGCGGAAATCGCGTCCCGACCTGGTGGCCCAGCACGTCGGCCACCGCGCGCACCTCGGCCAGCCGGCCGGGCGGGATGTCCACGTGGCACTCCGGCACCAGGATGCGGCCGGTCCGGCTGTCTTCGAGCCGATCCAGGATCTGACGCAGGATGCGGAAGCTCGACGGCACGATGCCGCTGGCCGCGCCGGAGTGCACGCCCTCGGAGAGCACCTCGACGGTGAGCGTGCCGGAGAGGACCCCGCGCAGCGAGGTGGTCGCCCACAGATGCTCGTAGTCCCCACAGCCCGAATCGAGGCAGACCACCAGATCGGGACGGATGCGATCGGCGAGCGTCTCGACGTAGGCGGGCAGATCGGGGCTGCCGCTCTCTTCCGACGCCTCGATCAGCACGACGCACCTGGCGTGCGGGATACCCTGGGCCTGCAGCGCCTCGATCGCGGTCAGGGCCGCGAAGGAGGCATAGCCGTCGTCGCCGGCGCCCCGGCCGAACAGGCGACCGCCCCGGCGGACCGGCGTCCACGGCCCACCCTCGGGCGCCCAGCCGACCATCTCCGGCTGCTTGTCGCAGTGCCCGTAGAGCAGCACCGTCTCTCCGCCCGTGCCCGGCACCTCCATCAGGATGACCGGCGTCCGGCCTTCGAGCCGCACCACCTCGATGGTGAGGCCCTCGATCTTCCGCTTCCGGGCCCAGTCGGTGATGAGCGTCACGGCCCGGTCGATGTGGCCGTGCTCGGCCCAGCGGGCGTCGTACATGGGGGACTTGGCCGGGATACGGATGTACTCGGTGAGAGCGGGGACGATGTCGTCGTCCCAGGTCTTCTGAACCAGGGCGCGGGTGCGGTCCGGATCGATGGTCATGGCCCGATACTATGCACGGGCCCGAGGCGTCGCGCTCGGCTTTCGCCCTAGGGCGGGCCGAAGGAGGTCACGTCGCTGACCGCGTATCCGCGGCGCTTGAGGCATTCGCCGAAGCTCTTCGCGATCCACTGATCCGATGTCTGCGCCTTCGTGAAGAAGCCGCGCGGGTACATCTGCCCCAGGAAGCCGCCGACGATGCCGGTCTTCGCGGTATCGGACACCTCCGGCATCGGCGCGCTGGCCGCCTCGACCCGGCACGCCTGGAAGTCTCGCACCATGGAATTCGCGTCGCCCCGCGCATCGGTGAAGACCTGCCCGATCCGGGACGGGCCCAGGCTCATCTCGACGGGGGCCCGGTAGCCCTTCGCGATCAGGCAGGCGGCCTCGGCCAGCTGGGTCGACGTCTCCGGGTGCGCCCGGACGAAGGCGATGCAGTCCGTACGGTCCTGGGCCAGCTTGGCCTCGGTCTGCCCGCCACGCAGCTTGAGATCGGGGTCTCCCCCGCAGCCGGTCGCGGTCAGCGCCGCGAGCATGGCCAGCGCCGGGGCCAGGGAGCGCATGCGCCTATGGTACAGGCGCCCCCCGGCCGGCACCTCAGGCTGATATGCGACGCCCGGCTCGGTCGGTTCTTCACGGTCGTTCCTTCTCGCAACCGACGGCGGGCCGGCGGTCGGTCCCCGAACCGCGGCAAACCACGTGGAGCGTCGAGACGAGCGCATTGGCGCGGCTCGTGCTTCGGGGGAGATTTCCGTGGAGGCCGACACGATGGCGATCAAGGATTGGCTCGCGTATGCAGTGGCGGTGAGCGCCGGCGTTCTGGTCACGATGCTGCTGAGCCAGGTCCGCTGGTAGCGGTCGTCAGCCCGATCGCCCGGCGAACCACATCCCGCACGCCAGGCACTTCACCGCTCCCGGCCGGAGGGCGCGCCCGCACTCCGGACACGCTCCGCGAAGCCGGGCATGACGGCGAACCTGGAAGACCGCGACGGCCAGCAGGCACGCGACGATACTCGGTGTGAACCGCTTGCGAAGCCGCCGCTCAGCCCTTCCCCTCAGTCGGCGACGCGCCGGGCAGTCTACATCATCGGGCCGGGTCTGCCAAAACCGACGCGAGCCGAAGTGGCGGGGCCCGGCGCGACGCGTCAGAAGACTCCGGCACGTGCAGATCGGCGCCGCCGGCCGCTGACGCTCAGGCTTTGCGCGCGGTCACCGCGATCCGCGTCAGGTTGGCCGGGAACTCGGCGGGCGTCAGACGCAGGGTGTGAACGTCCACGAAGCCGAGACGTTCCAGCCGGCGGCGCACCTCGCCGGTGGTGTACGGCCGGAAACGGTAGAGCCGGCCGAGCATCGCGCTCGACGGGCCCGGGCGCATGCCGAGATTGAGGAAGAGGCCGCCCGGCCGCAGGAGCCGGGCCAGGCGCTCCAGCACCGCGTCCAGCGGCACGTGCTCGAGCGCCGCGCCCACCATCACCGCGTCGAAGCTGCGCGGCGCGAGCACGATCGCCTGGCCGGTGTCGATGCGGGTCAGTACCGCGGGCGCGCGCAGATCGCCGTGGGCCACGGTCAGCCGATGCCGGAGGTCGCCGAGGCGGCGCGCCCGACGCGCGAGCACGGCCAGCATCTGCCGGTCGATGTCGAAGGCCACGACCTCGGAGCCCGGGAAGTGCCGCAGGAACCACAGCCCGTTGAGGCCGGTGCCCGCGCCCGCGTCGAGCGCGCGCGGACGGGGCGGCAGGCACCAGTCGACCCGCTCGAGAAACTGCTCCACCGCGCGCGTGAAGCCGAAGAGGCGCAGCGAGCTGTCGTACAGCCCGGCGATGCGTCCGTACGTGAAGGGCTGGCCGCGCGGCGGGCGGGCGTGGCGAGCACGGCCAGCACGCACCCGCCTCACGTCAGCGCGCGGCGGGTGGCGATCACGTGGGTGGCGCGGCCGGGCGTCATGGCGAGCAGCGTACCACCGTCACCCGGTTTCGCGGCGCGGCCGGGTAGACCATACTCAGACACCACCCTCGTGAGCCGCCCGGGGGCGCACCGGATGCCGAGCCGCTCCCGCTTCGATCAGGTCGTCGCCGCCATGAGCGTGCAGGTCGACACCATCCGCGCGCTGCGCGCGGGCGCGCGGCGCGCCCGCGATCCGGAAGCCGTCCACCGGATGCGCGTGGCCGTGCGCCGGCTGCGCGCCATCCTGCGCGCGAGACGCCCGGTCGTCGCTCGACGGTCGGACGAGGAAGGCGTCGACCGGCTGCGCCGGGAGCTCAAGTGGCTCGGGATCGCGCTCGGGCAGGTTCGCGACCTCGACGTGCTGCGGGCCCATCTGCGATCGCTCCGTGTCGACGCCCGCGCGGGCGGCCGCGCCGCCCACGGCCGCCTGCTGCGGCACATCCGGGCGGACCGCGCTCGCGCGGTGACGGCGCTGCGCGCCGCGCTGGACGGTCGCCGCTACGCGCGGCTCCTCGCGCGGCTCGATGCCACGCTCGCCGCCGCACGCGAGCGGACGGAAGACGTCTCGCTTCCCGACGTCGCGGCCGAGGAGTTCGCGCGGCTGCGCCGGGCGGTCAAGCGGCTGCCGAAGCACCCGAGCGCCGCCGAGCTGCACGAGATCCGGATCAAGGTGAAGCACGCGCGCTACGCGGCCGAGCTCGCGCAGCCGGACGTGGGACGTCGCGCCGAGCGCTTCGTCGCGAAGGCCAAGGCGCTCCAGGACATCCTCGGCGCGCATCAGGACGCGGTGGTCGCCGAGCGATACGTCCTACGCGCGGCCGGCCAGGCGCCCGGAGCCCGGGCCTTCGCCCGACAGATCGCGGCGCGGCAGGAAGAGCGGCGGGGCGAGGCACGAGCGGCCTTCATCGAGCAGTGGCCCAAGCTCAAGCGCCGCGGACGGCGCGCGTGGGAGTAGATCCGCGCGCAGTCGGGCCGGGCCACTACGCGCGGACTGCCGACCGGGACACGGGCCACGCCTCGCTCCACCGGGGTCCGTCCCGGACCCCGGCGGGGCTCCTCGTCCTGGTCCAACCGACGCGCCTGGCTTCAGGGATGGAGGAGCAGCTATTCGCCTCGTGAGTGACGAGGGCTCGGCGAGTGTGGCCAGGCCTGCCGCGTCAGCCCTTGACCGCCCCGGCGGTGAGGCCGGCGACGTAGTACTTCACGAAGAACGAGTACACCAGCGCGACCGGCACCGAGCCCAGCAGCGCCCCGGCCATGAGCTGGCCCCAGTAGAAGGCGTCGCCGCGGATCAGCTCGCCCACCACACCGATCGGCACCGTGCGCACGCTCGAGCGGCTCAGGAAGAGCAGCGCGTAGAGGAACTCGTTCTGGGCCAGCGTGAAGGCGAAGATGCCGGCGGAGATGAAGCCGGGCATGCAGAGCGGCAGGATCACCCGGGTCATGGCGCGCCAGCGACTGGCCCCGTCGATCAGGGCCTGCTCCTCCAGCTCTTTCGGCACCGTCTTGAAGTAGCCCATGAGCAGCCAGGCGATGAACGGCACCAGCAGGGTGGGATACGTGAGCATGACCGCGCTGAGCGTGTTGCCCAGCTTGAGCCGGCCGATCAGGTCGGCCATGGGCACGAAGAGCAGCGTCTGGGGCACCAGGTAGGTGACGGCCACCGTGATGGCCAGCAGCGGGGCCCCGCGGAAGCGCATGCGGGCCAGCGGGTAGGCCAGCATGCTGCCGAGCAGCAGGGAGATCGCGGTCGCGACCACCGCCACCATCATGGTATTGACGGCCCAGGTCACGAAGTTGGTCTCGGTGAGCAGGTCGATGTAGTGGACGAGCGACGGATGGTGGATCGCCAGCGGATTGGCCTTGGGATTGTACAGCTCGGCATTGGTCTTCAGCGAGGTCGCGGCCATCCACGTGAACGGAAACAGTGCCACCACGTAGAACACCACCAGCGGGATCCAGAGCCCGAAGAGCCGCTTGCGCCACGTCAGCTCGCCGACCATCGATCCGCCCCGCCGATCAGTCCTTGCGCACGTAGATGGTGAGCAGCACCAGCAGCAGGCCGAGCACCGGCACCATGCTGAGGGCGACCGCGGAGCCGAGCCCCATCTGCCCCGCCCCCATGCTGATGCTGTAGGCGTAGGTGGCCATGAGGTGCGTGGAATTGGCGGGGCCGCCGCCGGTGAGCACATAGACGAGCTGGAAGTCGAAGAAGGTGATGATGATCGAGAACGTGGTCACGATGAACAGCACCGGCAGCAGCGACGGCAGCGTGACGTAGCGGAAGCGGCCCCAGGTGCCCGCGCCGTCGATGGTCGCCGACTCGTGCAGCTCGATGGGGATCGTCTGCAGCCCGGCCAGGATCGAGATGCCGAAGAAGGGCAGGCCGCGCCAGGTATTGACCATGATGATCGAGATCATGGCCAGCGTCGGCGAGCCGAGCCACGACGGCCCCGGATTGGCCAGTCCGCTCACCACCAGCAGGCGGTTGAACAGGCCCATGCCGGGGTCGAGGATCCACTGCCACGCCACCGTGCTGAGCACGGTCGGCACGATGAACGGCAGCAGGAGCATGGCCCGGCTGAAGGCCTTCATGCGGAAGTTCTGGTTCATCACCAGGGCCATGCAGAGCCCGCCCACCGCCTTCAGCACGGTGGCCGCCGCGGTGAACTTCACGGTGTTGCCGACCGATTGCCAGAAGATCGGATCGTTCGCGAGGGTCACGAAATTCCGGAGGCCCACGAACGACGCGGCCCCCGCGACTTCCCGATGGAAGAAGCTGAGATAGACGCCGTAGAAGAAGGGATACCCGAGGAAGGCCAGGAGGAAGAGCACGGGCGGCGTCAGCATCAGCCAGCTGTAGACCTGCTCCCGCTCCACGAAGGCGCGGAGCCGCCCGAGCCCGACGGGCCCGTGGGCGCCCACCTCCAGGGTGGGCGCCCCCGATGCCTCGAAGATTCGACTCATGCCACTCCGTAGATCTGCTTGAGCTGTCCGACCGCCTCCGCGATGACCGACTTGGTCGGCGCGCCGGTGCACGCCTTGGAGAACATGTCGATCACCACCCAGCGGTTGACCACCGCGCCGTGGGCCCGATTGGCCGGCGCCGGCCACGAGGTGAGCTTGCCGGTCTCCAGCACCTTCTGGAACGGCTTCACGCGGGGCTCGATGTCCCAGTCCGGGAACTTGTCGAACGCGTGCAGGTATGGGGCGAAGTACATGTCGCCCGAGGAGATCCACGGGCGGTACTGCTTGGGATCCATGATCCAGCGCAGGAAATCCTTGGCCGCCTGCGGGTCCGGCCCGTAGGCGAACACGCCGTGGGTCACCGGCACCAGCGAGTGATAGCGCTGCCCGGTCGGGCCCTTGGGATTGAGCGCGTGGTCGATCACCTTGCCCATCTCGGGCAGGTCGCGCTTGGCCGACACCATGATGGAGTAGGCGTTGTTGGTGCACGAGATCTGGCTGGTGAGGAAGGCCTTGTTGTTGTGCGGGTCGAGCCAGCCCACGCAGTCCTCGATGCAGGCTTCCTTGTAGAGCCGACGCACGAAGTCGACCGCCTTCGCGGTCTCGCTGCTGTCGAGCGCGACCTTCTTGCCGGTCTTGTCCATGACCGTCACGCCGTAGGACCACAGCAGCGGGTAGAGCCACGAGTAGTTGTCGGCGAAGCCGTGGCCCATCGACATGCCGAAGGGATGCCCCTTCGCCTTGAGCTTGATGCCGGCCTCGAGGAACTCGTCCCAGGTGTCGGGGAACTTCTTGATCCCGGCCTCGTCGAACCAGTCCTTGCGGTAGACCATCACCTGGCCGATGTTGGCCTGCGGCACCGACTTCCACTTGCCGTTGTCGACGGACAGGGCCTTGATCTCGTCGTACCAGCCCCCCTGCTCCTTGCCCACCGCTTCGGCGATGTCGCTGACGTCCACCAGCGCGTCGCGGTAGAGCCACTCCTGCTGCACCCAGGCCAGGTCCGCACCGGACTTGTTCTCGACCATCGAGACCAGCTGCGGCACCGCGCCGCCGCCGGCGGCCTGGATCTGGTACTCGATCTTGATGCCGGTGGACTTCTGATAGGCCGGGATCAGCACCTTCTGGAAGTGCTCGTCGAAGTTCTTCACGTACGAGCTCTCGCGCGCGAACGTGATGGTCGTCGGCTTGGCCTGGGCGTGGCGGGAGATGAACGGTCCGGTCGCCACGGTGGCGGCCCCGGCGGCAAGCTTCAGGAAGTCACGGCGGGACGCCTTCGGCGGTGCGGGTTGTGCCATGCAATATCCCCCTGTGTGTGGAACGTGGATGGCGCAGCACGGGATCCCGAGCCCCGCCAATCAGCCCGCCGGGGCTCGCGGCTTGCCGGAATCGTGCGCCAGATCAGGCCAATCGTCAAGAGTTGGCTGGGACCGGCCGCTCCTGACGCTCGTACCAGTGCGCCATCACCTGCATCACGAGCCAGGCGCCCGGCGGAGGCCGGCAGGGCCACCCGGGCGGCCGGCCAGCCCCAGCGATCGACGATCCAGGCGAACGCGGTGGGTGTCGCGGCGTTGACGACGAGGACGGGGTGGCGATGACCCCGAGCACCGCTCCGTGGCCCCGGGCGCCGAACATGACCAGCGGGACCGGGCCCCGCACGATGGTGATGACGCCCTGGCGGGCGCCCATGAGCAGGGTGAACGCGACGACCAGGGACAGACGGCGGTGACGCGGCCGCCGGCGCTCGATACGAGGCCCATCGCGAGCAGGGCGACGGTGAAGCCGAGAAAAACGAAGCCATGGCTCCAGCCGGTGTCCTGGCTGATCGGGCCCGCGAGGACACCGAGGCATTAGTAGCTCGTTCCCCAGGCGGTGATCTGGGTGATGCCGAGCGAGAGCACCGCCCGCGCCATCGGGTCGGCGAGACGCCCCGACCGTCGCATTCGGAGCGCATCGGGGCGGGAGCGTAGCACGAGAGCGCGCACGGCCGGACCGGCCGATGCGGCGGTCAGGATCGCGGCGTCAGGAGCGGATCGGGGGAGGCGGCATCGGCGACGACACGCCCGGGTCCGGGAGCGCCTCGTCCACCATGCCGGCCACGTGCTCGATGTCGGTGTCGGTCGTCAAGGCGTGATCCGGCGTGTCCGGCTCCAGGCGGAAGTGCTCGGCGAGGCGCTGCACGAGCCGGAGCGTCGCGGTCGATTCCTGCTCGGCCAGCAGGTTGATCTGCAGATCCAGGTGCTCGCGCCGGTCGGCCTGCCGTGCCATCTGATTCTGGCTGATCAGGATCCAGATCGACAGGAAGATCGCCTCCAAAGACACGATGGTGGTGAGCAGGCTGAACGGGAACGGATCGAACGGGCGGATCCGACGGACGAAGCCGGTATTGACGAGAATCCACGCGGCGAACCAGACCGCGTGGAATATGGCGCAGGCCGCGGTCCCGGCGGAGCGGGTGACCAGTCCGGCCACCCGCTCCGACACCGATCGGGCCTGGACCTGCCCGGCTTCGAGCCGGGCGATCTGCTCGACATTCCGGGCGACCGTCGCCCGCGTCGGGCCGCGGTCCGTGCGCATGCTCACCCGAGGAGGACCGCTCTAGAGCATCTCCTTGCGGGCCTTCTTGGCGCGCGCGGCGCCGATGGCCGTCTTGACCTCTTTCTCTTCCTCCGGAGGCGGCAGCACCGCGGGCAGGCCCAGTGACTCGATCCACAGCTCGCGGCACCAGCCCGTCGTGTGATAGAGGTGCTCGTCCTCCTCCTCCTCGACGTCCTCGTAGGCCTCGCTCAGGGCCTTCTTCTCCTCTCCCTGCGCCTTGCCCGCAGCTTCGTGGACCAGCTCCCAGTTGAGGTGATCCTTGGTCTCGGCGAGCACCACGGACTCGCACGCGACGAGCTGCGCGGCCTCCGGCGGCCCGCTCGCCAGCGCCAGCTCCATCGCCTTCACCAGGGACTCGCCGGTGTGGCGCACCACCGCGCGGCCGGGAGTCTCTTCCTCCGGATCGAGCCCCATCTTCTCCATCAGCTCCACCACGATGCGCTCGTGGTTCTTCGTCTGCTCCAGGTACTCCTCCCACTCCTCCTTCAGCTCATCGTTGAGCACGCAGCGGAGCGCGGTCTCGTACACCTGGATGCCCCCGTGCTCGGTCTCCAGCATCTGGTAGATCAGCTCGTTCAGCTGTTCGCGCTTCATCTCGTCCTCCAATCGTTTTCGGTGGCTTGGACGTCGGGTCCGCGGTCTTGATAGCAAGCGTCGTACCGGCGATCAGGGGGCGGCGCCTCGGGCCGCCCAACGCTCCGGGATGAGGCACATGACTTGCGTAACTGACGGCGCCACCGCCGGAACTGGCGCGTATCTGGAACGATCTAACCGGTCATCCTTACCGACGGGGATGATCCGAACCCGAAAGGACGGCAGCGATGGGGCGAGGACGCGTGGCGATGGTGGGAGCGTTGTTGCTGATCGGCGGCGTCGTGCTGGGCGTCTGGAGCCAGCCGGGCCGCGGGCAAACTCCGCCTCGGCAGCCGGCGGATGCGGTCCACGACGCTCAGACCCCGCGGCCGGCCGGAGCGACGCGGCCCGAGCTGCGCCAGACCGACCACGATCGGTCCGGTGTCTTCGCCCCCGACGCGGCGCCGCCGTCATCGACCGCACTTCCCGCGCAGCCGGACGGCGGACGCGCCCTCGGCTTCGATTTCGCGCGCGACCCGCTCAACGCCAAGAAGCCGATGCAGACCTTCGACGAGACCATGAAGGAGGACGTCGCGGCCAAGCCGGGCGTCATGGACACGCAACGCCAGCTCCTCCAGAGCCGCTACGACCTCACGCCCCGGCTCGATCCGGCCGCCCGGATGTCGCGGGGCAAGCCGCTGGCGGTGGGGCCGACGGCGCGCCTCGGCGGCGGGCTCACGTGGGACCGCCTGGCCTCGATGAAGCCCGACGAGATCCGCTCGCGCAAAGTGTTCCCGTACCCCGCCCTGCCGCATCCCAAGCACGCGACGGGCGGGATGGTGTTCCCGCCGATGCAGATCGCGATGTTTCCCCGGCTCGAGCGCTTCGACGTCGACTTCGACCTGCCCGAGGCCTTCCTGCCCGAGTTCCCGCCCGCCATCTTCCTGCAGAGCCGGCCCGAGCTGGGCGATGTGTCGCGCGGGGAGGTCGTCTCGATCAACAACTTCCACCGCCTCTTCAAGGACCTGATCACGCCGGTGCAGCTGGACGGCCTGCGCATGCTGGTGACGCCGTTCCCGCAGGAGGAGTTCAACGCCACCGACGATCGCAAGAGCGCGGCGCCCAGCCTGGGCGTCACCTGCCTGGACTGCCACATCAACGGCCACACCACCGGCCAGTTCCATCTCAATCCCGACAACCGGCCCCAGGCGCGGCGCTTCCGGCTCGACACGGTCAGCCTGCGCGGCCTCTACAACCAGCAGATCCACGGATCCAAGCGTAGCCTGCGCTCGGTGGAGGATTTCACCGAGTTCGAGCAGCGCACCGCCTACTTCAACGGTGACCCGATCCACGCGGTGAAGAAGGGCATGAACATCCTGGACCGCATCCCGGTCAGCCACATGGCCCAGATGCAGAACATGTTCGACTTCCCGCCCGCTCCCAAGCTGGATCCGATGGGCCGGCTCGACCCCGGCCAGGCCACCGACGCCGAGAAGCGCGGCGAAAAGCTGTTCTTCGGCAAGGCCCAGTGCGGCACGTGCCATCCCGCGCCGACGTATCTCGACCAGCAGATGCACGACCTCAAGGTGGAGCGGTTCGTGGACGAAGCGCCCCTGGGTCCCATCAAGACGTTCACCCTGCGCGGGATCAAGGACAGCCCGCCCTATCTGCACGACGGCCGGCTGCTCACGCTCGAGGACACGGTCGAGTTCTTCAACCTGGTGCTCGGGCTGCGCCTGACCACGCAGGAGAAGGCCGACCTCGTGGCCTTCGTGCGCGTGCTGTGACGACCAGGGCGATTCCCGCGAGCTCCGCGGCTTCTCGAGCCGAGAAGCCGAGCCGGTGCACGCGATCGTAGTGCGCCACGATCGCCTCGTAGCTCTCGAACCGGCCGTCGTGGTAGAACCCGCCCTTCAAGCGCACGAACAGGCCCTTCGACGGGGTCGGCGGTAGGTCCTACCGATTGCCGTCGCTACTTCCGACGCGTCGTCCGATTCCGAGCAATCCGAGGTGCGGGTTTGGTCGTTTACTGGTTGATGGACGATACGCCCCCCAATGGATCGGACCGGCCGCCGGCTCGGGCGACGGTCGCGGCGAGCAGGCTGCCCGGCCGCAACCCGGATCGGATCTGGGGGGGGCCGAGCTCGGGCGGAGAGTGTGCCCGCTGCGATCAGGCGATCGGCCGCGGCGAGCTCGAGCTCGAGCTGGAATTTGACCGCAATGATGGTTCGTCAGAGCCCGAGCGATATCGGGTTCACGTGCGGTGTCTCTCGGGCTAGACCCGCGAGCGTCCCGATGGTGCCGACTGACCTCTCGCCATGTGTTGACGGTCTCCGGCAGCGCCGCTATAGTGGCCGCGCATGGAACAACCGAAGAGGCTCGGCGAGCTGCTGTTCGCCAAGACGCCCGAGGCCATTCCGGAGAGCGAGTGGGTCCTCCTCGTGCAGGCGATCGCCGGAGGCGACCAGCGCGCGTTCCACACGCTCTACCGCTGGACGCACCGGATCGTGTTCACGCTCATCGTGCGGATCACTCGCAATCGAGAGACGGCGGAAGAATTGACCGTCGACGTATTTCATGACGTCTGGCGCCGCGCTTCGACCTACACTCCGGGCGGAGGATCCGTCGTCGGCTGGCTGATGAACCAGGCCCGCTCACGAGCGATCGATCGGATCCGGTTCGAGCAACGGAAGAAGCGAGTTCCCGGTCCGCTCGCCGACCCCTTCGACGGGAGCGAAGACGCGGATCCGCATCGCACCGCGACGGCCCGGGAGGAGGAGAGTCTGGTGCGGGACGCGCTCGCGGAGCTGTCACACGACGAGCGGCGCGCGATCGAAACCGCGTTCTTCTCCGAGCTGACGTACGTCGAGACGGCATCCCGGCTGAACGAGCCGATCGGCACCGTGAAGACGCGAATCCGGTCCGGATTGGCCAAGCTCCGGCGGGTGCTCGCGGGAAAGGGGCTCCGATGAGCATCCAGCGCCACGACGAGAGCCACGAGCACCTGGTCGCCCTCTCCCTGCTGCACGCGCTGCCTGCCGAGGAGCGGCGTGAAGCAGAAGCGACCATCGGCGCGTGCCCCGCATGTCGGGAGGACGTGGAGACGCTCCGGCCGGTGCTCGGGGCCCTCGTCGCGTGGCCGACCGACGTGCTACGCCCTTCCCCCGACCTGTGGAGCCGCTTGGCCAGCCGAATCGGGGCGGCCGCGGGCGACGAGATGGCCGCCCCCGCCGCCTTCGGCTGGCACGAGGCCGGCCCGGGCATCTTCTACACCGTGCTCGCGCGAGACCGGGAGCAGCAGCGCGTCAGCCTCCTGGTCCGGCTGTCTCCGGGCGCCGCCTATCCGCCCCACAGTCACGCCGGAGTCGAGGAGCTCTACCTGCTGGATGGCGAGCTCTGGATCGACAACCGAAAGCTCTATCCGGGGGACTACAACCGGGCCGAGGCGGGCACCGCGGATCAGCGGGTATGGAGCGAGACCGGCTGCACCTGCGTGCTCCTCACCTCCAGCCAGGACGTGCTTCGCTAGGCGTTTCCGGCTGCCCTTCGAGTACCTGACGAGGTGACGCCCCGCCCGCCACGTCTCAACCTTGCCGGGATGACCGACGTGTGCCAGGGTCAGCCGCACACTCAGGGGATCATGTCGCCATGACGGCCTGGAAGGGGCTGCCGCTCTGGCTGATCCTACCGCTGGCGCTCACGGCGAGCCCGGCGGCCGGCGCCGAGAGCATGCGTGTCCTCATGGTCCACTCGTTTGGCAGCACCTCGCCCCCGTTCACGACCCACTCGACCGCGTTCGAGACCACGCTGACCAAGGAACCGGGCAAGCGCGTCGATCTCGACGAGGTTTCGCTCGACATGGCGCGCTACGCGCAGCCGGACATGGAAGAGCCGTTCGCACAGTTCCGGTTCCGGCGAGACTCACCCTGGGTGCTGTACCGTCACTACATCATCGCCGGCGCGACGTTACTGGTGGTGCAGGCCGCACTGATCATCGCTTTGTTGGTGAATCGAACACAGCGTCATCGGGCGCAACGCGCGCTCGCCGAGCGACTTCGATTCGAGACATTGTTCTCCGAGCTCTCGGCAAGGCTGCTGAGTCATCGGACGAGCGAAATCGGCCGCGAGCTCGAGCGCATGCTCCAGAGGGTCGGTGAGGAGTTGAATTTCGACCGGGCGATCCTGAGCGAGTGGACGGAAGGAAAGAGGCGCGCTCACGCGACCTACGCGTGGACCCGGAGCGGCGTCATCGCCGCTCCCGAGACGTTCGAGGCCGAATCCTATCCATGGATCGCAGCCCGCCTGGCTCGCGGCGAGGCGGTGCACCTGCCGCATGTGGACTCACTTCCCGCCGAGGCAAGCATCGACTTGCGGAGCTTCCAGCGCGCGGGCGTCCGGTCCCTGGTGGTCGTCCCCTTGATCGTCCAGGGGACGATCGTTGGCGCCCTGGGATTCAGCAGCCTGCGCGGTGAGCGAGTGTGGCCGGCCGAGTTGTTGCCGCGACTGCAGCTTCTCGCCGATGTGTTCGCGAACGTATTGGCCCATCAGCGGGCCGACAGCGCGGTGCGGCACAGCAATGAGCTCAGGCAACAGGCAGAGGACGAGGCCCAGCGACAGCGCGAGGAGCTGGCGCACGCGCTCCGCGTCACCACGATTGCCGAGTTGACCGCCTCGCTCGCCCATGAGGTCACTCAGCCGCTGACCGCCGTCATCATGAACGCCCGGGCCGGGCATCGATCTCTCGCGCCCGAATCGGGCGGCGAGCTGCGGCAGATTCTCGAGGACATCTGCCGCGACGCCACCAGGGCCGGTGACGTGGTTCAGCGTCTTCGAGCCTTGCTCCGCAAGGGCGAGCCGGAACGCAAGCTGCTTGATATCAATCAGCTGGTCACGGGAGTGACTACGCTCATCCGCCACGACCTCGAGCGAGCCCAGGTCTCGCTGCGCCTGGCCCTCGGCGAGGCCCTGCCACACGTGCCGGGAGACCCCGTGCAGCTTCAGCAGGTGATCCTCAACCTGTTGCTCAACGCGTGTGATGCCATGTCGGTCGTTCAGAGTGGATTGCGGACGCTGGATGTTGCGACCGATCACGATGGGCAGGGACTTGTCATCGTCACGGTCCGCGACTCCGGAGTCGGAGTATCGGAATCTGAGCTGACCGGTATCTTCGAGCCATTCGTCACGACCAAGCCCCAGGGAATGGGCATGGGCCTGGCGATCAGCCGCTCGATCGTCGAGGCGCACAAAGGTCGTATCTGGGCAACGCGCAACGATGACCCTGGCCTCACGGTCCACATTGAACTTCCCATCTCGGCGACGTGAGGGTCGGCCTGCCGGTCGGCAGGCGCCTCTGGTGGCCGTTGGCACGCTCGGCTGGCGCTTGACATGGAGGGTGGCGCGCCCACCGTTCCCTTAAGGATGGCGGCAATGCGCTGTGCCCAGTGCTCGGGAACGTCTATCTCGAACAAAGCGATGTGTCGTACTGGCTGGAGCGAGCGAGAACCGAGGCGTTCACACCATGCCCCGCCACGCGAACATGTCCGGCCCGATGAGCCCGCCGCGACGACGACCCGGCTACCCGAGGCGCATCGCGCTGCGGTATTCGCGGTCCGGTAGCGCCGTGGGCGCTTGGTCTCGGGACTACTTTGTCTTCTCGGTCGGCTTGCTGTTGGTCATGTCGAGAGCCGACCTCAACCCCTTGGCGAGCGTGACGGCGTCGTCGTTCGCCCAGAAGTGCATGTAGAACAGGCGCGGGTTGTCCCCCAGCGCATGGTTGTGGATGGCGGTCACCTGAATCCCGTGTACCCGCAGCGCCCGCGCCACCGCGTTCACCTCGCGGCCGATCAGCACGAAGTCTCCCGTGATCGCCGCTTTCCCATCCCCGGTCGGCTGGAAGTTCAGCGCGGTGCTCACGCCCATCGCCGGCAGCAGCTCCATCCCTTCCTCGGTGATGCGCTCGGCTCGCGCCACACTCACCTGGAGGATACCGTTGTTGACTCGACCAGAGCGGCCGAGCACGGCCTCTACCTGCTGCTGATCGATGCCGAGGCCCATGGGCGCCGCCGGAGCGGGCGCGGCCGCGGGGCCGAGCGGTGTGCCGCTGGCGGACAGCGCGCCGCGCAGCGCGGTCGCGAGCTGCGAAGCCGACCCTCGTCCGACGTAGTGCATGTACATCACGTGCGGCGACATCTCGTTCAGGTGGTTGTGGAGAGCTGTCACCGCAATGCCCGCGTTGAGCAGTCGGAGCATGACCTCGCTGATCTCCTCGTCCAAAAGCACGAGGTCGCCCATCACCATGGCGTCTCTTCCCATGCTCTTGAACGCCGCGTACGAGCCCAGGGCGAACCCCGGCTTCACCTCCACTCCCTGAACCGTCACCTTGAGATCCGTCCTCGGGAAGGCCGCGCGATATACCCCTCCGGGTTGCATTTGCCCGGCCCTGCCGAGTGCCTGCTCTACCGGCTTCCACTTCGCGTCCGATTGCTGCGGTCCCCTCGCCTCATCGGCAGCGCGAGCCGAACCGACCGCGCCGATCGCTGCCATCAGCGCCAACATGAACGTCCAAACCGCTGACCGCCTCAGCATCCGCATGACCCGGAACCTCCTCCCGTCACCGGCGGGACCGTGACATCCCCTCGCACATCCGTGTTGACCCAGCCGCTCAGCCGGGATGTGACCGAGCCGGACCTACCCGGTGACCCCACGAATCGTCAAGTCGTCAAAGGCGGTGACCGAATCCGCCTTCGTCCACAGCCCCACGCGCCCGGCCTTGAGCCGGGAATCCCGATGGTCGAGATAGAGCGATCCATTGAGCCAGCCCTGCAGGCGGTCTCCGACCGCAACCACGCGCACCGTATGCCACCGCCCCAGGGCCGGCGCTTTCACGCCGGCGCTCGCCAGCTGGTGGCGGCCGTGGTCGTAGTAGTAGAGGCGAAAGTTGGACTCGAGCGCGTTCGCCCGCACCACGTAGTACTTCCCGTCATCGAAGCGGCACACGATGCCTCCGGACGCGTCCTCGCGGCCGGAGATCGGCTTGAACTTCATCGACACGTCGACGGCGATGTACGGACCCGCGGGCGCGACCACGACGTTGAACTGGTTCCTCGTGGCCTGCTGAACGAGCACCTTGCGACCGCTCGGTGCGTCCGGCATCTCCTCGACAACCCACTGGCCGTCTACAGTGGTCCAGCCCTCAGTGCCCTTCGCGTCGAAATCGAACGTTTCCATGGTCGCGCCGTCCGGCACCTTGAGCTCCTCGGCGGCCGTGCCCGGCCGGAGCCGCACCCAGCCGGCCGCCGCCGCGAGCGCGATCAACGTAGTCTTGGACATGCTTCGGCGACTCATGGTCATTGGACCTCTCCCTCGTTCGTTCAATCGAGCTTCTCAGATACGGTCTTCCACTCCGTGCCCTTCACGAGCGTGACCTCGGCGACCGGGTGATCATTCCGAAGCTCTGGCATGACGCTCACGACCCGATATCCCTTGTTCTCCTTCACGGCCCCGGCGGCCGCGGCCCGCAATGACCGCTTCGCCTTCGCCATGGCCTCGCTCTGCGTCTTGGCGGCCTTCAGGTCATCTTCCTTGGTGATCGGCTCGGCCTTGGAGACCTTCCCAACCTTGTGATCGACGATCACCTCGGAGAAGAGCGTGCCTTTCATCGTGTAGACCGATAACTGGAGCTTGCCGTCGTCGACTTCGTACTTCGCGGAGATGGGCTTGCCCTCCCGGGCGCCGGCGCTGACGCCTTGCTCGAGCGAGATCCTGGCGTCCTTCAGCGCCGTGGCCAGCTCCGTGCGCTCCTTGTCGTCGTGAGGCTGTGCCGCGCCGATCGACGCCGCGAGCAGCCACACGCCAAACAATATTACTGTCGCCGGGCTCTTCCTTGGCATCGTGTGCCCTCCTCTCGATGTTTCCGACCAGAAGATCGAGAACCGTCGTGACGTCCCGCCGCCCCTCCACGGCAACCGTTCACCGCCCGCCGCCGTCGGGTTCCACGCTACCGTCGTGATGGCATCATCGCCACTGAAGAGTTCCTGAACTTGTTGTCAGAGAGATCTCAGTGGAACGGCGGCCGCGGGGATCGTAGATTGGCGGTGCGGAGGACCCCGGTGAGGATCCTGGTCATCGAGGATGAAGTCAAAGTCGCCCGAGCCCTCAAGGAGGGCCTCGAGAGCGAGCGTTATCAGGTGGTCGTGGCGCGCAACGGCGAAGACGGCTTCTTCCTCGCCAATACCGAGACGTTCGACCTCGTCCTCCTCGACCTGATGCTGCCCGGCCGGGCCGGCCTCGAGATCCTCGAGGCGTGCCGGCGCCGGGACTTGCAGACCCCGGTCTTGATCTTGACCGCCAAGGACGCCGTGGAGGATCGGGTAGTCGGCCTCGACAGCGGCGCCGACGACTACATGGTCAAACCCTTCGCATTCGCCGAGCTGCTCGCTCGGATCCGGGCGTTGCTGCGCCGCGGACGGACCGACCAGGTGCTTCGACTGAAAGCCCGGGACCTGGAGATGGATTTGGTGACACACGCGGTGATGCGCGGGGGGCAGGTCCTCGATCTCACTGCGCGCGAGTTCGAGCTGCTCGAGTACCTGTTGCGGCACCAGAACCAGCTCGTCTCGCGCGAGATGCTGGCCCGCGATGTCTGGAAAGAAACGTCACGTGCCACACCGATCGACAATGTCGTCGATGTCCATGTCGCCAGACTCCGCAAGAAGGTGGATCGGGAGTTCCGAACAAAGCTGATCCATACTGTGCGGGGTGTCGGCTTCACGCTGCGCTACGGAGACCCATGATGTGGCGATGGCGTCCACGCAGCCTGCGCGTGCGCTTGACGCTGTGGTACGCGGGGGCGTTGGCGATCGTGCTGGGACTGTATGCCGGCGGGGTCTTCGTCTTCTTGTGGCATAGCCTGTCGAGCGCTCTGGACCGGCAACTTCACGATGACTTCGAGATTGCCGAGCAGATGCTCGCGCGCGACGGACCAGACGGCGTCCGCTGGCGCCTCGATGCCGGGCATGAAGAGGGCGAGGCCGCCGATAGCGGAGGGTGGGTCGACGTCTGGAGCTCGACGGGCCGGCTCCTGTACCGAAGCCCAGGTCGCGATGTCGATGTCGGGGCGCCTCTCGCAGTGGCGAGTTCAGCAAGAGACGCCCGGCCACAGTCCGAGTACTTGCCGGGAGTCGGGCGTGTCCGGGCGCTGGTTGCGCCCTACACCATCGGCGACTTGGCGGTCGTCCTTCGCGTTGTCAGGTCGGAGGAGCCACTATGGCACGATCTCCGCGAGCTCCTCCTGGTGCTCGGTCTCGGGTTTCCGTTGGCCCTCGGGCTGGCCGCCTTCGGTGGCTTCGCTCTCGCTCGACGTGCACTGAGACCGGTTCGTGACATGGCCGAACGTGCGCGGACCATCACCGCAGATCACCTCGGACGGCGCCTGCCCGTGGACGACCCCGAAGGCGAGCTCGGCCAGCTGGCGATCGTCTTCAACGACACGTTGGCGCGGCTCGAGCGGTCGTTCGCGGAGCTGCGGCGCTTCACCGCCGATGCGTCTCACGAGCTGCGCACCCCGCTCACTGCCATCAGGAGTGTCGGCGAGGTTGGGTTGCGTGGGCATCGTGACGATCACGCCTACCGGGAGATCATCGGCAGCATGCTGGAGGAGGCCGATCGGCTGACGCGACTCGTGGATACTCTTCTTGTTCTGAGTCGCGCCGACGCCGATGCCATCAGTCTGCGTTTGGAGCGAATCGACGTCCGAGCATTGACGGATGAGATCACGGCCCAACTCGAAGTACTGGCCGAAGAGAAGCGACAGGTGCTGTCGATCGAAGCGCCTGGGCGGATCGAGGTCGTCGCGGACCGACTCATCCTTCGCCAAGCTCTCCTCAATCTCCTCGACAACGCAATCAAGTACAGTCCCGAGGGGGGACATATCCGCGTGCTCGTCGGGCAGCGAACCGGGATACCGACCATCGAGGTCGTTGACAACGGCCCGGGAATTGCGCCGGAGCATCGAGAGGCTATCTTCCGGCGCTTCTATCGCGTCGACCCAGCACGGACTCGCAATGCCGGCGGGGCGGGACTCGGGCTTTGTATCGCCCGCTGGGCCGTCGAGTTGCACGGCGGGCGTATCGAGCTCGAGAGCGAGGAAGGCAAGGGTAGCACCTTCCGGATCGTGTGCGTCGCGCCGCACGAGGCCGGCACCGGCCCTCGCTCCGGGGGCGCCGACGATCCCATGGGGGAGCGCTAGCGCCTCGCTCTCCTCTGACAGGAATGTCAGATACTTTTCAGAGGCGCGGGGGCAGAAGGACCTTCATGCGCGCGAGGTGACCGGGCAGTCACCCGCCCGAACGCCCATGTTGCCCGGGCCAGGACGCAATCCGACCCGGGCCACTGGCTCATCGAGCTTCCATGGCTACGAGCTATCGATGATCCCGGTAGACGGCAGCGCGATGGCTCCCGGGCAGGAACGCAGAGACGACCTGCCGCCTGGCATCGAACGACAGCGTATGGGCGCCGCCCTCGGTAGGGACTCTCTCGTGGCGGCGTAGGGGCGACGTGTCGAAGACCTCGATCAGCCCGGGGTCCCCGATCGCGACGTAGAGTCTCTGAAGCCCCGAGTTGAAGAACACCACGTCCGGAACGCCCGCAATCGGCTCGCCGGCGAGCACCTTGCCCGTGTCGGCGTCCACCTCAAGGAGCACACCCGCGTCGCAGGCACAGAACAGCCTGCGCCGTTGGACATCGATATCCAGTCCGTGCGGTCCCGCCTCGGGCATGGTCGCCACCCGTTCGATCCCAGGTGGGTCGCCCGCTCGAACCGCGACGATCTGCGGCGGGTCCGCGATGTTGACGTGGAAAACGTCGGACACCGGATCGTATACGGTCCAGCGCGTCCGACCGGCTACGGGCAGGTCGGCCACGCGGATACGGGCCGCCACGTCGATGATGGAGACCGTACAGGAGCCCGGGATCGCCGGATCTCCCACGTGCGCCGCCAGCAGACGGTTCCGGCCCTGGTCGTGGGCCAAACCGTTCGGTCGTACGCCCACCGAAACCTTGTCGGCCGGGCCGGTTTGACCGACACGGATGATGCCCACCGTGTTCTCGCCCCGGTTCGAAGTGAAGACCAGGTCCGGCGCCGCGACCAGGGCGCCCGCCACCGCTTTCAGCCCGTGGATCGAGCCGAGGTAGCGCTGCGCCTCGACGTCCAGCACGTCGAGCGCGTCGTTGGCGGTGTGAGCCACATAGACGTGGCCGGTCTGCTCGTGCACCCCCGCGTGGTCGAATCCGCCCGCACCGACGTGGGGCGGCAAATCGATGAATCCGAGCGCCCGGAGGGGCATCTCAGCCTCCGGCGGCCAGCTCGCTCACCAGCCGCTCCACCTTCGCGACGATCTGGTCGCGAGCCAAACCGTAGCCGTCACTCACTGGCGGGACATCCCACTGCTCCGCCCGCCGGCTACCATCCACGGCGACATCGCAGCCGAAGCTCACGACGCGCGTCGCACTGCGGAGGTCGTAGAGCGTGACCGGGCGCGGCCGTGTCGGCGCCGCGCTCAGACCCTCGGCGGCCAGGCCCTTGACCGCGCCGGGCGCGAGCTCCACATCGGGCTCCGTGCCGGCCGCCACCGCGCCGATCTGGAGGCCCCGCGCGCCCGCCAGCCGACGGAAATGGGCCGCGGCGATCACGCTCTTGGCCGCCCCGTGCAAGCACACGAACACCACCCGCGACTCAGGCGGGACGCTCGCAGTCTGCAGCCGGGAGTATTCGTAGAGCGCGTCGTACAGTGGGAACTGTCGGCTCATGTTGTCGAAGTCGTCGCGGCTCGCCGCCTGGAACCCGGTTGCCGCGGCATACAGCCCTGCCGATTCCGGCGTCAGAGCGCGGTCATCAGTGTCGGCTCCGCGGACGATCGCGGCGAGAGCGGCAAGGGCGGGATCGGTCAGCTCGTAGCGTTCGAGGAAGGCGTCGAACGAACACCGGGGACCCCGGTGCCCCAGCTCCACGTCGGGGATGTCGTACGGAATTGCGCGTTCGCGCTCCGCCACCGGCCGTACCTCTTTCGCCGGGACGAACAGCAGCTCCGGCTTCGGATCGATGAAGCGCGTAATCAGCCAGGGACAGGCGATCCGATCGACCCGGGCGCGCTCTCGTGTGATCCATTTCATGTCAGTTCTCCTATCGCACCCCGAAGATGATGAGGCCGGCCAGCGCTCCCGCGGCAATGAGCACCGGCTCCGGCACCTTGAACCGCCACGCCACCAAGAGGGCCGCGGCCCCGATCAACAGCGTGGGCACGTCCACGATCGCGCGCCGGGCCAACACGAGGCAGGCCCCGGCGATCGTTCCCGACGCCGCCGCGGTGACACCCGCCACGAAGCCCTTGACGCGGGCGTTCTCGCTGATGCGGTCGAACCACGGGAACGGAATGACCACGAACAGGTACACCGGGAGGAACACCCCGATCGCGGCCGCCACCGCGCCGGGAAAGGCCGCCACCAGGTAGCCGATGAAGGCGACCGTGATCACAATGGGCCCGGGCGTGAGCATGGCCACCGCTACCGCGTCGAGGAACTGCTTGTCGTTCAACCAGCCGTACTCTTGCACGACGCCCGCGTGCAGGAACGGCACGATAGCCAACCCGCTGCCGAAGACGAATGCGCCCGCCTTGGCGAAGAACCCCAGGATCTGCAGCAGCAGGTCGGGGGTGGCCACCACCATGAAGCAGGCAGAGGCGGGGCGCTTGAGCCAGGCCGGCGGCGCCTGGGCCATCATGGTGACCATCCCGCACAGCAGGAAGAGCCAGAGGACCTCGGACTCGGTCCACGCGGTGACCACCGCCATCACGGCGAAGACGACCCACTGCAGGCGGTCCTTCGCCATCGTGAGCCGGGCGAGCTTGTAGGCGGCAATGGTGATGATGCCGATCACGGTCGCCCCGACGCCGTAGAATGCGGCCTGCATCCAGGACAAGCCCCCGAACCGCACGTACAGCCAGCTGATCGCCACCGTCATCACGAACGATGGCAGCACGAAGGCGAGCGCCACCATCGTGGCCCCTCGCACCCGGGAGTGCACATAGCCGAGGCAAATCGCAAGCTGCGCCGCGAGCGGCCCCGGGGCCAGCTGCGAGAGGGCCAGGGACTTCATGTACTCGTCCTTCGTGAACCATTTCCGCTGCTCGACCAGGTCGCGCTGCATGTAGCCCACCAGCGCGACGGGTCCCCCGAAGCCGAGGCTGCCCAGATAGAGGAAATACTTGAGCAACTGCATCGTCGTCGGCCGGCTCATCATCGCCCCCATGCGGTCTGGCCCGGCAACGACCGCGCGAGCCGAATCAGCGCCGCGGTGAACCGGGCCAGTCCCATCAAGAAAACGTGATTTCCTTCCACGTATTGCCGATCGTCTCAGCCATCGAGCGCCACCTCCTGACCTCGACCGTCACGCCGCGCCTTCTCGTACACCGCCACCGCCGCCGCCACATCCTGCAGCGCCGTGCCCGAGCTATCGAAGATCGTGATCTCCTCAGCACGGCTACGACCGGGCCGCCCCCCCGCGACGACGTCACCGAGCTCGGCATGCACGTCCTCCGGCGCCAGGAGACCCTGTGCCACCGCATGCTGCAGCTCCCCGATCTCCACGCACTGGGCGAGCACGTCGACGACCACGGTGGAGCTCGCCATCAAGGCGGGCTCGAGCTCCTGCTTGCCGCGCGCATCGGCGCCGACCGCCGCCAGGAACGTGCCGGGAGCGACGTCGGCCGCAGCTACTACCGCCTGGCGCGATGGCGTGCACGTCACGCATACGTCGCTGGCAGTCAGTGCCTTTCGAAGATCCTTGACCGCCTCGACCTCCAGCCCCAGCCGGGTGCTCGCCTGGGCCGCCATGCACTCCGCTCGCGCGTGGTCGATGTCCAGCACCCACGCCCGCTCCAGCGGAAGGACGGCGGCGATGGCCGCCAACTGCAGCTCGCCCTGAATCCCGCACCCCACTATCGTGGCCGTCCGGCTGTCGGGCCGCGCCAGGTACCGCGCCGCAACCCCGGTCGCCGCCCCCGTCCGCAACGCGGTCACGCTCCCGGAGTCGATCACCGCCAGCGGCGTCCCGCGCTCGCCGTCGACCAGCACCACCAATCCCTGGATCGTGGGCAGCCCGGAACATTTGGGGTTGCCGGGGAAGTTGCCGTTGGTCTTCGCCGCGAAGTACGCACGCTCGCCCAGGAGCCCGGCCGCCTTGATGTGGAAGGCCCCACCCGTGGCGGGCACCGAGAGTACGCCGGGCCCGAGGGTTCGACCCTCGGCATGCAGCCGAAAGGCGTACTCGACCACGTCGACGCACTCGCGAAGACTGAGCAGCTCGAACACATCCGCGCGGGACAACGCGAGAATCGGCATCTCAGCCTTTTCCGGAGGTGTTGGTGTACAGCCCTTCGAACAGCGTCATGCCTTGTGCCAGCACCTGGTGATCGTCTGCCGCGGCGGTGAGCAGGGCCCGGATCGCCACGTCGATGCCGCGCGCCTCCTCGCGCGGGTACTTGCCGTCGCGCAGGTCCGCCTCGTGTACTACCTCCGCGAGCCGGATGAGCCGCCGGTCACGCAAATTCGCGCGCTTGATCAGCGTCTCGAATGTGCAGTCCTCGCCCTGATGGCTGAGCTCCGCCCCCGGCGCGTCGTAAGGAATCGCGTCCTTGGGAAACTCGGCCGGCGGAGCGAACAGGAACACTGCATCTGGATCGATGAACCGCCTGATCAGCCACGCCGAAGCGACGCGGTCGACGTGCGGCCTGGGCCGGGTGACCCACCGGCGTCCTCGCAGCTTGGTCAGATCGAGCCGTGGCTCCGGCACCGGTGTTTCGGGACGTCTGGTACGCATGGCGATGGCCTCCTCGAGACGCCTCACCTCGGCTCCGCCGGGGGCGTCGAAGAAGTCGATGCCGCGGATCCGCTGGTGGTCCTTGGACAGGCGGGCGAGCTTGTCGTGCATCTTCGGGCTAATGGCTTTCCCTTCCAGGCCCGGCAGGAGCCGGCGGTAACGTAGAGCGAGCTGTCGATACTCTCGGTCGCGGGGCTCGTGAAACAAGCGCAGCACATCCCCCGGGCTGACGTTCTCGATCTGCTGGACGCGGATGAGCGTGGCTTCGCCCCCGTCGCGCTCCACCTCTTGAGCGAGCCACTGGAAATCCTCGTAACGCTCCGGCGTGTCCGGGAGCAGATACGCGGACCGCTTGAGGGCAACCGCGCCAAGGGAGCGCAGGCGCCTCCATACTCGCACCCGCAGGCTAGACGGCGTGGGGGGCAGGCTCAACAGTAGAAGGAGGAGTTGTTGCTGGCTCATCGCCATGGATGAAACACTAGTTTCATGTCCCTGTCAAGCCGGAGCAGTCGCGCCTGGGCCGAGCGACCGTCGCTCGCAGTCATCCGGCAGCTCATAGCGGCGGAGGTGGGCGTCCTTTCCTACCTCGACGACCGGGAGACGACGTCGGCGACTGGGAACCCATCGCTGCTTCTTGGGGCCGTCGTCCGGGCCCTGCTGCCGCCTGTAACCGGGACGCGCGGGTCCGGATCGGGAGCGAGCCAAAGCGCTGGTGACCCCGGCGGGACTGACCTGACCTGGCTTCCGACGATCCCGCTGCGCCTCGCGCTCCCCGCCGCCGCGTAACCGTCGCCGCCGCCACGGATTCCCGGTCCGTTCCCGCACGGTCCGGGGCCCTCTCAGGGCTCCGACCCTTCCGGACCCCGGCCGTGGCGTGCCTGGGCCCGATCCTCTCGGCCCACCGCCGTCGCCCCATTCCCGGACCCTGAAGGATGTCCGTGCGGGTTGAGAGTCGCGCACACGGTCACGCGGAAATATTGGGACACAGCTATCATGTGTTGTGTCGATCCACTCATGCCCTCGTCGGGAAGCACGCCGCGAACAGGAGAGACAGTAGTGGACATGGACACGGGCAACACCGCGGTCACCGTCTCTCAAGTCGGCCAAACCTCCGCCTTCCCTGTGCGGTAGAGAGGGCTCTGTTCCAGTGCACATGCCGGGCACTCCTAACTACTACGAGGTGCTTCAGGTCAGCCGGGCGGCCCAGCCCCTGATCATCACCAAGGCGTACCGGCTGCTCGCCGCCTTCTACCACCCAGACAACAAGGAGACCGGCGACAGCGAGGCATTCCATAACGTCGTCGCCGCCTACCGCGTGCTGTGCGATCCAGTGCGCCGAGCAGCGTACGACCGCGACACCTTCGGCACGTCCTCGCCGCCGCCGAGCAACGGCGGTCCCCCAGGACGACAACTCTCGGAGCGCCGCACCGAGGACGAGCGGGACTTACGTCGTCAGTTGTTACAGGCTCTCTACAACGTCCGCCGCACCGAGCCACACCGCCCGAGCTTGCCTCTCATGGTCATCCCTGACCTCTTCGGCTGCTCGATCGACGAGACACAGTTCACTCTGTGGTATCTGCGAGGGAAGAAGTTCATCGAGATGACGGACGATGGAATGGCGATCACTGTGGCTGGCGTCGACTATGTGGAGAGCCGCGAGTTTGGTCTGCCTACCTCGACCTCACCCGATCCGGCGCTAGGCCCCGGGTCGTTCATGCTCGGAGCAGGCGACTCGAGCGGAACGTAGTGACGCGATGACCGCGACCGCCCTCCGCGGGCTTGGAGCGGCGGCGAGTCAGATCAATGGTGACCCCGGCGGGATTCGAACCCGCGATCTCGACCTTGAAAGGGTCGCGTCCTTGGCCAGGCTAGACGACGGGGTCCCTGGGCCGCTGTGCGTGCGGAATGGCAGCGGCATGATAGCAGGCCCCTGGAAACTCGACAACCGGACGACGCGGCCGAAGCGCTGGTAGAACTCCCCTGAAGGCGCGGCAGTGATCGGCGTGGCCGTGCACCGGCTCCTAGTCGGGGACGAAGTCGCGGGCTTGGAGCTCGTGCAACGGCGCGGCTGCGGACACTGGAGGACACGGCAGAGTTCTTCAACATCGTCCTGGCGGATCTCGTCATCGTTCATGCGCGTGCTCTGGCCGGATCGACTCCGAAGTAGGCTGAGCGCAACGCGTCGGCGGGTCGGCCTGACTCCTCATGCTATATTCGCCGAAGCCTCGTGACGGGAATTTTTCTGAAGAAGCCGAGCGATGGCCGGGTGGGATCTCTTGCGGTGCAGGACGTGCGCGGCGCCTATCGCCCGATCGGCGAGTCTCGCGACTCGAGCCCGGAGCCCATTCCTCTGTCAGAGGAATTGTGCGACGCGCCGGGCCGTCCCGGCGGACCGCTCGCGCGCGGAGGAGGATCCGTGATGCGATATCAAGGTCGATGCGTAGGGTTCGCTCTCGGGCTCGCCCTGGTCGGCGCTATTCTGACCACCTCGTCGGTTCGCGGCCAGGACGGCGGCGGGCCGCGCGGGCCCGTCTTCACGGTGGCGAACGAATCGGGCCGAGCCCGGACGATCAACGTCGCTGGATTCCCGGTCGTCGCCCCCGACAATCCGTTCTTCCGCGACCTCGGACTGAACGGGCGCCGGTGCGTGACCTGCCACCAGCCCGAGAACAACATGAGTGTGAGCGCCCGCGGCATCCAGGCGCGCTTCGAGGCGACCGGCGGTACTGACCCGATCTTCCGGACGAATGACGGCGCGAACTCGCCACTCGCCGATGTCTCCACCCGGGAGGCGCGGGGGCGGGCCTACAGCATGCTCCTGACCAAAGGCCTCATCCGCGTCGGAATTTCCATTCCCGCCAATGCCGAGTTCGAGCTCGTCGCGGTCCGCGATCCGTACGGCTACGCCGGAAACAACCGCGACCGCGAGCTGTCCCTCTTCCGCCGGCCGCTACCCGCGACGAACCTCGCGTTCCTCAGCACCGTGATGTGGGACGGCCGCGAGACCATCGAGCGGGGGTCGCCCTCGGCCATCCACTTCGACCTTTCCCACCAGTCGAACTCGGCGACGCAGGGCCACGCGCAGGCGCCGAACCCGCTCGACGACGTCACGCGGGATGAGATGGTCGAGTACGAAATGGGCAACTTCACCGCCCAGATCTTCGATCGCGCCGCCGGCCATCTCCACACCGCCGGCGCGCAGGGCGGTCCCGAGAGGCTGTCGCGCCGGTCGTTCGTCTTCGGCGACAACGATCCGCTGGGCTGCGATGCGAGCGGCGTCAACTGCGCCGGCTCGAACCCGGCGTTCGATCCGATCGTGTTCACCGAGTACGACGCGTGGGCACGGCTCATCGGCGGCGGCCGCAATCGCGCGCGGGGCGCCGTCGCCCGCGGCCAGGCCCTGTTCAACACGGTGGTGATTCCGATCGCGGGGGTGTCCGGCGTCAACGACGACTTCGGCGGACCGGGCAACTTCGACGTCCCCATCGTCGGCACGTGCACGACCTGCCACGATACGCCGAACGCGGGCGATCATTCGGTACCGGCGCCGCTCGACATCGGCGTCGCCGACCCCCCCGTGTCGGTGGCCCAGGGTGGTGACGGCGTGCACAACCGGTTCGGGCTGCCCGTCGGCGACATGCCGGTCTACACGTTGCGTAACAAGACCACCCGGGAGATCAAGATCGTGACGGATCCCGGTCGCGCGCTCATCACCGGCAAGTGGAAGGACGTCGGGCGATTCAAGGGGCCGATCCTGCGCGGGCTCGCCGGCCGCGCGCCCTACTTCCACAACGGCGCCGCCGCCACGCTGCGGGACGCCGTCGATTTCTACGACCGCCGGTTCAACCTCGCGCTCAGTGACACGCAGAAGTCCGACCTCGTCGCGTTCCTGCGGAGCCTGTAGTCGCCGTCACGAGCGTGACAGCTGACGCGCGCGCCGGGCGCGCCGGCGCCTGGCCGGTGTACTAGCGTTCGTAGCGTCCGTTTCGCGCGTCGAGTTCTTCGCGGACGATGCGGCGGATGCCTTGGCGCGTCGCGAACCCGATCCGTCGCCCGCCGAACCACACGCCCGCGATCCCGCCCAGGAGCAGGACACCCGTCAGACCCCACTGGTACTCCTCGCGGTGGAGATACCCCTGCTCCTTGTGCTTGATGTCGCAGTCTTCGCGAACGCGCTCCACGTCGGGGAAGCCCGGGTGAATTCGGTCCGCTGCGCTCATGTTACGGTAGGCCCGGTAGTGGAGGTCCCGAAGGTACAGGTCGACCCCATGGTTCCACAGCCGCGTGAACATGCTGTCGGCCCTGGGCACGACTCCGGCCGCGCGCGCGGCCTCCTGGATCGTCTCGACCGGGATGAGGAAGTTGAACCCCTGGACGACCTGCTCCCCCTGGGTCGACGTGAACGTGGCCGCGCCGATGACCTGGCCACGGTCGTCGAACACCGGCCCCCCGCTATTGCCCTGAATGATGGCCGCGTCGGTCTGGATGACACGCTGGCCCCCGATGTCCTCTTTGAATCCCGAGACGCGACCAGTCGTGATCGAGGGCTCGTACCGCGTGGCCCGGCTGAGCAGTTCGTGGGAGGCCACGACACCCGGGAAGCCGATCACGAAGAGCGTCTGCCCCAGATGGAGGTCCGTGCTGTGTCTGGCGAGGCGGACGACGGGCAATTCCTTGTCTTCGATCTTCAGGATCGCGACATCACGGCCGTGCTCCGTGCGGGGCTGCCCCGAGGGATCCGGAGAGCCGGCCACGACCACGTAGGCGGGCGGACTGTAGAACTTCACCGCCGCGGGATAGCCCTTGCCATTGGACAGGTGGACATCCAGCGACCGCTCGACCACGAAGCCTTCCCGGTTCTCGCGCGTGGCCGCGAGCGCGCGGACGCGCTGGGTCCGTGCCGGTGTGGATAGGCCGTCCAACTCGGCGGCGCACGCCGAGGCCACCGCCTGCTCGAGCAATTCGACCGCGAACGATCCGGCCGCGCCGTCCTGGTACGGCTGCACGACGTGACCGTTCGTCACGATCCAACCCTCGGGATGGATGATGGCACCGCTCCCAAGCTCGCCGATCGTGCCCGGCCGCACGACCGTCGTCGTCCCGTCGCTGCACCGCACCGTCGCGCTCGCGCCGATGCGGACGGCGACCATGACAACGGCCGGTTTGGCGCGGAACACGGCCGATTGGAGCTCCGCTTCGGTTGCGGCGTCCGACGGAGCCACGAGGCCCGCCGCCAGGACATACGCCATCGCTCCCAGGATCATCGCGCTCGCTCTCGTCTTGATGGGCCCTCCCCATGCTCCGGCGGCCTGGACGCGTCGTGGAGGCTGCAAGGTTCGTGGCCAGGGATCAGCTCGCCTCTCCGCGTGCCACGGCCGTGATGGCGCGCACACCGAACCCGACGCTCTAATAGCACCCATGCCCGGCCCGCTCAAGAACAGCCGAACAGCCGAACCGCCGCCGCCGCTTCCGCCGCTCGCCCATGGGCCACTCCGGTCGCGCGTCTGGGCCGCATCCTCGACCAAGCTCGACCACGCTCTCGGAGACTCGACAACCGGAGGGCCCGCCGCGCGGCGCGCTACTTGGTGTAGGAGACGAAGAAGGAACCGAACTCGATCGGCTCGAAGCAGGCGGGCAGCTCGCCGTGCTTCCACGCGCCCGGGATCTTCTGCAGGTGGAAGTTCTTCTCGTGGCCGAAGCGCTGGTAGAGCTCGCCCTCGCTGAAGACGCGGCAGTGATCGGCGTACCCGTGCACCGGCGCGTAGTCGGGAATGGGGCCGCGGGCGCGGAACTCGTGCATGGGCACCACGAAGCAGAATCGCCCGCCCGGGCGGAGCACGGTCATGATCGATCGGATGGTCTCGTCGACGTCGCGCACGTGCTCGAGCACCGCGAAGGAGTAGACCAGGTCGAAGGAGGCGCCCGGAAAGGCCCGGTGCACCTCCTCGGCGAGGCCCTGGCGGAAGCGGGCGTTGGCGAACCGGTTGAGCCGGTGCGCGATCCGCACGTTGGTGGCCGAGACCTCGACGCCGTCCACCTGCATGTCGGGGTGACGCGCGGCCAGCGCCATTGCCACGCCGCCTTCCCCGCTGCCCGCGTCGAGCACGCGGCGGGCGTGCGCGGCGGCCACCTCGCGCTCGAGGGCCTGGAACTCGGGGTCGCGCGCCCGGCGCTCGATCATCTTGCGGGTCTTGCGGCCGAGCATCATGCGGATGCGCTTCTCGATCAGCTTGAGCCCCATCCGCCAGCGCAGGCGCCGGTACTGCGCGTCCTGGGCCGCGATGTAGGCGTCGCGGTTGGCCAGGTGGCTGAGCCACGAGCGGATGCGGGCGGCCTGCTCGAGATACCGCGGATCGGGATGGACGTGATGGGCGGCCTCGACCATCTCGAGCGCTCCGTAGATGTTCTCGCGGTACAGCTCGAAGCGCACCGCCTGGATGACCGCGTCGAAGTCCTTCGGGTCGGCGCCGAGCCGCCCGAGCGAACCGCCGGTCGCGTCGCCCGCGGTCACGAGCCGCCGGCCACCGGGCGCGGCGCCATGTCGCTCACGGCGGGGCGCCGACGGGAGGCGCGCTCCCGGAATCGCTCCAGGTAGAGATAGATCACGGGGGTGATGTAGAGGGTCAGCAGCTGGGAGAGCAGCAGGCCGCCCACCACCGCGAGACCCAGCGAGCGGCGCGAATCCGCGCCGGCGCCGAAGCCCACCGCGATCGGCAGGGTGCCCATCAGGGCGGCCATGGTGGTCATCATGATCGGCCGGAAGCGCAGCAGGCAGCCCTGGTAGATCGCCTCGGCGGCGGGCTTGCCGCTGCGCTGCGCGTCGATGGCGAAGTCGATCATCATGATCGCGTTCTTCTTCACGATGCCGACCAGCATGATGATGCCGACGAAGCCGTACAGGTTCAGCTCCTGATTGAAGATCAGCAGGGTCAGGAGCGCCCCCACGCCCGCCGACGGCAGGCCGGAGAGGATCGTCAGCGGGTGGATGAAGCTCTCGTACAGGATGCCCAGGATCAGGTAGATCACCAGCACCGCGGCGAGCAGCAGGAGGCCCAGGCCCTGGAGCGAGCGCTGGAAGGCCTGCACCGTGCCCTGGAAGGAGCTGCTGAGCGTCGCGGGCAGCCGCAGCTCGCGCTCCACCTTCTGGATCTCGCTCACCGCCTGACCCAGGGCGATGCCGGGTCGCAGGTTGAAGGAGATCGTGACCGCGGGGAGCTGGCCCAGGTGGTTCACGGTGAGCGGGCCCACCGTGCGGGTGAGCCTGGCCACCGTGCCGAGCGGCACCAGCTTGCCGCTGGACGAGCGGATGTAGAGCATCGAGAGCGCGGCGGGATCGCGCTGGTACTGGGGCAGCAGCTCCATCATCACCCAGTACTGGTTGGTCGGGGTGTAGATGGTGGAGACCTGCGGCGAGCCGTAGGCGTTGTTGAGCGCGTTCTCGATCTGCATCGCGGTGACCCCGAGGGCCGAGGCCTTTTCCCGATCGATCTCCACCAGCACCTGCGGGCTCGTGATCTGCAGGTCCGAATTGACGTCGAGGAAGCCGGGCAAGCCCTTCATGCGCTCGAACATGATCGGCGACCAGCGGTAGAGCGACTGCAGATCCGCGTCCTGCAGGGTGTACTGGTACTGGCCCTTGGTCAGGTTGCCGCCGATGCGGATGGTGGGCAGCACCTGCGGGTAGACGTTGACCCCCGGGATGCCGGAGAGCTTGCGGCGGAGATCCTGCACGATCTCGTCGGCGCTGACCCGCTCGGAGCGCGGCTTGAGCAGCATGAAGATGCGGCCGGTGTTCATGACCACGCTCGAGCCGCTGGCCCCGATCGCCGAGAAGAACTGCTTGACGTAGGGCTGCTGCCCCACGATGTGGGCCACCTTCACCTGGTGCTCCATCATCCCCTCGAAGGAGATGTCCTGCGAGGCCTCGGTGAACGCGAAGACCTGGCCGGTGTCCTCGTTGGGAATGAAGCCCTTGGGCACGATCACGAAGAGGTACGCGGTCATCCCGATGGTGGCGAGGAACACCATGAAGGTGAAGCGGGGATGGCGCAGCACGAGCTGCAGACTGCGCTCGTAGCCCTTCAGCATCGCGGTGAACACGCGCTCGGAGGCCGCGTACACGCGCCCGTGGCTCTCCCGCGGCGGCCGCAGGAAGCGGCTGCACGCCATCGGGGTCAGCGTCAGCGACACCACCCCGGACACGATGACCGCGGTGCCGATCACCACCGCGAACTCGTGTAGCAGCCGGCCCACGATGCCGCCCATGAACAGCACGGGCAGGAACACCGCGGCCAGCGAGGCGGTCATCGACACGATGGTGAAGCCGATCTCGCGCGCCCCGTCGAGCGCGGCCTCCATGCGGCCCTTGCCTTCCTCCATGTGCCGCACGATGTTCTCGAGCATGACGATGGCGTCGTCGACGATGAACCCGACCGCCAGGGTCAGCGCCATGAGCGACAGGTTGTCGATCGTGTAGCCCAGCACGTACATCACCATGAACGTGCCGAGGATCGACATGGGCAGGGCGAGGCTCGGGATCAATGTGGCCGAGACATTTCGTAGAAAGAGGAAGATTACGAGCACCACCAGCGCGATGGCCAGCAGCAGGGTGAACTGCACGTCGTGGACCGAGGCCCGGATGGAGACCGACCGGTCATAGAGCGTGTTGAGGTTCACCGCGGCGGGCAGCTGCGCCCGGAAGGCGGGGAAGATGCGGTTGATCGAATCCACCACCTCGATGGTGTTGGTGCCCGGCTGCTTCTGGACCGCGAGCACCACCGCCCGCTCGTCGTTGAACCAGGAGGCCACCTTGTCGGTCTGCACCCCGTCGATCACGCGCCCGAGCTGCTCCAGGCGGACCGGCGAGCCGTTGCGGTAGGCCACGATGAGCGGCCGGTAGGCCGCCGCGCTGGTGAGCTGGCCGGTGGCCTGCACGCTGAAGGCCTGGTTCGGGCCCCACAGGGTGCCGGTCGGCAGGTTCACGTTGCTGTCGGCGAGCGCCTTCTGCACCTCGTCGATGCCGATGCCGAGGGTGGCCATCGCGTTCGGATCGAGCTGGGCGCGCACCGCGTACTTCTGCGAGCCGAAGATCTGCACCTGGGCCACGCCCGCGATGGTGGAGATGCGCTGCGCGAGGTTGGTCTGCGCGTACTCGTCGACGACGTAGAGCGGCAGGGTCGGCGAGCTGAGCGACAGGTAGAGGATCGGCTGGTCGGCCGGGTTGACCTTCTTGTACGACGGCGGCGTGGGCATGCCCGGCGGCATCTGGGGCTGCGCGGCCGCGATGGCGGCCTGCACGTCCTGGGCGGCCGCGTCGATGTTGCGCTCCAGCGTGAACTGGATCGTGATCTGGGTGGTGCCGAGCGCGCTCGTCGACGTCATCGAGTCGATGCCCGCGATCGTCGAGAACTGCTTCTCCAGCGGGGTCGCCACCGCGGAGGCCATGGTGTCCGGCGAGGCGCCGGGCAGGCTGGCCGTCACCTGGATGGTCGGGAAGTCGACGTTGGGCAGGTCGCTGACCGGCAGGAGCCGGTAGGCCATGATACCGAAGACGAGAATGCCCGCCATGAGCAGGGTCGTCATGACGGGCCGCCGGATGAAGAGATCGGTGGTCATCCGCCCGCCTTCGGCGCGGCCGCCGGCGCCGGCGTCCCCGGCGGCGTCGTCTTCACGTCCACCCGCGTTCCCGGCGCCAGGCGCAGCTGGCCGTCGGTCACCACCCGCTCGCCGGGCTGGAGCCCGCTGGTGATGACGACGTCGCGGCCGTCCACGGCGCCCGGCACCACCGTGCGCGCCTCGACGGTCTGGTCCGCCTTGACCACGAAGACGTACTGCCCCTTCTGCCCGCTCTGCACCGCCTGCGACGGCACCAGGATGGCGCCGGGCTGGCGGGTCAGCGTGAGGGCCACGTTGACGAACTGGCCGGGCCACAGCGCGTTCTCGTCGTTCTCGAAGGTGGCCTTGAGCTGGATGGTGCCGGTGCTCGGGTCGACCGTGTTGTTCACGAAGGTGAGCCGGCCACGCACCACGCCGCCCGGCACGCCGTTGACCTGCGCCTCCGCCGGCAGCGGACCGGCCGCCTGGTAGCGCTTGATCTCGGCCAGCTGAGCCTCGGGCACCGAGAAGGCCACGTAGATGGGATGGATGCGGTTGATCACCACCATCGGGTTGCCCACGTCGTTGGCTTTCACCACGTTGCCCTGGTGGAGAAGCAGGCTGCCGGTGCGGCCGCCGATCGGGGCGCGGATCTCGGTGTAGGAGAGCTGCACCTTGACGTTCTCCACCGCCGCCTCGTCGGCCCGCACCAGCGCCTTGGCCGTCTCGACCGCGGCGCGGTCGGCGTCGATGGTGGCAGTGAGCGTGAGCTCCTTGGTCCGGATCTGGTCGTACTGCTCGCGGGCCACGAAGCCGCCCTCGACCAGCTGCTTGTAGCGCGCCTCCTCGACTCTGGCATTCTCGAGCTCGGCGGTATCCTTGGCCAGGTTCGCTTCGGCCTGCTTCACCGCGGCCTGATGCTGGGCCATGGTGGCCTGGGCCTGGAGCAGCTGCGCCTGCAGCTGGCGCGGGTCGATGGTGAAGAGCGGTGAACCCGGCGGCACTTCCTGGCCCTCGGAGAAGTGGACCTTCAGCACCTCGCCGTTGATCATCGACAGCACCGAAACGGTGGCCAGCGCCTGCACGTTGCCGATCGCGCGGATCTGCACGGGGACGTCGCGCACCATGACGTCGGCGACGGTGACCGGCACGCCGGGCGGAGGGCTCTTGGCGGTGGCCTGCTCCGCGCGGTCACAGCCGACGAGTAACGTGGCGCCGAGGAGGGCGGTCAGGGCCAGAGCGGTGCCGCGCGGGCCGAGCCGGCGCATCAGGCGCGCACCACGGCGGGCTCGGGCCGACGGGTCACCAGCGCGTCGGCGAACCGGCGGAGAAACTCGGTGTGCTGCCGGCGAAAGGCCGGATCGGCCGCGCGCTTGCCCGTCACCATGCGAGTCACCTGAGGGAAGGCGAGCGGATAGGCGAGGACGCCCAGGATGGTCAGGAGCAGGTGGCCCACGTCGAGATCGCCGGGCACGAGGCCCCGGCGCTGCCGCGCCCGCAGGTCCTCGAGGGTCCGCTCGAGCGAGGCCCGCCGCTCCGCCTCGCGGATGACCCTCCCCTCGCCCGCCCCGAGGGCCTCCCACTGGATCAGCCGGATCCAGTCGCTGTCCTCGCAGGCCATCTGGAACCAGTACGCGAGGCTCGCGCCCAGCTCGGCGGGCGCCTCGCTGATCCAGCCGGCCCGCTCCCGCAGCTTGCGGTCGAAGATCTCGCGGAAGAGATCCTCCTTGTTGCCGAAGTAGTGGTAGAGCATGCGCTTGTTGATCTTCGCTCGCCGGGCGATGCGGGCCACCCGGGCGCCCGCGAAGCCCTCGGCGGAGAACTCGGCGAGCGCCGCGGCCAGGATGCGATCGCGCGTCCGCTGCGGATCTCGGACGGGACGGGATACCAGGCGCTTGACGCGGGCTGTGGTCGGCATGAACGACGACTCCCATAGTAACCATCTGGATACTTCGGGTCAAGAAGTGCCCCGGGGCGCAGGAGCTCGCCACTCGGCGGCGAGCCATCCGGCCCGACGCTCGTCACGTGGTCGCAGGTGAAGTGGACGGCGACGGCCAGAGCCGCCGACGTGAGGGCCAGGACGATCGCCGCAACGGTGTACGTGTCGTCATGCGCGAGTGAAGCGAGTGGGTGCGCGGAATCGGTCTCGTGCCGACGCGATTGCGCGTGCAGTGTCGTCGCCGGCCTGCTACCGTGTGGCTCCAACTTTCGTCACCGAGCCACCACCTGGAGGGTGAGCGTGATGCGGCCTCTCCCCGAAATCTGCACGTTTTCGTGACGTTGCACGTGGCCTCTGACTTGCAGATCTGAACGGTCGTGCCGATCAAACCGCGCCGAGATCAGCCGCGCCCCATGCCGCGGCCCGCGCCGCCCGCGCTCAACCTGTCCGGGATCGAGGCGGCGAGCCTGGTGAAGTTCGCCTACTTCACCAGCGACGCGCCCGCGCCCGGCACCCTGCTCTACACCGCGTTCCGGCGAAACATGCCGGCCGGCGTCAAGGAGTTCACGGTCCGGACCGCCGCCACGTTCTTCTACGGCATCCAGCAGACGGGCGGGCTGCTGAACATCCAGGTGCGGTGGATCAATCCCGACGGCGTGGTGGTGCGCACCAGCAATCTGCCGATGGACCAGTCACGGGAAGGCGCCCTCTGGACGTGGCAGGTCGATCGGCTGGAGAAGCGCGATCTGGTGCTGCCGGGCGTGTGGGTCGTCGAGCTGCTGATCTCGGGTCACCGGGTCGGCCGGTACCCGCTCCTCGTCCGGCCGGCGGTGCGATAGGCCAGGCACCGTGCGGGACTTGCGCGCCTTGTTAGACTTCGCCCCGGAGCGTGCCGAGCCGAGCCGGAGCCACGAGAGGAGACGATGACCGCGCGGGCCATTGTGCTGGTGGTGGAGGACGAGCCCGACGTGCGCGAGCTGATCGCCGACGTGCTGGCCGAGAACGGCTACGAGATCGAGGTGGCCGCCGACGGGGCCGCCGCGCTGCAGCTCTGCGACGAGCGGCGCTACGACTTGATCCTCAGCGACCTTCGCATGCCCAAGATGGACGGGGCCGCGCTGTACTGGGCCCTGCAGCTGCGCCACGGCTCGGCGATGCCCCGCATCATCTACGTGACGGGGCAGGCGCACTCGATGGACTACGCGGGGTTCCTGGCCGCCTCCCGCGTCCCGGTGATCTCGAAGCCGTTCAGCCCCGACGACCTCCGCACCGCCGTCCGCAGCGCGCTGGACAAAGGCACCAACTAGTCGAGCGTCGTCGTCAGTTCCGCCGCGACCGACGCTGGCGAATCTCGTTCGCCGTCGCGACCCGGGGGCGTCGATCCAGCAGCCGCTCCCGCTCCTCCCACTGCCGCGCCGTCCGTACACGATCGAACCGCTTGCCCAGCCGATCGATGAGGGTCAGGCAGACGATGAAGGCGATGGCCGCGAGGGTGAGGAGGATCAGGTTCATGACTGGCGGGTCGTCAGGGACGAGCGCGACGCTTGCCGGCGGGCCGCGCGCGCTTGACCACCGGGGCGGGGGCCTTCGCAGCGGGCTTTCGCTTGCGGGAGCGCCCGGGCTGGATCATCGGGAAGCTCGGCTTCGGCGTGTAGGTCTTCATCACGGCGGTGCGGTGTCCACACTCCGGGCAGAACTCCCCACGGCTGGCCGCGCACGAGTCGCGCTCGTGCTCGCACGATGGATCTTCCTGACAGTAGACGCACATGGTCCCGTCCCCGCCGACCGGCCCTCCCCCAATCCGGTTCGCAGGGGCACATACCCTAGCACGCCAACCGTCTCAGTGCGAGCGTCTCTTCAGCGAGACGGGGTCGGCGCCGACGGCCCACCCGGGACGTCGGGCACTGGGTCGGCGGAGGGCGCCGGCAGGGGGAGCGGCGCCTGGGGGGCCGAGGGCGTCAGCGTCCGGTCCTGGCAGTCCCACCAGGCGCGGTGCAGGCCGACCGTCACGGTATTGCCCCCGCGGGTGTTCCCCCAGCCCGAGAGCCACCCCCCGGTCCGTCCCTGGCATGCCTGGCCCGAGGCACAGCCGGCCAGGAGCAGGGCGGCCACCAGCACCAGGCAGATGGGGCTCACCATCGGTTCCAGTGCACCAGCTCGGTGAGCGGCCGGCGCCGGCGGGCGACTGAGGCGGCAGGCCCGGCCCGCTCGGCATCCACGTAGCCGAAGCCGATCGCCCGGTTGACGGACAGGTCGGATGGGCGGCCGAGGAGGGTGGCAACCGCGGCCTCGGGGAGGTGGCCCGGGCACGAGCCGATGCCGTCCTTCCAGGCGGCGAGCATCAGGCTCTGCGCGCACCGGCCCGCGTCGAATGCGTGGGCGCGGGTCTGGACCAGCACGAGGACCACCGCGGCGCGGGCGCTGGTCCCGGCGAGCGCGGCCAGCTGCGGTAGGCGCGCTGCTCTCGCTTGTCGACGACGGCGCGGTAGGTGTCCATGCGTGAATTCTACGTGAGGGCAGAGGTGTCGTCGGGCGGGGCTGGTGTACCTTCGAGGCACGCGGGGCCGAGATATCGGACAGGAGCGCGGCCATGAAGCGTTCGACGTGGCGAGTGCAGCTGTGGGGCCTGCTCGTCTATCCCGTCGCGGTGGCCCAGACGTACCTGCTGTTTCGGTCGGAGAACGCGGGCGAATTCTTCTTCCTGAGCTTCGTCTACCTGCTCTTCGGGGTGATCTACGCCTTCCTGGGCTACATGACGCGCGACAGCCGGCCCGACCAGGACGAGGCCGCGGCACCGCGCGAGTCCGGATAGCCGCCCGTCACGGCCCCCGAAAATCGCAATAGCCGCCCATGAGATCGTCGGGTCGCCACCAGCCGCGCTGGCGATCGCATCGGGCCTTGAGCTCGTCCTGCGTGTAGGTCGGCGGGATCGGCGCGGTCGTGCATGCGATGAGGGCGGCGCCGACCAGACCGAGCGTCACGGCGCCCATCCAGCCCGCGACGGTCATCGCCCGGCTACTTGATGATGACGTAGCCGCGCCCTTCCAGATCCTTCACGCAGTTGTCGCGGGTGCGCTTGGCCATCTCGTCCCACCAGCGGCCCGTCGTGCCCGACTCGCCCGAGCAGGTGAAGACCTGGCCGGTCTCCGGATTGCGGAGCCGGATGTCGGGCGACGCCGAGCACCCGGCCAGCGTCACCGCCGCCAGCACCACGCTCCACGCCACCGTCGCCCTGCGCATGCGATACCTCGACCCCGCCGGGAGAACGTTCCGAATGGTGAGCCGTGGTGGGATCGAACCACCGACCCCCTGATTAAAAGTCAGGTGCTCTACCAACTGAGCTAACGGCTCGTTCCGTACGGACGCTGAGTCTACCACGCCGCCACCGCTCGCTCGACGACGGGTCAGAACTCGATCCGCGCGCCCAGCTCGACGACGCGATCGGGGGGCACGCCGAAGAAATCACTGGCCGAGCTGGCGTTCCACGACATGAAATTGAAGAGCCGCTTGCGCCAACGCCACATGGGGGCCGGCCCGTCGGGCAGCCAGTACGCGCGGCCCAGGTAGAACGTGGTGTCCACCGGCCGGGCGAGCATGCCGTGCTCGCAGCAACGGGTCACCACCCAGCGGACATCGGGGCGCTCCATGAAGCCGTAGCGGGCCTCCACCCGCCAGAAACCGGCGCCGAGCGGACGGCTCGACACGCGATGCCGCGCGTCGACCTCCGGCACCGTCTCGGTGACGATCGACACCAAAATCACCTCCTCGTGCAGCACCTTGTTGTAGCGGAAGTGGTGCACGAGGCTCGGCGGGGCGCCCTCCACCGTCGGGGTCAGGAAGACCGCGGTGCCGGGCACGCGCGGAGGCCGGGTCTCCTCCACCGCGGCGAGGAACGTCTCGAGCGGCATCGAGCGCCGGGCCAGCGTCGTCATGACGAGCTCGGTGCCGCGATGCCAGGTGGTCATGATCACGATGACCGCGGTCGCCACCGCCAGCGGCACCCATCCCCCGCCCGCGATCTTGCCGACGTTGGCCCCGAGGAACGCCAGGTCCACGACGAGGAACGCGACGGTCAGGGCCCCCGCCGACCACGGGGACCACCGCCAGCGGTAGCGCGCGATCGCGAAGAACAGCACGCTGGTGATGGCCATGGTTCCGGTGACCGCGACGCCGTAGGCGCCGGCGAGCGCCGCCGAGGAGCGGAAGCCCAGCACGAGGGCCAGGCAGCCCACCATCAGCGCCGAGTTGACGGCGGGCAGGTAGATCTGCCCGAACTCGGAGCGCGAGGTGTGGATGACCGTCATGCGCGGCAGGTAGCGCAGACGGATGCCTTGCTGGGTGAGCGAGAACACGCCCGAGATGAGGGCCTGCGAGGCCACGATCGTGGCCGCGGTGGCGAGGGCCACCAGCGGATAGAGGAGGACCCGCGGGGCCAGGAGATAGAACGGGTTCGCGATCGCCTCGGGCCGCGCGAGCACGAGCGCGCCCTGGCCGAAGTAGTTGAGCAGCAGCGCGGGCAACCCGAGACCGAACCACGCGAGCTGGATCGGCCGCCGCCCGAAGTGCCCGAGATCGGCGTAGAGCGCCTCGGCGCCGGTGACGGTGAGCACCACCCCGCCCAGCACGAGGAACGAGGCGCCGCGATGCTCCCAGAAGAGCCGCGCCCCGTGCCACGGATTGAGCGCGGCCAGGATCGCGGGCTGGCGGACGATCTCGACCGCGCCGAGCGCGCCGATGGTCACGAACCACAGCAGCATGATCGGCCCGAACACGCCGCCCACGCGGGCGGTGCCGTGGCGCTGGAACCGGAAGAGCAGGAACAGCACCACGAGCGTCGCGGGCAGCACGACGTGCGCGATGCCGGGGGCCGCGATCTCGATCCCCTCGGTCGCGCTCAGCACCGAGATGGCGGGCGTGATGATGCCGTCGCCGTAGAGCAGCGCCGCCCCGAAGAGCCCGAGCCCGACGAAGAAGCCGCGGCGCCTCATCCACGGAAGCATGGCGAGCAGGGCCATGGTGCCGCCTTCGCCGTTGTTGTCGAGCCGGATGATCACGAGGAGGTACTTCACGCTGACGATCAGGATCAGCGACCACGCGATCAGCGAGAGCACGCCGAAGACCGCCTCCGGGGTGGCGTCCAGGCCGTAGGTGGGCTTGAAGCACTCGCGGAACGCGTAGAGCGGGCTGGTGCCGATGTCGCCGTAGACGACGCCGAGCGCGGTGAGGGCGAGCGCGGCGAGGCGCCCGCCGCGGGGCAGCTCGGTCGACGGGCCACCGGGGCGACGCGCGGTTTCCGCCGCGCCGATCACGCGGGAGACCGGCTCAGGCGATCGCTTGCTCGAGGCGACGCGCGATCTCCTGCTTGGGCTGCACCCCCACGAGCCGATCGACCTCGCGGCCGTCCTTGAGAACGAGCAGGGTGGGGATCGAGCGCAGGTTGAACCGTGCGGCGGTCCGGGGATTGTCGTCCACGTTGAGCTTCACCACCCGCACGCGGCCGGCCAGCTCGGTCGCGAGCTGCTCGATCACCGGCGCGATCATGTGGCACGGCCCGCACCACGGCGCCCACGCGTCCACCAGCACCGGCAGGGGCGAGCGCTCCACGTCCTGGCCGAAACTGGCGTCGGTGACCGGCTGCGGCTTGCCCACCGGCAGCGGCTCCCGGCACTTGCCGCAGACCGGCTCGAGCCGCGCGCGGAGCCGGTCCGTGGGGACGCGATTGGTCGCGCCGCACGCGGGACACTCGACCATCACCACGTCAGCCATCGTCGCTCTCCTGGCGTATCATGTCTCACTCCCGACTCGATCATGCCCGATCTGAGCCCTCTTCTCGAGCACTGGCGCTACCCGGCGATCTTCCTCGTGGTCATCCTCGGCAACGTGGGGCTGCCGGTCCCCGAGGAGAGCGTGCTCGCCCTCGCCGGCTTCCTCGCCGCGCGGGGCCTGCTGCACCTGCCCGGGGTACTGGCGGTCGGCGCCCTCGCCGCGATCGTCGGCGACAACCTCGGCTACTGGGCCGGCCGCCGCTACGGTCCTGAGGCGCTCGCGCGCTACGGCCGCTACGTGTGGATCACGCCGGGCCGGCTCGCGAAGGCCTCGGCCGCGATGACCCGTCACGGCGGCCTCGCGGTGTTCGCGGCCCGCTTCGTGCCGGGGGTGCGCTCCCTGGCCGGGCCGGTGGCGGGCGCGACCGGGATGCGTCCGCTCACCTTCGTGGTCAGCAACGCGCTCGGGGCGGTCGCCTACGTGCCGTACGCGGTCGGACTGGGCTACGCGCTCGGCTACGGCGCGGGGACCGCGATCGAGCGCGTCCTCGGGCGCGCGGAGCCGGTCTTCGTCGCGGCCATCGTCGTCGTGACGGTCGCCCTCATCGCCTGTCGGCTGGTCCGGCACCGCGCCGCAGCCCGACCGCTCTAGCTCGACTTCGGAAACTTCACCGCGAGCACGTCCACCGTCTCGATCACCGGCGGGCGCGCGAACAGCTCGTCGGCCTTGGCGGCGAGCGCCTTGGCCACCCCGCCCGAGAGGTGCGCCCTCCGGCCGGCCTCGTCCGGGAAGGCGTCGAAGACGCCGAACGTGGTCGGCCCCAGCCGAATCGCGAACCACGTCAGCGTCGCGGGCTCCGCTTCGACCACCGCAAGGCCTCCCCGCAGGAAGGCGTCGACGTCGTTCTCCTTGCCGGGCTTGGCCTCCAGGCGCACCAGCAGGCCGACCTTGACCATGGTCCCTCCTCCGCCGGCACGGACACCGGCTCTCGTCGTCTGGAGGGAATGGTACTCCCGCGCCGCCATCGAGCAAGCCGGCGCAGGCCGCGCCGGGCTAGGACGTGCGGCGGGTCAGTGGGCCGACGAGATCGGCCATCGACGGCGGCGTGGTCGCGTCCTTGTAGACGGCCAGACGCCGATAGATCTCGGCGGCGGCCTCGTGGAAGTCGCCGGGCAGGCCGGCGGCCTCGAAGGCGGCGGTGATCTCCTCCATCTCGCCCACGAAGCGCCAGGCCTTTCGCGCGTTGTCGCGGGCCGCGGCCTCGGAGCGCTTCGGCAGATCCGGCTGCGACCGGTGCCACTCGGCGAGCAGCGCGTCGTCCACTCCCTCGGCGGCCGCAAGCGCGCGCACGCCGATCAGCAGCGCGGAGACGCCCTTGGTGTAGGCGGCGTACGCCATCTTCAGGGCGGAGGCGGCGCCGGGCGCGTCGCTCAGCGCGATCGCCTCGAGCCGGGTGCCGTCGAAGAGCGCGGACGCGCGCTTGGCCTCGCGGCCGGAGAGATACAGGCGTGTCGTGCCCGCGGCGCGGGGCGGCGGCCCGATGAGCCCGCCGTCGACGAAGACGGCGCCGCCGGCCTCCACCGTTCCGCCGATCTCGCGCGCGGTCGACGGTGACACCGCGTTGGCGTCGACGAACAGGCCGGAGAAGCGCAGGGCCGCGACCGCCCGCGCCAGATCGAGCGCGGCGTGCGGCGGGCACACCGAGACGACGACGTCGCTGCCCGCGACGACCGCGGCGAGCCGCGCCGCGTCCTCGAGGCCGGCGGCGGCGGCGCGGTCGCGGGTGCCCGCGCTCCGTCCCTCGGAGGCCCAGAGCACGCGGGAGCCGCCGGCCACCGCGCAGGCGCCGACCACGCTGCCCATGTCACCCGGATGCAGAAGCCCGATCGTCGCCATGTGGTCTCCTCGCGGTGTGTTGCCTAGTCGTCCTCTCCGGCCAGATGCGCGAAGCGGCCCGACGAGCGCCGCAGCGGCGGGGAAGGCAGGATCTCTTCGGGACCGTGGATGGCCTTGATCTGGATCTCGCGGGCCACATCGCCCAGCAGCACCCCGATCAGTCCCAGCATCGCCAGCAGCGGCGAGAACAGCAGCGCGAGCAGCAGCCACGCGAAGAAGCCCTGCACCCCGCGGGTCGCTCCACCGACCGCCCCTACGAAGATCGCGCCCACGATCCAGCCCATCGCGAACAGCACCAGCCAGGGATATGCGACCAGCATCATGGCCACCTCACGTGCTCCACGGACGGAATGGTACCGCAGAGTGTGGCCGCTGCGAAGGAGGTCCCGGGATGCGGCGGGCGGGGCGGCGCGGGCGGCGAGCGGTCAGCGAGCGGAGGGCGACGACGTCAGGACCGGCGAGTCGTCCAGCGGCTGGACCTCGGCGTCGGCCATCAAGAACATCGCGAGGAGGAAGAAGGTGACGAGGATGCCGAGGCCGATGGAAGCACGCTTCATGCGGGGGCGGTCTCCGGGCGCAGAGCCTGCACGATGCGGCGCAGCTCGCGCGGATTGATGGGCA
>Ga0209971_1000007_pt1 | contig 106624 bp, 114 predicted proteins | sample InoplaM3SAM_FD_187588 | JGI IMG/M metagenome (GOLD analysis project Ga0209971, IMG submission 187588) | Arabidopsis thaliana rhizosphere microbial communities from the Joint Genome Institute, USA, that affect carbon cycling - Inoculated... | ecosystem: Host-associated > Plants > Roots >... | reverse complement strand
GACCGCGCCGGGGGCCTTCGGCGATCGCCACCAGACCTTGCTGGAGAGCTTCGCGGACCAGGCGGGCATCGCGATCCAGAACGCCCGGCTCTTCGAGGAGACGCAGCGGCGCGCCCGCGAGACGCAGGCCCTGCTGCGCGCGGGTCACGCGGTGAACCAGAGCCTGGAGGTGGGCGAGACGGTGGGGCTCATCCTGCACCAGGCCCGCGAGGTGCTGGAAGTGCAGTCGTGCGGGCTATTCACGCTCGACGCGGCGAGCGGCCAGCTCATCGCCACCGCCAGTCTCGATCTCCCGCCCGAGGACCTCGCGGCGATCCGTCTCCGGGTCGGCGAGGGGATCACCGGGGTGGCGGTGAAGGAGCGCCGGCCGGTGCAGACCACCGACCTCTACCGCGACCCGCGGGTGGCCTATCCGCAGTCCGGGCTGCGCTCGATGCTGGCCGCGCCGCTGATCGTGGGTGATCAGGCGATCGGGGCGCTCACCGTGCTGCGCACCGACGTCCACCACTTCACCGCCGAGGAGGAATCGCTCGTGTCCGCCTTCGCCGATCAGGCCGCCATGGCCCTGGAGCACGCGCGCCTCTTCAGCTCGGTCCGCACCTACTCCGAGCGCCTGGAAGCGATGGTGGAGGCGCGGACCCACGAGCTGGACGAGGAGAAGCGCTTCGTGGAAGTCGTGCTGGAGACGATGCCGCTCGGCCTCTTCGTCCTCGACGCCGAGCTGCGCGTGATCAGCGTGAACCGCGAGGGCGCGGCGCTCGTTCCGGTGGAGCCCGCGGCCCGGCGCCCGTTCGCGGACCTCATGCCCCCCGCCAAGGTGGAAGGGGTCCGCGCGTTCCTGGAATCGGCGGTGACCGCGCGAGCGGTGCGGCACCTCGAGCAGGAGCTGGCCGCCGGGGGCGAGACCTTGACCGTTCGCCTGACCGCCACGCCGCTGCGGGCGCCGCGGGCCACCCATCTGCTGGTGCTGGTCGAGGACATCACGCTGCCCAAGCGGCTGGAGCGGCAGATGCTGCTGACCGAGCGGCTCACCACCGCGGGCCGCCTGGCCGCCGGCGTGGCCCACGAGCTGAACAACCCGCTCGCCACCATCGCGGGCTGCGCGGAGGCGCTGAAGGAACGGGCGGACGATCCCAGCCTGCAGGGCCTGAACGCGTTCAAGGACTTTCCCGGCTATCTCTCCCTGATCGAGGAGGAGGCCTTCCGCTGCAAGGAGATCACCGGGAGCCTGCTCCACTTCATGCGCGACCCGGGCAGCCGGCGCGCCCCGACCGACCTCAACGTGCTGGTGGACAAGGTCCTGGAGCTGATCGGGCACCAGCCGCGCTACGCGCACAGCCGGTTTCTCCGTCGGCTGGATCCGGAGATGCCCGACGTGGTCGCCAACGACGGCCAGCTGCGTCAGGTGTTCCTCGGCCTGGTCAGCAACGCGCTCGACGCGATGGACGGGCGCGGGACCTTGACGATCGCGACCCGCCGGCGGAACGCGCGCGAGGTCGAGGTCGCCTTCGCGGACGAAGGCCCCGGCATTCCCGATCACATCCTGCCGCGGGTGTTCGATCCCTTCTTCACCACCAAGCCCCCCGGGCAAGGCACCGGTCTCGGCCTCGCCATCGCGCAAGGCATCGTGGCCGATCACGACGGCCGCTTCGAGGTGGACACCCGCGTCGGGGCCGGCACCACCTTCCGGGTCATCCTGCCCGTCCACCCCGACGCCCACCCGGCCCGGCCATGACCGCTCCGATCCGGGTGCTGGTGGCCGACGACGAGAAGAACCTGCGCGAGCTGCTGGTGCGCGAGCTGGGACGGAAGGGGCACGCCGCGGTCGGCGTCGCGGACGGACGGGCCGCGCTGGATCGGCTGCGCGAGGAAGCGCCCGAGGTCCTGCTGCTCGACATGAAGATGCCGAACGTGGAAGGGATCGACGTGCTGCGGGAGCTGCAGGGCTTCCCGGAGCCGCCCCAGGTCATCGTCATGACCGGCTTCCAGGACGTGACCACCGCGGTCGAGGCGATGAAGCTGGGGGCCTACGACTACCTCACCAAGCCCGCCCGCATCGAGGAGCTGGACATCCTGATCCGCAAGGCGGCCGAGAAGGGCCGGCTCGTGCGGCAGAACGTGGTGATGCGCGGCCAGCTCGAGGAGCCCGGCTACCAGAGCCTCATCACCGGCAGCCCCCGGATGGACGAGGTGCTGCACCTCATCGACCGCGTGGCTCCTACCGACTCGTCGGTGCTGGTGCTGGGCGAGAGCGGCACCGGCAAGGAGCTGGTGGCGCGCGCCATCCACGACCGCTCGGCGCGGGCTCAGCAGGCCTTCGTGCCGATCCACTGCGGGGCGCTCGCGCGCGAGGTGCTGGAGAGCGAGCTGTTCGGCCACGAGAAGGGCGCCTTCACCGGCGCGGTGGCCACCAAGGCCGGCCTGATCGAGCTGGCCGACGGCGGGACGCTGTTCCTCGACGAGATCGGGGAGATGGAGCCGGAGAGCCAGGTGAAGCTGCTCCGCGTGCTCGAGTCGTACGCCTTCTTCCGGGTCGGCGGCACGCGGCGGCGCACGGTGGACATGCGGCTGGTCGCCGCCACCAATCGCGACCTCGCGGAGGCGATCAAGACCGGGGAGTTCCGGCAGGACCTCTTCTACCGCATCAACACCATCACGATCACCCTGCCGCCCCTGCGCGAGCGGCCCGAGGACATCCGCCGACTCGCCGAGCACTTCCTCGAGCAGAACGCCACCTACGGGCGGAAGCGTCTCTCCGACTCCGCGATGGATTGCCTCGAGCGCTACCGCTGGCCCGGCAACGTCCGCGAGCTGCAGCACGCGGTGCAGCGGGCGGTGATCCTCTCGCAGGGCGACCTCATCCAGCCCACCGACCTGCCCGAGGAGGTGCGGGGCGGCCGGCCGTCCGCCGCCTCGCCGGGCGGCAGCCTCGAGGACATGGAGCGCCAGCACATCATCTCCACCCTGCGCAGCGTCAGCGGTCACCGCGCGAAGGCGGCCACCGTGCTGCGGATCGACCCGAAGACGCTCTACCGCAAGATCCAGGCGTACGGGATCACGCCCGAGCACTATCGCTAGGCGCGGCGGGTGGGCGGCGCGAGATCTTCCGGGCGCGGCGGGCGAAACGTCAGGTCGAAGGCCAGCCAGCATAGCTTGGAGAACGGGTAGAAGAAGATCGGCGCCGCGATCATGCCCGCGATGCCGACGTAGTAGAGGGTGTCCCAGGGCGGATGCGGCCAGGTCCAGATCAGGAACAGGGTCAGGCCGACCGCGAACACCGACTCCGCGAAGGCCATGTTGAACACGATCGCGCCCAGGAAGTAGTCGGGCTCGCCGCGATCGAGGCGCAGCCGGCAGCGCGGGCATGCGGGGCGCACGGCGAACCAGCGCACCGTCACCGGGCCGGCGCCACAATTCGGGCACCGGAGCCGCAGGGCGCGAGCCGTCCTCATCACCAGGTTGGCCATCGGCGAGCAGTATAGCCACGTGGCGCGTGCCGTCGCTCCATGGCGGGTGCCGTCTCGCCGCCGCACCCGCACTTGCGCGCGAGGCCGCCATAAATTGTCGACCGGTCCGGGCAGAACGCCCGGCTCCGCGCGGCCCGCGTCGTCGGCTCCGGCCAGAATCTCGTGTTATTTCGCAGGTTCCCGCAACGGGAGCGGCGTGGCACACGCCTTGTACCCATGGCCACGGTTCGAGACGCTCACATCAAAGGGGGAGACATGATTCGCGTACTGACGATTGACGGAAACCGGAGCCGGGCGCAGGCCCTGGCCATGGAGTGTCTGGAGCACGGGGTCGCGGTGCGCATGGCGGAGACGCTGTGCGAGGGCGTGCGCTACCTCGTCGACGCCCCGGTGTCGATGGTGCTGGCCGAGGCCGGGATGCTGCGCATGGCCGGCCCCGATCGGGCGCGGCTGTTCGAGCAGGTCGCGCCGGGCGTGCCGGTGGTGCTGACGGTGGACGCGGGCGCGCGAGTGGAGGATCTGGTCGACCTGAAGCTGCAGGGGTTCCACGTGGTGAGCCGGCCCTTCGCGCTGCGAGACCTGCTGGCGAAGACGGAGCTGCCGAGCAAGGCCGCGCCAATGAGCCGGGACACTCGCGCCCAGGTCGAAGCGGTCTGCGGATAGTCACCGCCGCGCCGTCTCGCGAGCGCGGTTCCCGCCGCGTGGCGCACGTCCGGGTCTTGATGTAGACTATGGCCCGATGCGTCGCCGCCGGCGGCGCCCTCGCCTCCGATATTGGCTCTTCCGAGTATTGGGGCGCGTACGGAGCGGAAGAGTGACCGAAGGAGAATCACATGGCTGCGAAACTCTACGTGGGCGGTCTGTCCTATTCCACGACGAGCGAGACGCTGCGGGAGTACTTCGCCCAGTGCGGCACCGTCGAGTCGGCCTCCGTGATCACTGACAAGTTCTCGGGTCAGTCCCGCGGTTTTGGATTCGTCGAGATGGCCACCGCCGAGGAGGCGCAGCGAGCCATCTCCGAGCTGAACGGCAAGGATCTGGACGGACGCAAGATCACCGTGAACGTCTCGAATCCCCGCACTCCGGGCTCGGGTGGTGGACGTGGCCCCGGCGGTCCGCGCGGCGGCGGACGCGGACCGGGCGGCCCGCGCGGTGGAGGCGGAGACCGCGGCGCCTACGGGGTGCCGCCCTCCAAGAAGCCGTTCCGCTGGTAGGCACTCCGAGCGTTTGAGCCCGAGGGCGCGGTGCGATCACCGCGCCCCTTCGCTTTGTCTCGAGGCGGTCGCTAGAAGATCCGCTCGTAGCGGCCGTAGTCGTGGGCCGCGTCCATGAACCACTTCACGATCTCGGGATTCGACCGCGGGGGGATCTCGCACGACGTCGAGAGGATGAAGCCGGAGTGCCGCGCCGCGGTGTCGATGCAGCGGCGGACCTCCGCCTCGATCTGCGCGTGGGTCGCCTTCTCGAACATGGTGGCGTCCACGTTGCCGATCGCGACCGCGCGCCCCTTGGCCACCTGCATGAAGCGCTCGAGCTGGTCCACGTGCAGGGCCGGGTCGCTCTGCTGGTCCAGATCGAAGGAGACGGTGGTGAAGCCGCACCCGATCAAGTCCTCGAAGATCGGGTAGGTCACCCCGCAGATGTGGGTGGTGACCCCCACCTTCTTGGCCTTGAAGTAGTCCACCAGCTCCTTGTGGTACGGGGCGATGAACTCGCGGTAGTTGTCCGGCGAGATCAGGCTGATCGAGGCGGTCGGCTCCGAGAACGACAGCCCGATGCGGGTCTTCACGATCGCGTCGCCCCAGATCTTGCAAAAGTCGGTCGAGATCCGCATGAGGTCGTGGATGAACTGCGGATCCTCGAAGGTATCGAGCAGCATCATCTCGGGATTGCGGAGCAGCATGGCGATCGTCCACGGACCGACCGCGACCGCGCCGGTGGCGGTGGGCGGCGCCGCCTTCACCAGGGCCTCGCACTGCTCGAGGAATCCGGGCAGGCGCGCGGTCTTGTACGGATCCGGCATCTGAAGCTTGGCCAGGCTCGCCTTGTCCTCGAGCAGGTGGGTCTCGATCGAGGGCACCACGTAGTCCGAGTACTTCACCCCGCAGCCGAAGGCCTCCGCCTCCTTGGCCAGATCGTTGTAGGCGAGCACCACGTCGGGCTGGTAGCGCTCGTAGTAGTTCATCATCGCGGTGATGGCCCGCGTCGGGTTGGTGCAGTACTCCTCGATGCTGAGCCCGTCGAGCGTGCCCGCGAACGACGCCACGATCGGGTAGACGGGCACCCGATCCGAGAACGAGCGCTTGTAGGCGGCCACGACCCGGTCGCGATTGATCAGGCTCGTCTTGCCCTTCTCGGCGTCCCAGAGCCGGTTCACCTCCATGTAGCGCGGTGGCAGCTTGGCCTCGTAATCCATGAACTGGGTGATCGGGTAGCGGATGCCGCCCTGATGGGTGCCGCGCAGGCCCTCGACGATCTCCTCCATCCGCGCCCACGGAATGGAGAACGCCATCTCGTGGTCCTGGGTCTGGCCGAAGATGCGATCGCCCGAGCAGGGCAGGATCACCTGCGGCTCGCCCGTCTTCATGGTGGTGACCACGATGTCCGCGCACACCGCGCGCCCTTCGAAGGAGGAGGTCAGCCGCCCGCCCCGCTTCCACAGCGCGGCCTGGGTGAGCCGCATCACCTGGGCCGGATTGGCGTAGACGCAGACCACGTGCGGCTCGAAGGTCGCGCGCTCGAGCGGGGCTACCAGCAGGCAGTGGTACTCGCCGGGCGCGAACTTGTCGATCGCGGCCTCCGATCGCTGGCCGGCCTGCTTGGTCTCGGTGTACATGCCCTCGCAGAGCGTGCCCACGTTGTAGATGGGCAGGGGCTTGTCGAAGCCGATGGCGGTGATGCCGAGCGAGCAGATGTGGTCCTCGCGGGTCAGCGCGATGGTCCAGCCGTAGCGTCGGGCCATGTCGATGACCTGGCAGCTCATGCTGAGCTTCTTGAAATCGCGGGCGGGACGGCGGGCCCGCTCCGGGATCTCCTCGCCCGGCTTCAGCATTCGGATCGCCACCGGGAACGTCTGCGGCCGCAGGTACGTCTGCAGCTCGCGGTCCGCCGTCGTCACATCGATCATGTGCGTCTCCTTGTCACGGAGGCTACGGGGGGGTGTTCGGCTTGTCAAGGGAACCGGCCCGCTTCCGCTACAATAGCGGCCCGATGGCGCGATACTGGATCATCCAGTGGCGTGACTTGCCGTCGCTCGTGGAGGCCGAGGACGGGGGCCCGACGGTGCGGGTGCCGCTCTCGCAGCGCTTCCAGGATCTGATCGACGCGGTCGCGATGCGGGAAGGGGCCACCGAGACCGACGCCTACCTGGAAGGCTGGGCGCCCGGCCCGGAGAGCGAGCGGCCGGGCGACGCGGAGGCGGTGGCCCGGCAGGTCGCCGACGAGCTCGAGGCCGGCTTCCCCGAGCTCGTGCTGCGCCGGTTCGCCGGTCCGCCCCGCTAGGCGCGGCACCCCGTCCGGCGCCGACAGGCCCGCCGCGGCCCCGCCGGGCTATAATCCGCCCAGCCAATGAAGGCCGCGGAGCTGGTGCTTGCCTGCTTCTTGCTGTTCGGGGCGTGCCTGGTCTGGCCCCTGCTCTCCATCGCCAACCGACCCGTGTTGATCCTGGGCGTTCCCGCCCTGGTGGTCTACCTGTTCGCCGTCTGGGCGGCCATCGTAGCGGTGCTTATCGCCCTGGCCCGGCTCGTCCGGCCGCCGGAGAACGGGGCGTGAGCGGCCTGTCGCCCACCTCGCTGCTCAGCGTCGTTCTCGGCTACCTGGCCTTCCTCTTCCTGGTCGCCTCGGTGTCCGAGGCCTTCGCCTCGCGTCTCGGTCGGGGCCGGGTGCAGACGCTCACCTACGTGCTCGCCGCGTCGGTCTACTGCACGGCGTGGACCTTCTACGGCAGCGTCGGCCTCGCGGCGAACCGCGGGCTCGAGTTCCTCACCATCTATCTCGGGCCGGCCTGCGTGGCCCTGCTGTGGCCGGTGCTCCTCCGCAAGCTCGTGCGCGTCTCGAAGGAGCAGCGCATCACCTCGGTCTCCGACTTCATCTCGAGCCGCTACGGCAAGTCCGCCTCGCTCGGCACCCTGGTGGCGGTGCTGGTGGTGTGCGGCATGATCCCGTACATCGCGCTGCAGCTGAAGGCGGTGTCGGCGTCGTTCCGCATGATCTTGCGCGAGGAGTCGGTGCTGGAGGTGTTCGACCCGACCCTGGTGGTGGCGGTGACCCTCGCCCTCTTCGGCATCCTGTTCGGCGCCCGCAATCTCGACTTCACCAAGCGGCAGACCGGGCTGATGACCGCGGTAGCGGTGGAGTCGGTCGTGAAGCTGGCCGCGTTCCTCCTGGTCGGCGTGTACGTGACCTGGGGTCTCTTCGGCGGCTTCGCCGACATCTTCGGCCGGGCCGCCCAGCATTCGGACTGGATGCAGCTGCTGACCCTGGACCGGCCGGCCACCGCGTCCTACGCGCGATGGGCCGCGATGCTGCTGATCTCGATGCTCGCGGTCATGTTCCTGCCGCGCCAGTTCCACGTGCTGGTGGTGCAGAACTCGCGCGAGCGCGACGTCAACGCGGTGTCGTGGTCCTTCCCGCTCTACCTGCTCCTGATCAACGTCTTCGTGCTGCCCATCGCCTTCGCGGGCCTGCTCGTGTTCCCGGAGGCGGGCGGCGGGGCGGACGGCTTCATCCTGCGGCTGCCCCTCTTCTTCAACAACCAGCTCATCTCGGTGATCGTGTTCCTCGGCGGCTTCTCGGCCGCCACCGCCATGATCGTGGTGGATTCGCTGGCCCTGTCGAAGATGATCACCAACGACATCATCCTCCCGATCCTGCTGCGGCGACGGCGCATGGAGGACATCTACTGGATCACGCTCTTCTACACCCGCCTCGCCATGCTGGCGGTGGTAGCCCTGGGCTTCGCCTGGGCCCGCATGGAGCACGGGCAGCTCCTGCTCGTGGAGATGGGCCTGCTCTCGTTCATCGCGGTGGCCCAGTGCGGCCCCGCGATCCTGCTCGGGCTGTACTGGCGGCGCGGCAATCGCAAGGGCGCCTTCGCGGGGATCTCGTCGGGCTTCTTCGTGTGGTTCTACACCCTCATCATCCCGGCCCTCGGCAAGGAGAACGTGTTCGCCAAAGCCTTCCTGGCCAACGGCCCCTTCGGCTTCAGCCCGCTGCGGCCCACCGCCTTCCTCGGGCTCCAGGGCCTCGACAACATCAGCCACGGGGTCTTCTGGTCCTTCTTCTTCAACGTGGGACTCTTCATCGTCGTCTCGCTGCTCACCGAGCAGGACGTCGACGATCGGGCTCAGGCCGCCGCCTTCGTGGGGGCCGCGGGCGAGGACCGGCCGGCGCCCGGCCCCCCCGCGATCCTGTCCGCCAGCGAGATCGAGCGTCTCGTCCATCACTACGTGGGCGACGAGGACGCCGAGGCCATCGTGCGCGAGCTGTTCGGGGCCAAGGCGCCCGCCGACCTGTCGGTCCCGGAGCTGCTCGAGATGCGCATCCGCTTCGAGCGCCTCCTCGCCGCCTCTCTCGGAGCGGCCGCGGCGCGGATGATCGTGGAAGATCACTTCACGATCTCGAAGGAGGAGGCCGAGCAGCTGGTGACCTCGTTCCAGCGAATGCAGGAATCGCTGCGGGTCAGCGAGGAGGAGGTCAAGCGGGGCGAGCGGCTGCTCGCCTCGGTGGTGGAGAGCGTGGACGACTGCATCTTCACCGCCGACACCACCGGCCGTCTGGTGACCATGAATCCGGCCGGCCGCCGGCTGCTGGGCTACGCGACGTGGGAGGTGAGCGGGCTCCGGTATCGCGATCTGCTCGGTGCCTCCGAGCGCGGCGGCGCCACAGCCATCGTGGCCGCGCTGGAGGCCGGACGTGGGTGGAGCGGGCAGGTGACGGGACGGACCGCGCGCGGGGAGGCGTTCCCGGCCCACCTGGCCATGACCACCCTGTTCGACGACCGCGGCCAGCGCATGGGCACGGTCGGCGTGCTCCACGACCTGACCGAGCAGGTGGAGACGCAGCGGCGGCTCATCCAGCGGGAGAAGCTGGCCTCGCTCGGCGAGATGGCCGCGGGCGTCGCCCACGAGATCCGCAACCCGCTCGGGGGGATCAAGATGGCGACCAACCTGCTGTCGTCGGCGGAGGTCGACGGCAGCCCGCTGTCCCAGGAGATGGCCCGCTCCATCCTGTCCGGCATCTCGGAGATCGAGGGCATCATCAACAACCTCCTCGACTGGACGCGGGACGCGCGGCTCGAGCGCAACGAGTACGAGCTGCACCGCATCCTCGACCCGGTGGTGGAGGCGGTGGCGGCCGAGGGGCGGGCGCGGGGCGTGCACGTCGGCTACGGACGGCTGGCCCGCGAGACGGTGGCCGCGGTCGACGGCCAGAAGCTCCGCCAGGTCTTCACCAACGTGATGAAGAACGCGGTGGAGGCCATCGACCCACGGCGCGGAACCGGGCGGGTCACGGTGGATCTCTTCGTCGAAGGCGAGCGGGCGGTGGTCGAGGTGAGCGACGACGGCGTGGGAATCGCGACCGAGGATCGAGACAAGATCTTCCTCCCCTTCTTCACCACCAAGCCGGCGGGCACCGGCCTCGGCATGTCGATCGTGAAGAAGATCGTGGATCTCCACGGGGGCGACATCGCGATCGAGAGTGCCCCCGGCCGCGGTACCCGAGTCCGGATCTCACTGCCGGCGGTGGCCACGCCCCTGCCGATGGCTGGAGGCACATCATGAAGCGACGTCTCCTGCTGGTCGAGGACGACGAGGTCTTCCTGCGCCCGCTGCACCGCACCCTCGAGCTGAAGGGCTACGAGGTGGTACCGGTGCAGAGCGCGGAGGAGGCCCTCGAGTCCCTCAAGACCGAGGACGTGGACCTGGTGCTCACCGACCGCCGCCTGCCCGGCATGGACGGGGTGGAGCTGGTGCGGCGCATCAAGACGGACCACCCCGACCTCGCGGTGGTGGTGATGACGGCCTACGGCACCATCGAGTCGGCGGTGGAGGCGATGCGGCTGGGGGCCGAGGACTACCTGGTGAAGCCCTTCGAGGCCGCCGAGCTGCTGCTGGTGATCCGGCGGGCGATCGAGTTCCAGGAGCTGAAGTCGGCGAATCGCCGCACGATCCGTCGCAACCAGGAGCGGTTTACCTTCAGCAACATCGTGGCGGCCAGCGCGAGCATGCAGGTGATCTTCGACCTGCTCCGCTCGGTGGTGGACCTCGACACCACCGTGCTGATCCAGGGGGAGACCGGAACCGGCAAGGAGCTGCTCGCGCGCTCGATCCACTTCTCGGGCGCGCGGCGGGATCGGCCCTTCGTGCCGGTCAACTGCGCGGCGATACCCGCGGAGCTGTTCGAGTCGGAGCTGTTCGGCTCGCGGCGGGGCGCCTTCACCGGCGCGGTGGAGCACCGGCGCGGCCACTTCCAGATGGCCAACGGCGGCACCCTGCTGCTCGACGAGATCGGAGAGATGCCGCTGAATCTCCAGTCGAAGCTGCTGCGGGCCATCGAGGAGCGGAAGGTGACGTCGGTCGGTGCGGATCGGCCGGTGGACATCGACGTGCGCTTCATCGCCACCACCAACAAGGACCTGCCGGCCGAGGTCGAGCGCGGGGCCTTCCGGCGCGATCTCTTCTATCGGCTCTCGGTGATGCCGGTCCGGGTCCCCGCGCTCCGCGAGCGCCAGGAGGACATTCCGCTCCTCGCGCGGCACTTCGTCGAGCAGGGCTGCCGTCGCCTCAAGAAGACGGCCCGCGAGATCTCGGCCGAGAGTCTGGGCGCCCTGATGCGCTACCCGTGGCCCGGCAACGTGCGCGAGCTGGAGAACGTCATCGAGCGGGCGGTGATCGTGTCCCAGGGCGATACGCTGTCGGACGTCGAGCGCTTCCTCGCCCCGACCGGCGCCCAGGCGCCGGTCGATCTCTCGCTGCCGTTCCGCGACGCCAAGGCCCGGGTGGTCGAGGATTTCGAGCGCGCCTACATCGAGGGCTTGCTCAAGAGCCACGGGGGCAAGCTCACCGCGGCGGCCAAGCACGCGGACATGGATCCCAAGAACTTCTCGGACAAGATGCAGCGCTACGGCCTGCGCCGGTCGCCGCCGTCCGAGCCGTCCGCCTAGCCACCGGCTAGAAGAAGAGTAGCGTCACCGCGACGAACAGCGGGAGCAGCACCGCACCGCTGTAGGCCATGTAGCCGAGGAAGCTCGGCATGCGGACGCCCGCCTCTTCCGCGATGGCCTTGACCATGAAGTTGGGGGCGTTGCCGATGTAGGTGTTGGCTCCCATCGCCACCGCGCCCACGCTGATGGCGGCCAGGATCGACTCCGGCACTCCCACCACCGTCGGGGGCAGGCCGAGGCCCTGGGCCAGCGCCAGGAACGCGAGGTAGGTCGGGGCGTTGTCGAGGAACGACGACAGTACGCCGGCGGCCCAGAAGAACTGCCACGGCTCGTGCACGCCCAGCTCCCCGCCTCGCCGGTGGAGCAGCTCGAGCGCCGGCATCATGGTGACGAAGATGCCGAGGAAGAGCACCGCCACCTCGACCATCGGGTGGCCGGTGAAGCGGTTGGCCCGCCGGATCTCGCGCGGAGTCCGCCAGAGCGACAGGCCGGCCAGGACCACGAGGACGATCTCGCGCACCGGAGCGCGCAGGAAGACCACCGCGGCCACGACGCCGATGAGCCAGAGCACGTTCTGCGCGCCGCGGAGCGAGAGGGGCTCGATCCGGACCCGGTCGTGGCGGCGACTCGTCTCGGTCTCTCGCGCGTACTCGATCGAATCCCAGACGAAGTACACGGCGAGCAGCGCGCCGGTCATGACGAGCCAGGGAAGCCAGAGGCCGAAGGTCCAGGTGAAGGGCACGCCGGCCAGGTACCCGAGGAAGAGCGGGGGATCGCCGAGCGGGGTCAGCAGGCCGCCGATGTTAGAGACCAGGAAGATGAAGAAGACCACGGTGTGGACCACGCGCGTGCGCTCGCGGTTGGTTTCCAGAACTGCCCGGATGAGCAGCATCGAGGCGCCGGTGGTGCCGACGACGGAGGCGAGCAGCGCGCCGGCGGCCAGGAAGGCGGTGTTGACGAGCGGCCGCGCCTCGAGATCGCCGCGGAGAAGCACGCCGCCGGTGATGACGTAGAGCGATCCCAGGAGCACGATGAAGGAGACGTAGTCGCTCGCGGTGTGCACGAGCACGGCGGGCTCCCGCAACAGGTACAACACGAAGACCGGGGCGGCGAGCGCGGCGGCCACCCGCAGCTTGTTCCGGTTGGAGTCCCACCAGCGCGGCCGCGCGAGCGGGAGCGCGGCGATGGCGACGAGCATGGCCACGAAGGGAGCCACGCTGTAGAGCGGAAGCGGCGCGGGCATCGCGGCGAGGATACTCCCTTGAAGTTGGCGGACGGATGGTTTAGAAGTGAGGCGGCGCGCCGTGGCGCCGATCTCACCCCACAACGAGGTTCCTCATGGCCAGCGAGACCAAAGGCAGCAGCGCCGTGGAAGCCCTCCTCAGAGAGAAGCGGAAATTTCCGCCGCCCAAGGAGTTCGCCAGGTACGCCAACGCCAACCGCGCCTCGATCTACAAGGACGCGGCGAAGAATCCCACCCGGTTCTGGGAGCGGTTCGCGAAGGAGCTGGACTGGTTCAAGCCGTGGAAGACGGTGCTGCAGTGGAAGCCGCCCTACGCGAAATGGTTCGTGGGGGGCAAGCTGAATGTCTCCTACAACTGCCTCGATCGCCACGTGGCCACGCCTCGCAAGACCAAGGCGGCCATCATCTGGGAAGGGGAGCCCGGCGACACGCGGGTGCTCACCTACTGGGATCTGTATCGCGAGGTCAACCGCTTCGCGGCCGCCCTGAAGCGGAACGGAGTGAAGAAGGGCGACCGCGTCACCATCTACATGCCGATGGTGCCGGAGCTGCCGATCGCGATGCTCGCCTGCGCGCGCATCGGCGCCCCCCACAGCGTGGTGTTCGGCGGATTCGCCCCCGAGGCGCTGCGCGATCGCATCCACGACGCGGAGTCCCGCGTGCTCATCACCGCCGACGGCGGGTTCCGGCGCGGCGGCACGGTGGCGCTCAAGAAGAACGCGGACGACGCCCTCCGCGAGTGCCCCGAGGTCAAGACGGTGGTCGTGCTCAAGCGGACCGGCCAGGACATCAACATGCAGGCGGGCCGCGACGTGTGGTGGGACGACTTCGTCAAGGGCGCCCCCGCCTACTGCGCGCCGGAGAAGATGGACTCCGAGGACATGCTGTACCTGCTCTACACCTCGGGGTCCACCGGCAAGCCCAAGGGCATCGTGCACACCACCGGCGGCTACCTCACCGGGGTCTACGCGACCACCAAGTGGGTGTTCGACCTGCACGACACCGACGTGTACTGGTGCACCGCGGACATCGGCTGGGTCACCGGACACTCGTACATCGTCTACGGGCCGCTCGCCAACGGCACCACCACCGTGATGTACGAGGGCACGCCGGACTATCCGGACAAGGATCGGTTCTGGCGCGTCGTCGAGAAGTACGGCGTGACCATCTGCTACACCGCGCCCACCGCGATCCGCACCTTCATGCGGTGGGGCGAGGAGTACCCGCGCCGGTGCGATCTCTCGAGCCTGCGCCTGCTCGGCTCGGTCGGCGAGCCGATCAATCCGGAAGCCTGGGTCTGGTACTGGAAGGTCATCGGCGGCGGGCGCTGCCCGGTCGTGGATACGTGGTGGCAGACCGAGACCGGCCACATTATGATCACGCCGCTTCCCGGGGTGACCACGCTCAAGCCCGGCTCGGCCACCCGTCCGTTCCCCGGCGTCGAAGCCGACGTGGTCAACGACCGTGGCGAGTCGGCTCGGGCCGGTTACCTCGTGCTCAAGAAGCCGTGGCCGGGCATGCTGCGCGGCATCTACCGCGACCCGCAGCGCTTCCAGGCGCAGTACTGGAGCAAGTACCCGGGCATCTACTTCACCGGCGACGGCGCCAAGCTCGACGAGGAAAGCTACTTCTGGCTACTGGGCCGCGTGGACGACGTAATGAACATCTCCGGGCACCGCGTCTCCACCATGGAAGTGGAGTCGGCGCTGGTCGATCATCCTCACGTGGCCGAGGCGGCGGTTATCGGACGGCCGCACGAGATCAAGGGACAGGCCATCGCCGCCTTCGTCACGATCAAGGACGGCACGCCGCAGAGCAAGGAGCTGATGGAGGAGATCAAGGGGCACGTGGCCAAGAAGATCGGCGCGCTGGCGCGGCCGGACGACCTGATCTTCGCCTCCGACCTGCCCAAGACGCGCTCGGGCAAGATCATGCGCCGGCTGTTGCGGGACATCGCCGAGGGCAAGGCCCTGGGGGACACCACGACCCTGGCCGATCCCAACGTGGTTGCGACCCTCAAGGAGAAGTACGGCGAGGAGGAGTGACGCCCGGTCCCGAGTGGTGCGCCCGTTCGGCGCGATCATCTTCGGCCGGATCGGCGATCTCGTCGGCCGGAAGTACACCTTCCTCATCACCATCGTCTTCATGGGTATCTCGACCGTGCTGGTCGGGTTCTTGCCGACCTACGCGTCGATCGGCTTCGCGGCGCCCCTGATCCTCGTGGTGCTGCGGCTGGTGCAGGGACTGGCGCTCGGCGGTGAGTATGGGGGCGCCGCGACCTACGTGGCCGAGCACGCCCCGGACGACAAGCGGGGCTACGCCACCAGCTGGATCCAGACCACCGCGACGGTCGGCATGCTGCTCGCCCTGGTGGTCATCGGACTCTGCCGCGCGGCCATGGACGACGCCACCTTCAAGGCCTGGGCCTGGCGGATCCCGTTCTGGTTCTCGATCCCGCTGCTGCTGATCTCGATCTACATCCGGCTGAAGCTGAACGAATCGCCCATCTTCCGGCGCATGAAGGAGCAGGGGAAGGGCTCGAAGGCTCCGCTCACCGACAGCTTCATGAAGTACCCGAACAACAAGTACGTGGCCCTCGCGCTCCTCGGCGCCACCGCCGGGCAGGGCGTGGTGTGGTACACGGGGCAGTTCTACGCCCTGTTCTTCATCCAGATCTATCTCAAGCTGGACTTCATCCAGACGTACACACTGATCGGCCTGTCCCTGGTGATCGGCACGCCGTTCTTCCTGTTCTTCGGGGCTCTGTCTGACCGGATCGGACGGAAGAAGATCATCCTGGCCGGCTGCCTGATCGCGGCGGTCACTTACTTCCCGCTCTTCAAGGGGCTGACCCACTACATCAACCCGGCGCTCGAGCGGTACCAGCAGGCGACCCAGATCTCGGTGGCGGCGAGCGATTGCAACTTCCATATCTTCCTCGGCCCCTGGTCGCGGCAAACCGCCTGTGACCGGGCCAAGGACTTCCTCGGCAAGGCGGGGCTGTCGTTCATCTCGGTGCCCGCCGAGGGTGGCAAGGAGGTCGTCACCCGGATCGGCAATGTCACGATCGAGGGCTGGGACCAGGCGAAGTTCTCGGCCGCCTTGAAGGAAACCGGGTATCCGCCCAAGGCCAACCTGGCCGAAGTCAACTGGGTGATGGCCGAGCTGCTCCTGGTGATCATGGTGATCTACGTCACGATGGTCTACGGGCCGATCGCCGCGTTCCTGGTCGAGCTGTTCCCGGCCCGCATCCGCTATACGTCCATGTCGCTGCCCTACCACATCGGCAACGGGTGGTTCGGCGGGATGCTGCCGCTGCTGGCCACCGCCATGGTGGCGTCGGCCGGCAACATCTATTACGGGCTCTGGTATCCCATCATCGTGGCGCTCATGACCTTCGTGATCGGCCTCCTCTTCGTCCGCGAGACCCGGCACGTGAGGATCCACGCCGAGCACTGAGCCACACCGAGCCGGGCCCGCGCCCGCGTCGTCGCCCGAAGCTTGGCGACGCCGGTGCGGGCCCGATGCTCATCGCGGTCTGACCGCTCCAGCCTGACCGTCCCGCGACTCGCGCCTCATCACGTCGCTCACCTCGCGCCAGCACGACGCCGTGGACGACGTCCAAAGGCACCTGACCCATTGACAGAGGCGCCTGACCACTGGTCTTCCACCCAGAATTGACACACGAGGTGCCGAAAATTTCCCACCTCCGGTGGGCAAATTGCCCGGAGACCGTCCAATCGACTCTGGACTCTTCTGAATATCCAAGGTTTTTGCTCGTCTCTGTCCAGTAAGTGCGAGGCACAGGCCTTGCACCCAGGACCGGCCAGCCGGGCGAGCCGGTTCACACGATCCGGAACCCAGGAGGGAGAGACGATGGACGAGATCAAGAAGCGCCTGGAGAGAGAACTCAGCCACACCATGCAGCGCATCCGGCACATGGGTGGAGTGATGACCTACGAGGATCTCGGCGCTGGTCGTGTGGACAACACGACTCCGGCCGACGAGGTTGACGTGATCCGCCTGAACGAGGACCGCGAGATGAGTTTTGCCACGCGGAGTCTGCTGGTCGAGCGTGCCAACAAGCTGGCCGAGGCTCTCGACCGGCTGCGGGGCGGTGAGTACGGCGTCTGCGAGGAGTGCGGCGAGGCCATCGCCCCCGCGCGGCTTCGCGCGATGCCGGAGGTCACCACCTGCGTGCGCTGCCAGGATCGTCTCGAGCGGATGCTGCCGCGCCTGGAGGCCGTGGGCGCCGGCGTGGAGACCGAGGAGAACGACGAAGAGTAGACGCCGAACCCTCTACCGGCCGAGCCGGGCGGACAGCACGCCCGGCCGGTCGGTGATGATGCCGCTGACCTTCCAGCTCACGAGCCGGTCCATCAGGGCCGGCTCGTTGACCGTCCAGACGTAGCATTCCAGCCCGGCCTCCCTGATCTTCGCCAGCAGACCCTCGGTCATCAGATCCTGACCTGGACAGATCGCGCTCGCGATCCCGGGCGCCAGTAGCGCGTCCGGCACCGGTGCCTTCTCCACCAGGACGCCCAGCCGGATCTCCCGACTGAGCGAGCGGGCGAGGGCGATGGCGTCGTGGTCGAACGACTGGACGAGGGCCCGGTCGACGACGTCGTAGATTTCCAACGTCGAGACCACGCGCTCCTCGATGCCCGGATAGACTCGTGAGCCCGCCTTGAGCTCCACCCAGAAGCGCGCGCGGTCCCGGAAGCGCTCGAGCACCTCCTGGAGGGTCTGGATGCGCTGGCCGAGGAACCGGCCGTCCCGCCAGCCGCCCGCGTCCAGGCGCTTGAGGTCTCGCACCCGCCGAGCGCTCACCGGACCCGACCCGTTGGTGGTGCGCTCGAGGGTGAAGTCGTGGATGACCACGGGATGGCCGTCGGCGGAGAGGTGGACGTCGAGCTCGATGCCGTCCGCGCCCTGCTCGAGGGCCAGCTCGAAGGCGGCGATCGTGTTCTCGGGCGCGTCGGCGGAGGCGCCCCGGTGCGCGATCACGAGCGGCCGTGTGCCCTCGCGCATTGTCGAGCTCAGGCGCCGCGTGGCATTATCGGGACGTGCCTACGCCGGTCGTCGACGCGCTCCGTCCGATGCTCTGGCTCGGAGCGCGGATCTACTTCCGCATCCACTTCCAGGGCGTCCAGCACATTCCTCCCTCGGGTCCGCTCCTCATCGTGTCCAACCACGTGACCTACGCCGATCCGGTGCTCGCGACGATTCCGGTGCGACGGCCGGTCCACTACATGGCCTGGAACGCGCTGTTCCGCATCCCCGGCTTTGCCTGGCTCATTCGCCGCTTGCGGGCCTTCCCGGTCGACATCGACGCGGCGGACGCCAGCGCCACCCGGACCGCGGTGCGGCTCCTCAACGCCGGCGAGGCGGTCATGATCTTTCCCGAGGCGGGACGGAGCCCGGACGGGCGCGTGCAGCGCTTCCGGCTCGGCGCGTTCCGACTGGCCTGCTCGCTCGGGGTGCCGATCATGCCGGTGACCATTATCGGGGCGCACGAGTCGTGGCCACCCGCGCGCCGGCTACCCCGACCGGGGCGCCTCACCATCATCTACCACCCGGTGGTCACTCCTCCGCCAGGCGCCGACGTCAAGCGCGCGGCCCGCGATCTCGCTCACCGCGTGCAGGCCATCGTGGCGTCGGCGCTGCCCGGGCACCAGCGGCCCGACACGGTGCCCGGCGCGTCTGTCTGAACCGGCCGCATTATACGGGCGGTGGGCGGTATTTGGCGTCCTTCCCGCCGCGGTGTATTCTCTCCCGGCAATGGCACGTCGCGCCGCGCCCGCCATCCTCGTGCTGCACGGGCCCAACCTCAATCTCCTCGGAACGCGCGAACCCGCGGTGTATGGGCGAGTGACCCTGTCGGAAGTCAATCGCGCCGTGCAGCGGCACGCGGAGAGCCGCGGCGCCCGCGCGGTGTGCCGGCAGTCGAATCACGAGGGCGAGCTGGTGGACTGGGTTCAGTCGGCCGCGCGTGAGGGATTCCGGGGGATCGTCTTCAATCCGGGCGCGCTGTCGCACTACTCGATCGCCCTGCGCGACGCGGTCGCCTCGCAGCGGCTGCCCGTCGTCGAGGTGCATCTGTCGAACATCCACGCCCGCGAGGAGTTCCGGCATCGCTCGGTCGTGGCCGCGGCCGCGATGGGTCAGATCTCCGGGTTCGGCCCCGCCAGCTACCTGCTCGGCGTGGAGGCGCTGCTGGTCGGCGCTTCCGGGACGCCCCGCGGCCCGCGGGTCGGCTCGCGACGCCGGCCGTGAATGCGGGCGCCCTTCCTGCCGTCCAACTCGCGATCGAATAAGGGGCGCGAGAGCAGCGGGCGGATCCGGCCGAGCGGGCGGCGAGGCCGGTGGAGACCATGACCTCTCCCGACGCGCCATCTGGCCCCGCCGGCCCGGGCGAGCCTTCCGAGCCCGTCGAGATCGACGAGCCGGTGCTCATCCAGCGCTGCATCGCCGGAGACGCTTCGGCGTTCGAGCCCCTGGTCGAGAAGTACCGACAGCGCGTGTGGCGCCTGGCCTATCAGGTACTCCACGACCGCGAGGAGGCGTGGGACGTGGCCCAGGAAGCATTCGTACGTGCGTTTCATTCGCTGCCGTCGTTTCGCGGTCAGTCGGCCTTCTACACCTGGCTCTTCCGGATCACGGTCAACGTGGCCACCGATCGCCACCGCCAGCGCGGCGCGCAGGCCCGCGCGTTCGGCCCGGAGCGGGTCACCGAGGAAGAGTGGGCCCGCACGACACCGGACCCGGGCGGCGGGCCGGATCAGCAAGCCGCGCGGGCGGAGCAGCGAGCGCGCATCCGGCGGGCGCTCGATGCCTTGCCGCCCAAGGCACGAGCGATTATCATGCTCAGTGACGTCGAAGGCCTCTCGTACCGCGAGATCGCCGAGGTGCTGAACTGCCCGATCGGAACGGTCATGTCCAGGCTGCATAACGCGCGCAAACGGCTCAAGGGGCTGCTCGGGCCGATGCTCGCGGTGATCCTCTGCCTCGGGCTCACCATCGCGTGGGCCTCCGCGGCGCACGCCCAGCAGATCGTCCGTTTCGGGGTACGCATCCTCGAAGCCTCGACGCCCCGGGAAGGCCAATCCGCGCCAAAGGCCGTTCCCGCTCCCAAGCCCGACGCCGAGGCGGACGAGCGCCTTCGCAAGATCCTGCCGCGTCTGCACGCCCTGTTCCGCTACACCGACTACACGACCCTCGACCGCCAGCGGGTGGAAGGTCCTCTCGGCACCCAGCAGCGCTTCGCGGTACCCGGCGAGCGCTGGCTCGAGGTCACGCCGGACGAGCTTCACGGCACGTCCGTGCGCATGCGCGTGCGCTTGCTCCGAGGCGAGCAGCCCGAGATGAAGGCGGCGATCCTCGCCGCGCCCGGTGCGCCCGCGGTGCTGGGCGGGCCCGCCTATGGCAACGGCGTGCTCATCATCATCCTCTGGGCGAACCCGAACCCCTAGCCGGCCATGAGCGAGCAGCGGTACCGTCAGGAGCGCAGCCGCATCGAGCAGGGGCACGTCAAGTACCGCGACAAGCTCAAGGAGGAAGGCAAGCTCTTCGTTCGCGATCGCCTGAAGCTGCTCCTCGACCCGGGGACCGAATTCCAGGAAGACTTCCTCTTCGCGCGCAACCAGGAGCCGGACACGCCCGCCGACGGCGTGGTCACCGGGGTGGGGACGGTGGGCGGCCGCACCGTGGCGGTCATGGCCAACGACTACACGGTGAAGGCCGGATCGTGGGGCGAGAAGACGGTCCAGAAGATCGTGCGGATCCAGGAGCGGGCTCAGCGCCTGCAGGTCCCGCTCATCTACCTGGTCGACGCGGCGGGCGGGCGGATCTCGGAGCAGATCAAGATCTTCCCCGGCCGCTTCCACGCCGGCCGGATCTTCTACAACGAGGTGCAGCTGTCCGGCGTGGTCCCGCAGGTCTGCATCCTCTTCGGGCCGTCGCCGGCCGGCTCGGCCTATCTGCCCGCGCTGACCGACTGCGTGATCATGGTGGACGGCAAGGCCAGCCTGTACGTGGGATCTCCGCGAATGGTCGAGATGGCGATCGGCGAGAAGACGACCCTCGAGGATCTGGGCGGCGCCCGCATGCATTGCACGGTCTCGGGCTGCGGCGACGTGCTGGCCGCGTCCGACGAGGAGGCTATCGATCTCTGCCGTCGCTACCTCTCCTACCTGCCGGGCTCCTTCCGGGAGCGGCCGGCCGCGATCGAGGCACAGGCGTCCAAGCCCGGGCGGTCGATCGAGGAGATCGTTCCCTACGATCAGCGGAAGTGGTTCGACATGTACGAGGTCATCGATCGCGTGGTCGACGCGGGCTCCTTCTTCGAGATCAAGCGCCTCTTCGCCCAGGAGATCGTGGTGGGCTTCGCGCGGATCGGCGGTCGCGCGATGGGGATCGTGGCCAACCAGCCGAAGGTCAAGGGCGGCGTTCTGATGGTGGATTCCTCAGACAAGGCGGCGCGCTTCATCTCGCTGTGCAACGCCTACAACGTCCCGCTCGTGTACCTGGCCGACGTCTCCGGCTTCATGGTCGGCACCAAGGTCGAGCGAGCGGGCATCATCCGCCACGGCGCCAAGATGGTGTTCGCCACGTCGCAGGCCACCGTGCCGAAGATCTGCGTGGTGGTGCGAAAGTGCTACGGGGCGGGCCTTTACGCGATGTGCGGGCCCGCGTTCGAGCCCGACGCGGCGCTCGCCCTGCCCCAGGGGCAGGTGGCCATCATGGGGCCCGAGCCGGCGGTCAATGCGGTGTACTTCAACAAGATCATGGAGCTGCCGGAAGCCGCGCGCGCCGCCTACGTGCAGAAGAAGCGCGACGAGTACGCGCAGGACGTCGACATCTACAAGCTTGCGTCCGAGATGCTGGTGGACGGCATCGTCGGCGGCTCCGAGCTACGTGACGAGCTGATCAAGCGCTTGGCGTACGCGGAGTCCAAGCAGCTCGAGTTCCCGCTTCGACGCAATCCCGTCCAGCCCGTCTGAGCGGCGTGCCCGACGCCGCGGGGCCCCGATCATCGCCTCGTTGATCCTCGCGGTTCGCTTCCTGACCATCGTCCCGCTGCCGGGCCGTGAACGCGCCGACCGGTCTGCCCTCGGCCGGGCCGCCTGGTGGTTCCCGGTCGTGGGCCTGATGCTGGGCGTCGTGCTGATGGCCGCCGAGCGCGTCGTCCTCGCCCTCGCGCCGCCGCTGGTCGGCGCGACCCTGCTCGTGGCGGTCTGGAAGATCATGACGGGGGGCATCCATCTCGACGGCCTCGCCGACTGCCTCGACGGGCTCGCCGGTCCGGATGCGGCGCGCCGCCGCGCGATCATGCGGGACAGCCGGATCGGAGTGTTCGGCGCCGCCGGGCTCGGGCTGGCGCTCATCCTGTTCGTCGCGTCCCTTTCCGAGCTGCCCGCGCCGATTCGCGGTCGCGTGTTGCTTCTGGCTCCCGTCCTGGGGCGCGTGAGTCCGATGCTCGCGGCCGCGTGGCTGCGCCCCGCCACTCCGGGGCAGGGACTGGGCGGCGCGTTTGCCGCCGATCTGTCGGGCTGGGCCGGTCCCGTGTGCGCGGCGGCTGGCCTGGCGTCGGCGGCCTGGCTCCTGGGGCCGTGGGGCGCCGCCGTCGCGGCCGGCGCGCTCGGCCTGGCTTTGCTGGGGGCGCGATTCGCCGCCCGCCGCTTTGCGGGGATCACCGGCGACGTGCTGGGAGCGGTCGTGGAGGTGAGCGAGCTGGCTGCCCTGCTGCTCGCGGTCGTGGCGGCGCATCGGGGGCTGCTCTGACCGCGACCACGATCTGCCTGGTTCGCCACGGGAGCGTCGTCGGAGCGGAGACGCGTCGGTTCATCGGGCATCTCGACGTGCCGCTCTCGCCCCTCGGGGCGGCGCAGATCGCCGCGCTCGCCGCGCGCCTCAGCCGGGCTCGCTTCGATGCGATCTACTGCAGCGACCTGGTGCGCACGCGCCGAAGCGCCGAGATCCTCGCGGCGCCTCATCGACTCGCGCCGATCGCGGACCCCGCCTTGCGCGAGTTCGCGATGGGCGACTGGGACGGGATGACCGCCGAGGAGATTCGCGCCGTCGACCCGGTGGCCTTCAAAGCCTGGATGGCCGACGTGGGCCGCTTCCAGTTCCCCGGCGGTGAAAGCCTGCAGGATCTCGAGGCACGGGTGCTGCCCGCGTTCGAGGCCATCGTCGCCCGTCACCCGGGGACAACGGTGGCGGTTGTTGCGCACGGCGGAAGCAATCGCGCGATCCTCTGTCGCGCGCTCGGTCTGGGCCCGGAGCGGCTGCTGGCCCTCGGCCAGGACTACGCCGCGCTCTCGGTGATCGAGCGGGCCAGCGGGCGCTGGACACTGCGGCTGCTCAATCACTGCGAGCCCTGCGTGGAGGCGGTCGCCGTCGCGTAGGCCGTTTGGCGGCTGACGCTGCTTGTAGGTCGCCCGTCACGCCTTGTAGCTTCCCGTCGACGACCTCCAGATTGGCGCGCTGTCAGATCGGTAACAGTTCAGGTATTTCAAGTTGTTTTGCGACACGACGTCCCGAAGATCCTGGTCTCTCAGGGCTGGCATTTCACTTGCTTGATATCCGGCCGCGAGATTGGGAGGAACACGATGCACGTCTTGATCAAATGGAAGTTCAGCACCAGCCAGGCCGGCTTCACCTTGGCCGAGATCATGGTCGCCTGTGCCGTCATCTCGGTGGGCCTCGTCGCGGTGGCCACGGGCTTCGGCTACGGAGTCGACGGAGTCGAAGCCGGACGCCAGCAGAGCACCGCCGTCTTCCTCGCCGAGCAGCGGATCGAGCAAGCAAAGGGGCTCGCGATGCAGCAGACCGGTCTCGTGCAGCTGACGACCGCGAACCTGCCCGCGACCGAGGGCTACGGAACGATTGCCGGAGCGCCGCCGCGATACCGGCGGACCACGACGATCACCAACAATCCGGGCGGTCTTCAGGGCGCCCGCGTCGACGTGACCGTCTTCTATCGTCCCGTGACGGGGCGGGGAGTACTCACCACGGAGCGCTCGGTCTCACTCTCCATCTTCCTGGCGAACCGGTGATGCGAGGTGCCACGATGAACAGCCAGCGAGGCTACACCCTGGCCGAGATGATGGTGGTGTGCGCGGTCGTGGGACTGGTGATGGCGAGCCTGCTGGGGCTGGTCATGTCGGGCCAGCAGGCCTACTGGTTCGGCACCACTCAGGTGGACGGTCAGCAGGGCGCGCGAGTCGCGATCGAGCGCATGGTCAAGGAGATCCGCGAAGCCGGCTACGAGCCGGTGCCGCCCGAGACGGATCCCGGGTTGTGTCCGAATGCGACCAACTATCCCCTGTACGCGACGAGCGTCCCCTGCTACAAGTTCGTGCCGATCACCAGCCCGAGCGCGACCGCGCTGACGCTCCAATACAACTGGGATGGGTCGACCTGCGGGGTCCCGTGCACCCCGATCAACACCGCGGCCCTGGTCACTGATCCCATGACGTGCCCGACGGCCGGCTGCCGGGGCGAGCAGATCACCTACGCCCTGTCGGGCGGGAACCTGACGCGGCAGGAAAGCGTGGTGGACACAACGCCGCAGACCATCGCCTCCGGCATCACCGCCCTGACCTTCACGTACCTGGACGACACCAACACCGTCACCGCGTCGACCGAGCTGATCCGGGCCGTGCAGATCTCCGTGACGGTCCAGACCGCGACCCGCGGCGCTCAGGTGACCATGATCGATCGCGTTCGGCTGAGAAACCGATGAGCCAAGTCACACCGTGGAGGCGGGACCGATGAAGACGTGGCGGCTGTTACTGCTGGGCAACGAACGCGGGGTGGCGCTGCCCCTCGCGATGATCCTGCTGATGGTCCTGACGCTGCTCACCATCACGTTCATGACCCTGGGAGCGGTCGAGCCCCAGATCTCGCGCAACCTCTCGGACGGTGCGCGGGCGCGCCAGCTCGCGGAGAGCGGCATCGAGTGGGGCCTGAGCCAGCTGGCGGGCAAGGCGTTCGATGACTCGACGCTGCTGGGCAGCAGTCTCACCACGGGCGGCGTCAACTGCGGCACCGGCATCACCTGTAAGGTGCTCGTCACCGGTCAGACGCTTCCCGGTCTCACGTCGAGCGCCGGCACCTTCACGGTGACCCTCCGCAACGACCTGAACTCTCTCACCACGGATCAGGCGCTGATCGGCAGCGGCAATCCCCTCGATACCAGCACCTCGGTGGACAACAACAAGATCGTCATCCTGAAGTCGACGGGCAGCTTCAATGGGGCCAGCAAGACGATCACCGCGGTCGTGCAGCGCGGTAACCTGCCGATCAACGCGGCGGTGAGCCTGCCCGGTGTTCAGGGCGACACCTACACGGAGGAGCCGCCGTGCAGCGGTTGCTACAGCGTCGACGGGCGCGACTGGAAGGATAGCGATAGCGGCACCAGTCCGACCGGGACCGGCTCGCTGAAATATGCGATGACCGCCGCCACCAACGCGATCGAGACGATCGCCCAGAACGGCTTCGACAACCTGAACAAGCGCAACTATCTCCATGGCAAGACCGACGGTGACGGCTACGGGTCGAGCACCGACGGGTCGAACCTCACCGGGGCCACCGGCAATGGGCGCAACACCATCGCGAACGACTCGACGCTGACTCCGCAGCTCATCACCAAGTTCATGCAGAATCTGGCCTCGAATCCGTCGACCCAGATCCTCGAGAGCACCCAAGCGTGCCAGTATCCCGCGTCGGGGGGAGACCATGACAAGCCCGAAGGCATCAAGATGCAGAGCACGGGCACTCCCAATGTGGTGACGGTGACGAACAACTGCGGCGGGGCGCAGCAGATCAATCAGACGGTCAGCCTCGGCTCGTCGACCTCGCCCACGATGCTCTACGTCCGGGGCCAGTACGACCCCGACTCCCTGTTCCGCGGCCTCACCGTCGACGGCACCAACCCCATCACCGGCTACGGGATCCTGGTGGTCGAGGACTCCGACCTGGCCTTCTTCCAGACCGGCAACTTCCGCTGGAATGGCATCGTGCTGCTGACCGGCCGCAACAACTCCTCCGCGTTCCTCGGCAACAGCAACACCGAGATTCGGGGCGCCCTCATCGTCAACGAGACCAATCCGGGCGAGGTGAGCGGCTTCTCGGAGTTCTCGGTCAAGACGGAGGGCAACATGAAGATTCGATCGAGCAAGGAAAACATCGACCGCGCCCTCATGGCCCTCTACAACATGCGAGTCACCGCGTACCGCGAGCACTGATCGTGCGCCGCGTCCTCCTCGGCGCGGTCCTCTTCCTGGCGGCGTGCCAGCAGCCGCCCGCGCTCCCGCCCCCGGCCACCAGTGCACTCGCTCCCGCCGCGCAGATGCGCGCCGAGGGCGAGGCCCTGATGGCCGTGGGCCAGTACGCCGCCGCGGTCGAGAAGTTCCGACAGGCGATCGATCTCGAGCCCAATAGCGTGCCACTTCGCTTCGCGCTCGGGACGGCCTACTCCTTTTTGGACCGGCGCAGTGAGGCCGTGGCCCAGTTCCGGTGGGTCGTCGCGAATGCCGCGGCCGATTCGAACGAGCATCAGGAGGCGCGTCGCTGGCTCGTGCGCGTGGGCGCGATGGAGGAGGCTCCCGCCGCGGTCGCCATGGCCGACGTGAGCGCCGACGCGGCCCAGAAGCCCGATCCGGCCAGCCTGGGATGGATCACCGGCCAGACGGAGTGGCCGGGCGTGATTCCCACCGAGCACCGGGTCCGGCTCCGCATCTCGATGCTCGGGACCGACGACTCGACGCGCCCCGTCCAGCGGCGGGCCGAGATTCTCCTCGGAGAGAAGTTCGAGTTCAAGGACATTCCCGAGGGGCAGTATCGTCTCCTCGGGATCCATGATGACAAGATCATCTGGGAGCAGCGATTCACGGTGAGGGCGGGAAAGCAGACCGACCTGGCGCTGAATCAGGCCGCGAGCTCCGTGCCCGCCAAGACCTTCCCGCCGGCGCCCCGGCGGCAGTCGACCGCGCCTACCGCTTCAGAGTAAGCGCGCCGCCGCCCGTCATCGCGAGGGCCAACGAGGCGAGCAAGAGCACCAGGGGGTATTCATAGCCACCCTGGTGCGCCCAGAAGCCGTGCTTCAGGTGCACGAAGACGATGGCCCCGAGCATCACCGGCACGTTGGCGAGGGCCGCCCACCGCGGAAAGATGCCCAGTACGAGGCAAAGACCTCCAAGGCCGTGGGCCAGGATCAGGTACCAGGTGGCAATCTCGGGGAACGGGATTCCATTCTTCACCTGGTAGGCAACCATCCCCGACGGCCCGAAGATCGCGAGCGCCAGGTACGCGTGCATGGTGTAGACGAGACCCAGAACCACCCGCAGCAGCGTTACCCCGAAGCGCGCCATCGCGACCTTCCCTTCCTAGGGTTTCCGGAACAAGATCTCTCCCACAAACGACTCGGCGGACGACCGGGTGTCATTGGAATCGATCAGGACCGAGATCACACCGGCGTCCTCCGACGGGCTGTCGCCGTAGATCTTCTTGAAGTCCTCGAACACGTTGCGGCGCTCGGTGATCCACTTGCCCACATCGGACGGGCCGGACCTGACCACGACGTAGGTGACGGTTCCGGTTTTCTCACTCTTGAAGATCGCTCCGACCGGTGCGGTGGTGTCCCAGATATACGCGATGATGCGGGAGCGTACCGCGGTGGGGAAGCGAGGGAACACCACGTAGATCTGGGCTGCCTCGTCGTCGGTCGCGGATTTTCGGGCGTCGCCGCCGGCCGGTAGCTTGACCACCCGCCAGCTCCATTCGAGGATCTGCCAGGTCTTGACGTCGACCTTCACCTCCTTCGACACCGCGGAGCTGTCGCCGTCGCTCTTGAGGTGAAGGACCTTACGGCCGTCCACGGTCTCGATGCGGAAGTCATATTTCGGGCTGCCCCAACTCTGCCCCTTCCAGCCCTCGGGGATGCCGGTCTTACCCTCCGGCTGCGTGGACCAGTTTTCGACGGGGAGCGTGTCCGCCGCTCTCGCCGGCGTGATGAGGAAGGCGACCGCGAGCGCGGCCGCGGTCGAGAGCGAGACCAGGAGCCGGATCATTGGCCGGCTCAGTGTCTCACGCAGGGCCCGTGCTAGGGTAAAAACCTGATGCCGGACGTGCGGATCGACAAGTGGCTGTGGGCCGCCCGATTCTTCAAGAGCCGCACGCTCGCCGCGGCCGCGTGCAATGGCGGCAAGGTGGATGTCAACGGCGATGCGGCCAAGCCGTCGAAGGCAGTTCGCGCGGGCGATCTCCTGCAGGTGACGTTGCCGCGCGGGCGACGGATCGTGCGGGTGGCCGGCCTCGCGGAACGGCGAGGCAGCGGCAGCGAGGCGGCGCTCCTGTACGAGGACCTGACCCCGCCCCCGCCGCCGAGAGAAGAGCGGCCGGCTCCCCCGGCGTATCGGCCGCCGGGCTCCGGCCGTCCCACCAAGCGCGCCCGGCGCCGGATCGACCGCTTCTCTCGCTGGTAACCGCTTCTCAGGAGGGCATCAACGCGCGCGTCGGCTTGCGTTGATGCCGGCCCTCTGCTACGGTCGGGCCCGTCCACGGTGTCCGGGCGGCCCGCCGGGTGCGGGCCCCAGGGAAGGCGGTGCGAATCCGCCGCGACCCCGTCACTGTAATCGGGGACGAAACCCGCGATCGGCCACTGATCCGGCTCGAGCCGGATCGGGAAGGCGCGGGGAGTAGAGCGATCCGAGAGCCAGGAGACCTGCCCGGCGCCGCCACCCCGTGCCGGTCTTCGAGGGAGGACCCGGGTGACGGCCGTCCATCACTCGCACCTCGTGCTTGGAGGCGCGCGCAGCGGCAAGAGCCGCTACGCGCTCGACCAGGCTGGGCCGGCCGGCTTCGTCGCCTTCCTGGCCACCGCGCGCGCGCTCGACGCCGAGATGGCCGCGCGCATCGCCCGTCACCGGGCCGAGCGGCCCGCTCGCTGGAGCACGATCGAGGCGCCGCTCGAGGTGGGGGCCGAGTGCCGCCGCGCCGTGCGCTCGCACGAGCTCATCGTCATCGACTGCGTCACGATCTGGGTCGCGAACCTGATGGACCGTGGCGATGAGGACGTCGCGGTGCTCGCGGCCGCCGACGACCTCGTCAAGCTGATGCGGGAGCGCCTCGCGACCCTCGTGATCGTGTCCAACGAGGTCGGCAACGGCGTGCATCCACCGACCCCGCTCGGCCGTCGCTTCCGCGATCTCCTCGGCTCGGTGAATCAACGCCTGGCTGCCGCCGCCGACCGGGTCACCTTGATGGTCGCCGGCATCCCGGTGACCGTCAAAGACACTCCGCTGCCCTCGAGTCCCGATGCCCGCCCTCCCGAAGCTCCTTGATATCGGCGTGCGGCCGGATGATGCCGCCCACCACGAGGCGCGCCGTCGGCTCGCTCAGCTCACGAAGCCGCCGGGAAGCCTGGGCCGCCTCGAGGATCTGCTGGTGCGACTCTGCGCGATCCAGGGCACGTGCCCGCCGTCGCTGCGCGATCCGGTCATCTTCACGCTGGCCGGCGATCACGGCGTGGTCGCGCAGGGCGTGAGCGCGTACCCGCAGGTGGTCACCGCGCAGATGGTGGAAAATTTCCTCAATGGGGGCGCCGCGGTCAACGCGCTGGCACGCCACGCGGGCGCCCGCGTCGTGGTCGCAGATCTCGGCGTGGCTGCCGCGCTCCCGCAGCATTCCGCGCTACGAAGGTGCAAGGTCGGCCCGGGGACGCAGGACATGACCCGCGGCCCCGCCATGACGAGGGCCGAAGCGCTCCACGCGATCGAGGCGGGTATCGCGCTCGTCGAGGACGAGCGCGCGCGGGGCGCAGACCTGATCGGCACCGGCGAGATGGGCATCGGCAACACCACGGCGGCGAGCGCCCTGGTTGCCGCCCTCACCGGCGCATCGGCCGAGAGCGTCACCGGACTCGGGACCGGGGTGGACGAAGACGGCCGGCGCCGGAAGGTCGAAGCGGTGCGCCGCGCGCTCGAGGTGAACGGCCCGGACCCCGCCGACCCGCTCGACACGCTGGCGAAGCTCGGTGGCTTCGAGATCGCGGGGCTGGTGGGCGTGATCCTCGCCGGCGCGGTCCACCGGCTGCCGGTGGTGCTGGACGGCTTCATCGCCGGCGCCGCCGCCCTCGTGGCCGCCCGGCTCAAGCCGGACATCCGCGGGGCGTTGATCGCGGCCCATCGGTCGAGCGAGCCTGGGCACGCGCGCGTGCTCGACGATCTCGGGCTCGAGCCGTATCTCGACCTCGAGATGCGGCTGGGGGAGGGGACCGGCGCCGCCCTCTGCATCGGCCTGGCTCGGGCCGCCTGTGCCGTCTTCACCGAGATGGCCACGTTCAAGTCCGCCGGCGTGAGCGATCGCGCCGACCCGCCCGGCGCGTCGGCATGAGCCGCCTGCTCGCGACGCTGGCCATGGCCCTGCTGCTGCCTCAGCCGACAGCCGCGCTCACCGTCGCCGATCAGACCGGACGGTGGGTGGACCTTCCGGCGCCGCCGACGCGCATCATCTCGCTGGTGCCGAGCGTGACCGAGATCCTATTCACGATCGGCGCGCAGGGCCGGCTCGTCGGCAGAACCGATTTCTGCGACTACCCCGCCGAGGCTCGCCGCAAGCCGAGCGTGGGCGGCATGCTGGCTCCCAGCCTCGAGGGGATCGTGTCGCTCAAGCCCGACCTGGTCGTCGCGACACCGGCGGGCAATCGCCATGAGACGTTCGATCAGCTGGGACGGCTCAACATTCCGGTTTTCCTCGTCAATCCAATCACGGTCTCCGACGTGATGGACGTCATGGGTCGGCTCGGACGCCTGACCGAGCGGCCCGAGGCGGCCGATCGCGCGGTGGCGACGATGCGGGCCCGGATCGAGGCCGTGACGACCCGCGTGAGCGGCCGGCCACGTCCGCGGGTGCTCTACGTGCTCTGGCCCGACCCGCTGATCGTGCCGGGGCCCGGCGCGCTCGTCTCCGAGCTCATCGCCCTCGCCGGGGGCGACTCGGTGACGGCCGACGGCGGCCCGGGCTATCCGCGTTACAGCATGGAGGCGGCCCTGGCGCGGCATCCCGAGGTCATCGTCCTGGCGAGCCACGGCTCCGAGCGCAGCCCGCTGGTCCGGGCCAAATGGGAGCGTCTCGGCCAGGTCCCCGCCATCGCGGCGGGCCGTCTTTACACCATGGACGGCAACCTCATGCACCGGTACGGCCCGCGCATGGTCGACGGCCTGGAACGGCTCGCCCGCCTGATCCATCCCGAGGCATTCGACAAGGCGGCGGCCCGATGACCGGGCCCGTGTCCGGCGCGCGCCTCGCCGCGATCTTGCTCGGCCTGGCACTCGTGGTCGCCCTGGCGTCGCTCGGGGCCTTGTTCCTGGGCAGCGCGCGCGTCCCTCCGGGCGACGTGCTGGCGGTGCTGGCCGGTCGTGTGAGGGGCGTCGACCAGGTCGTGGTGCTCAGCCTGCGGTTGCCGCGGATCCTCGCCGCGCTGCTGGCCGGCGGCGCGCTCGCGGTGGCGGGCGCGGGCTTCCAGGCGCTGTCGCGCAACCCGCTGGCCGAGCCCTCCGTGCTCGGCGTCTCGAGCGGGGCGGCGTTCGGCGTGATCGTCGCGCAGGTGTTTGGCCTCGGCGGCGGCCTCGTGGAGGTGCTGGGCCTCGCGGCCTGCGCGTTCGCGGGGGCGCTGGCGGCCGGCATGGCGGTCTACCTCATCGCGGCAAGCGCTGGCGGTCTGCCGGTGCACACGCTCCTCCTGGCCGGGGTGATCATCAGCCTGTTCTTCTCCTCGGCGATCACGGTGCTGATCTCGATCATCGATTTCGACCGGCTGGGCGGCGTCGTGCATTGGCTTCTCGGAAACCTGGGTCCGATCGCGCCGCGCAGCCTCGCCGTGTTCGCGGCCGCGGTCGCGATCGGGTTCTGGCTGGTCGTCGGAGCGGCTCGGCAGCTCAATCTTCTGGCGCTCGGCGAGGAGAGCGCGCAGCAGCTCGGGGTGGATGCCGAGGCGCTCAAGCGCCGGATCTTCGCGGGCGCGGCCCTGCTGACCTCGGCCACCGTGGCCTTCGTGGGGCCGATCGGATTCGTGGGGCTGATCGTACCCCAGACCATCCGCATGCTCCTGGGATCGGACAACCGCGTGGTGATTCCCGCGGCCATGCTGGGCGGCGGGGCGTTCCTGCTCCTGGCCGACACCGTCGCGCGCAACGTCATCGCCCCGGCCGAGCTTTCGGTCGGCGTCATCACGGCCTTCTGCGGGACGCCGTTCTTCATCTACCTGCTGCGGGCGCGCACCGGGCAGCCGCGCCTGTGACCGCGCTCCTGGCGTGCCGGCAGCTCGGCTTCACCTATGCGTCTCAGGGGGCCGCCCGCCGCGACTTCGCCATCCGCGATCTGTCGTTCGAAGTCCAGGCCGGGGAAACGTTCGGCGTGATCGGGCCGAACGCTTCCGGCAAGACCACTTTGGTGCGACTGCTGTCGAAAGTCCTCGAACCGTCGGCCGGTCGTGTGCTCCTGGCCGGCGAGGACCTTGCCGGGCTGACCAGGGCGGCGGTAGCCCGGCACGTCGCGGTCGTCCCGCAGGACGTGCCGCGCGGCTTCCCTCACATCGTCGAGGAGCTCGTGCTGATGGGCCGCTTCCCCCGCGCCCCGCGGCGGTTCTTCGAGAGCGCCGAGGATCGTGCCGCGGCACGCCGGGCGATGGAGACGGTGGGCGTCCTGGACCTGCGTGGCGCCCTGATCGACCGGCTGAGCGGGGGCGAGCGGCAGCGGGTCATGCTGGCCCGAGCGCTGGCCCAGGAGCCGCGCCTGCTCGTGCTGGACGAGCCGACGGCCTACCTGGATCTGCGCTACCAGGCCGAGTGCGCCGGTCTCCTGCGCCGGCTGGGGCGCGAGACGGGCCTCACCATCGTGCTCGTGTCGCACGATCTGGGGTTCGCCGCCGAGCTGTCCGACCGCCTGCTCCTCATGGCGGACGGCGCGGCGGTGCGCGTCGGACCCCCCGAGGCCGTGATCGACGAGGCGGTGCTCGAGGCCGCCTACGGCTGCCGGGTCATCGTCGACAAGCACCCGGTCAGCCGCCGACCCGCCGTGCACCTGATCTATCCGAGGGTCTGAGAGCGAGATGGGAGGTGATCGCCGCTAGACGCCCAGCACGGACACCATCGCGGCTCAAGGGAAGCCGGTCCCGGCCGATGTTCGCGCCGAAGCCGGCACGGTCCCGCCACTGTGAGTGGGAAGTCACGCCCGATCCCGTACGGGAGCCACTGGGACGTCGCCACGACGTCCCGGGAAGGCCGGGCCACGACGCCGATCCACGAGTCAGGAGACCTGGCCGCGATGCCGGAGTGCCATCCTTTCGAGAGAAGAGGAGCGCGCATGCGAAGGACACTGGGAATGCTTGTCATGGTGATGCTGATGGCCGCTGCCGCGGCCGAGGCGCAGGAGGAGAAGAAGGGGGTGGACCCGGTCGTGGTGACCGCCACCACCGTGGCGACGCCCTCGCGTCAGCTGGGCGTGGCCCTGAACGTGATCCCCGGCGAGGACTTCAAGACCTATCACTACTCGACGGTGGACGATGCGTTCCGCAACATTCCGGGCGTCAACGTCACCCAGCAGGGCAGCTACGGCAAGCTGTCCAACCTGAGCATCCGGGGTGCCAACGCCAATCAAGTGCTGATCCTCGTCGACGGCGTCCGGGTCTCGAGCCCCACCCTCGGGCAGACCGATCTGTCCGACATCTCGCCGGAGCAGATCGACCGCATCGAGGTCATCCGCGGACCGCAGTCCACGCTGTACGGAGCCGACGCCATCGGCGGCGTGGTGAACATCATCACCCGCAAGGGCAACGGCCGTCTCTTCAGCGCCGTCGTCGACAACGCCTTCGGCAACTACGACACAATGCAGAACCGGCTGTCGGCGAGCGGGGTGTACAAGATCTTCGACTACGCGCTGTCCGGCGTGCACTTCGAGAGCAATGGGCAGTTCAAGAACGACAACAGTGACATGTGGGCGGGCAACGTCCGGCTCGGGCTCACCCTGCCGCTGGACAGCGCGATCTCGGTGGTCTATCGCTACAACAAGAACGACACCGGCGTGCCGATCAAGCCGGTCTTCCCGCCGCCCCAGCCCATCGACCCGATCATCAACCCGAACGCCAAGCAGCAGACCGAGACCACCGTGCTCAGCGTGGAGGCCAAGACGCGGCCGGTCGAGTGGTGGGAGAGCCGCGCCACCTTCGGCCGCTACACCAGCAACCAGGGATTCCAGGACCCGCCCGATCCCGGCTTCGATTTCGACGTGCCCATCCGCTCGCAGGTGGACGTCGAGCGGCTGGAGAGCCAGTGGCTCAACTCGTTCTTCATCGGCAAGTGGAGCACGACCACGCTGGGCGGCGGGTTCCGCAACGAGGAAGGCGATAGCAAGGGCGTGTTCCGGGCCGACCGACAGGTGCCGTGGGGCCTGCTCGAGCAGCAGCTGCGATTCCTCGAGCGGTTGTTCATCACCGGGGGGTTCCGGATCGAGCACGACAGCCAGTTCGGGCAGGCCACGACCGCTCAGGGCTCGGTGCTGTTCGTGATCAAGGAGAGCGGCACCCGGCTGCGCGGCGGCGGCGGCTCCGGCTTCCGCGCCCCGACCTTCAACGACCTCTTCTTCCCGGATTTCGGCAACCCCGACCTCGAGCCGGAGCGCAGCATCTCCTGGGACGTGGGCGTGGACCAGGACCTGTGGAACAACCGGATCCGGCTCCGGGCGACGTACTTCCACACCAACTTCACCGACGCCATCGTGTGCTGCACGCCCCTGCCGACCGCGACCTTCGGGGGGCCGTTCAACGCGGGCCGCGCCCGCTCCCAGGGCGTCGAGGTCGGTGGCGACGTGGACATCCTGCCGAACCTGATCGCCTCGGTCACCTACACCTACACCGACACCGACAACTTCACCACCGGCCGGCCCCTGCCGCGCATCCCGCGGAACGCGGGCAGCGTCGGGCTCACCTGGCAGCCGCTCCCGAGCTTGTCCACCTTCGTGCAGGTGTACGTGGTCGAGCGGCAGTTCGATCCGGTCGGCGACGTCTACAACAGCGGTTACACCCGCGTCGACCTCGGTGGCACCTGGCGCATCCTGAGTCAGACGGGGGTGCTGCAGAAGCTCGAGCTGACCGCGCGAGTGCAGAACGCGCTCAACGAGAAGTACGCGGAGGTGCGCGGCTTCCCTGCGCTCGGCATCAACGCCCTCGTGGGCCTGCGGGCGTCGTTCTAGGACGATGATCGCCGGGGTGACCGTCGAGGTCGGAGCCGAAGCCGTGGTGGTGGTCGCCGCGCGGCGGCTCCGCGTGCTGTCCTCGGCGGTGCACCTCGGCGGCTTCGCCGAAGCGCGCGCCATCCTCAACGTGCACGTGGGCCAGGACGACTCGTGCGAGGATCCCTCGCGCACGATCGACGCGTTCGCGCGGCGCGCGGCGGTGCCCGGCCCGTGGGTCGGGCTGCTCACCGGCGCGGCGACCGAGCGCGCGGTCATCGTCACCGAGGCCACCGAAGGGTGCGCCGCGATGGCGGTGGCGACGGTCGGCCTCGGCAATCCGGTGGCGGCCGGCCTTTCGCCCATCGCCCGGGGCGAGGCCTCGACGATCAACATGATCGTGGTGGTGGACGCCGATCCGGAGCCGGCCGCTCTGGTCAACGCCGCGACGACCGCCACGGAGGTGAAGGGGCTGGCGCTCCGGGACGCGGGAATCCGCACCGCTGATGGCCTGCCCGCCAGCGGCACGTCCACCGACGCGGTGGCGATCGCGGCCACCGGCCGCGGGGGGCGCGCCCGGTACGGCGGGCCGGCGAGTCCGCTGGGCTGGGCGGTGGCACGCGCGGTGCGCGGGGCCCTTGACCGTGGCATCCGCGAGTGGCAGGAACGACATCCATGACCCCGGCGGCGCGGCTCGGCGGTCTGACCCTCTCGGTGCTCCTGCACGCGGGGGGGATCCTCGCGCTCCTGTCGTGGTCGGGATCGGAATGGGCGCATCCCCTGTTCGTGGACCTGCTGGAGCGGAGCGAGTCGGCGTCGGGACCGGCCGGCGCCGGCGAGCCGGCCGAGCCAGCACGCCGCGTCGCCGCGCCGCCGTCGGGCCGCGCGGCCCGCGACGACGGGGGCGCGCGCCGTCGTCCTCCCGCGCCGTTCCGGCCAGCCACGCCTCCACCGGAAGCGGTCGCACCCGCTCCGCCGCCGCCCGTGGCCGCCGCGGCCCCGCCGCCACCGGCGCCGGTGCTGGCCCCCGATCCTCCGCGCCCCGCGGCGGCGTCCGGCGAGTCCGCGCCGGTGCCAGCAGCATCGCGGGCGCCGTCCGCGCTGATCGCCGGATCGGAGTCGGCCGGCTCGTCGGGCGGCGCGCGGCAGACAGACGCAGCGGGAGGTGAAGCCGCGCCGGACGCCGCCGTCTCCGGCGGGTCACCGCTGGCCAGGACCGCGCCGGGCGGCGGCGGAGGCGCGGTGCCCGGTGAGTACGGTCCGTACCTCGCCCGGTTCCGGCAGCGCGTGCAGGAGGCGCTCGTCTATCCGCTCGCCGCGCGCCGGCAGGGGGCGCAGGGAACCGTCGAGCTCGACGTGTGGATCGAGGCCAGTGGCCGGATCCGGGACGTGCGGGTGGTGCGCTCGTCGACGAACCCGCTGCTCGACGAGGCCGCGCTGGAGACGATCCATCGCCTCGGGCTCGTGCCGTTCCCGGAGTCGTTGCCCCGACGGCCGCTGCTGATCCGCCTCCCGCTCGTGTTCGAGCTCCGGTGACGCTGCTGGTGCTCGCGGTGGCGCTGGATCTCCTCCTGGGAGATCCACCGAACCGTTGGCACCCGGTGGCGGGGATCGGCCGGCTCATCGGGCTCGGTCGCGCTCGCGCGCCAGCCGCGCCGGCAGATCTCATGCTCTACGGGACGCTCCTGATCCTGATCGTGGCCGGCGTCGCCGCGGGCCTGGCCCTGATCGCGCACGCCGTGCTCGGAGAGCTGCCGGGCGCGGCTGCGCCGCTCGCGCAGGCGTGGCTGCTGAAGTGCAGCTTCTCGCTCCGCGGCCTCACCGACGCCGTCGAGGTGGTCCGTGGGCACCTGGTCGTGGACGATCTCGACGGCGCGCGCCGGCAGGTCGCCTGGCATCTGGTGAGCCGTCCCACCGCCGATCTCGATCGCGGGGCGGTGGGCTCCGCCGCGGTGGAGTCGCTCGCGGAGAACCTCACGGACGGCTTCGTCGCGCCCGTGGCGTTCTTCGTCGCCGGGACGCTCCTCGGTGGATCCGCGGCCGGCCTGGCTTCGGCGTGGGCCTACCGCGCCGTCAACACCGCCGACGCGATGATCGGCTACCGCGACGCCGAGCTCGACTACCTGGGCCGCGCGACCGCCCGGATCGACGACGCGCTCAACTACGTGCCGGCGCGCCTGGCCGCGGGGGCCCTCGTGGCCGGCGCATGGCTGGCGCGCGAGTCCTGGGCGGGCGCGGCGGCGATGAGGCGGCGCGACGCCACGCGCACCGCGAGCCCCAATGCGGGCCAGACCATGGCCGCGATGGCCGGCGCGCTCGGCGTCACCCTCGCGAAAGCCGGGCACTATCGCCTTGGCGACGGTCCGCCGCCGGATGTGGAGGCCATCGATCGCGCCCTCCGGGTCGAGGCCTGGGCGGCCACTCTTTCGCTCGTCGGCGCGGCGCTCATCCTGGTGGTACGTCCGTGATCGCTCGTCGCCGCGCCGACGGCCGCGCCTTCGACGGCTACGAGATCCACATGGGGCACACGACGCGCGAGGGCGCGCACCCGCTGCTCCAGATCGAGGGCCGCGCGGAAGGATGCGTCTCCGCCGACGGCCGCGCGTGGGGCACCGACCTGCACGGGCTGTTCGAGGAAGGTGCGCCCCGACGGGACGTGCTGGATTTCTTCGCTTCGTCGGGGGCCGGGGCGTATCATTCAACAATCTCCGCCGCCGCCGTGAAGAACATCACCGACCATCTCGCGGACGCATTGAGGCACGCGCTCGACGCCGCCGGGTTGCCCGCACCGACCGAGGTGCAGTGGGAGATCCCGCGCGACGCGCGGCACGGCGACTACGCCACCAACGCGGCCATGGCCCTCGCGCGCGAGGCGCGCCGGCCACCGCGGAAGATCGCCGAGGCGATCGTGGCGAACTTTCCCCGCACGCCTGCGGTCGATCGGCTCGAGATCGCGGGGCCTGGATTCCTCAACGTCTTCCTCTCCCCCCGCTGGTGCGCGGATGGCCTCCACGCGATCCTGGCCGCGGGCAAGTCCTACGGCACGAGCGCGGCGGGGCGCGGGACGCGCGTGCTCGTCGAGTTCGTCTCGGCCAACCCGACCGGCCCGCTCGTGATCGTCAACGCGCGCGCCGCCGCGGTGGGCGACGCGCTCGCGCGGATCTTCCGTGCCCAGGGCTACGCGGTCGAATCGCAGTACTACGTCAACGACGCGGGCAACCAGTTCCTGGCCCTCGCCCGGTCGGTGGACGTGCGGCTCCGCCAGGCGCTGGGCGATCCCGCCGAGCTGCCCGAGAACGCGTACCCCGGCGAGTACCTGATCGAGCTGGTGGCGGAGTGGCTCGCCGAAGACGAGGCGGCCCTGCGGGCGACCGCGGCCTTGCCCGAGCCGCAGCGCCTGGAGCGGCTGGGTCGCCGCGCGGTCGCCGCGATCGTGGAGACGCAGCGTCGGGTGCTGGAGGCCTACGGCACGCACTTCGACCAGTGGGCGCACGAGCAGCGCGACGTGCGCGACGCGGGCCGCCCCCGGGAGGCCATCGCGGCCCTCGCGGCGGCCGGCCACACCTACGAGCAGGACGGCGCGCTCTGGTTCCGCTCCACCGCGCTGGGCGACGACAAGGACCGGGTACTCCGGCGGTCGGACGGCGAGCTGACCTACTTCGGAGTGGACGTCGGCTTCCACCACTTCGAGAAGTTCGGACGCGCCGACCACGTGATCGACTTCATCGGCCCGGACCATCACGGCTACGTCGCCCGCTTGCGGGCCGCGATGCAGGCTCTCGGCCATCCCGCCTCCGCGTTCGACGTGCTCATCGTGCAGCTCGTGACCCTGCTGCGCGACGGCCAGCCGGTGCGCATGTCGAAGCGCCGCGGCGAGTTCGTCCTCATGGAGGAATTGCTGGAAGAGGTCGGCCGCGACGCCGCGCGCTTCACGTTCCTCACCCGGCGCCACGACAGCCCGCTCGAGTTCGACCTCGCGGTCGCCACGCGCCAGTCGTCCGACAATCCGGTGTTCTACGTCCAGTACGCGCACGCCCGCGTCGCCAGCCTCTTCAAGACCGCCGGCGATCAAGCGGTGGACGTGCCGCCGTGGGATCAGGTCGACTTCGCCACGCTGACGCTGCCGGAGGAGCAGGCGCTGATCAAGCGGCTCCTGCAGTACCCGGAGCTGGTGGCGGGCGCCGCGCGAGCCCGCGAGCCCCATCGCGTCGCCTACTATCTCTCGGAGCTGGCCGGCGTCTTTCACCCGTACTACAAGGCGCACCGGGTGATCACGCCCGATCGCGCCACCACGCTGGCCCGCCTCGGCCTCTGCGCCGCGGTGGGGCAGGTGATCCGCAACGGGCTCGACCTGCTCGGCGTCTCCGCGCCGGACAGCATGAGCCGCGCCGGCGAGCGCGACTGAGCCATGGCCACGTCCGTGCGGCGACGGGTGGGGAGCGGGCCCGGCACCGGCCAGTGGATGGTGCTGGGCGGCGGGGTCCTGGTGATGCTCGTGCTGACCTTCGCCCTGGGCCTGCTCGTCGGCCGTCAGTGGGCGCGTCCCGCGCCCCCCGTGTCCTTGCCGTCCGTCTCCGAGGCGGCCCGCAAGGCGGCGACGCCGCCCGCGCGCCGCGGGGGCCTCGCGGCCGAGACCATGGCCGACCGCGCGCCCGAGCCGACGGAGAAGCTGACGTTCTATCAGACGCTGACCGAGCCGCTGGCCGCGCAGGGGGCGTCGCCGCGGCCCGAGCCCAAGACGGTGGCCATCAAGCCGTCACCCACGCCTCCGGCGCCGCCCGCGCCGGCCTCCACCGCACCGGCGGCTGCCACGCCCGCGCCGTCGGTGGCCGCGCTGCCGCCGGTCCAGAGCAAGGCCGCGCCGGCCGCGCCCGCGCCCACGGCGGGCTCACCGTGGACGATCCAGGTCGCCGCATTCAAGAACCGTAAGCAGGCCGATGACATGCGGCAGCAGCTGGCCTCCTCCGGGCTCGAGGCCTACGTGGCGACCCTCGCGGAGGGACACGCCCGCTACCGGGTCCGGATCGGCACCTTCAAGTCGCGCGAGGAGGCCGCGGCGGCGGCCGAGCGGCTGCGCGGCTCGCGCTCGCTCAACGTGTTCGTCACGCTCAACTAGGCCTCAGCCCCGGTGGACCGGCGTCTGGGCCGCATCCTGATCTCGCGGGAGGAGATCGCCGCCCGCGTCGGCGATCTGGGCCGGTCGATCGGCCGTGACTATCAGGGACGCTCGCCGCTTCTGGTCGGCGTGCTCAAGGGCGCGATCGTTTTCACCGCCGACCTGCTCCGGGCCATCCCGCTGGCCGGCACCATGGACTTCATGGCGGTGTCCTCGTACGGCGCGGGCACGAAGTCCTCAGGGGTGGTGCGGCTGACCGCGGACCTGTCGATCTCGATCGAGGGCCGGGACGTGATCATCGTGGAAGACGTCATCGACTCGGGGCGGACCATCAGCTATCTGCGCCGCAACCTGGCGACCCGGCACCCGCGCAGCCTGGCCCTGTGCGTCCTGCTGGACAAGGTGTCCCGGCGCGATGTCGATGTCGACATCGACTACGTGGGCTTCGTGATCCCCGACGAGTTCGTGGTCGGCTACGGGCTCGACTACGACGGCTGGCACCGCAATTTGCCCGACCTGGCCGTGCTGGACCCGGTGCTCCCGCCGTCCTGATTGGCCGGCTGATTCTCATGTTGACGGCCGTTTGCGCCTGCGCACCGTATGGTATAGTTACTGCACCATGAATCCGTTCTACAAAAATCTCGCTCTGTGGATGGTGATCGGCCTCATCGTCATCCTCCTCTTCCAGCTCTTCCAGCAGAACCAGTCGCCCCGGGGCGAGATCGTCTTCTCCGACTTCCTGAAGAAGGTCGAGTCGGGCGAGGTCCGCGAGGTCACGCTCAAGGGCAACAACGTCTCCGGGCGTCTGAGCGACGGGTCGTCGTTCCGCACCTTCACCGCCGACTACCCCGACCTGGTGAAGTCGCTGAAGGACAAGGGCGTGAAGATCGACGTCAAGCCGCCCGACACCAACTCGTGGCTGGCGATCGTGCTGCAGTGGGTGCCGATGCTGCTGTTCATCGGCGTGTGGATCTTCTTCATGCGCCAGATGCAGGGCGGCGGCGCCAAGGCGCTGTCCTTCGGCAAGGCGCGCGCGCGGCTGATCTCCGAGAAGCAGAACAAGGTCACCTTCCAGGACGTGGCGGGCGTGGACGAGGCCAAGGAAGAGCTGCGCGAGATCATCGAGTTCCTCAAGGATCCGCCCAAGTTCCAGAAGCTCGGCGGCAAGATCCCGAAGGGGGTGCTGCTGGTCGGCCCTCCCGGCACCGGCAAGACCCTGCTGGCCAAGGCCATCGCGGGCGAGGCCAACGTGCCGTTCTTCTCGATCTCGGGCTCGGACTTCGTCGAGATGTTCGTCGGCGTGGGCGCCTCCCGGGTACGCGACCTGTTCGAGCAGGGCAAGAAGCACGCGCCCTGCATCATCTTCATGGACGAGATCGACGCGGTCGGCCGACACCGGGGCGCGGGCCTCGGCGGCGGCCACGACGAGCGCGAGCAGACCCTGAACCAGCTGCTGGTCGAGATGGACGGCTTCGAGACCAACGAGGGCGTCATCCTCATCGCGGCCACCAACCGGCCCGACGTGCTCGATCCCGCCCTGCTGCGGCCGGGGCGCTTCGACCGCCAGGTGGTGGTGGCGCGACCCGATGTCAAGGGCCGCGAGGAGATCCTGAAGGTGCACGCACGGCGGATCCCGCTCGCGCCCAAGGTCGACCTCAAGGTGCTGGCGCGGGGCACGCCCGGCTTCTCGGGCGCCGATCTCGCCAATCTGGTGAACGAGGCCGCGCTGCTGGCCGCGCGCCAGGACAAGAAGGTCGTCGAGATGCTCGACTTCGAGAACGCCAAGGACAAGGTCCTGATGGGCGTGGAGCGGCGCTCGATGATCATCTCGGAGACCGAGAAGAAGACGATCGCCTATCACGAGGCGGGCCACGCCCTCGTCGCGGACCTGTTGCCCGGCGCGGATCCGCTGCACAAGGTCACCATCATTCCGCGCGGCCGCGCGCTCGGCCTCACCCAGCAGCTGCCCGCCGACGACAAGTACAACTACTCGCGCGAGTACCTGGTGAACCGGATCACGATCCTGCTCGGCGGCCGCGCCGCCGAGGAGATCGTCTTCCAGCAGCAGACCACCGGCGCGGGCGACGATCTCGAGAAGGCCACCGACATGGCGCGCAAGATGGTGTGCGAGTGGGGCATGTCGGACAAGATGGGGCCGCTCACCTTCGGCAAGGGCGAGGAGCACATCTTCCTCGGTCGTGAGGTGGCGCGCCCGAAGGACTTCAGCGAGGAGACCGCGGTGCTGATCGATTCGGAGATCAAGCGCATCGTCGTCGAGTCCGCGGCGCGCGCGCGCCACATGATCGAGTCGAACCTCGAGAAGCTGCACGCCCTCGCCCGCGCCCTGCTGGAGCGCGAATCGCTCGACGGCGAGGAGATCGCCCGCATCCTCCGCGTGCCGCCGCTCCACGAGGCGCCCAGCCCCGCGTAGAGCCGCCCGCCGGCGGGTTGTCCGCGGCTGGGGGAGTGCGGGGGCCATGTCTGGGCCCCCGCATCAGAAAGAGAAGCGGGTCTCGCATTCACGTCAAATTCGGCGTGCCGCTTCGGCCGCTCGCGATGATAACGTGTCGATGGGGTACTCTCCCGTGAACCGCGCGACCGTGGCAGGGGTGTCGATAGGCGATGGCCTGGACGTGGCCGTCGTGGGTGCGCTCAACGTGAGCCCGGAGTCCTTCTACCCCGGCTCCGTGGCCCCCGACAGTGATCGGCTGCTGCGCACGGCCGGCGCCATGGCGCGCGCGGGGGCGGCCTGGCTCGACGTGGGGGCCATGTCCACCGCGCCCTACCTCGAGGCGTGGATCCCGGCCGAGCAGGAGGCGGATCGACTTCGCCAGGCGATTGGCCGGCTCACCGCGCGACTCGGCCTGCCCGTCTCGGCCGACACGAGCCGCTCGGTGCCGGCCCGGGCCGCCCTCGAGGCCGGCGCCCGCCTGATCAACGACGTCAGCGGCCTGCATCTCGATCCGGCCCTGGCCGGTCTGGCCGCGGAGGCGGGGGCGGGACTGGTATTGATGGCCTCGCCCGCCCACGGCGCGCCGATCGACCCGATGGCCGACCCCATCGCGATCGTGCGCGACTCGCTGGAGCGAAGCCTGGCGCTCGCGCGAGCCGCGGGCATCCCGGACGAGCGCATCCTGCTCGACCCGGGCATCGGCTTCTTCCGCGGCCCGTCCGTCGCCTGGCCCGACTGGGATTGCCGCGTGCTCGCGGACCTGCCGGCCCTGCATGCGCTGGGCCGCCCGCTCCACGTCGGCGTCTCGCGGAAGTCGTTCATCGGCGCCCTGGCCGGTGTCGACGACCCGACCGATCGCCTACCCGGGAGCCTCGCGGCCGCCGCCGCCGCGGTGCTCGGCGGCGCCCACGTCATCCGGGCCCACGACGTGGCCGAGACGGTGCAGGCGGTCCGCGTCGCCCAGGCGTTGCAGCGCGCGCGGGAGCGCGCGGCCGCCGGAGTCGCCTAGCCGTGTGGCCGGTGCTCCAGACCTTCCGTCTCCGCGACGCCATCGACATCGTGGTGGTGGCGATCGTCCTCTACCGCATCTTCGTCATGTTCAAGGAGACGCGCGCCATCCAGATGCTGCTCGGGCTGGCCGGTCTCATGGTCGCCTCGTACGTGGCGCGGCAGCTCGAGCTCTTCAGCACCAGCTGGTTGCTCGACAACTTCTGGTCGTTCTGGGTTCTGGCCCTCGTGGTGCTCTTCCAGCCCGAGCTGCGCCGCGCGCTGACCCGTCTCGGGGAGAGCCGTCTCTTCCAGGGCATGACCATGGGCGCCCGCGAGGAGCGCAGCCACCTGATCGACGACGTGATCAAGGCGGCCGACTCCCTGGCCAGCAAGCGCATCGGAGCCCTGATCGTGCTCGAGCGCACCACCGGTCTGCGCAACTACGCGGAGCTGGGCGTGCCGCTCGACGCGCTGGTGTCGGCCGATCTGCTGGTGAGCCTGTTCCTGCCGTACTCTCCGCTCCACGACGGCGCCGCCTTCATCCGCGGCGACCGGGTGGCCGCGGCCGGGTGTTTCCTGCCGCTCTCGCGCAACACCCAGCTCGGCCGGAACATGGGCACGCGCCATCGCGCCGGGCTGGGACTGGCCGAGGAGACCGACGCGGTGGTGCTGATCGTCTCCGAGGAGAGCGGACGGATCTCGCTGGCCGTCGACGGCCAGATGGAGTCGCCGCTCGACCAGGAGGCGCTGCGGCGCCGACTGGCCGAGCTGTTCTCCCTCGAGGAAGCGCCCCTGCCGCGGCGATCGGCGTGGTGGGAGCCGGCGCGGGAGTGGCTCCGCAAGTGAGCGCGCTCACCCGTCACTGGGAGCTGAAGCTCCTGGCCTTCGCGGTGTCCATGGTGCTCTGGGCGTTCGTCATGACCTCGGAGAAGTCCGAGCTGATCATCGCGGCGCCGCTCGAGCTGAGCGGGATCCCCGACGGACTCCAGGTGATGGGCGAGCGTCCCGACAGCGTCGACGTCCAGCTCCACGGCCTGCGGGGCACCCTCCTGCGCCTGGGACCGGACCGGGTCAAGGCGCGGGTGAACCTCACCGGGGCGAAGCCGGGCGAGGTGACGGTGAGCGTGCTCCCGGAGCAGATCATGGTCCCGCCCGGTGTCACCGTCCTGCGGGTCAGTCCGTCGCGCGTGCACCTCGTCCTCGGATCGGCCCGCTCGTGAGCCGCCTCTTCGGCACCGACGGGATCCGCGGTCTCGCCAACAAGCCCCCGCTCACCACCGAGCTGGCGTTCCGGCTCGGCCGCCAGCTGGTGGCGACGCTGCTCGAGCACCACGGCACCACCAAGACCCGACTGGTGGTCGGACGCGACACGCGGCTGTCCGGGCCCATGCTGGAGGGCGCCCTCGTGGCGGGCGCGCTGTCGGCGGGCGGAGACGTCTACGCGGTCGGCGTGCTGCCCACTCCCGCGATCGCCTATCTCACCCGGCGGCTGGAGGCGCACGGCGGCGTGGTGCTCTCGGCCTCGCACAACCCGTTCGAGGACAATGGCATCAAGATCTTCTCGTCCGAGGGCGCCAAGTTTCCCGACGCCTGGGAGGAGGAGATCGAGGCGCGCCTGGGCGGACGCGACATCGCCCCCTGGCCGACCGGCGTGCACATCGGTCGCCTGGTGCAGCACGAGGCGGCCGAAGCCGACTACATCGATCACGCGCGCGCCTGCTGTCCGCACGACCTGCGGGGGCTGCGGGTCGTGCTGGACTGCGCCCACGGCGCGACGTACCGGGTCGCCCCCGAGATCTTCCGCCGGCTCGGCGCGGACGTGCGGGTGATGAACGCCAGCCCCGACGGCCAGAACATCAACCTCGGCGCGGGCGCGCTGCATCCGGAGGCGCTACAGAAGGAGGTGCTGCGGTCGCGCGCCCACCTGGGCGTCGCCTTCGACGGCGACGGCGACCGGCTCATCTCGGTGGACGAGGAGGGGCAGATCCGCGACGGCGACTTCGCGCTGGCCATCTGCGGCCGGCACCTGGCCTCGCGTGGCCAGCTCAAGGGCGGCACCGTGGTCACCACCGTGATGGCCAATCTCGCGCTCGATCGCGCGCTCACCCAGCTGGGCGTCCGCATCGTCAAGGTGCAGGTGGGCGACCGCTACGTCCTCGAGGAGATGCTCCGCATCGGAGCCAACGTGGGCGGTGAGCAGTCGGGCCACCTGTTGTTCCTCGATCACGCCACCACCGGGGATGGCATCGTGTCCGCGCTCCAGCTCATCGGGGTCATGCAGGAGACGAAGTCGAGCCTCGGGGAGCTGTCGCGCTGCATGACCAAGTTCCCCCAGGTCCTGCTGAACGTGGCGGTGACGAGCAAGCCGCCGGTCGACCAGATCCCCGGCCTGGTGGACCGGGCCAAGGCCCTCGAGCAGGAGATGGCCGGCGCGGGCCGCGTCCTGCTGCGCTACTCCGGCACCGAGTCGCTGTTGCGGGTGATGATCGAGGGCGAGGACCAGGCCCGCATCGAGGGGATGGCCGGGGAGCTGGCCGCCATCGTCCGGCAGGCCATCGGCGCATGAGCCGGGTGCTGGGCATCGGCGTGGACCTCACGCAGATGCCGCGCATGCGTCGGGTGGTGGCGCGCTGGGACGAGCGCTTCCTGCAGCGCGTGTTCACCGAGCAGGAGATCGCCTATTGTCGCCGTCGCCGCGATCCCATCCCGCACCTGGCCGCCCGCTTCGCGGCCAAGGAAGCGACCCTCAAGGCCTTGGGCACCGGGCTCAGCATGGGCGTGAACTGGCGCGAGCTCGAGGTGCGCCGCGAGCGCGGCCAGGCCCCGACGATGGTGCTGAGCGGACGGTGTCGGGAGATCGCCGAGTCGAAGGGAGGTCGGCGCGTCCTGCTCTCGCTCACCCACGACGGCGAGTACGCGATGGCGCAGGCGATGCTGATCGCCGACACCGCCGATGACGAGGCGAGGCCTCGCTAGCCTGGGGATCGGCCTCGCCCTCCTCTCGTCGGGTTGTGCGGGGGTGATCACGGGCAAGGAGCCGGCCGAGACCACGGAGGTCCCGCCCGCGAGGACCGCGAACGGCGAGGTCCACGCCGAGAAGGGCCGGGCCGGCCTGGTGATCGCCGCGCCGCACGGCACCTCGGACGCCGCCACCGACGTCATCGGCCGCGACCTCGCCAGGCAGAGCGGGTTCGGGCTGGTGGTCGCCACCGGCTATTCACAGCTCGATGCCGAGGGTCGCCGCTACAACGTCAACCGTCCCACCGAGGGCGTGCCGGGCGCCGCCGCCCGGCTCGAGGTCCCGACCGCCCCGGCCCGCCGCGTCTACGAGACCTATCGCCGCGGGGTGACCGAGGCCGCGCAGGGCCCGCTGCGGCTCTACGTGGAGGTGCACGGCAACGCCCGCGCGGAGAGCGCGGGGCGCCTGGAGATCGCCACCGTCGGGGTGAGCCGCGACGACGCCTGGCGGCTCAAGACCCTGCTCGAGCTGATCCGCGATGCGCGTTTGCCCGCGGACGGTGACGTGCCGCGGCTCGACGTGTGGATGGAGCCGATCGATTCGCTGTGGTACACCGCGTCGGCGGCCAAGCAGTCCGGGCTCCTGGGGCGGACGACGTTGGCGATGCACATCGAGATGCCGCGCGCCGCGCGGACGACCTACCGCGAGGTCTACACCACCGTGCTCGCCGACTTCCTCATCCAGTCCGCGGCCCTGCTGCTGCCCGCCGGTCGCTAGCCGGCCGGGCTCAGGCTCGGCGCCCGCCGCCGGTAGGTCGACGGCGTCGTGCCCGTCCACCGCTTGAAGGCGCGGTTGAACGCGCTCACCTCGGAGTAGCCCAGCAGGTAGGCGATCTCGGCCGGCGTGTGCGCCGGATCCGCGAGGTAGTCGAGCGAGAAGCGCCGGCGGGTGTCGTCCACGAGCCCCTTGAAGTCCACGCCGTGCTCCTTCAGGCGCCGCTGCAGCGTGCGGGTGCTCATCGTGACCCTCCGAGCCACGTCGTCGAGCTTCGGATCTCCCTCGCGGATCGAATCGCCGATGACCTGGCGGATCGACGACAGCGTGCGGTCCTCGCGCGGCATCTCCTTGACCACGCGGTCGAGGTAACGGCGGAGGATCGGGTAGAGCCGCTCGTCGGCGGCCGGCACCTGCCGGTCGATGAACGCCCGGTCGATGACCAGGGTGTTGGTCTCGCTCCCGAAGAAGAGCGGCGCGCCGAAGATGCGCACGTGCTCGGCGGTGTACGCGGGCGCCCGATGGGCGAACTGCACCTCGCGCGGGCACCAGCGGCTTCCCGCCATGAGGCGCAGGGTGTTCAGCGCCACCACCACGCTGTACTCGCTCTGCTGGCGCACCTCGTCGGCCACTGCCCCCAGGAGCGACTGGCGAAGATACCCGCTGGTGTCGTCGTAGGTGAAGGTCACCCGCGCGCCCTCGTTGTGAACCTTCAGATAGCGCACCGCGTTGTCGAACGCGACCGCCATCGTCGGCGAATTCAGCACCACGTAGATCAGCGGGCCGATGCTCTTGGGCTGGAACTGCTCGCCGAAGTGCAGGCCAAAGGCGTCGTCGCCCGTCCGCCGGGCCGCTTCCTGGAGGAGACGGGAGAAGTCGGCGCAGGGAAGGAATCCCTCCGGGTCGCACACGGTCGACCGGTCCAGCCCGACCGCGTGGAGGATCTGGTCCGGATCCCCCCGTGCCCGGCTGATTGCCTCGATCAGTCCGGTCGCTGCGTTGAGCGAGATCATCGGCGTGCGCACGGCCCGGGCTCCTCCTCGACTCGTGTCGTGGGCGATCGCGGAGTATCGGCCACCCCGGCCAAGAGTGACGCGTGCCCGCCATCGCGCCAATGGGACCAAGGTCCTACGCCCCCTGGCCCGATCGCCGCCCCGAAGTTGCGTCGACGCGGCTTCCGGGCTACGGTTTGGCGTGTTCGCTCCGGTCCCGTGTCCGATCCGCCGCCGGCCGGCCCGCTGACGCCGTGCTGCCCGTCTTCACCGCCGCCGAGATGCGCGCGCTGGACGCGCGGGCCATTCGCGACCTGGGCATCCCGGGGCCGCGGCTCATGGAGGCCGCCGGCTCCGGCGCCGCCGACCTCATCGCGAGATGGCACGCGCCGATCCGCGGGAAGTCCATCGTCGCGGTGTGCGGCAAGGGCAACAACGGCGGCGACGGCTTCGTGGTGGCGCGGAGGCTCCAGACGCGGGGCGCGAAGGTTCGCGTGCTCCTGGTGGGCCGACGCGCCGACGTGCGCGGCGACGCGGCCGCCGCGCTCGCACGATGGCGCGGCCGCACCGAGCAGATCGCGACCGAGGCCGATGTCGACGCCCTCGCGCGCGCCCTCGATGGCGCCGCGGTCGTGGTGGACGCGCTGCTGGGCACCGGCGGCACCGGGCCGGCGCGCGGCCCCGTGGCCGCGGCCATCGAGGCCATCGATCGGGCGGGGCAGGCGGGCGCCCCGATCATTTCGCTCGATCTGCCCTCGGGCCTCGGGGGAGACGACGGGGCCGTGTCCGGCGCGACGGTGAGGGCGACCCGCACCGTCACCTTCGCGGGCCTGAAGCGGAGCCTGCTGCTGTACCCCGCCGCCGCGTACGCCGGCCCCGTCGAGATCGTGGACATCGGCGTGCCGGCCGACGACGTGCGGCGCGGGATCACCACGTGGCGCCTCGAGGCCGCCGACGCGCGCCCGCTCTTCCCGCCGCGGCCGGCCGACGCGCACAAGGGCCGCTTCGGCCGACTCCTCGTGGTGGCCGGCTCGCTCGGCAAGACGGGCGCCGCGGTGCTCGCCGGCCGCGCAGCGCTGCGCGCCGGCGTCGGCCTGTGCACCATCGCGGCGCCCGGCTCGCAGCAGCCGATCATCGCGACGCAAGCGCCCGAGTACATGACCGAGGCGCTCCCCGAGACGCCGGCGCGGAGCCTCGCTCACGCGGCGCGCGATCGCCTGCTCGAGCTGGCGCGGGGCATGGACGCCGTCGCCCTCGGGCCCGGGCTCTCGCTCGATCCCGAGACGCAGGAGCTGGCCCGCACGCTGATCCGCGAGCTCGATCGCCCCATGGTGGTGGACGCCGACGCGCTGAGCGCGCTGGCCGGCCACCTGGATCTGCTCCGGCACGCGGCCGGCCCGCGGGCGCTCACGCCGCATCCCGGCGAGATGGCGCGCATGCTGGGGGTCGGCATCGACCGGGTGCAGGCCGATCGGATCGAGGTCGCGCGCATCTTCGCGCGCGAGCATCGGGTCGCGCTCGCGCTGAAGGGGGCCGACACCGTGATCGCCGGGCCGGACGGCCACGTGGCCATCAATCCCACCGGCAACCCGGGCATGGCCAAGGGCGGCTCGGGTGACGTGCTCACCGGGATCGTGGGCGCGCTGCTGGCGCGCGACGTCGACGCGGTGGCGGCGCTGCGGGGCGGCTGCTATCTCCACGGGCTGGCCGGTGACGTGGCCGCGCGCGATCGCGGCGAGTACGCGATGATCGCGAGCGACCTGATCGAGAGCCTGCCCGCAGCCCTCCGCGAGCTCACGGGGGCGCGATGAGCCAGACCCTCGTCTCGCGCAGCCCCGAGGAGACCCAGGCCATCGGCGAGCGGCTGGGCGCGCGTCTCGTGGCCGGCTCGGTGGTGGCGTGCACCGGCGAGCTGGGGGCGGGGAAGACGTGCTTCCTGCAGGGTCTCGCGCGCGGGCTCGGCGTCACCGGCGCCGTGACGAGCCCGACGTTCGTGCTGGTCAACCACTATCGCGGCCGCCTGCCCGTGTACCATCTCGATGCCTATCGCACCGGCAGCCTGACCGAGCTGGTCGACCTGGGGCTCGAGGAGATGCTGCACGGCGACGGGGTGACCGTGATCGAGTGGGCCGACAAGCTGCTCCCGCTGCTCCCCGCGCGCACCATCCACGTGCACCTGAGCGGCCTCGGGGACGAGCCGCGCGAGATCCGTATCGAGGAGCCCGTATCGGATCCGACGCGTTGACCGCGTCCGCGCGCGCGTGCTACCCGAGGCGCATGACATCGTCGGCGGGCGGGATCGGGCAGTGGCCGGCCGAGGATCGACCTCGCGAGCGGCTCTACCACAAGGGCGCCGAATCGCTGGCCGACGCGGAGCTGCTGGCCATCCAGCTGGGCAGCGGGCTGGCCGGGCGAAGCGCCATGGACATGGCCCACGACCTGCTGACGCGCTACGGATCGCTGTCCGGGCTCGCCGGCCGCGGCGTCGCGGAGCTCGGCGCCATCCGCGGGGTGGGGCCGGTGAAGGCGGTGCGTCTGGCCGCGCTCTTCGAGATCACGCGCCGGCTGCGGTCGCGCAACGGACACGGACGCGTCGTGCTGGGCAGCCCGGAGCAGGTCTTCGCGCGCTACGGACCGCTGATGGAGGACCTCAAGAAGGAGGTGTTCCGCGTCGCCCTGCTCGACGCCCAGAACGGCCTGCTGCGCGATGTGGTCATCTCCGAGGGCACGCTCTCGGCCAGCCTGGTGCACCCGCGGGAGGTCTTCAAGCCGGCCATCCTGGAATCGGCCGCCTCCCTCATCCTGCTGCACAACCACCCGAGCGGCGATCCGACCCCGAGCCGGGAGGACCTGCGGCTGACCCGGCAGCTCGTCGACTGCTCCGAGCTGCTCGACCTGCGCATCCACGACCACGTCATCATCGGACGGGAGCGCTTCATCAGCCTCGCCCAGCGCGGCGCGCTCTCCCGCGGGGGCGAGACGTGAGGCGCTAGCCTTCGCCAGCTTCCTCCCGGTCGGAGGGCGTGGTCGGCCAGGATCAGCGGTCTATCGTGGTCCCGCGGCGAGGGCGTCGAGGATCCGGCGCACGAGCAGCGGGCCTCGCGTGATGAATCCGGTGAAGATGCCGCACGCGGTGGCTCCGGCCTCGAGCGCGGCGCGGGCCTTCTCGGGGCTGTCGATCCCGCCGGTAGCGATCAGCTCCAGGCGCGCGCCGAAGCGCTCGCGCACCCGGCGCACGTTCTCCCGCGTCACCTCGAACAGCGCCGGCCCCGAGAGTCCGCCCGTTCGCTGGGAGAGGCGCGGCTCCTCGACGCGGCGGGTGTTGCCGTAGTTCACGATCGTGATGCCGGCATCCAGCGCGGCCGGGATCGTGATCGTCTCGTTGGTCTCCCGGAAGTCGGGCGAGATCTTCACGATCAGCGGCTTCACGGTGGCGGCCCGCACGGCCCGGAAGACCTCCTTCAGCTCGTGAGGCCGGGTGGACCAGCCGTAGACCAGCTTCGTGTTGGGCGAGGAGATGTTCAGCTCCACGAGGTCGCCGAACTCCTGCAGCCCCTCCACCACGCGCACGTAGTCCTCCGCGGATTCCCCCGCCGCGGCCACGATCAGCGGCACCCGGTGCGACAGCCCGGCCAGTGCCGCGCGATACGCCTCGAGCCCGGGATTCTTGAACCCGTTGCAATTGATCAGTCCGGGCCCTTCCGCGGTCTGGATGCGCACGAGGTTGGGCTCGGGATGGCCGGGACGCGGGCCCGGCGTGATGCTCTTGGCGGTGACCGCCCCCCAGCCGAGCCCCATGGCGCGACGGAGGATCGCCACGTCGTAGTACATCGACGACAGGATGAGCGGGTTCGGCAGCCGCACTCCGCCCAGGGTGATGGCCAGGCGCGGATCGTCGTTGCGGAAGAGACCCAGATGATCCAGCGGCAGATGGCGCAGGCCCCACTGGCCGATCGCGATCGAGAGACGCTCGGGCAGCCGCGCCAGCACGGAGCGGTAGAGCGCACGATACAGGCCATCGAGGGCGCCGACCATGTCGTGACTGCGCGCCATGATATCCTACGAAGCATGCCGCAGGACAGCACGCGTCGATTGCTGAGAGAGTTCGGCGTCGCGGTCACCACCTTCGAGGATGCGGTCGAGGGCGGTCACCTCGAGACGGCGCGCAAGGCGGAAGAGACGCTGCGCGAGAACCTGAAGGAGCTGATCGGGCTCGTCGAGCGCCTTTCCGAGCAGGCCGCCAAGCTCTGACGTCCGCGCCCCGCCGGGTCGTCTCGCTCATCCCGAGCATCACCGAGATCCTGTTCGCGATCGGAGCGGGGGACCGGGTCGTCGGCTGCACCATCTACTGCACCGAGCCGCCCGAGGGGGTGGCCACCAAGACCCGGGTCGGAGGCGAGAAGAACCCGCGCCTCGACGTGATCCGTGATCTCGGCGCCGACCTCGTCATCGCCAACGTGGAGGAGAACGTCCGCGAGCACGTCGAGACCCTGCGCGCGTGGGGCATCCCGGTTCACGTGACCTACCCGCGCACGGTGGCGGACGGCATCCGCCTGATCGGCGAGCTGGGCGCGCTGCTGGAGGCGGGGCCGCGGGCCCACGAGATGGAAGCGGCGCTCCGGGCGCGCTACGACGAGGTGCGCGCCGCCGCGGCTGGGCGCCGGTGCCGGCGCGTCTTCTGCCCGATCTGGCGTCGGCCCTACATGACGATCAACCGCGACACCTACATCCACGACATGCTGGCGGTGGTGGGCGGCCAGAACGTCTTCGCGGAGGCGGAGACGCGCTATCCCGAGGTCACGCTGGACGCGGTGGCGGCCGCGGGGGCCGAGGTCATCCTGCTGCCCGACGAGCCCTATCGCTTCCGACGGGTGCACCAGGCCGACTTCGCGCCGTATCCCGACCTGCCCGCGGTGCGGGACGGCCGGATCCACCTCGTGGACGGCAAGCTGCTGTCCTGGTACGGCCCGCGGATCGCGGAGGCGCTACGGGTGCTGCCGCCGCTGTTCGCCTAGCGCGCCGGCTCTCTAGCGGCGCTTGCGGGACTTCTTGGCGGGCTTCGCCCGCGCCGGCCTGCGGGCCGGTGCGCTGCCGCCGCCGACCTCGAGGATCATCTCGATCTCCACCGGAATGCCCGCGGGCAGCGAGCCCATGCCGACCGCCGAGCGGGCGTGCCGGCCGTTCTCCCCGAAGACCTCCACCATCAGGTCGGAGAAGCCGTTGATGACCTTGGGCTGCTCCCCGAAGCTCTCGACCGCGTTCACCATGCCCAGCACCTTGACCACGCGCTTCACCCGGTCGAGGCTGCCCAGGATCGAGCGGGCCGAGCCCAGGAGGTTCAAGCCCACGTCGCGCGCGACCTTGTAGGCGTCCTCCGTGGACAGGTCGCGCCCCACCTTGCCGCGGGCGCTCGGGTTGCCCTCGATGCGGATCGGCCCGTGACCGGACAGGAAGAGCAGATTGCCGACGCGCACGCCCGGCACGTAATTGCCCATCGGCTTGGGCGGGCTGGGGAGGGTGATGCCGAGCTCCTTGATCCTGGCTTCTGCGCCCATGGGCGTCTCCTCGTTGGAAGGGGCGGCTAGGCGGCGGATGGCGTGGTGCCGATGAAGAAGAAGGCGGGGCCGTCGTCGTCGGTGCGCCAGACGATGGCCTCCACCTCGACCGGCGGCCCGTCCGGTGGCTCGAGCCGCAGGAGTGCCGGCTGGCCGACCTCCAGCCGGCCGAACGGCAGGGGATGCTGCAGGCATACCTTGGCACCGAGGGCGCTCAGGTTGAGGGTCTGCAGACGCAGGAGCCGATCCCCGGTCCGCACGGTCACCGGCCAGGACGTCACCACGCGCGTGTGCCGGCGATGCTCCGGCGGGCGCGGGCCGGCGATCCGATGAGGGTCGTGCACGAGCGGAGTGTCCCATCCCGGGGCCGCAATTCACAAGGGTTTTGTGCGGACGTGCGCCGTGTCAGAATGCAGACGGCCCGCGCCCATCATGAGCCCACCCGCGATTCCGTCCGCCGCCGCCACGCTCGTGCTGCTGCGCGATCGCGCGGCGGGGCCCGCGGAGATCCTGCTGGTGCAGCGCCACGGGCGCAGCAAGTTCGCGGCGGGCGACTACGTCTTCGCGGGTGGGAAGGTGGAGGCCGACGACATTCCCGACGACGTCGAGCGCTTCTGCCGCGGGCTCACCGCCGCCGAGGCCAGCGCGCGGCTCGGGGGCGACCTGACGCCCCGCCAGGCCCTGGGCTACTGGGTGGGCGCGATTCGCGAAGCCTTCGAGGAGGTGGGGATCCTGCTGGCCTACGACGCCGCCGGCGGGTTCGTGCGGCCAAGCCCGGACAACCACGAGCGGTTCGCGGCGTATCGCCGCGCGTGCCAGTCGTCGAACCCGGCATTCTTCACGATGCTGCGGGCCGAAGGGCTCACGCTCGCCACCGACCGGCTCATGTACTTCGCCCACTGGATCACGCCGGAGGAGCAGCCGCTTCGCTTCGACACGCGCTTCTTCGCGACCGAGGCGCCCCCCGACCAGGCCCCCGAGGTGGACGGCCACGAGATCGTGGCCTCCCGGTGGCTCACCGCCGCGGAGGCCTTCGAGGCCCTCGGACGGAAGGAGATCACGCTGCGCCTGCCCACCATCAAGAACCTGGAGCTGCTGCAGCGGGCGGGCGCGCGCACTGCCGACGTCCTCGACGGCCTGCGCGGCCTCGCCGTGCCCACCATCCGTCCGCGCGTGCTGCAGGTGGACGGCAAGCCGCTGGCGCTGCTACCCGGCGACCCCCGCTGGTACTAGGCGGTCCAGGCTCGCGCCAGCGCGTCGGAGACGCGCCGGAGCGACAGCCGACAGTCGCCGAGGCGATTGGACTGAAACCAGTCCAGTATGCGGCGCGTGCTATACTGCCGGCGCAGTTGACGTGATCGAGGAGGGCGATCGAGTGAGCGGCGAGCAGATCGCGGTCCGGCTCCCGACGGACGACGTCGAGCCCCAGAAGGCCTGGACGCGCGACCGCATCTCGCCCGATCGCTGGCTGATCCCGGTGCCCCCGGCGTGCGTGGCCGAGCTGGACCAGGTGGTGGCGACGCTGCGCGTCTCGCCCCGGCCGCTGGAGCGCCTCACGCCGGTCGACTTCTCCCTCCGCGCGTGCTCGGCCCTCATGTCCCGGGTGCGGACGAAGCTGCAGACCGAGACCGGCCTCGCGGTGGTGGACCGCTTTCCGGTGGAGCGCTATGCCGCCGAGGACAACCGCGCCATCGGGTGGCTGCTCGCGGCCATGCTCGGGCAGGTCGTCGCCCAGAAGGCCACCGGCGCGCGCATGTACGACGTGCGCGACACCGGGCAGGCGCTCGGCTACGGCGTGCGCCGCTCCGTCACCAACCTGGGTCAGCCCTTCCACACCGACGGCGGGTGGCTCTGGAAGGCGCCCGCGTTCGTGGGGCTGTTCTGTCTGGAGTCGGCGCTCGAAGGCGGGTTGAGCCGCTTCGCGAGCCTGGTCACCGCACACAACGTCCTGCGGCGGACGCGCCCGGATCTCCTCGCCCGCCTGTACCGGCCGTTTCCGTGGGACCGCCAGGGCGAGCACGCCCCCGACGCCCCGCGTGTGAGCTGGCAGCCGGTGTTCGAGTACGGCGGTACGCTGTCCGCGCGCTACTACGAGGACTACATCGTCAACGGCTATCGGCTGGCCGGCCACCCGCTTGACGACGAGGGCCGGGCCGCCCTCTCCGCCCTCCGCGAGATCGTCGACGACCCGGCCAGCTGGGTCGAGTTCCGGATCGAGAAGGGACAGCTCCAGTACCTCCACAACCGCCAGTTCGCCCACAGCCGCACCGCGTTCAAGGACACCCCCGTGCCGGGGCAGGGCGGGGGCCGTCACATGCTCCGTCTCTGGAATCGCGACGAGGGCACCTGGCATCTCGAAGGTCGCCCGACCGCCTGATCCCGCCCGCTCGTTGACCCTCGCGCTCGCGGTCCACTCCGGGCTCGTGCGGCTCCTGGCGTACCGGGTGCGGGGCATGGCCGGCCTCGGGTCGGGCCTCATTGCGGTGCCCCCAGGACCGGCCTTTCGCCGCGCGGCTTCCAGATCGTCATCCGCGTGCTCCTGTTGGTCTCGGGCGTGGCGCTGCTTCTGAAGTGACGGGCGCCCTCACTCGCGGGCCATGCGCGCGCGTCCGAGCAGGGGCAGGGCGAGCGCGGCGGCCAGCACGCCCTGCGCCAGGGCGGCCAACGCCATGCCGCGATAGCCGCCGCCCCCGATGGCCGCGGCGCCGACCGTGGAGCCGATCACGAGCCCGCTCTGGTTCGTCAGCGCGATGAGGCCGAACATCGCCCCGCGCTGACGCGGGGCCAGGTCGGAGCCGTAGGCGAGGAACGCGGGCCGGCTCGCCGCGTTGCACAGGGTGAGCAGCACCGCCAGCGTCACCACCGGCGCGAAGGGAAAGCCCGCGCCGAACAGGGCCAGGCCGAGGCCGGCGCTGATGATCTGGGCGACCACGAAGATCACCGGCTGGGGGAAGCGGTCACCCAGCCGGCCGCCCAGCATGTTGCCGCCGATCGCGCCGAGCGCGACCAGGATCAGCACCGGCGCCACCGCGACCGCGCTCAGGTGGAAGCTCAGCATCACGAACGCGGGCAGGTAGATCGCGATCATCCCGAAGAGCGAGCGCTCGGCCAGGTTGGCGCCCAGCAGGTTCAGCAGCCGCGGCACGTCCCACACGGCGCGGTAGGTGGCGAGCACGCTGGTGCCCGAGGCCATCGGCGGGATGCGGGGGAACCAGCGCCCGATGGAGCCGGCGAGCAGCAGCATGACCACGCCGATGGTGACGAAGGCCCAGCGCCAGCCCAGGGCGCCGCCGATCGCGCTCATCAGCGGTACGCCGCCGATCGCCGCGAAGCTGAAGCCCATGTTGAACCAGCCCATGGCGCGGGCGCGCCGCTCGCTCGGGAAGAGGTCGCCGACCGAGGCCATCAGGCTGGTCGGGGCCAGCGAGCCGAGCAGACCGGCCGCGAAGCGCGTGGCCGCGAGCGCGGCGAAGCCGGGCGCGAGCGCGGCCGCGAAGCTCAGCACGGCCACGCCGGCGAATGCGATCACGATCATCGGCTTGCGTCCCAGGCGATCGGACAGGAGCCCGGAGAACGGCGAGAACAAGGCCTGGGGCACCCCCGCCGCCGCGGCCAGCAAGCCGGCCTGGCCGAGCGAGATCCCGAGGTCGCGCGAGATGTCCACGAGCAGCGGCCCGATCATGGTCACCGACGTCACGATGCCGGTCACCCCCGCCGTGATCAGCACGATGGGGTCAGGTCTTGCATTCATACATTTCCGGCGGGCACGTTCGGTCCGACGATCCAGCCCTCGACCTCCCGGCAGCAGCGCTCCTCGTCGTCGGTGAGCCCGGGCGGACGGGCCAGCGATCGCAGCAGGGCGCGAGGCCGGTCCAGCGCCCAGTCGCGCGCGGCCGCCACCTGGCACGCGTCCTTGATCGGGTACGGCTGGTCGCGGCAGTCCACCAGGCTCGGCCACATCTCGGCGAGCACGATGGTGTCGGCGCCGATCGCCTCGTCCCATCGCGTCTCGAACGGCCAGAGCCGCGCGCGTGGCGCCAGCGCGGAATCGGTGAGCAGCCGGTGCACCGCGGGCAGCCCCACCAGGGCCTGCGAGCCGACCGAGGCGCGCGTGAAGAGCTTCCACGGGCTCTGGATGCGACGGGCCGCGAGCCGGCGCTCCACGAGGCGCCCGTCGCTCACCGCGGCGGGAAAGGGGCGCGGGCGCGTCGGGCTCAGGTGGCGGAAGCGCCGGCCCGGCGGATGCCCCCAGAAGGGCCCGCGAAATCCGCCGCCGCACGCGGCCTGGATCTCGCGGTTCAGCGCGCCCGCGACGGCAAACCGGTTGTTGGCGCCGTCGGGCGCGTCGGTGATCAGGGCGGCCAGTCGCGCGCAGAGGGCGCGGGCGGCGGGAAGCCGGGCGTCGGCCGGATAGCCGAACACGAAGTCGAAGCCCACCAGGGCCGCGGCGGGCTCGGCGGCGAGCAGGTCGCGGATGAACGCGAGCGCCTCGAGCCGCGTGCGGAAATAGCGCGGCGGAGGCCGTCGGCCCGCGCGGGATCCCCCGCGGGGGCCGGGCGATCCCCACGCGACCCAGCAGCGGTCGCGCGTCGGCCGCGGCGGGCCCGGCGTGGCGGCCGCGGACCAGTCCGCGACGATGACCAGCGAGAAGCGGAGGTCGGTCAGGGGACGAGGACGATCTTGCCGAACTGCCGTCCCTCCGCGAGGCGGCGCTGCGCCTCCACCCCGTCGCGGAGCGGCATCACCGTGTCCACGACGGGGGCGAGCCGTCCGCCGAAGAGCTGGCCCATCACGGTGTGGAACTCGGCGTCGTTCGACATGGTGGACCCGATGATCGAGAGCTGCTTCCAGAACACGAGCCGGATGTCGGTCTCCGCGACGGGCCCCGACGTGGCCCCGCAGGTGACGATGCGCCCGCCCTTGGCCACCGTGCGGATCGCGCCCTTCCAGGTCGCCGCGCCCACGTTCTCCAGCACCACGTCGACGCCACGCCGGCCCGTCTTCTCCCCGATCACCCGCACCCAGTCGTCCGTCGCGTAGTTGATGCACTCGTCGGCGCCGAGGGCCCGCGCGCGCTCGAGCTTGTCGTCGCTCGACGAGGTGACCCACACCCGCGCCCCGCAGAGCTTGCCGATCTGCACCGCGGCCGACGAGACGCCGCCGCCCACGCCCAGGATCAGCAGGTCCTCCCCCGCGCGCAGGCGGGCCTGGGTGACGAGCATGCGCCAGGCCGTCATGTTGACCAGGATGAAGGCGGCCGCGTGCTCGCAGGAGACGTGCTGGGGCAGCGTCACCACGTGCCGGCCCTCGACCTTCACGTACTCGGCCAGCCCGCCGTGGGTGTGCTCGCCGAGAATGCCGTACTTCACGCACAGGCTGTGCTCGCCCTTGCGGCAGAACTCGCACCGGCCGCACGAGAGGTTCGGATTCACCGCGACGCGGTCGCCCGCGCGGACGTCGGTCACCGCCGCGCCCACCTCGACGACCTCGCCCGCGATGTCGCAGCCGGTCCAGAACGGCATGGGCAGGGTGAGCCCCGGCAATCCCTCGCGCACGAAGAGATCGAGGTGGTTCAGCGCGGCCGCGCGCACGCGCACCAGGACGTCGCCGTCGCCGATCTTCGGGTCGGCGACGTCCTGGTAGCCGAGCGTGTCGAGCCCGCCGTGCTGGTGGAAGGCGAGCGCCTTCACCGGCGCGCCCGGATCACGAGGCTCCGAGACCGGTCCTGGTCGCGTTCACCAGCACCGCCATGTTTCCGTACGGGTGCTTGTTGTCGAGCATGAGCTGGTGGCACTCGGGCAGCTCGTCGAACCCGTACGTCTGCGAGAGACACGGGTCGACCTTCCCGGCCTCGACCAGCCGGGTCACCGCCAGCGCCTGCTCGTCGTTGGAGAGATGGCTGCCCTGGAAGCGCTTCTGCCGCATCCAGTGGTAGCGCAGATCGAGCGTGACGTTGTAGCCGGTGGTGCCCGCGCAGATGACGATCATGCCGCCGGTGCCGCACACGAACTCCGAGGTGGGCAGTGTGGCCTCGCCCGGGTGCTCGAAGACGATCTTCGGATTGGTGCGCTCACCGAGCGCGTCCCAGACCGCCTTGCCGAAGGCTCGCGCGCCCTTGGCCCAGGTGCCGTAGGCCTTCGCGTCCCGGGTGTCCGGCATCGGCCCCCAGTGATCGAACTGCGACCGGTTGATCACGCCGACCGCGCCGTGCTCCAGGCAGAACTTCTTCTTGGCGTCGTCGGACACCACCGCGATGGGCCGGCCGCCCTGCGCCCGCACGATCTCGAGCGCGAGGCTGCCGAGCCCGCCGGTGGCGCCCCACACCAGCACCACGTCGCCCGGCTCGACGGTGTGCGGAGCCCAGCCCATCAGCATCCGGTAGGCGGTGGAGCCGCAGAGGAGGAAGCAGCCCGCGGCCTCCCAGGTGAGGCGCTTCGGCTTGGCGATGCACTGGTGCGCCTGCGCGCGCGCGAACTGGCAGTAGCTGCCGTAGTTGGTCTGGTAGCCCCAGATGCGGGTGGACTCGGCGAGCATGGGGTCCTTGCCCGAGCGCACCCAGGGATCGTCAGGGCGCCACCAGCCGCTGTGCACGATCACCTCGTCGCCGACCTTCACGTTCTTGACGTCGGTCCCGACGGCCCACACGATGCCGGAGCAGTCGCTGCCCCCGGCGTGAAAGTCCTCGGGCTCGCCCAGCTTCTGCCGCTCCGCGATGACGTCGAGCGGCTGGCCGAGCGCGGCCCACACGTTGTTGTAGTTGATGCCCGACGCCATGACGTAGACCAGCACCTCGTCGGGGCCGATCGTGGGCGTGGGGAGCACCTCGCGCTTCCAGGCGTCGCGGGGCTGGCCGAAGCGGCTCTGTCGCACCGCGAAGGCGTGCATGCGCTTCGGCACGTCGCCGAGCGGGGGCCGGTCGCCCAGGTCGTAGAGATCAGCCATGACGTCCTCCGGGTTGTTGCTTGCTCGGCTACTTGCCCTTGAAGTCGGCGCGCGTGCGGGCCGCCGCGGCCGCGAGGCCGGCCTTGCGATCCTCGGACAGGAGTGGACCCGCGGCCTGCGCGGTCTCCCAGTCGAGCCAGGCGCGCATGTCGCCGTAGTAGGTGCCGTCGATGGCGCGCTTCGCGGCCTGCACGGCCAGCGGCGCGTTGGCCGCGATCTCCGCGGCCAGCTCGCCCACGCGGGCCTGCAGCTCGCCGGCCGGGTACACGTGCTGCACGAGCCCGATGCGCAGCGCCTCGGCGGCGTCGAAGCGGCGCGCCGAGTAGATCAGCTCCTTGGCCTTCCCGACGCCGACGGTGCGGGGCAGCCGCTGGGTGCCGCCCATGTCCGGCACGAGGCCCAGCTGCACCTCCGGGATCGAGAAGAGCGTGCCCTCGGCGGCCAGCCGCACGTCGCAGCAGAGGGCCAGCTCGAGCCCCGCGCCCATGCACGCGCGCTGGATGGCCCCGATGACCGGCACGCGCAGCGACTCCACCGCGGAGAACGAGGCCTGGTGGCCGGCCAGGTGCTCGCGGATGCGGACCAGGGACTGGGCGGGCGACAGGCCGTCGAGGGCGGCGCTGAGCGTGGAGCCCGCCTTCACGTCGAGCCCGGCGCAGAAGCAGCCGCCCGCGCCCATCAGCACCGCCACGCGCACGTCGGGCGCCGCGTTCACCGCGCGGCAGGCGTCGCCGATGCCGTGCCACATCTCGTTGTCGAGCGCGTTCAGGCGCTCGGGCTTGTTCAGCAGGATCGTGGCGACGTCGCCCTTGATCTCCACCTGCACTTTGTCGGTCATCGTCTCTCCGATCTTCTCTTGTCTGACCTGCCCCTCACCCTGAGGGACGCCTCATCCGTTGAACGCGCGCACCATCGCGGGCAGGCGCGGGTCGTCGAGATTCGGCTGGTACGGCTGGTAAAGCCCGGTGCGGTCGAGCAGCCCCTGGTAGCGCTCGAGGATCTTCGCGTGCAGGTTCTCGTAGGTCGCGGTCACCGCGTAGGTATCGAGCATCTCGTCGGTGATGAGGTCGGCCATGCCCTTCCAGTCGCCCTCCACCGACTTGCGGTGGAGCTGGCCGGTCAGGCCCTGCCAGCCGTGGGCGGCCAGCACCGGTTCGTAGGTGCGCGTCGACCCGTAGAACGCGATCTGCTGCTTGACGGTCTGGGCTTGCGCGGCGCGCTCCTTCTCGGTCTCGCCCACCACCACGAAGGTCGCGGTCGCGTAGGTGAAGTCCTTGCGGGAGCGGCCCGAGCGCTTGAGCCCTTCCTCCACCGCGGGGTGCACGGTTTCGCGCAAGTACCTGGGCGAGTTGAACGGATGCACGTGCATGCCCTCGCACAATTCACCCGCGATCCGGCACATGAGCGGGTTGACCGCCGCGATGTAGATCGGGATCTTCGGGTGCTCGATCGGGCCGGGGTTGAAGAACGGGGTCATCACGTCGAAGGTGTAGAACTGGCCCTTGAAGTTGAGCTTCGAGCCGTTCTGCCAGCAGTCCCAGATCGCCCGGATCGCCCGGATGGCCTCGGCCATCTTCGGGCCGGGAGACTCGAACTTCACCGAGAACCGCCGCTCGTTGTGCGCCTTCACCTGGGTGCCGAGCCCGAGAGTGAAGCGGCCCCCCGAGGCCTTCTGCAGATCCCACGCGGTGTGCGCGGTGATCATCGGGCTTCGCGAGAAGACCGTCGCGATGTTCGTGCCGAGCTTGATCCGCGACGTCGAGGTGGCGGCGACGGCCAGGGGCAGGTAGGGATCGTGCTGCGTCTCCGAGGACCAGAGGCAATCGTAGCCCATGGCCTCGACCTTCCGGGCGTAGTCCGGGATGGTCTTGAGGTCGTGGGTCAGCATGGACACGTCGAGCTTCACCGTGAGGTCTCCTTTGTCCGCGGATCTGCGGCCGGACTGCGCTCCGAGTCTACCTCAGCCGCTGCCGGCTGGGGAGAGGGGCGGCATGCCGTATAACTAGACAATGCCGCTGTATCGGGGCTGGGCCGTCGTCGTCGCCTGCGGCATCATCGCGTCGTTCTCGTGGGGACTCGGCTTCTACGGCCTCGGCGTCTACCTCCACGCGCTGAGCCGATTGCACGGCTGGTCGGCCGGACTCATCTCGGTCGCGGTGACCACGTACTACACGCTCAGCGCCGGCTGCCTCGTCGTGGTGGGCGGGTTGATCGACCGTCACGGCCCGCGCGGCGTGCTCACCTACGGCGTGGTGACCATGGCCGCCGCCGTCGCGCTGCTCGGCGTGATCACCGCCCCCTGGCAGCTCTTCGCGGTCTACCTGGTGATGGCGACCTCCTGGTCGTGCCTCAGCTCGACCGGGCTCAGCAGCACGCTGCTGCCCTGGTTCGGACGCCGCCAGGGTCTCGCCATGACCCTGGCCCTGACCGGCGCCAGCGTGGGCGGCATGGTGCTGGTGCCGATCCTGGTCGCGCTCGTTCAGCGTCACGGCTTCCGGCTCGCCACGCTCGCGGCGGCCGCGGCCTTGCTCGCCATCGGACTGCCGCTCGTCTGGGGCGTGATCGGACCGCGGCCGGCCCCCGAGCAGGTCGCCTCCGAGCTGCGTCGCGACGGGCCGTCGGCGTCGGCGGCGGAGGGACCGCGCCAGGCGCGAATCTGGACGCGACCGCAGGTACTGCGCGAGCCGCGGCTCTGGACCCTGATGGTCCCGTTCGCGCTCGCGCTGGCCGCCCAGGTCGGCTTCCTCGTGCACCAGATCAGCGTGCTGGAGCCCGCGATCGGCGAGGGCCAGGCCGCGCTCACGGTGAGCGCGACCACGGTGGCGGCGCTGCTCGGCCGGATCGTCCTGGGCGTGCTGTCGGATCGCGTGGACCTGCGGAAGCTCTCCGCGGTCAACATCGGCGCGCAGGGCGCCGCGCTCGCCGCGATGGCCGCCTGGCCGTCCTCCGCGGTGTTGATCGCGGCGAGCCTCGTCTTCGGTCTCGGCGTCGGCAACCTGATCACGTTTCCACCGCTGCTCGCCCGCGCGGAGTTCGGGCCGCGATCGTTCGGCACGGTGTTCGGCCTCGTCGGCGCGGCCACCCAGGCCGGCGTCGCGCTGGGGCCGGGATTGGTGGGCGTGCTCCACGACGCGCTGGGCAGCTATCAGCCCGCGCTGTGGTGCCTGGTGACGCTCGAGGTGCTCGCCGCGGCCGCCGTGCTCTGCGGCCGCACCCGCGACGATGGCGGACTCGAGCCACGCGGCGCCGCCCGGGCCTCGTGATATACCCTGGCCGCAGAGGAGGGCACACCATGGCCAGGAAGGGCACCGGACTCTTGATGGTCTGGGCGGACGTCCCCGCCGCGCAGGAAGACGAGTTCAACCGCTGGTACAACGACGAGCACCTGCCCGAGCGCATGGCGATCCCCGGCTTCCTCGGCGGTGCGCGCTACGAGGCAGTCAAGGGCGGCCCGAAGCACCTGGCCTGCTACGAGCTAGACAGCGTGGCGGTGCTCGACAGCCCGGCCTACAAGCACGTGCAGGCCAATCCCACGCCGTGGACGAAGCGGGTCGGGCCCCAGGCGATCGGCCGGCCGTTCATCCGCAACGTCTACACGATGATCCATCCGACCGCACTGACCGCCGAGGCGGCGCGGACGCCCATGGCGCCGTCACTGCAGATCGGGCGCATGGACGTGCCGCCCGAGGTCGATCGCGAGTTCAACGACTGGTACAACACCATCTACGTGCCCAACTACGAGAAGGTGCCCGGCGTGATCCGGGGCCGGCGGTACCGGGCGGTCGAAGGCGCACCGACCTATCTCACGCTCTACGAATTCGAGCACCCGAAGGTGTCGGAGAGCGCGGAGTGGCTGGCCCAGCGAGATGCCTCGCCGGTGACGCAGAAGATCCGACCGCACATGCAGCACGCGCCGGGCTCGCCCGGCATCTGGGTCAAGACGGTCGAGCTACCGTCGTCCCTTCAGTAGCCAGTCCACTGCCGCGGAGCCGTCGGTCGCATCGGGCTCCGCCGGCCGGACGGGCGCAGGCGTGCGCGCGGGCGCCGGTCCCGGACGCGGCGGCGGAGACGCGGGCGCGGCGGCGGCCGGCCTAGGCGGAGCCGCCGGCGCGGCCACCGTCGGTGTCGGGGCCGGCGCTGGCTCGGCGGCCGGCACCGCGGGCGCCGAAGGAGGTGCGGCCGCGCGCGCCGGAGCAGGCGGCGCGGCGGCCGGCGTCGGGGCCGACGTCGGCGCCGCGGCGGTCGGCCGGGCAGCTGCGGGTGGCCCGGCCGCTGGCGGCGCCGCAGCCGGCGCCGTAGGGGCGGGCAACGCCGGCGCGACTTTTCCCGGCGGTGGAAGCGGGGCCGGCGTCACGGTCACTGCCCGGGGCGAAGTCGGCGGACTCGAGCTGGCCTTCGGCATGGGCTCGCCGGTGGCGCCCGGCGAGGGCGCTTTGACCGGCTGCTGCGTTGATTGGGGCGCCGGAGCCGGAGGTGCTGCCGGGACTGCGGTCACGGGGGGCGGTGTCGATCTGGCCGCCGGCGACGCCGGGGAAGCGGGCGGCGCCGGCAGAGCCGGTGTGGGCGCGGCGGGGGTCGGTGCGCTCGTCTTCGCAGGCGGTGCCACGGCCACAGCCGGGCTCGGGATTGCGGCCCTGGCGGGCGTCGGTCCGGCCGCGGCCGGGGACTCCGTCTTGACGGCGGCGCCCGACCGGGCCGCCGGCTCCGGCCCGGATGATTTGGCGGGCGGGGCGAGCTGCGTCTTCTCGGCCACGACCGGAGGCGTCGTGGGCTTCGGCGGATCCGCCGCTTTTGGCGGGTCGGAGGCCTTCTGGGCCACTGCGGGCCTGGGCAGCAGCTCGGAGGCGGCCGTCCGCCTCGTCGCCTGATCGGTGATCACCTGGACCGATCGAGCTAGCCGCTTGCCCTCGTACAGGTCGTAGACGACCTTGATCTGACCGCCCGGACGGATATCCGTGGGCCACCCGGCGCTCGAGCCGACCATGATCATCGTATCTCTCGTCAGGACCAGCGGAACCAGCCCGCTGCTCGGCGGCTCCGAGCTGACGAGGATGGTGCCCGATTCGACCTTGGCCACTCGCCCGGCGACCTCTCCGGCCGGGTCCCGGCTGGGATCGATCGGGTTTTCAGTGGGTTGCGCCGGCCGGAGCACCAGCATCACCGCACCGGCCAGGAGCGCGAGGCTCCCGACCGCGGCGCCGGCCACGAGGAGATGAAAGAGGAGTCGCTTCACGTCCTGACCCGACGACGGGTCGCCCCGGAGGACTACCCTGGATGCCCCACATACTATGCCGGCGTTTGGCCTGTCAAGCGGAGGAGCGGCTGGCCTTCAGCGAGAACATGAGCGGGAGGCTGCCCGCGCCGGTGGGAATCCGCCGGTCGTCCGGCAGCCGCCACCAGCCATCTGCGCCCTGCTGCATCCACGGAAAGAACTTCCACCCGAGGAACGGATACTCCTCGAACGATTCGACCCGCAGGCCGGCCCGCGCGAGGGACCCGATGATGCTCGAGAGCCGATGCAGCCAGACGTGCTCGACGCTCGTGATCGGCGCCTCGGGCGCGCTGTAGCAGCCGGGGTGCTCCTCGCGGATCGGCTCGGGGCCGCGGAAGTACGGGTAGAGTAGCCGCAGATCGGGCTCGGCCGGCCGGTCGTCGAAGCAGAGGAGCATGGGGTGCGCATCGACGATGAAGAAGAGCCCGCCGGGGGCCAGGCAGCGCGCGACCCCCCTGGCCCAGCGCTCGAGATCGGGCAGCCAGCAGAGCACGCCGTGCGAGGTGCAGACGACGTCGAAGCAGCCGTCGAGCTTCGCGGGCAGATCGCAGACGTCGGCGTGGATGAACGTGACGGGCACGCCCATGTGCGCGGCCAGGGCGCGCGCCGCCGCGAGGGCTTCCTCCGAGAAGTCCACGCCGGTCACCGTCGCGCCACGTCGCGCCCACCGGATGGAATCCATGCCGAAGTGGCACTGCAGGTGGAGGAGCGACTTGCCCCGCACGTCGCCCGGCCCGGCCAGGCAGATCGCGTCGAGATCCCGGCCGCGCCCGGTCGCGAACGCCTCGACGTCGTAGAAATCCGACTGGAGGTTGATCCGGGTCCAGGCGTTCCAGAGATCGCGGTTGGCGCGCCGCGGGTCCGTCACGGCAGGCGATAGACCCGCCGCGCGGTGCCGCTGAACAGGGCCTGCTTCTCCGAGGCGGACGCGCCCGAGGCGATGCGCTTGAAGGTGTTCCAGAGCGGGACCCAGCCGATGCCCATCTTGTCCACCGGGAAGTTGCTCTCGAAGAGGCAGCGATCCGGCCCGAACAGCTCGATGCAGGTCTCGAAGTAGGGGCGCCAGAGGGCGGCCAGCTCGGTAGAGGTCGGCGGCTTCGGCTGCGTGCGGTAATCGTAGGCGGCCAGGCGCATCATCATGCCGCCGAGCTTGACGCTCACGTTGGGGCAGCGGGCCAGCTCGGCCATCTGCGGCTTCCACGCCGCGAAGACCTCCGGCCCCTTGCCCGCGTAGGCGCCGTAGCCGAGCACGCCGCCCACGTGACCGAGCACCATGGTGGCGTCGGGATGCGCCCGCGCCAGGTCCACCACGTCGGCCAGCTGCGGATGGAAGACCCAGGCGTCGAGCGAGAGGCCCAGCCGGGTCAGGCGCGCGAGCCCGGCGCGAAAGTCGGGACGCCGGTAGAGATGCGGGCCGCCGGCGACCTCGCTGTTGCCGATGGCCGGGTCGGCGTCCCACGCCGCCGCGTGCCGCACGCCGCGGAAGCGCCCGCCGCCCGCGCGCAGGTGCGCCTCCAGCACCGGCTCCACCCGGTCGCCGAGGGTGAGATCGGCGAAGCCGACGATGCCGGCGGCCACGCGCGTCGACCCGTACATTCCGCTGGCGCTCATGGCGGCCTGGCCGGTCACGAACTCGGTCTCGCCCACCGGCCGCATCTCCTCCGGCCCGCCCGCGCGGTACATCGAGTGGCACTCGAGGAACACGGTGGCCACGACCGTGTGGCCGGTCGCCACGTCGGCCAGGAAATCGTGGAGGAAGTAGCGGTGGCCGTTGCGATCCCACAGGTGATGGTGCGTGTCGATGATGGGCAGGTCGGGCTCGAGGACCGGCTCGGGCGGATTGCGGGCCAGCCACTCGGCGTCGGGAGCGTGGATGCGTCCGAACTGGGTGGGCCGCGTCGTCTCGGTCATGTCGCTCCTCGTGCCTATCCGGGTCCGGCCAGCGCGCGCAGCCGCGCCTCGCTCGCCGCGTCGGCGGGAAAGAAGCACTCCACCCGCAGCTCGTGCAGCGTGATGTCGTAGGGTACGCCAAGGCTGGTCAGGGTGGAGAAGAACCTGACGTCGAGGTCGCCCTTGCGCATCTCGACGGCCAGGAACGGCGCCGGAGTCAGATCGAGATCGAGCGTCCGCCACTTCTGCGGCACGTCGGGATAGGACAGCAATTCGTCCAGGAGCCGCCGCGTCTCGGCGTCGCCGACACCGCGGGCCAGGTCGAGGTGCAGCCACTGGATCAGCGCGGCCGCGGTCGGCTCCCAGTTCACGATGTAGGGGCGCAGGCCGCGCGGATGATAGAAGAGCCGCATCGCGTTGGGACGGTCGCCCACCGCCGCCGCGCCGCCCGGCTCGAGGAATCGCTCCATGAGCCGCGCGGCGCCCTGGTTCGCCATCAAGAGGTTCCAGTGCCCGTCGATCACGAGGCCGGGGAACGGCTCCTGCTGGCGCAGGATGAAATCGAGCGCCCGTCGCACATCCCCCATCGCCGGTGAGTCCAGCGCGGTCTCGCGATAGACCGGGGCGAAACCCGCCGCGGTCAGCAGGTCGTTGCGCCCGCGCGGAGGCACTTCCAGCGCGCGCGCCAGCAGCAGTACCATGTCCCGGCTCGGCCGGGCGCGGCCGGTCTCGATGAAGCTCAGGTGCCGGGTGGAGATCTCGGCGTCGACGGCCAGGCTCAGCTGGCTCAGGCGGCGGCGCTCCCGCCAGTGCTTGATGAGCCGGCCCACCGGGCTGGCCTTCGTCGTCTTCGTGGATGCGGCGGCGGTTTTCATGGCGGCACGGTACACCGCGCCATGCGCCTTCGCCATTACCTGGGAGGTAATTGAGTCGGCGCGCGCTCGGAGCCAGGATCGTCGAGGCCGGGAGGGCCGCGACGCTCCGGCCGGAGCCCGAGAGGAGAGACCATGGCGATCGATCCCGAGCTGTTCAACGAGCGGATGAGCGGCACGCTGAGCACGCTGCTCGGCCTGCGCATCGTCCTAGCCACGCCGGACCGCGTGGTCGCCGAGCTGACCATCCGTGACGAGCTGCGCACGGTCGGCGGCGCGCTGCACGGGGGTACCCTGATGGCGCTGGCCGACACGGTGGGCGCGGCCGCCACCGTGGTCAACCTGCCGGCGGGCGCGAGCACGACCACGCTCGAGTCCAAGACCAACTTCTTCGCGGCGGGCCGCAGCGGGCTGGTGCGCGCCGAGGCCACGCCGCTGCACAAGGGCAAGCGCACCCAGGTCTGGCAGACGCGGGTCACCGACGAGTCGGGGCGGCTGCTGTCGCTCACCACCCAGACCCAGATGGTGCTCATGTGACGTCGCCGCTCCGGGTCGCCTTCGCGGGCGTCTTCGCGAGCCACGTGATCGATCGGGTGCGCGCGCGACTGCGCGTGCCGTGCGAGGTCATCGCGGGCGACGAGCGCGAGATCCTCCCGCGGCTGGGCGACGTGGACGTGCTGGTCGGCATGGGCTTCACCCGGGAGATGGCGGAGGCCGCCCCGCGCCTGCGGCTCGTCCAGGTCCCGGGCGCCGGGCTCGATCGCATCGACCGGGGCGCGCTCGGGCCGGGCACCGCGCTCGCCAACGCCTACGGCCACGACGTCGGCATCGCGGAGTACGTCATCGGCGCCATGCTGGCGGTCGCCCGCGACTTCTGCCGCGTGGACGCCGACCTCCGGCGCGGGCAATGGGACAGCGTCTGGTCGGGCAGCCCGGCGCCGCTCTGGCCCGAGCTGGCGGGCAAGACGCTCGGCATCCTCGGCTACGGGCGGATCGGCCAGGCCCTTGCGCGGCGCGCGCGGGCGTTCGACATGGAGGTCCTGGCCGTCCGCCGGGACGCCTCGCGGCCCGATCCCCACGGGCTGGCCTTCGTGCGCGGGCCGGAGGCGCTCGACCAGGTGCTCGGGCGCAGCGACTACGTCGCGGTCACGCTCGCCCTCACCACCGAGACCCGCGGGCTGATCGACGCGCGACGCCTCCGCCTGATGAAGCCCACGACCGTGCTGATCAACGTGGCGCGCGCTGAGGTCGTGGACGAGGACGCGCTCTACGAGGCCCTCCACCGGAGGGCGATCGCCGCGGCCGCCCTCGACGTCTGGTACCGCTATCCGTCGGGCGGCGCGCCGACCCATCCCGGCCATCGCCCGTTCCACACGCTGCCGAACGTGCTGATGACTCCGCACGTGTCGGGCTGGACCGAGGGCATGATGGAGGCGCGCGCCTCGGTGATCGCCGAGAACATCCACCGCGTGGCGCGTGGCGAGGCGCCGGTCAACCTCGTGGCCTGAGCGGCGCCCGAGGGCGCAACTCCTGCCGACGGCCGGTGTACCGAACCATGGCAGTCGGCCTGCCACTGACCGGTAACGACGTCGGGCCCGGGCGGCTAAGTAGTGATCGGACTTGGCCTCCATCCTGGCACCCGGCTTGCGCTCTCGGCGCGCCATGAACGTTCACGTCGGGTCTCGCCAGATCATCTCCTCCCGCCTCGATCCAGGCTGCCTCTCGGCGGGCGAGCGGCACACGGAGGTCCCGTCGCCGCCTCCCATCCGGGGCCTGTGCCCGTGCGGGCACCTGATGAGCATGCACTGCCACGCGGATGGCTCCGGGCCCTGCGCGACGCCCGAGTGCCAGTGCCCGGGACAGGGCGGCGGCTGGTACGATGACGGGCGGTGACCACGCGGGTCGATCGCTCCGGCATCGAGCAGACGTATAGCCTGATCCAGCCGCACATCCGGGTGACGCCGGTGGTGCACCTCTCCGGCGCCGATCTCGGCCTCGCCCCGTTTCCCCTCACGCTCAAGCTCGCGTCGGCGTCGTGGTGAGCGGAGGCAACACGACTGCGGTAGACTTCGGAGCACGATGATCGTGGAACACGTCGGTCTGGCGGTCGGGCCTCTTCGCGCCAGCGCTCATCGGGCGGCATGAAGCCCGCGTCGGACGCTCTCGCCCGCGCCCTGGATCTCCTCGCGGCCGGAGACTGGCAGCGGGCCCACGAGATCGTGCAGGAGCAGAAGTCGATCCTGGGCTCGTGGCTGCACGGCATCGTCCACACCCTGGAAGGCGATCTCGACAACGCGCAGTACTGGTACCGGCGGGCCAAGCGCGAGTTTCCGGGCGCCGGCTCGGTGCGCGAGGAGATCGCGGCGGCGCGCTCAGCCCTCGCCGAGGAACATCTCGCGTAGCCGCGCCTTCTGCACCTTGTCGCCGTGGGGCCCCGGGGTGCGCGGTACGTCGGCCACGATCCGCACGTGACGGGGCACCTTGAACGAGGCGATGCGTCCCTTGCAGTGGGCGATCACCTCGTCGGCGGTGAGATCGGTGACGCCGGCGCGCGGGATCACGTAGGCCGCCACCGCCTCGTTGGTGCGCGCGTCGGGCACGCCGATGACGAAGGCCTGCATCACCTTCGGATGCGTCTGCAGATAGGCCTCGATCTCGCCGGGGGCGACCATGAAGTGGCTCACCCGCAGCACCTCGCGCAGGCGGCCGATGAAGATCACGCGGCCGGCCCCATCGCGCACCGCCAGGTCGCCGGTCTTGAACCACCCGTCGGCGGTGAAGGCCCGCGCGGTCTCCTCCGGCTTCTCGTAGTAGCCGGCGGTGACCAGCCGCCCGCGTAGCCACAGCTCGCCCTCGCGATCCACCGGCCGGTCCTGCCCGGTCTCCGGATCGACCACGCGCGCCTCGATGCCGTCAGCGGGCCACACGCCGGCGAGCGCGCGATCCTCGAGCGGCTCGTCGAGATCGTGCACCATCGCCATCGCGTTGACCTCGGTCATGCCGTAGGGCTGGAACGCCTGGCGCACCCCGAGCCGCTCGACCACCGCCTCGAAGAGACCTTCGACGCCGCCGCCGGTGGCCGCGAAGCCGCCGGTGCGCAGGCGCGATCGATCGCGCCGGGCCAGGTCCGGGTGCTCCAGCATCGGGATCGCCATCGTGTCGACGCCGTTCCACACCGTGATGCGCTCGGCCTCGATCAGCCGCAGGGCCACCGCGGGCTCGAAGGACTCCATCAGGACCAGCGCGCTGCCGTGGGTGAAGGATGCTAAGGGAATGCAGAGGCCGCCCCACGTGCCGGACAGCGGCAGGGCGTGCAGCACGCGGTCGTCCGCGCTCATGCGCATCACCTCGCCGCACCACCAGCCGTGCGGGAGGCAGTTGAGGTGGCTGATCACCGCGCCCTTCGGGAACGAGGTCGTGCCCGAGGTGTAGAGGATCGTGTATGGATCCGCCGGCTCGACCGCGGCACGGGCCGCGCGCAGGGCCGCGGCCCACTCCGGCGCGTCGCCATCCTCGAGCACGTCGCGCAGGCGTGCGCAGCCCGGGTAGGGATCGTCGGCGTCCACGATCACGTGCCGCAGCATCGGGAACTCGCCGATCGCGAGCTCGCCCGGGATCGCCTCCCGCAGCGCGGGCAGCACCTCGCCGAGCGTCTCCAGGAAGTCCACCGGACCGGAGTGGTCCGTGCAGATCACGGTGGTCGCGTCGGACTGCCGCAGGAGGTAGCGCAGCTCGTGGGCCTTGTAGCGCGTGTTCAGGGCGACGACCACCGCGCCGATCAGCGCACAGCCCGCCTGCGCGAAGAGCCACTCCGGCCGGCTCGGCAGCCAGAGCGCGATCTTGTCGTTCTTCTTGACGCCCAGCGCCAGCAGCCCGCGGGCCATGCGCTGCGCGGCGTCGTGGAGCTGGCGATAGCTGATGCGGCGATCGGTGGCCACGATCGCCTCGCGGTCGGGGACGCGCTCGGCCATGCGGGCGAGCATGCCGCCCACCGTCTCGCGCAGGAACGGATTACCGTCTCCCGGAGGCAGCATCGGCCACATGCTAGCACCCGGGGCTTTACAGCGTCCCGCCCGGCGTGGAAGATGGGGCCAATGCAGCGGGGCCCGATCCAGAGTCAGATGGTCTGCCAGGACGCGCGCCGCGCGTTCCCGTACATGGTGGCCGGCGAGATCCCGCTCACCGAGTGGGCGCTCCTCGAGCGCCACGTCGGCGGCTGCGACGAATGCCGCGTCGAGCTGGATCGGCTCCGCGAGCAGGCCACCGCGCGAGCCCGCGCCCGGCAGCGGCAGACCCGGCGCTCGGTGATGATCGCGGCCACCGCGCTCGTCGTGATCGTCGGCGCCGGCCTCTACGTGCAGCAGTACGGGATGCCCCCGATCCGGCGGCCCGAGTCCTTCCGGTTCTCCACGGGGTCGCCCGGGGCTCCGCCCACGCCCTCGGCGCCGTCGGCCTCTCCGGCGCCGCCCGGTGCCTCGGCGGCCAAGCCACGGCCGGCACCCGCGGTCTCCACGCGGCCCGCCGACTTGCCACCGGCGACGAGCCGTAGCTTGCGCTCGGCTCCGACCGCCACGCCGGCTCAGGGCGGGCCGCGTCCCGGGCCGGCCGGCGAGCCGGCGCCGTCGTCTCGACCGCCATCGGTCGCCAAGCCCACTCCGCCGACGGCGCCGAAGCCGGAGGCCGTGGCGAAACCCACACCGCCCCCGGCACCGAAGCCGGAGGTCGTGGCCAAGCCAACGCCGCCGCCCGCGCCCGTCCCACCGCCAGTGGTGAATCCTTCGCCCGCGCCGGCTGCGGTCGCCGCGCCGGCCCCGAGCCCGGCGACCGCGACGGCATCCGACGAGCGCATGCCGACCCAGGGATCGACGGGCCGCGTGATCCACGCCGCGCCCACCGCCGAGGCGATGCCCACGCAGGGACAGCCTCCCGCCCGCAGACGGCCGTGAGCCGCCCTCCGGCCGGCGCCGGCCGGCCGCGGTCCCGATCGCTCCGCCCTCCGCATCCTGATCACCGGCGCCAGCCGGGGTCTGGGCCCGGAGTTCACGCGCCGCTACCTGGAGCGGGGGAGCGGGTACCGAGTACGGCTCGGTCTCGGAGAACACCGGCGTTCCGTACGATTACGCGGCCAGCAAGGCCGCGCTCAACACGCTGATGCACTCGCTCGCCGCCGAGGCGCGCCGGCATCGGATCACCACGGTGCTGCTCGACCCCGGATGGGTGAGCACCGACATGGGCGGCCCCGAGGCGCCGGTGACGCCCGCGCAGTCGGTGGCCGCGATGATCCGGGTGATCGACGGGCTTACCGCGCGGCACAACGGCGGGTTCTTCATCACCCGCGAGGGGCGCGAGGCGCCCTGGTAGGTCAGGCCGGCTCGGGCCGGCTCTTGAGATATCGGGCGACCGCCTCGAGGAGCAGGCCGAGGGCCTCCTTCTCGGTGCGGCCGGTCACGCTCACGTCCGGATAGGGCACTGCGGTGGCCCGGAACAGGCCGCCGTCCTCCTGCACCACCTCGACCTCGAGCCGCACCGCCGGGGCCACGGACTAGGCGTGGGCCGAGGCGGGCCGCGCCCGCTCGGCCAGGAACAGGTAGCGCGAGAGGCTGAAGAAGTACTCGCCGCGCGCGGCCTGGGCGCGCACGTCCTCGGCCCAGCGCGCGGCCTCCTCCTCGGTGATGCCGCCGCGGTTGGCCACGAAGCGCGCGACCACGTCGATCATGCCCGGGCTGTAGCTGTGCTCGCTCAGCTCGACGTTGACCACCGGGATCAGCGTGACGCTCTTGACGGTGAAGCCGGCGCGGCGGAGTAGCTCGGGCAGGCGGGCGGGCAGGTGAGGATGCGCGAAGCGCTGCTCCCACGCCCGGAGCACCCGCGCGGTCCGCTCGCGATCGCCCGACTGCCAGACGCACGACTCCCAGTCGGTGTCGAGCACGGCCAGCCGCCCGCGGGCCTTCAGCACCCGATGCGCCTCGGCGAGCCCCCGATCGACGTCGGCCATGTACTCGTAGACCTGCATGGCGGTGATGAAGTCGAAGGTGCCGGCGGGAAACGGCAGCACCTCGCCGTCGGTCCGCCGGAACTCGGTGCGCCCGGTGACCGCGTCGTGCCGCGCGCGCTCCTCGCACGCCGCGATCATCTCGGGCGCGGCGTCGATGCCCACGATGCGCCCGCTGGGACCGACGTCGCGCGCCAGCTCGCAGGCGAGCAGGCCGAAGCCGCAGCCGATGTCGAGACCCCGCTCGCCGGAGTGCGGCGCCACGATGGCGCGCGTACGGGCTCGCTGCTCGGCGACGTCGGGGGTGGAGCGACCAGGGTCGAGCAGGGCGGGGCTGGGGGTTGCCACGCGGGAACGCTAGCAGCGCGCGGCGCTCCCGTCAACCGCGAAGGGCCGCCGACGGTCGGCGGTTACGCGCGCGGCTTCCGGGCGAGGACCTGCTGCACGACCTGGCGCATGTCGGCCAGGTTGAACGGCTTCTCGAGGGCGGGCTCGCCGGTGTCGGCGAGGAAGCGCGCGTACTCCTCGAGGCCGGTGTTGGCGCTCATGAAGATGACCCGCGGCGGATCGTCCGGGTACTGCTGCCGCAGCGCCTCGTACAGCGCGGGGCCCTCGAGGCCCGGCATCCGGAGATCGGTGATCACGAGGTCGTAGCGGCTGTCCCGGGTGAGGCGCAGGCCCTCGATGCCGTCGCCGGCGCTCTGCACCTCGTGGCCGTCCCGCTTGAGCACCTCCACCAGCACGTCGCGCAGGTTCTCCTCGTCGTCCACCACGAGGATGCGGTGGCGGGCCATCTCAGGCCCGGGCGTCGAGGATGGCCTGGGCGATCAATCGGGCGCCTTCGTAGCAGCGCGCGGGCGGCTCGAAGCTGAAGGCGAGGCGGATGAAGCGCTCGCCGCCGCCGTTGGGGAAGAACGAGGGGCCGGCGGTGTACTGCACGCGCGCCTTCACCGCGTTGTCGTAGAGCTTCGTGGTGTCGGTGCCGGTCGGCAGCTTGATCCAGATGAAGAAGCCGCCCTCCGGCCGGCTGATCTCCGCGTCGGTGGACCCGAGCACTTCGTGGAGACCGCGCAGCATCGCGTCGCGCTTGGCGCGGTACACCTCGACCAGCCGGGCCACGTGCGGGGCGAGATGGTCGCGCAGGAAATAGGTGGCGACCCGCGAGGCGAACGGGTTCACCCCGCCCCCGAAGAGGAAGCCCTGGAACGCGGGGAGCATCTCCCGGGGCGCGCAGAGCCAGCCGAGCCGAAAGCCCGCGCCGAGGATCTTGGAGACGGTGCCCGCCCGGACCACCCGCCCGCCGCCGTCGAGGGAAAAGAGCGAGGGCAGATGCTCGCCGTCGAAGCGCAGCTCGCCGTAGGCGTCGTCCTCCAGGATCAGCGTGTCGTACTCGTGGGCCAGATCGACCAGCTCGCGCCGCCGCCGCAGGGAGAGGCTCGGCCCCGACGGATTCTGGAAGTTCACGATGGTGTAGATGAGCTTGCAGCGGCGGCCCTGGCCGCGGAGCCGGGCCAGATGCTCGCGGGCGACCTCGACCACCAGCCCGTCGGCGTCCACCGGCACGTCCAGCACCTCCGGCCCGTGGCGCCGGATGGTCTGCAGCGTCCCCGAGAACGTGGGGGCCTCCGAGAGGATCACGTCGCCCACGTCCACGAACGCGCTGAAGGCCAGGGACAACGCGTGCCCCGAGCCGTTCGAGATGATGATGTTCTCGGGGCCGACCTTCAGGCCCTCGAAGAGGCCGTACTTGTGGCAGACCAGCTCGCGCAGGCCGCGGTAGCCCTGGGGCTCACCGTAGGTGAGGGCCTCGGCCCCTTCCGCCTTCATCATGCGGGCGGTGGCCTCCACGAGCCCGTCGTAGGGGAACGAGGCGGGGTCGGGGAAGCCGCCGCCGAATTCGAAGAGCGCGTTCTGGACCGGGCGCGCCGGCGCCGGGGCGCCCCAGCCGATGCGGGCGCGGGTGGAGAGGAGGTCGACGAAGGAATCGGGTGGGCGCATGACAGAGGATCTTACCATTTCTGCCCGCAACACCCCCTCGACCCGGCAACCCGGACGCAGGCGCGCGGGTTATGCTATAGATGCAGGTCGCCGGGAGGATCGAATGAGCCTTACGAGACGACTCTTTCTGAGATCGGGACTCGCCGCCGCGGGCGGGTGGCTGGCCGCGCCGGCCGCTCCGGCCATCGCGTCGCCCAGCCCCGAGGACCCGTACACCTCGATGTCCACGCATGACGGCGACGGGCACCAGCGGCTCGCCATCGTCAACGCCGACGACCTCGGCATGTCCGAGGAGATCGACCGCGGCATCTTCGAGGCGTTCGACCGCGGCATCGTGACGAGCGCAAGCCTGCTCGTGGACGGCCCGCACGCGGTCGAGGCGGTGCGGCAGGTGCGGCGCCGGGCCGACGTGAGCCTGGGCCTCCACGTGGCGTTCGACGAGCGCGGGCACTGGCTCGTCAACATGCAGGAGCCGCGCGCGGTCCAGGGGGAGCTGGACCGGCAGCTCGAGGCATTCGTCCGGCTCACCGGTGGCCCGCCCACCCACATCGACTCGCACCACCACGCGCACCGGCTCTTCAACGTCGCGTGGCAGTTCCTGGAAGCGGGGGCGCGCTACCACTGCCCGGTGCGCGGATTCTCCGAGGTCTTCTTCGTGGGCCGCTTCTGGGGCCAGCCGGAGTTCGGCCGCACCGACGTGACCAAGATCAGCACGGACTACCTGCTGACGATCCTGAAGTCGCTGGGGCCGGGGGTCTCGGAGATCTCCTGCCATCCCGGGCGGATGGAGGCGCGGCGGGACGCGCAGTACAACCGCGAGCGCGAGGTCGAGCTGCAGTCGCTCTGCGACGCCAAGGTCAAGGCGGCCATCGCGGCCGAGGGCATCCGGCTCATCAGCTACCGCGAGTACGGGCACCTCGCCTCGACCACGGCCCGGCGGATGCTCGCGAGCGGCTGCCGGCCCACCGCCTCCCGCTAGCGACTAGGCGACTATCTTCTTCTCGCGCAGGCTCCGGATGTCCGCCTCGCGCAGGCCCAGCTCGCCCAGCACCTGATCGGTGTGCTCGCCCGAGTAGGGGGCGACGCTGCGGATCGTCCCCGGGGTCTCCGAGAGCTTGATGGGCTGGCCGAACTGCGTCACCGTCCCGTGCACCGGGTGGCGCATCTCCACGACCATGTCGCGGGCCTGCACCTGCGGATCGGCCACGACCTCCTCGGGCTCGTAGACCTTCCCCACGCACACGTCGGCCTTGACCAGAAAGTCGTACCACTCGTCGCGGGTGCGGGTCCGGATGAGAGCCTCGATCTCCTCCCGGCAGGCCACCTCTTCCGCGTTGGCCGCCCGCACGAACTGGTCGGGCCGGCGCGCGAACTTCACGAAGTCGGGCCGGTTGATCGCCTTGCAGAAGTTCTCCCAGAGCCACGGCTCGGTGCAGCCGATGGTGAGGTACTTGCGGTCCCGGGTTTCGTAGACCGCGTAGTACGGATACGAGCCGCCCAGGAAACCCTCGCCGCGCTTCGGGGCCATGCCGTCGCTCCAGAAGAAGCGCATGTTCGGCGTGGCGGCGAGCAGGGCCAGCGAGGTGTCGAGGTAGGACACGTCCACGTGCTGGCCGCGGCCGGTCCGCTCGCGGGCGAACAGCGCCATCATGATGCCGAGCGCGCCGTGCATGCTGGCCCCGCCGTAGTCGGCCACCAGGTTGAGCGGGAAGATCGGCTTGCGGTCCGGCTCCCCGATGAGGTTCAGCACGCCGGCCAGCGACAGGTAGTTGCCGTCGTGCGCCGGATAGTCGCGGTAGGGCCCGTTGTGGCCGAATCCGGAGAGCGAGCAGTAGACCAGGCGCGGGTTCGCGGCCGACAGCGTCTCGTAGTCGCCGCCCAGGCGCTTCATGACGCCGGGCCGGAAGCCCTCGACGATCACGTCGGCGGCGGCGGCCAGCTTCCGGAAGATGGCCTGGCCCTCGGGCGCCTTCATGTTCAGCGCGAGCGAGCGCTTGTTGCGGTTCACGTACGCGAACGCGGCGCGCCGTCGGGCGGTGGCGTCCTCCGGCTCGTCGGGCGGCGTCTCGATCTTGAGCACGTCGGCGCCCATGTCGGCGAGGAACATGCCGGGCATCTCGGCGGGGGGCACCCGCGCCATCTCCAGCACCTTGATTCCGTCCAGCACTCCCATGGCGTCCTCCTATCGATATGCGTCCGGCGCCTTGATCGCCCGCTCCCAGAACGCGGGGTCGTGGCTCGGGAAGATGCGCCCGCCGGTCAGCCGCGCGAGCGTCTTGAGCCGCTTGATGGTGTGCACGGCCCGGGTCGGGTCCCACACGACGCCGGGCGGGATCTCCTCGTCGATGGACCGCTGCCAGTAGCAGGAATCGCCGGCCAGGATGACCGGGCCGGTGCCGGGCAGCTCGACCAGCAGGGACTGGTGGCCCGGGGTGTGGCCGTCGCTGCGCAGCGCGGTCACCCCCGGGGCGAGCACGGTGTCGCCGTCGAGCAGGCGCCAGCGATAGCCGGGCAGGTCGAAGTTCTTGCGGTAGTAGTACGAGGCGAAGAACGCGGGCGGGTACTGCCCGTAGGCGTACTCGTCCTGCTGCACGATCAGCTCCGAGGTGTCGAACAGGGCGGCGCCGCCCGCGTGGTCGAAGTGGAGATGGCTCAGCACCACCAGATCGATGTCCGCCGGCTCGAGCCCGATCGAGTCCAGGCGATGCACCAGCAGGTCCTCGTCGCCGAATCGGCAGAGCGAGTCTTGCCGGAGCAGCCCCGGCACCGCCCGCGGCGAGATGCCGGTGTCGAAGAGAATCGTCGCGTCGTCGGTGCGGACCAGATAGCACGTGATCGGGATCGCCACGCGCTCCGCCGAGCGGTCGCCGTAGAAGAGACCGGCGCGCTCGAAGCCCAGGAAGCCGTTCTGCAGCGCGTAGAGCGCCTTGACCCCCATGCTCAGGCGGACGGCTTCGCGGAGCGGCGGCGCGCGCTCTTGGGCCGCTCGGACGGCTCCTGCGGGTCGTACACCCAGATCTTGTTCGCGGCGCTGAGCCCCATGGTGATGGTGCGGCCTTCCAGCAGGATGGACACGGTGCCGGCGTACGGCGCGACCTCGCTGACTACGATGCGGCTGCCCGGGCGGATCCCGCTCTCCCACAGGAAGCGCAGCAGCTGCCGGTCCGCTTCGGCCTCCTCGGTGATGCGCTCGACCACGAAGGGATGCCCGGCCGGGGCCTGGCCGAGCGGGATCGGGCTGTGCGCTTCCGGCGCGGGCATGCCGGGGATCGGGTTGCCGTGCGGACAGGTGCTGGGCATGCCGAGCGTCTCGGCGAGCCGCTCCTCGACCACCGGCGACAGCGCGTGCTCGAGCCGGTGCGCCTCGTCGTGCGCGCGCGACCAGTCGAGGCCGAGGACGTCGGTGAGCCAGCGCTCGATCAGCCGGTGGCGTCGCGCCATCGTCTCCGCGATGCCGAGGCCCTTGCTGGTGAGCCGGATCTCCTTGTGACCGCCCACGCGGATGTAGCCGTCCTTCTGCATGCGGCGCAGCGCCTCGGTGATGGACGGCGCCGAGACGTGCATGTGCCGCGCGAGCCGCGCGCCGATCACCGGCTTGTCGGTGCCGGCGAGATCGTAGATGGCGCCGAGATAATCCTGGATCGCGGGAGTGGTCTCGTCCATGGCCGTCAGCATACCGACCACCGCACCGCCGGGCAAGCCCCGGCGGCCCGTGCTATTCTTGGCCCCGATCAGGAGGACCGTTCATGGATTTCGCGCTGACCGAGTCGCAGGAGCTGATCCGCAAGGAAGTGGGGGCGCTGGCCCGCACCTTCTCGCTCGACTACTGGCTCGACAAGGACGATCGGGCCGAGTACCCGAGCGACTTCGTGAAGGCCTTCGCGGACAACGGCTGGCTCGGCATCATGGTGCCCGAGGCCTACGGCGGCGCCGGGCTCGGGGTCACCGAGGCCGCGCTGATGCTCCACGAGATCTGTGCGTCGGGAGCCGGCACCTCGGGCGCCTCGCCGGTGCACTTCTACGTGTTCCCGCCCACGCCGTTGATCAAGTACGGCACCGAGGCCATGAAGCGGAAGTACCTGCCGCGGATCGTGAGCGGCGAGATCGTCATGGCCTTCGGGGTGACCGAGCCGAACGCGGGCACCGATACCTCGCGCATCCAGACCCGGGCCGAGAAGAAGGGCGACCGCTGGGTCGTCAACGGGCGCAAGGTGTGGACCACCAACGCGCAGCACGCGACCAAGATCCTGCTCCTGGCCCGCACCGCCGACCGCGATCCCGCGAAGCCGCTCAAGGGCATGACGCTCTTCTTCGCCGACTTCGATCGCACCGCGATCACGGTGCGCGAGATCCACAAGCTGGGCCGGGCCGCGGTGGACTCCAACGAGATCTTCATCGACAACCTGGAGATCCCGGACGAGGACGTGGTCGGCACGCCGGGCGAGGGCTTCTACCACCTGATCGACTCGCTCAACCCGGAGCGCATCGTGGTCGGCATCGAGGCGGTGGGCATCGGCCGCGCCGCCCTCGAGCGCGCGGTGCAGTACGCCAAGGAGCGGGTGGTGTTCGATCGGCCCATCGGGAAGAATCAGGCGATCGCCCATCCGCTGGCCCACGCGATGGCCCAGCTCGACGCGGCCGAGATGATGTGCCTGAAGGCGGCGTGGCTCTTCGACAACGGCAAGCCATGCGGCCGCGAGGCCAACTCGGCCAAGATGCTCGCGGCCGAGGCGGGCTTCAACGCCTGCGACGCCGCGCTGCAGACCTTCGGCGGCTTCGGCTACGCCAAGGAGTTCTACGTGGAGCGGCTGTGGCGGGAGATCCGGCTCTACAAGATCGCGCCGGTCTCGCAGCAGATGGCGCTGAACTACCTGGCCGAGCACGTTCTCGGGCTGCCGCGCTCCTACTAGGGGAGTCGGCCGTGGAGCTGCTGCTCAGCACGCACGATACCGGCTACGAGCGGCCGGACGGCCCCACCATCGCGAAGGTGCTCGCCTCGCTCGACGGCGGCCGGAACGTGGTCGCCACCCTCGGCACCTCGGACTCGAGCTACCTGCAGGCCACCGGCGGGGTGCAGACCGGCTTCGGCCTCGACCTGCAGGAGGGCTCGCTCGAGCGCCGCTTCCGGACGCGCGACCGCGCGCTGCCGCTGGCCTGGGTCACCGAGGTCTTCCACCGCTACGCCCGCGGCGATCTGGCCTGGCGGGACACGGTGGAGTGGGAGCAGGACCGCATCATGCCGGCGCGCCCGTCGTGGACCAACAGCTGGGCCGCCTACATCGTGCTGCTGGTCGTCGTCGCCGGCCTCATCTGGCTCTGGCACTCCTGGCGCGCCACGCCCTGATCGCGTCCGGCCCGTCCCCTCAGCCGCGCGCGGGCGCCACCACCACGCGCTCGTGGAGCGCGCTCAGGATCTCGGCGATGCCGGCCTGCGCCCACACGTCGTAGAACGGCGAGTCGAGCAGGGCCCCGATGTCACGTCCGCCGCGCGCCTTCGCCTGCTCCTCGGTCTCGCCGGCGCGCGCCGCCCGCAGGTGGCCGATGATCCGCTCCTTGCGGTAGATCGCGGGGTACTCGACGTAGCGGTACAGCTCCGCGAAGTCCCGCGTGAAGAAGACCGCGACCGGGACCGAGGCCCATCGCTGGCCGTTTTTCTCGTTCGCGTACTCCACCACGAGGTCGGCGTTGCCCCCCGCGGCCGGATCGGGCAGCCCCTGCATGAGCATCGTCTCGCCGTCGCGGGCGAAGATGCGCAGCTCGAGGCCGCCGGCCTCGGCGAGCCGGGCCAGGTAGGGCACGTCGCGACGGCAGTCCGACGACCAGTCCTCGGAGAGGACCGCCACCTTCGCGGGCCCGCCCGGCTGTGCCGCGAGCCACCGGATGGCCGCGGTCTGCTCGGGGCCGAGCCGCGCCCGCTCGTGCCGCTCGCGCAGGTAGCCGCTCCAGTCCAGCCGCGGGCGGACCAGGCTGAACCGGCGGATGTCGAAGCCCGGGCGGGCCAGGTTCGCGGGCGAGCCGCAGAATCCCACGTACTCGTCGAACGTCATGCCGCGGGCGAATCGCTCCGGCGTCATCCGTCGGTGTCTCCCGTCTTGTGACTCCCGGTTCGCTGCGCTACGCTGCCAGCCCGTGACCGCTCGTCGACTCCCGGTGGCGCTGCTGGTAGTCTACGTCGTCTTCGTGGCCTACGGCTCGTTCTTCCCCTTCAACTTCGCCTACGATCCGCACGCGATGGACCGGCTCCTGGACTCGCCGCTGCCGCGCCTGCACGACGCGGCCGGCCGACGGCTGGTGTCGCTGCCCGACCTGGTCTCGAACGTGCTGCTCGGCGTCCCGGTCGGCATCCTGATGATCTGGAGCGGGCTCGCCGGCCGCGGACTGCTCACACGTGTCGCCGCGGTGGTCGCGCTGGACGCGACCCTGGCCGCCGCGGTCGAGATCGGGCAGCTCTACCTGCCGGGGCGTACTGCCTCGCTGATCGACGTGGTCGCGCAGGTGATCGGCAGCATCGGCGCCGCCGTGGTGACCCACGCGCTCCTCGCCGGCGCGGAGCGTCCAGCCGGGCCGCGCCTCGTCGCCGCGCTCCATCGCCGTCCCGCGCTGGCCGGCCTGCTCGTGGTGGTCGTGGTCCTCGCCGCCGACGCCCTCTATCCGTTTGCGGTCACGCTGGACGTCTCGACGGTCTGGGAGAACCTGAAGGCCGGCACGTGGCGGCCCCTCGGCAGCCTCGGCCGCGCGTTCTGGCCGGACCTGGTGGTCGAGAAGGCGCTCGCGTACGCGGCGGCCGCCGTGCTCGCGCGGGCCGCGCTCGCCGGGGTGCCGATGCGCGCGGCCGGTCTCCTCGCCTGGATCGGCACCACGCTGCTCGCGATCGCCCTCGAGGGCGGCAAGCTCATGATCGTGGGACGGGCGCCCAACGTCGACAACGTCCTGCTCGCGACGGCGGGCGGATTGCTCGGGGTCACCGTGCTGCCCGCCCTGGCCCGGCTGTGGATCGTCCGCGAGCACGGGCCCGCGTGGCTCGTCGCGGGCGCGGTCGCGCTGCTGGTGTACGAGGAGCTGACGCCCTTCACGGTCGTCGCCTCGACGCCGGCGCTCTCCGCGCGGATCGCGCGCATCGAGTGGGTGCCGTTCACCTCGTACTACGGTGCCGACGCGCAATCCGCGCTCTTCGACCTGGCCAAGAAGGTCGGGCTGGGCGCGCTCGTGGGCGCGGCCATGCGCCACGCGTGGCCCCGGCCGCGGCTCTGGCTGGTCCTCCTCCTGGGCGCGCTCCTGGAGGCGGCCCAGGTCCTGCAGCCGGTCCACACCCCGGCGGTCACCGACGCGCTGATGATCTATGTCGGCGCCCTGATGGGGGCCCGCCTCGTCGCGCGCAACCGGGCCGTGGCCGGTCGATCCGCGGTCGGCCGACCGACCGCGTGACGGTCAGGACCAGAGGCGCCGGCTGGCGAGGGCGGCGCCCTCGCTGAGCGCGGCGAGCTTGGCCCACACCACCGAGTGGGCGACCATCTCGGAGCCCGCGAAGGTGCCGAAGCCGCAGTCGGTGGAGGCGATCACCCGGGTGCGGTCGCCGACTGCGTCCACCGCGGCCAGGATGCGATCGGCCACCACCTCGGGATGCTCGACGTAGTTGGTGGTCGTGTCGATCACGCCGGGCAGCAGCAGCATGCCGTCGGGGATCCGGTGCTGTTTCAGCACGCGGTACTCGTGCTGGTGTCGCGGGTTGGCCAGGGGCAGCGACAGCGCGCCCACGCGGGCCTTCAGCACGACGGGCAGGACCGCCTCCAGCGGCACGTCGTGGGTGTGCGGGCCGTCGTAGTTGCCCCAGCAGAGATGGAGCCGGAGACGATCGGCCGGGATCCCCTCGGTGGCCTGGTTGATCGCGCGCACGTGCAGGTCGACCATCTGCACGAAGCGATCGAGCGAGTCGTGCTGGAAGAAGCGGGCGCGCTCCATGGCCAGGTCGGGGCAGTCCACCTGCAAGAGCAGGCCCCGCTCGTGGATCAGCCGGTACTCCTTCCGCATCTCGCGGGCCAGCGCCATCACGTAGTCCTCGTGCGAGCGGTAGTGCGCGGAGAGCAGGATGGTGGCGATCACGCCCGGCGACGCGGCGGTCATGAAGCGCTCGACGAACCGCCCGGCGCGGCCCTCGGTCGCGCGCAGGAAGCCGTCGCACTCCGCGGCGGCGGGGCCCAGATCCGCGTACTCCACCTCCGCGATGGCCTGGGGGGCGTCGCCGATGCGGGCGGCGTCGCGCCGCCGCCGGGCCAGCATGTCGGCGTAGTCGGGGAAGTCGATCAGGTCGCGGGCGAGCTGCCGACGGCTCGTGCCGCCGAAGCCGCGCATGCGGCCGGCCACGTAGGTCGAGAAGCCGGCGCGCGGCTGCTCGCCGTTGTTGATGACGTCGATCCCCGCGTCGAGCTGGCCTGCCACCACACGCTCGACCGCGGCGGCGGCCTCGCGGTCGAGGGCGGCCGCGTCCACCGGCTCGCCGCGGTCCCGTTGGACGAGCAGGTCCCGCAGGACGGGCGCCCGCGGGAGGCTGCCCACGTGGGTGGTCAGGATGCGCGCCTCGCTGCGCTGCATGGGCCCGCCTCAGCGCTCGGCTCGCCGGCCCATCACGAGCCGGCCCGCGCGCCCAGCTCGCGCTGCAGCCAGTCCGCGAGCAGGTCCTTCTCGTAGCGCAGCTGGTCGATGCCCGAGGGCGTCGAGCGGTCCAGGTAGTTGACGTCCACGAGCCGGCGGGTGCCGGTGCGGATCTCCTTGCCCTCCGCGTCGAGGATCCGGAAGGTGAGGTCGATGCGCGGCGGGTAGATGTCCTTCATGGTCCGCAGGTCGCAGGCGAACGGGTTGCGCCACACCTCGATGTCCCCCGCCATGTCGATGTTGCTCACCGTGATCTCCATCCGCTGTCCCTCGGGCAGCCAGCGGCCGGCGGTGATCTTCACCGAGCGCTCCAGCTGGGCCGCGAGCGCGGTGACATCCACGGGCCGGTTCACGCAGCTGGTCTTGAAGTCGCTGAACTTCTGCGGGTTCGCGAGCTCGACGGTCACCCGGTCGTCCTGGGCGGAAGCCCCGGACGAGACCCCGAGCCCGACCGCGGCGAGCAGCAGCATCAGCACGGTCTTCATGGTCGAGACTCCTGCATTGTGGGCCGCGGCTTACCCGAGTATCAGCCGGCCCCGGCCCGGGGGGTGATCTGGATGAGAGGGGCTGGCTCGGTCTCGATCTGGATCGTGGTGTGATCGATGCCGAATCTGGCGTGGAGGATGAGGTGCAGCGCTTCGAGGATCTTGTCGCCGGGCGCGCCGGCCTCGACGACGACGTGCGCGCTCATGGCCTCGCGGCCCGAGGTCAGCGTCCAGACGTGCAGGTCGTGGACGCGCCGCACCGCGGGCGCCGCGGCCATCGCGTCCTCGATCTCCCGCACGTCGAGGTGGGCGGGGGCTCCCTCGAGCAGGATGTTGACGGCCTGGCGCAGGAGGGCCCAGGTGCGGGGCAGGATGAAGACCGCGATCAGGGCGCCCGCGACCAGGTCGACCCACACCCATCCGGTGAGCAGGATGACCGCCCCCGCGCTGATCACGATGGCCGAGCTCAGCGCGTCGCCCAGCACCTCCAGGTACGCGCTGCGCACGTTCAGGCTCGCGTGCGCGCCCGCGTGCAGCAGGGCGAGGCTCGACAGGTTCACCGCGAGCCCCAGCACCGCCACCGCCAGGATCGGGCCGCCCGGCACCACCGGTGGCTGCCACATGCGCTCGTAGGTGGCCACCAGGATCGCGATGGCCATCACGCAGAGCACCACGCCGTTGACCAGCGCGGCGAGGATCTCGACGCGGTAGTAGCCGTAGGTCTTCGCCGGGGTGGCCGGACGCTCCGCGAACCACACCGCGAGCAGGCTCAGCAGGATGCCGCCCGCGTCGACCAGCATGTGGGTCGCGTCGGCGAGGAGCGAGAGGCTGCCCGTCCAGAGCCCGACCGCGGCCTCGATCACCAGGAAGCCGGCGGTCAGGCCGAACACGGCCACCAGACGCCGCTTGTGCATGGAGCCGTGGGTGTGCCGGCCGTGCATGGTCGCGCTCAGCGGGCCGGCGGGATCACCAGCCTCGCCTCACCCTGACGGATGCCCTGGCTCGCGAAGAACCCGGCGTGCGCCTCGATGGCATAGCGGAACGGGCCGAGCGGGCCGTACAGCTCGGTGGGGCTCGGGTCCATCTTCGAGATGGCGAAGATCTTCCCGTCGTCCTTGACGAAGGCGATGTCGAGGGCGGCCGGGACGTTCTGCATGTGGAACTGGGTGAGGATCTCCTTGCCGAAGTCGAACAGGATCAGGTAGCGGCGGATCTCCTCGGGCGTGGCGCACTGAAATCCCGCCGCCTGGCGCTCGCCGGTCTCGGCCGTCTTCACCCGCAGCGCGATGGTGCGGTTGCCCGCCTGGATCGAGACCATGCGGAACGGCATCGAGGCGAAGGCGTCGCGCCAGCGCGGGCACTCCGGGTTCGCGGCCGCCGGCGCGGTCTTCTGGGCGGGCCCCTGCGCGGCGCCGAGGGCGGCGACGCCGAGCCAGACGGCCACACCCAGCGCGGCCGCGCCGGCGCGGATCACGGCAGCGCCTCCCGCGCGATGGCCGGCGCCCGGCGGCGGGCGAGGGAGGCGGCCGCGAAGAAGAGCAGGGCGGTGAGCACCACCGCGCCGCCGGCGGCCAGGCGCAGGTAGTAGGCCGCGATCAGGCCGCCGGTCATCGAGAGCAGCGCCACCACGATCGCCACCGCGGTGGCGGCGTGGAAGCTCCGGCCGAGCGCGAAGCCGGTCAGCGCCGGGATCACGATCATCGCGGAGACCAGCAGCACGCCCACCATGCGCATCGCCACCACCGTGGTCAGGGCGGTGAGCACGGTCAGCAGCAGGTTCAGGGCCCCGACCGGCACCCCGCTGGTCCGGGCCAGGTCCTCGTTGAGCGTGATGGCGAGCAGCTGCCGGTAGAAGCCGCCGATGGCCACGGAAACCGTGGCCCCGAGGGCCAGGATCAGCCAGACGTCGCCGGTGGTGACGGTGAGGATGCTGCCGAACAGGATCGCGAACAGATCGGCGTTGAAGCCGCGCGCCAGGCTGATGAGCACCACCGCCACCGCGAAGCCGCCGGAGAGGAACACCGCGAGCGCCGCGTCACCCTCCAGCACGCCCCGCGCGCGCAGCCGCTCCATGCCCACCGCGCCCGCGAGGGCCACCAGCAGCGCGCCCAGCACCGGCGAGATGCCGAGCACCAGGCCCAGGGCCACGCCGGCCAGGGCCACGTGGGACAGCGTGTCCGCGATGAGGGAGAGGCGGCGCGGGATCAGGAAGACTCCGATGACCGGGCAGATCAGCGCGGTGACCACGCCCGCCGCGAACGCCCGGTGCATGAAGCCGTACTGGAGGAACTCGGGCATGGAGCTAGTGGTCGTGACTGACCACGCGCACCGCGGGACCGTAGAGCGCGGCGAGGGCCGCGTCGCCGAGGAAATCGCCGGGGCGGCCGTGGAAGATCAGCCGGCGGTTGAGGCAGGCGAGCTTCGTGACCTCCTTGGCCACCACGCCGATGTCGTGGCTCACCAGGATGAGGGTGACGTCGCGCTCGCGGTGGAGATGGTGCAGCAGGGCGTAGAAGCTGGTCTGGGCCTCCGGATCCACCCCGCCGGTCGGCTCGTCCAGGATCAGCAGCTCGGGCTTGGACACCAGCGCGCGCGCGATCAGCACGCGCTGCTGCTGGCCGGGCGAGAGCGCGCCGATGCGCGCCGCGCCGTGGCGCTCCATGCCCACCTGACCCAGGACCTCGCCGATGCGCTGCCGCTCCGCCTTCCCGATCCGCGCGAACAGGCCGAGCGACGGGAGCAGGCCGGTGGCCACCACCTCGCGCACCGTCACCGGGAGCGCCGGATCGAGCGTGGCCTTCTGGGGGACGTAGCCGAGGCGTCCCCATTGCCGGAAGGCGGCGGGCGCGTGGCCGAAGAGGCGCACCGAGCCACGAGCCGGCGGCAAGAGCCCGAGCACGATGCGGAGGAGGGTGGTCTTGCCCGAGCCGTTGGGGCCGATGATGCCGAGGAAGTCGCCGGGCTCGACGGTGAGGTTGATGCGCTCGAGCACCGGGGTCGCGCCGTAGACGAAGTCCACGTCCTCCAGCTCGACGAAGGAGCGCACGCTAGCCGCCGATCCGGACGGTGTCGGTGGCGGCGGTCCGGGTCCGAGGATGGCCAGCCGGATGCGCGGCGTCCCACCACGCGGCGGCGGCCGCGCAGCCGCCCCCGAGCAAGACGCCACCCAGCACGTCGGAGGGCCAGTGCGCGTTGAGGATGATGCGCGCGTAGCCGACCGATCCCACCAGGACGATCGAGACCGCGAGCAGCGCCAGCCGCGCCGCGGGCGACACCCGCTCGCGCGACAGCACGTAGAGCATCAGCACCACGAAGGTGGCGATCGCGGTGACGTGCCCGCTGGGGAATCCCCAGTTCACGCCGCGCGGACGCGGACGGCCCACCACGAGCTTGAACAGCTGCTCCACCGCCCCGGACAGCAGGAGGGTGCCGCACCAGAGCCACCAGCGGCGGCGCGCGATCGGCGACCACAGGAGCAGCACGATCATCGCGGGGCCGAGAAATTCCCACCGGCCGCCGTGATTGGTCCAGCGGGCGATCGCGTGGGCGAGGGTGCCGCGGGCCAGGAGCACCTCGCGATGCAGCGAGCCGTCGCCGGGCAGGAGGCCGATCGCGTAGATGACCACGCTCATCCCGAGAAAAGCGCCGAGCATGACGAGGCAGAGTGCCCGCCAGCGAGCGACGACGATCGGGTCCATGGCCTCCACATTGTACCCGCTCGGTCGGCTATTCCAGGGCCTTGTTGATCGCCGCGATCAACGCCTCGACCTTCGGCTTCGAGGACGTGGGCAGGTGATCGGTCGATCGCATGCGATTGATCTCCTCGCAGATGCGGCGGGCCACCGCGCCGCGGTTGAACGGCACGCCGACACCGTGGAAGAAGGCCTCGACGCGCTTCACCAGCTGGGTGCCGGCGGGCAGCGTGACCGCGGTCGTTCCCGCGCCGGCGAGCGGCTGCTTGTAGACCTCGAGGACGTGCTTGAGGTAGAAGTCCTCGGGGAACAGATCCTCGACGGACACGTCGCGGCCCATGACCTTCATGGCCGGGCCCACGCTCAGCGCGCCCGCCTTGCCTCCGCGGTAGCGCACCAGCCAGTCGTTGATCAGCTCGTCCTTCGCCGCGTTGCCCGCGGCGTCGCTGTCGTAGAGGGCCACCACCTGCGAGCTCTGCCCGGCCAGGAACGCGGCGAGCGCGGTCACCTCCGACGGCGTGCCCGCCGCGCTGATCATCAGGTCGGCGGGGAGGCCGGCCAATCCGGAGCGGATCATCAGGTTGGAGAGCGCGGTGAGGAACCACGCGTCGTCGGCGCCTTCCACCACCAGGTTGCGCTCGGCCACCGGGTGGCCCAGCCGGCCCTGGATGCCGAGCGCGGCCTGCAGCACCGCCTTGGCCTCGGGCTCGCTCCGGCCCAGGTCCTCCGAGACCACCGAGCCCGCCTCCGATTCGCCGATGACGCGGATCCCCTTCGGGCGCGTCAGGTCCACCATGAAGGGCAGGTGGGTCGTGTAGATCAGGGTGTTCGTCTCCGTGTAGCCGGCGAGCCGCTCGAGCAGATCGCGCTGGGCCTGGGGGTGGAGATGGAGGCCCGGCTCGTCCAGGAGAATCACGCACTCCTTCAGCCGGCCCCGCGTCTCGTGCATCAGCATCAGGTCGAAGGAGAAGAACCACTGGAACCCGCGCGACCGCTCCTCGAGGCGGGTCAGCGCGCGGTCCCGATCGCTCTTCACGAAGGTGAAGAACTCGAAGCCGTCCACCCGGAAGTCCAGCTCGTAGCGCCGCGACGTCCAGTGGTCGGCGAGCTTGCGGGTCAGGGTGGCGGCCGCGTCGCTGAGATCGTACTGGCGGTCCTCCTTCGAGGCGGCCGCCGCGGCCTGCGTCTCGCGATCGAGGTCGAGGCCCGCCTCGTCGAGAATGGTGAGGAACGTGCGGTCCTCGTCGGTCAAGGTCCCTTCGTCCCGGCGCTGCTGGACCTGGTTCAGGATCGCGTGACCCCGGAAGATCCCGTACTCGTCGAGATAGACGAAGGTGGGCAGGTGCGAGACGACGTAGTCGTGCGCGCTCGGGGGAATCGATTCCGCGCCGACCGACGGAGGGAAGACCACCGTCAGCGTCCCCCCGTAGTCGCGCGTCACCTTCACGCGCTTGAGCGGGCCGGCCGTTCCGATCAGGCCGGCCAGATCGGCTTCCTCGGCTGCGGACAGCTCGAGCTCGGCGGTGCAGGCCACCTGGTCCGTCGAGCGGGCGCCCCGATGGCCGCGCGGCCACTCCCGCAGGTGATAGGGCTCCGGATGGAACGGGTTGAGCTTGTGCAGCGCCTTCAGGACCGCGGTCTTGCCGGATTCGTTCTTGCCGACCAGCACGGTGAGCGGCGTGACCGGAATCCAGGTGGAATCCATGACACAGCGATACATCTGCACCTGGAAGCCGACGAGTCTCATGGGGGACCCGGGCGACTATAGCACTCCCGACGCGCCGACGCGCGCGGCGCTCGGGCGATCAGAGCGCGCGGAGGATCGCGGCGGCCAGGCGCTCGGCGCCCTCGGGCCCGTGGGTGAAGAAGAGGCCCGGCTCGTTGACCTCGACCTCCATGATGCGGAAGCCGTCGCGCGTCGCCACGCCGTCGATGCGCGCGTAGAGCGGAGGGCACGGCAGTGCGGCCAATGCGGTGCGGGCGGCGGCGAGCGCGTCGTCGGGCGGCCGGCCCGCTTCGACCGTCCCTCCGAGCCGCGGCTGGACCCGGAAGTCCCCGGGGGCGGGCCGCTTGAGCACCGCGTGGGTGAAGAGCGAGTCGATGAAGATCAGCGACCACTCGCCGCGGGTCTCGATCTCCTCGATGAACGGCTGGACGAGCACCGGCAGGTGCATGGCCCCGCTCGCGACCTCGGCGGCGCTCTCCGCCGCAGTCGCCGGTGTGACGAGCCGGGTCTCGTGCGCGGAAGCCCCGACCTCCGGTTTGATCACCGCGCGCTGCCACCCGCGACGCTCGAGCAGGGCGGTGAGGCCGTCGCCGGGCTCGGCGGGATCGAAGAGCACGGTCGGGATCGTGGGCACGCCGGCTCCCTGCAGCGCGATCAGATATCGCTTGCTCAGGTTCCAGCGGACGAGGTCCGGCGGGTTCCAGATCCGCGCGGCGGCCCGCTCGACGCCGTCGAGCCAGGCGCGGAAGCCCTCGGGGTCCAGGTGGTATTCCCAGTTCGAGCGCAGCACCACCGCGTCGAAGCCGCCGAACTCCGTCCCGGGGCCGTTCCACGGACGGGCCTCGACGACGGCGCCGCGGCTCTCGAGCGCGCGCCGGGCCAGCCGATCGCTCTCCGAGATCTCGGGCCAGCGCCGGCACGTCACGAAGCAGATGCGCGCGGTCACGGGCCGACCGGCTTGCGGCAATCGAGCGCGGTGCGCAGGTTGGCGAGGTTGGCCTGCATCAGCTCGACGTAGCCGAGGCCCGCCTCGCTATCCTGTCGCGTGAGCCCTTCCACCGGATCGAGCGGCAGCGGCCGGGCGCCGATCTCGCGACCCAGCGTCTCGGCGATGCGCGGGCTCACCAGCGGCTCGTAGAAGACGTGGGTCACCTTGAGTTCGCGCGCCCGTCTCACGAGCGCGGCCAGGTCCGCCGGGCTCGGCTCGGCCTCGGGGGTCAGGCCCATCGCCGGCCACTCGGTCAGCCGATACCGCCGGGCCAGGTAGCCGAACGCGGCGTGCGCGGTCACCAGGTCCCGCCGGGCGCAGTCCTGGAGGCCCTCGCGGAACGCCCGGTCGAGCGCGTCGAGCCGGGCCGCGTACGCGCGCGCGTTGGCCGAGTAGGTCGCGCGGCCGGGCGGATCGGCCTGCGCGAGGCCGGCCTCGATGGCCTCCACCTGCGCGCGCGCGAGCCGGGGATCGAGCCACGCGTGCGGGTCGACCACGCCGCCCGACCGGATGAGATCGAGGCCGCGGCTGGCATCCACCACCACGCGGGGCCCCGCGCCGCCGGTCAGCAGCTTCTGCGACCAGGCGTCGAGGCCGGTGCCGCTGTGGACGAGGACGCTGGCCCGCCGGGTCAGCGAGACGTCGCGCGGCGACGGCTCCCAATCGTGCGGCTCCACCCCCGGTGGGACCAGCGCGACCGCGTCGGCGCGGGCCCCGGCCACCTGGCGCGAGAACTCCCAGAGCGGATACACGGTGGCCACGACCTGTGGCTTCGTCGGCGGGCCGCCCGATTCGCAGCCGGCCACCGCGAGCGTGGCCAGAGCCAGCGAGAGGCCGTGCCGGGTCACGCCCATCGGCGTCGCTGCACCCGCGTGGTGAGGCCGAGGGCGAGCAGGCAGAGGCCGAAGGCGCAGACCACGGTGGCGCCGGTCGGCAGGTCCAGCACCGCGGAGGCGAGCATCGCGGCCACGCTCACGCCCGCCCCGAAGAGCCAGCCCACCACGAGGCGGGTTCCGATGCGGCTCGCCAGGAGGATGCCGGCGAGGGCGGGCACGATCAGGTACGAGAACACGAGCAGGACGCCCGCGATGCGGACCGACGAGGTGACGACCACCCCGAACGAGGCGTAGAAGAGGAAGTCCCAGCCGCGCACCGCCCACCCCTCGCGGTAGGCGCGCTCCGGGTCGGTGGAGATCAGGAAGAAGGGGCGGCGGCAAAGCCAGTGGAAGAGGCCGACCAGCGCGTAGAGGATCGCGACCTCGAGCACCTCGCTCCCGCTGACGCTCAGGATGCTGCCCACCAGCATGCCGCGCAGATGCTCGGCCCCGTGCGGCGTGCGGTCGGCGAGCAGGACCGCGCCCGCGGAGGATACCGCGTAGACCACGCCGATCACCGCTTCGTGCGAGACGCGGCGGGTGCGGCTGCGCGTGAGGGCCAGCACCAGCGCGCCGAGGATCGTGAAGCCCAGGCCCGCCGCGTACGACTCCCAGGTGTCCAGCTCGAAGCCCACGAGGAACGCGCCGGTCGCGCCCAGCGCGGCGATCTGGGCGAGCGCGATGTCCACGAAGATCACCTCGCGGCTCAGCACGTGGAAGCCGAGATAGGCGTGGATGCCGGTGAGGACGAGGCACATCAGGAACGGCAGCCACATCAGGGCGAGGAGATCGTGCGTCGAGACCGCGATCATTTCATGGCCTGGGCGATCGACTTCACATTGTAGTCGATGGTCTCGAGGTAGCCGTCAGTGCCTTTCACCGCGCCCACCGCGGAGGCCGCGACGACCACCCGGACACCGGTCTCCTGGGCGATCCGGGCCGCGAGCTTCTGGTCGCCCCACGGCACGGTCAGGATCAGGCGGACCTTGTCCTCCTTCATCGAGGCGATCAGCCGGGTGAGATGGGCGGGCGTCGGGGGAATGCCCGGGCGCTCCTCGATCGATCCGGCCTGCACCAGGCCGAATCGGGCCAGGAAGTAGGGCCACATGTTGTGATCCACGACGATCCGGGCGCCCTCGAAGGGCGCCATCTCCGCCGACCATCCGGCCAGCGCGCGATCGAGCCGGGCGAGGAACTCCTCGCGGTTGCGCTCGAAGGTCGCCCGCTGCTCGGGCGCGACTCGCGCCAGCCCGGCGAGGATGTTCGCGGTGACCACGCCGACCGTGCCCGGGTCGGCGGTGTAGTGGGGATTGCCCACCGGATGCACGTCGCCCATCGAGCGATCCACGCGCGTCTGCGGCACCTCGAGCAGCGGCACGCCGCTGGACGCGTCGACGCGGCCCCGCGCGCCCGGGATCACGTTGGGGTTGTTGGCGCCCTGCACGACGACCTCGGCCCACTGATCCAGCTCGAGGCCGTTGACGATCAGGAGATCGGCCTGGCGCACCTTCACCATCAGGCTCGGGCGCACCTCGAGATCGTGCGGATTCTGGTTGCCGCGGGCGAGGGCGTCGACGTCCACCAGCTTGCCTCCGACCGCCTCGGTCAGCGCCTTCAGATCGGTGGTGGTGGCGACGACCCGGATCTTGCCGGCCGCGGGTGCGGGGCCGGCGCCGAGACCCAGGATGAGGAGCGCCGCGCTCAGCAGCGCTCGCGCGATGATCGGCATGGCCGTCTCCTTTCTAGAAAGGATGCGCCGGATGGGCGCCGAGGATGAACGTCGCTTGCAGCAGCCACTCGTCGACCTGCTTCGCGCTGCCCCCGTGGTCCTGGAAGCCGAGATAGCTGCAGCACGTCGAGCGGTCGGTGTGCTTGTAGCCGAGCCGGAAGCGCAGGAACTCCGACGGCATGAAGCTGAGATACGGCTGCACCGCCCACTCCGTCCCGGGATTGACCGGATACTGCGTCCGGTCGTAACGGAACCCGAGGGCCCAGCGGCTCCACGCGCCGAAGCGGAACGGCTGGAGCTCGCCGTACACGTACCAGCCGTCGCGCTCGAGCGTCCGCTTCTGCTGGGTCGCGGTGAGCGCGTCGGTGACGAGGGCCTGCCGGATGCTGTAGAGGTACTCGCCGGCCACCGTGACGAGTGGGTGCGGCCAGCCGTCCGGCCGGTACTTGTACTTGGCGTCCGCGCCGATGATCTGGCTGTTCAGCTGATCGGGCGTCTGTCCGTTGGCGATGGAGGCCCCGAGCTGGAACGCGCCCCACTCGTCGAGATCGAAGAAGGTGCGCACGCGTCCGGTCACCAGCGGAAACTGCAGGCTGCCCCGGCCGAAGGCCACGTCGTTGTCGCCGTCGAAGACGCCGCCCAGCACCTCGACGAAGAAGGGCAACGGCGGCACCCAGGTGGCCTCGACGCCCTTCTCGACCAGCCCGTCCTCGCCGAAGAACTGGGTGTACACGTTCGGGCGGTCGATGAACGGCAGATCGTGCTCGTGAGTCGCGTTGGTCAGCCCGAAGCGATTGCGCATCTGGCCCATGCGGGCGCCGGTGCCGAAGGGCAGCGTCAACAGCTCGAGGTAGGCCTCGGCCAGGCGCACCGACACGTCCCCGCGCGATTCTTCTCCCGCCTCGAGCCGCACCTCGGCCCGCGCGTAGGGATCGATCTGCCCGAAGAGGCTCAGCTCGATCTCGCGCGGGAAGAAGCGGTTCTCGAGCCCGGAGAACGTGCCGCCCGCGTTCTTCTCCACGTTGCGCTGGGTGAGGTTGCCGACGAAGTCGCCGGCCACGCCCATGTCGAAGAGCAGCTGCCCGGCCCCGCGTCGCTCGTAGAGCGCGAAGGGCTGGCGCGGGCGGGCCAGATCGCCGGCGTTGATGGCGGGGCCCGAGGACGCCGGGCTCGGCGCGGGCTGGGCGACGGTGGGCGGCGGGGGCGCGGGCGCCGCGGCCGCCGGGGCCCCGGCGGGGGCGGCGGGTTCGGGCGGTCTGGATTCGAGCGTCTTGAGGCGCTCGCTCAGCTGGTTGATCGACCGCTCGTAGCCCTCCTTCATCGTCTCGAACTGCCGCCGCATCTCCTCCAGCTCTCGTCGGATCGCTTCCGTCTCCTGGGCGGCCGCGGGACCGGGCAAGGCCGCGCCGACGACGATCAGGCCGATGGCGATCAGTGCACGCATGGACGCCTCCGTGTGAGGAATGAATGGGCGCCCGGGGGCGAGGCCCGCGGGCGTCGACCGCGCTACCGAACGGAGGGGCTAGGCGGGGGGCGGAGCGCGGGAGTCGGCGAGATCGAGGACCGGCGCGGAGAGCCGCGCGCCGGCGGCGGTGACGCGCGCCTCGGCCACGAGGGCGATGAACACCGCGAGGCGGCAATCCGGCAGCGGCACGTCGCCGACCACCGAGTCCAGGCTCGCGAGGACGTGCTCCTCGTTGTAGAGCCCGACGGTGCCTGCGTCGTGCCGGTGGATCGGCTGGCTCACCTCGACCGGAACGGCCAGCGCGATGAGCAGCAGGAGCAGCGCGGCCATCACCGAGCGGGCGCGGGGATGCGAGCGGAGCGCGGGCGGGGGAAGCATGCCTGGCTCGTACTTATACGCGCAACGCGCGGCGGCGGCAAGCCGCGCGGCTCGCGCTCCTCCCAGGAGCGGCGACGGTGACGGCTGGCGGCTACTTCACGACGGGAAACCGGCGCCGCAGCCAGCCGTCGAGGCCGTCCTGCAGCACCACGTGATTGAGATAGCCGCGGGTCTCGAGGAAGGCGTAGGCGGTGGCGGCCTCCTCGACCGAGCACCGGCAGTAGAGGACCACCATCGGCGAGGTCGGGATCTCCCCGAAGCGCCGGTCGAGCTCGGTCATCGGCACCGAGATGGCGCCGGGCAGATGGCCGGCCTCGAACTCCTGGGCGGTGCGCAGGTCGACCACCACCACCGGCTGGCGCGACTCGATCAGCCACTTGAGGTAGTCGGGCTCGGTGTAGGCCACGCGGGGCACGCCGCCGTGCGCGGCGTGCGCGGCGGGCGCGCAGGCCGCGGTGAGCGCGAGGGCCAGCGCGACCAGTTGCGATGTCACTGCGCCTGCTTCACGATCGAGGTGATCTCCACGTTGGGCGGGGTGCCGGAAAGCGTGAAGCGCACGACGTCGCCGATGTCGAGCCCATCGTAGAGCTTGGGGTCGTGCACCCGGAAGCCCATGGTCATCGAGCCCATGTAGCCGGTCAGCTCGTCGTGGGTGAGCACGACCACGTTCAGCTCGGGCAGCACCGCGCGCACCACCCCGCGCGACTGCCAGGAGCGCCCGTCGCCCACCGCCTGCTGACGGCGCGCCTGGTCCAGCTCCCGGCCGAGCCGCGAGACCTCGCGGCCCCACGCCAGATAGCCCAGCATCAGGCCCAGGGCGAGGGCCAGATTGATCAGGAGCACGACGCGCCAGAGTCGCATGGCCGGCCTAGTGTACGTGCACGTCGGGCGCGGGGCCCGCCGGCGCTTCCTTGTCGAGCAGGAGGAGCTGGTCCACCAGCGTCTGCATCGTGTCCCAGCCGGGACCGGGGGAGCCGGGGAGCCAGCGCGCGCGGACGTAGCCCTGACGATCCACCAGGAACTCGGCGTGCAGCGCCGGCGCGGCGGCGGCCGGGCCGAGCCCGCGCGAGAGCAGCCGGTAGGTCGTCGCGATGTCGGCGGCGCCGTCGGTGATCACCGGGAAGAGCATCGGCGGCTCGGCGCCCAGCCGGCGAATGATGTCGGCGCCGTCGCCGAGCGGGACCGCGATCACCTCGGCGCCGAGGGCCTGCAGCGAGTTGTAGCTCTCCGCCAGCTGCACGAGGCGCGCTCGCGACTCCGGCAGCGTGAAGAGGACGAGCAGGACCATCCAGCGGTCCCGCATCTCCTTCAGGCTCCGGGGGGGCGCGGGGCCCACCACGATCGTGAGGTCCGGCGCCACCAGCCAGGGCCGACCCGGCGGCACCAGGTCGGTCATCGGCCGCGCGCGCTCGCCCGCCCCGAGCGTGCGGATGAAGTTGATGAGGTCCCAGCGGTCCTCCTCGGAGAGCACGGCTCCGAAGGGCGGCATGCCCGCCGCGGGAATGCCGTGGGTGAGCCACCAGAACATGTCTCCGACGGTGTGCTGCGCGGCATGCGCCGCGGTGAGATCGGCGGGCGGCTTCGGCAGGCCCGCGCCGCCCGGCCCGTCGCCACGGCCGCCCGCGCCGTGGCACGTCGCGCAGTGCGCGCGATAGAGCGTCTGACCGCTCGCCACCGACACCGCCTGGTACGGCACCGAGGGGCGACGATAGGTGGTGGGATACGCGTCGACGGTCATGGGCGGGAGCGCGACCCAGAGGCCGAGGGCGAGCGCGGTGACTCCGCCGCCCACCAGCAGCACGCGCCAGGAGCGCAGGAGCAGCCCCACGATCACCGCGAGCACCCCGATCACCGCGATCTGGCCGCCGATCAGCACGCGGCTGGCGCCGCCGGGCAGGGAGGCCGCGGCGTCCCACGAGTAGCGGAGCGAGAACGGCCACCAGATCGGATCGTGCACCGCGGGCGGCGACAGCGAGAGGCCGGTGGTGATCAGCAGGATCAGCAGGCCCAGTCCGGCCTCCGCGGCGACGAACCGGCCGAGGCGCGCCATCGCGGGCCGGCCGATGGTCTCGCCGTCGCCGGACAGGCGTGGCAGGAGCCGGCTCCGGTTGTGCCGGGCGAGGATCAGGATCGGGATCAGCAGCGCGACCTTGAGCAGCAGTAGCCCGCCGTAGCGCGTGCCGACCAGCGCGGGAATGCCGCCGACCTGGAACCAGCTGTTGGCGAGGCCGGTGAGCACGACCAGCGTCATCATCACGAGGGCCAGACGCGAGAAGGCGCGCATCGCGACCACCGCGAACGGCCGCGCGTCCTGTCCGCGCTCCGCGGAGGCCTCGCGCAGCAGGACGACGAGGGGCGCCAGCGCGCCGAACCAGGCGCCGGCCGCGAGGAGGTGCAGGGCGTCGAGCAGCGCGGCGGTCAGCCCGCCCGGCTCGATCGCAGCCGCGTGACCGGCCCACGCCATCGCGCCGGCGGCGACCGCGGCGAGCAGGCCGGCCTCGAGGCGGAGGGCCAGCCGGTCGGCGGCGCTCTGCTCGCGCTCCCGCAGGAGCAGGAGCGCGGCCAGCAGCAGCAGGACGCCGTGGCGGACCAGCCAGACGGTGCCGAACTGGCTCCGGCCGAGCAGCCGGATCCATTCGCCGATGTCGAGGGCCGCGCCGGCGCGGCCGGTGACCACCGCGGCCTGGAAGGCGAGCGTGGCCACGCCGGTGGTCAGCACGAGCACCGCGAGCGCGCGCGCCCAGCGGATCATGCGCGACTCCCACGCCCGCGCGGTGGGATGATCGGCGCGGCCGGCCAGCAGCAGCGCGGTGACCAGGCCCACCAGCCCGAGGCTGCCGGCGAGATGCAGCCAGCGCGCGATCACGCCGAAGCCGGTCATTCCGGCGACGACGGCTTGCGCGAGAGCCGCATCACGATGATCACGACGAGCACGCCCGCGGCGAGGGTGAGCGCGCCCGCGAGCAGTCCGACGGTCAGCGGGCTCAAGCCTTCGGGGCGGAGCGGCCCACCGTGATCGGCCCACGCCTCGGCGACCAGGCGGAGCGGAGGGAGTGTCATGAGCGGCCCCATTATAATGAGTCCGTGCGCGCGATCATCTTCGACGCCGGCAACACGCTCCTGCGCATGAACTACGCGGTCATCGTCGAGCACCTGCGCGCGCGCGGACGCGCGGTGACCGTCGAGCAGGTGGAGGAGGCCGAGCTGCGGGCCCGCGTGCGCCTCGACCCGCATCTGGCCCCCGGCAATTCCACCGAGAGCACCACCACTCACGGCCGCTACCTGCGCTATCTGCTGGAGCACCTGGCCGTCACCGACGAGGCGGAGATCGACGCGATCGCACGGTGGCGTCGTGGCTACAACCTGCCGGTGGGGCTCTGGACGCGCGCCGATCCCGAGGCGGCGAGCGCGCTGCGCCGCGTGCGGGAGGCGGGGCTGGTCGCCGGGGTCATCTCCAACTCCAACGGCTCGGTGCGCTCCATCCTGGAGGAGACGGGCCTGGCCGTCCATCTCGACTTCATCATCGACTCCTCGGTGGTGGGCGTCGAGAAACCGGACCCGCGCATCTTCCACCTCGGGCTGCGCGAAGCCGGGGTGGCCGCCGCGCAGGCAGTCTACGTGGGCGATCTCTACTCGGTGGACGTGCTGGGCGCCCGCGCGGCCGGCCTCGACGGCATCCTGCTCGACCCGCGGGGCTTCTGGGCGCCCCGCGACTGCCGCCTCGCGGGCGGGCTGAACGAGGCGGTGCGCCTCGCCCTTCAGGACGGCAAGGTCACGTAGGGATAGCGTCGCAGGGCGTCGTAGACGATGCCCTGCATCTGCTCCACCGCGGCCGCGGTGCGGCCCTCGAAGCGCAGCGTGAGATACGGATTGGTGTTGGACGCGCGCAGCAGTCCCCAGCCTTCCGGGAACTTGATGCGGACCCCGTCGATGTCGATGGACTCGTAGCGGCCCTTGAACTCGCGGGCCAGCTCGGCGACCAGGGCGAACTTCTTGTCGTCGGGGCAGGGGGCCTTCAGCTCCGGCGTCGAGTACAGATGCGGCAGGGTGTCGAAGTGCTCGGAGGCCGGCCGGGTATCGCCGGCCACCAGCTGCAGGAATCGGCACGAGGCGAGGATGCCGTCGTCCACCCCGTACCAGTTCTCGCCGAAGAACATGTGCCCCGACACCTCGCCGCCCAGCAGGATGCCGTCCTCGCGCATCTTCCGCTTGAGGTGGGAGTGGCCGGTCTTCCACATGACCGGCTGGCCGCCGTGCCTCGTGATGTCGTCGACCAGCACCTGCGACGACTTCACGTCGAAGACGATCTTGGCCCCGGGGTGGCGGGTGAGCAGGTCGCGGCCGAGCAGGGCCAGCAGCAGGTCGGCCTCGTGCCGCCGGCCCTTCTCGTCCACGATGCCCACCCGGTCGGCGTCGCCGTCGTAGGCCAGCCCCACGTCGGCGCGGACCTCGAGCACCCGGGCCACGAGGTCGCGCATGTTCTCCTCCATCTCCGGATCGGGGAGATGGTTCGGGAAGGTGCCGTCGGACTCGCAGTACAGCTCCACCACCTCGCAGCCGAGCCGCCGCAGCAGCTCGGGAGCGAAGACGCCCGCGATGCCGTTGCCCGCGTCCACCACCACCTTCAGGCGCCGGGCCAGCCGCACGTGGCCGGTGATGGTGCCGAAGTAATCTTCCTTCGGATCGCGGCGACGCCGGGAGCCGGCGCCGCGCTCGAAGTCGCCGGCGGTGATGAGGGCGAGCAGATCCTGGATCTCGCCCTCGGTGAGGGGCGCCGCCCCGGCGTGGACCATCTTCACGCCGTTGTCGGAGACCGGGTTGTGGCTGCCGGTGATGGTGGCGCCGCCGTCCAGCTTCCAGTGGGCGGTGGCGAAGTACAGGAGTGGGGTGTGGTTCACCCCGATGTCCACCACGTCGAGGCCGGTGGAGAGGACCCCGGCCGCGAACGCCTCCTTCAGAGCGTGTGACGAGACGCGGTTGTCCATGCCCAGCGCGATGGTGCGCCCGCCCCGGCGCTTCACGAGCGTGCCGTAGGCCCGTCCCACCTGCTCGAAGACGGGCGGCGTGATGTCGACGTCGACCTTTCCGCGCACGTCGTAGGCGCGGAAGATGTAGGGATTGAGCGCGGTCACGACGATCGCCGGCCTACAGCACCGCGACCGCTTCGATCTCGATCAGCCACTCCGGCATGGCGAGCGCGGCCACCGCCACGAGGGTGGAGGCGGGCGACTTCTTGCCGAGGAACTCCTCGCGGATCGGAACCAGATCGGCCCGGTGCCGGATGTCGGTGAGGTAGGTGTTGATCTTGACGATGCTGTCCATCGTGCCGCCGCCCGCCTCGACCTGGGCCTTCACCGCCTGGAAGACGGCGCGGGCCTGCGCCTTGAAGTCGCCGGGGTGGGCGGGCTTGCCGCCCGCGTCGTAGGCGACCTGCCCGGCGATGTAGAGAATGGTCTGGGCTCCGCTCACCTTCACGCCCTGCGAGTAGGTCGGCGGATCCCAGACACCGTTGGCGGCGTAGCGCTCGATCTTGGCCATGCGATTCTCCTTCCACGGGGGATGGACGCGTCGTGATTAAGGTACTATAGCCCGAACCGAACGAGGAGATCCGCATGGACGACGCGCTCAAGGAAACCACCCGCAAGACCGCCCGCATGCTCTTCCACTCGATCAAGAGCGGCGTCGGGTTCGAGACGTGGAAGAAGTTCGACCGCGACCTCGCCCGCGAGCTCAGCATGTTCTTCACCGGCAAGCTCTACAGCCGCGAGGTGATCTCGCAGAAGCAGCGCGAGCTGTGCGCGGTGGCCTCCCTCACCGTGCTGAACCGGCGCAACGAGGTGCGCGCGCACATCCACGCCGCGCTGAACGTGGGGGCGAGCCGCCAGGAGGTGACCGAGGTCATCTTCCAGCAGGTCACCTACGGCGGCATGCCGGTGGTGGTGGAGGCCCTCGAGGTCTTCAAGGAGGTCCTGGTCGAGCGGGGCGAGTGGCAGGAGTGACCGCGCCCCGGGCGATGCACGAGACGGTGGCCGCGATGATCGCGGCAGCCCAGGTCGCCGGCGAGATCGCCATGAAGTACTACCGCGGCGGCTTCGACGTCACCATCAAGGCCGACCAGACGCCGGTCACCCAGGCCGATCGCGAGGCGGAGCAGGCCATCAAGGGCGTGCTGGGTCGCGCGCTCCCCGACTACGGCTTCCTCGGCGAGGAGTTTGGCGAAGAGGGGCCGAAGGAGCGCCGTTTCATCATCGATCCCATCGACGGCACCAAGAACTTCATCCGCCGGATCCCGATCTGGGCCACCCTCATCGCGCTGGAGGAGGCGGGCGAGGTGACCGCGGGCGTCGTCTTCAACCCGGTGAGCCACGAGATGTTCTGGGCGCGCCGGGGCGACGGGGCGTGGGCCGACACCGAGCGCCTGAAGGTCTCCGACGTGGCCACCCTGGCCGGGGCCATGGTGCTCCACGCGGACCTGCACCTGCTGCGGCAGGCCGGCTACTGGGAGCCGTTCGTCCGGATCGTCGACCGGTGCGGCCGCACGCGCGGCTTCGGTGACTACTACGGCTACGGCCTCGTGGCCTCCGGCAAGTCCGACGTCTACCTGGAGACCGATCTCAAGCCGTGGGACGCGGCGCCGATGAAGATCCTCGTGGAGGAAGCGGGCGGCCGCCTCACCGACTTCGCGGGCCGTCCCACCATCTACGCGGGCTCGGTGCTCGCCACCAACGGGCGCCTCCACGACGAGGCGCTCGCCCTGCTACGTCACGGTTGACAACCCGCGGAGGGTGGTTTCAGAATCGCGCCAGCGCGCACCCGATCGACGCTCGACATTGCCGACGCACTCACCCTTAGAGGAGGCGTGGTCATGAACCCGATCAGCAGGCGGCGGTTTCTCGGGACGGCGGGAATGCTCGGGGCGGGGGCGATGCTGGCCGGGGAGGGCGCGCTGCGGCCCGCCCGGGCCGACAAGCCCATCAACTTCTCGGGGTGGGTCTTCAAGCCCGACACGGTCAAGGACTACGTCGACTTCTACAACAAGAAGCACGGCGGGCAGGTGAAGTACGAGGCGATCCCGTGGCCGAACTACCACCCCACCATGGAGACGCGCGCCTTCTCGGGGGAGATCGTGGACGTGATGTACTGCACCCACAACAACCGCGAGCGCTGGTTCGAGAACGGGCTGCTGCGACCGGTCGACGACCTCCCCGGGGTGGACGAGCTGAAGAAGAAGATGACGCCGGCCAACCTCGACAGCCTGAAGAGCAAGGACGGCAGCAAGCTGCTCGGGCTGCCCTACTTCACGAGCCTCTTCGTGCTCATGTACAACGAGCCGATGCTCCAGCAGGCCGGGATCAAGGCGCCGGCCAAGAGCTGGGGCGAGCTGGTCGAGCACTGCGCGAAGCTCAAGAAGGACAAGGTCAGCGACACCCCGTACCTGCCGAACTGGAACAACAGCCCGTCCGGGACCATGCCGCAATTCATGAGCGATTGCTTCTCGGACGGCGCGAACGTCTTCGACGGCAAGAATCGCGTGATCGTGGACCAGGAGCCGGGCGCGGCCCGCGCGATGGAGCGCTGGCAGAAAGTCTACAAGGCGGAGCTGGTGAACCCCGAGGTGCTCACCAAGACCTCGTCCACCGACACCCACCGTATCTTCTGGACCGGCCGCTACGCCTATCACACCAACCACTCCTACTACCTGAAGACGATCGCGGGGGAGCCGGAGAACTCCAAGCTCGCCCCCAAGAAGGCCAAGCTGGCCAACTACCCGGGCAACGGATCGAGCTACATGTGGACCGACTCCTACGTGGTGAACGCCAAGAGCAAGGCCCTCGAGGACGCGTGGAAGCTGACCCGGTTCCTCGGCGGCAACCTCAACGGCGACTGGTACGTGCAGCGGCAGTGGTGCCTGATCTCGGGCCTCGACAACCCGTACCCCGAGATGTACGACCACCCCGAGATCATCGCCTCCTACGACCGCTGGATCGACCTCAAGCTGCTGCGCGAGCAGTACAAGAAGGGCCGCGTGATCGCCGCCTACAAGGAGCCGTGGTACGGCGAGTACGACACCAAGGCGGTGGCCATCGTCCACAACATCATCCGCGGCGGGACCACGGTGCCGAAGGGCCTCAAGGAGCTGGCCGCGCTGCAGAAGTCGCTGGCCTAGTTGGCTCGCGAGCTGCGCTCGCCGGTCCCCGCGGGGATCCCGAGCCGGGTGGCGGCGTCCCGGCCCGGGGGCCGCGCGCTCCGACTGCCCGAGGGGGCCTTCGCCTGGCTGCTGGTGACGCCCGCGGTGGGCGCCATCGTTGCGGTGGTGGCGATCCCGCTCGCCTACTCGCTCTGGCTCTCGTTCACCGACGTCAACCTGCTCCGCACCACCGGCCCCGCCGTCGAGCTGTTCGGGATGCGCTTGCCGCTGTACCGGTGGGTGGGGCTCAAGAACTACCTGCAGGTCTTCGACGATCCGCTGTACTGGTCCTCGCTCTGGCGCACGCTCTATTTCGTGGGGGCCTTCGTGATCGAGGCCACCCTGGTCGGCCTCGGGGTCGCGCTCGTTCTCAACGAGCGCTTCGCGGGCCGCCCGCTCGTGCGGAGCCTCCTGCTGATCCCGTGGTCGCTGTCGCGCGTGGTGGTCGGGCTCCTGTGGATCGGCATCCTCGACTTCGAGTTCGGCGCGTTCAACGGCTACATGCAGCGGCTCGGGCTGCTGTCCGGCTCCATCGCGTTCTTCAAGGACGGCTTCAGCGCGCTGAACGTCCTCGTCTCCGTCTACATGTGGAACCAGGCCCCGTTCGCGACGCTGCTGTTCCTCGCCGGCATGCAGTCGATCTCGGAAGACCTCTACGCGGCCGCCGAGGTGGACGGCGCGGGCTACTGGCAGCGCTTCCGCTACGTGACGCTGCCCGCGCTCCGCCCCATCCTCTTCCTGGTGCTGGTGCTCTGCACCGTGAACGGCTTCCTCATGCTGGACCTGATCTACGTCCTCACCATGGGCGGCCCCGCCAACGAGACCACCACGATCTCCTGGCTCGGGTTCCAGACGAGCTTCGCGTTCTTCAAGTTCGGGCCGGGCACCGCGATCCTCTACACCCTCACCGGCCTCTGCCTGCTGCTGACCTTCCTGTACCACCGCCTGATCCTCGCGCGGTTCGAGCCGGAGGCCTGACGGTGGCGACCGCGATGGCGCGCCCACGGTCCCGGCCGGCCGGGCGGCGCGCCCGCTCGCCGCAGAGCCGCGCGCTCCTCTACGCCCTCCTCGCGGTGGTGATGCTGTGGCTGATCGGTCCCTTCGTGTGGCTCTTCGTCACGAGCGTCTCCTACCAGCGGAACCTCCTGTCCCGGCCGCTGCCCTTCGTGCCGCCCGAGATCACGCTGGAGAACTACCGGATGATCCTGGGCCTCGTGCGCTTCCACGCCGAGGGCCAGGCGGCCAAGATCCTGCCCTCGATGCTCAACACCGTCATCGTGGCCTCGGTGGTCACGGTCGTGAATTTGGCGCTCGGCACCGCCGCCGGCTACGCCTACGCCCGCTTCCGCTTCCCGCTCAAGACGTTCTCGCTCTTCGCGGTGCTGTTCACGCGCATGCTGCCCACCATCGTGCTGATCCCGGCCTTCTTCGTGATCTTTCGCGCCCTCGGCCTGCAGAACACCCTGACCGGGCTGATCGTCGCGTACTGCTCGTTCACGCTGCCGTTCACGGTCTGGATCATGAAAGCCTACTTCGAG
>Ga0209971_1000006_pt1 | contig 107602 bp, 107 predicted proteins | sample InoplaM3SAM_FD_187588 | JGI IMG/M metagenome (GOLD analysis project Ga0209971, IMG submission 187588) | Arabidopsis thaliana rhizosphere microbial communities from the Joint Genome Institute, USA, that affect carbon cycling - Inoculated... | ecosystem: Host-associated > Plants > Roots >... | reverse complement strand
CCGGTGATGTGCTTGTCGTACTTGCCGTTGAACTCCTCGATGAACCCGGTGACGATGAGCGGGATGTCGTCCACCCGCTGCCGCAGCGGGGGGATCGAGAGGCTGAACACGTTCAGCCGGTAGTAGAGGTCCTCCCGGAATGCGCCGTCCTTCAGGGCCACGATCGGGTCCTTGTTGGTCGCCGCCACCACCCGTACGTCCACCCGGATCTCCGTCTTGCCGCCCAGCCGCCGGAAGGAGCCCTCCTCGAGCACCCGGAGGAACTTGGCCTGGGTGCCCGGCTGCATCTCGGCCACCTCGTCCAGCAGCAGGGTGCCGCCGTGGGCCAGCTCGAAGCAGCCCTCGCGCCGGTCGCGCGCGTCGGTGAACGCGCCGCGCTCGTGGCCGAAGATCTCGCTCTCCAGCAGCGTCTCGGGCATCGCCGCGCAGTTGACCGCCACGAACGGCCCGTTCGCGCGCGTGGACAGCTCGTGGAGCGTGCGGGCGACCAGCTCCTTGCCGGTGCCGGTCTCACCGTGGATCAGCACCGGGGCCGGGGTGGCGGCCGCCTGCTCGATCAGCCGGTGGACCTCCTGCATCGGCGCGCTCCGGCCGATGAGCCGGCCGAGCCCCCAGACCTCCTTGACGCGGCGACGCAGGACCATGATCTCGTCGAGGGTGCGCGCCCGATCGAGCGCCTTTTCGATGAGCAGGCGGACCCGGTCCAGGTCGACCGGCTTCGTGAGGTAGTCGTACGCGCCCTGCCGCATGGCCGAGACCGCGGTATCCACCGAGGCCTGTCCGGTGAGGATGATCACCGGCACGCGCGGCAATTCCTGCTGCAGGGCGTCCAGCAGCGCGAGGCCGTCCATGTCCGGCATCACCAGATCGGTGATGACGAGCGACGGCCGCAGGGTCGACGCCTTCTGCAGGGCCTCTCGTCCCTCCGACGCCCCATCCGTCGCATAACCCCACGTCCCGAGGATCGTTTGCAGCGCGCTGCGCGAGTCTTCCTCGTCGTCGACGATCAGGATGTGAGGCTTCGAAGCCATGGTTGTCCGTTGAGCAATCGCCATGCCTGGCGGGAATTCACCCCAACTGGTGAGAAACCTTCGTCAATTCCTTCAACACGGGTCGCCACGCCATCTCGAACGATCCCGTTGGTGTCGGTAGAAACGACGCCTCACGGATGGGCGATCCCCGATTCCGAACTTCCTACCCGGTAAGGATCGAGCGATTTCGCGGCGGCCGCCGCGCCGTTCCTGAACGATCACCAGGGTCGATGCGACTTGCGCGTGGCAGCGCGCTTGCTTCCCCCTCGTGCAGGAGGAACACCATGGCCGATCGGAGCGAGCTGCAGGGATCGCTACTGGGCGCGATCACGCGACGGATGAAGGAGATCTCCGACACGCAGCACGAGCTGGCGCGGCAGCAGCGTATCCTCTCGAAGGCCGCGACGCAGCTTCGAACCGGCCAGGGCGGCCAGACGGTCCTGGCCGAGATCCGGGAGCAGGACGCGGGGCTGATGCGGGACTACTGCGACCTGCAGATCACGCTCTCACCGGCCCCGCTCCGGACGGTGCCGAAGGCCGCCGCGACCGCCTGAGCGCGGCTCCGGCGGACTGCCTCACGCCGGAGTGAGGGCCCTGGCCCACTCCGGCCGTATCCGCATGCGGGTGAGCGCCTCCATCACCCGGTGCGGGCTGCCCAGATCCGACCAGACGATCCGCGGCAGCCGGGAAACCGCCAGCATCTCCGGGCACGCCTCCAGGACCGCGCGCGAGAAGTTGGCCTTCGGCATCAGCTCATAGGCCTGACGAATCGCGTCGGCTTCCTCCTCGCCGCCCACGAACGGCTCGACGCGGGCGAGCCGATCGCTCAGAGCGGGGAGGGCCTGCCAGCCGGCCTGCAGCAGCGTCGCGACCTTGCCGACGATCACGGAGGTGTTCCACAGGTGGCCACCGACCAGGCACGTCCGCGCCCGCGCGACCGACGGCTTCTCCCAGAATTGCCGCACCGCCCGGACGGGGCCGGTCGACAGCTCCCCCAGGCGCTCGTCCGGCTCGATCCAGCCGTACTCGACCTCGGGCGAGGTGGGCTGAGCGCCGAGCAGGACCAGCCGGTCCGGATTCTTGTCCACCCACGCGGCAACCTCGGCCACGTGGGCCATGAACGCGGCCTCGCCGAGGATGAAGTGGTCGGAGGGGAAGATCGCGATCGTCGCCTCGGGATTGCGCCAGGCGATCCAGTGGGCCGGATAGAGGATGCCGGCGGCGGTGCCACGATCGAACGGCTGCGGCAGGATCGTGGGATGCGGTCGCCCCGCGAACTCCTCGGAGATGTAGCCGGCGTGCTGCCGCACCGTCGCGATCACGGTCCGGCCGTCCGGGATCGCCAGCGAGATCCGGTCCAGGGTCTGGCGCAGCAAGGTGCGGGGACCCAGGAGTCGCACGTACTGCTTGGGCCGGTCGGCTCCGAGCACCTGCCGCACGAGCGAGCGCAGCCGAATGCCCTCACCGCCCGCCAGGACGACGGCCCAGCAGCTCTGCCGGTCCAGGACGTGAGCGTCGGGAAGCAGTTCGGGGAGCTCCGCGTCTGCCGGCTTGGTCATCTTCTCCTCCTGTCGAGCGGACCCTCGACTCCTTGTGGATGGCCGAATGAGCAGCGGCGTCGGAGGTTCAAGCGACGTGCCATCGGGCGTCGCGCACGGCGCGCCGTGCCGCGCGCGAGTTGCGCGAAACTTCGGGGGACGGCGGGGGCGACGCGGGAAGTTCTACTCGGTTGTTTCTACCGCGACGCCCGGATCGTCGCGGCGCGCTCCAGATCGTGAACGAATCGCCGGCGCTCCGCTTCGCGATCCTCGCGATCCGGGATTCTCAGGATCGCCGAGGGATGAACGGTCACGAGCGTGCGGAAGCCGTCGGGCGACTCGAGAGCCGCCCCGCGGCTGGCGCGAATCGTGACGCGCTTCTGGAGCACCGCGCTCGCCGCGGTCACGCCCAGGCAGACCACCACCGCCGGGCGGAGCAGCCAGAGCTCCTGCTGGAGCCAGGGACGACAGGCCTCGATTTCGCTCTGGTTGGGCTTGTCGTGGATGCGCCGCTTGCCGCCGCTCTTGTCCTTCGTCCACTTGAAATGCTTGACCGCGTTGGTGACATAGATCCGCCGGCGGTCCAGCCCGGCCTCCGACAGCGCCTCGTCGAGCAGCCGGCCGGCGGGCCCCACGAAGGGCCGACCGGCCAGGTCCTCCTCGTGACCGGGCTGCTCGCCGACCAGCACGATCTCGGCCCGCGCCGCCCCTTCGCCGAAGACGGTCTGCGTCGCACGCTTGTAAAGATCGCACGCGGTACAGGAGGCGGCCGCCCGCCTCAGATCGTCCAGCGTGGACTTGCGCATGGCCCCCACCGCCGCACGGCTCGTGCCAAGGCCGCGAGGGGGGCGCGAGGCCGAGGGCCGGATCGAGTCGGGGGCGTCGTGATGACTCGGTACGGCCGCTCCGCTATAATGCGAGCCGTTGCCGACAGGCGAACCGCGGAAGGAGAGCTCCCGATGAAGCCGCTCGTCGTGCTCGGAGGGCCCATCCACCCCGATGGGATGAAGCAGCTCGAGGCGGAAGCCCGGGTGGTGGTCACCAGCGCCGAGACCGAGGCCGGGATGATCGCGGCCGCGAGGGAGGCCGAGGGCATCCTGTTCCGGTCCAAGCCCGACTGCAGCCGCTCGCTCATGGCCGCCTGCCCGAAGCTCAAGGTCGTGGGCCGGCACGGGGTCGGCCTCGACATCGTGGACCTGCCCGCGGCGACCGAGCTGGGGGTCGCGGTGGTGCACGCCCCGGGGTCGAACTCCAACTCGGTCGCCGAGCACGCCATCATGCTGATGCTGGCCTGCGCCAAGCAGGCGGTGGTGGTGGACCAGCGCACGCGCAAGGCCGACTGGGGCAAGGCCCGCTGGGACGGCCTGCTCGAGATGAACGGCAAGACCCTCGGCATCATCGGGGTGGGCAACATCGGGCGGCGGGTGGCCCGCACCGCGAACGCCCTGGGCATGCGGGTGATCGGCTACGACAAGTACGTGCCCGCCGACGAGGTGCGCAACCGGGGCGTCGAGCCGATGCCGGACATGGCCTCGCTCTTGCGGCAGGCCGACGTGATCACTTGCCACACCCCGCATACGAAGGAGACGCACCACATGATCGACGCCGCCGCGGTCGCGCAGATGAAGGACGGCGTGATCTTCGTCAATACGTCCCGGGGCAAGACGCAGGACGAGGACGCGCTGGTGTCCGGGCTCGAGAGCGGCAAGATCCGCGCGGCGGGCATCGACGTGTTCGAGGAGGAGCCGGCGTCGTCGGACAACCGGCTGTTCCAGCTCGAGAACGTCATCGTATCGCCCCACATCGCGGGGGTGACCCGCGAGACGATGCGGGGCATGGCCCTGCAGGTGACCGCCGAGATGCTCCGCGTGCTGCGCGGCGAGAAGCCGCACGTGCTCGCCAACCCCGATCTGTGGCCCCGGCTCGGGCACCTCACGTAGACTGGGCATCAAGACTGAAGCAGGGGAGAACGACGCCATGCCGATCGACGCGCGCCATCCGAAGGAGATCCGGGCCGACATCCGGGCCGGCCGACTGAATGCGGTGACCGCCGGGCTCGCGCCCGGCTTCGTGCAGGCCAACCTGGCGGTGCTGCCGAAGGAGCAGGCGTACGATTTCCTGCTCTTCTGTCAGCGCAACCCGCGCCCGTGCCCCCTCATCGAGGTGACCGACGTCGGCTCCCCCGAGCCGGTGGCGGTGGCCCCCGGTGCAGATCTGCGGACGGACCTGCCGCGGTATCGGATCTACAAGGACGGCGTCCTGGCCGACGAGGTGACCGACGTCACCCCGTTCTGGCGTGACGACCTCGTCGCGTTCCTGCTCGGGTGCTCGTTCACCTTCGAGTGGGCCCTGCTCGACGCGGGCATCCCGATGCGGCACATCGACGAGGGCAAGAACGTGGCGATGTGGAAGACCTCCATCGCGTGTCGCCCGGCCGGCCGGTTCCACGGCCCGATGGTGGTGTCGATGCGGCCCATCCCCACCGGGATGATCTCCAAGGCGGTGACCGCCTCCGCGCGCTTTCCCAGCGCGCACGGCGCCCCGGTGCACGTGGGCGATCCCTCCGTGCTCGGCATCGCCGATGTGAACAAGCCCGACTGGGGCGACTCGGTGGGCGTGCGCCCCGGCGAAGTGCCGGTGTTCTGGGCGTGCGGGGTGACGCCTCAGGCGGTGGCGCTGGCCTCCAAGCCTGCGTTCATGATCACCCACAGCCCGGGGCACATGTTCATCACCGACCTGCCGAACCACGCGCTCGCCGCGATTTGATCGCTCGCTCGCGGTGACGATCTGGCCCGAGCCGCGGCTCCTGCCGTGCGGCGACCGCGCGGTGTCCGTCGAGCTGGGTGAGGAGATCGACCGGGAGCTGAACGCCCGGGTCCTCGCGCTCGAGTACCTCTTGCAGCAGGCGCACCTGCCCGGGGTCGGGGAGACGGTGCCGAGCTATCGCGCCCTCCTCGTCTACTACGATCCGCTGGTGATCGGCTACGACGCGCTCACCGCCCGCCTGCGCGAGCTGTGGGCGCGCGCGCGCCCCGACGTGCTGCCGCCCGCGCGCACGGTGGAGCTGCCGTGCTGCTACGAGGCCGAGATGGGCTTCGAGCTGGGGCCCGCCGCCGAGAAGCTTGGGCTCTCGCCCGACGAGCTGGTGCGGATGCACGCGGCCGCCGAGTACTACATCTATTTCGTGGGTTTCACGCCCGGGCTGCCCTACATGACCGGCATGCCCGGCCGGCTCACCATCCCGCGCCTGACGAACCCGCGGACCAAGACGCCGCCGGGCAGCGTGGCCATCGGCGGCATCCAGTGCTGCATCTATTCGATCGAGAGTCCCGGCGGGTTCTGGGTGCTGGGGCGGACGCCGGTGCGGCTCTACGATCCCACCGCGGCGGACCCGATCCTGCTGCGCGCGGGCGATCACGTGCGCTTCCGCGCGATCGACCGCGCCGAGTTCGACGCGATCGCGGCCGCCGTCGACGCGGGGCGGTTCACGCCGCGGATCGACACGGCATGAGCGACCTCCTCGTCCAGGACGGCGGGCCGCTCACCACCATCCAGGACCTGGGGCGCTTCGGCCATCTGAGGGTCGGCATTCCCACGTCGGGGCCGATGGACCGCGAGGCCTTCGTGCTCGCCAATCGCCTGGTCGGCAACGACGACAACGCGGCCGGGCTCGAGTGCACGCTCCTGGGCCCGCGCCTCGAGTTCACGGACGCGCGCGTCGTCGCCATCACCGGCGCCGACATGGCGCCGACCCTGAACGGCGCGCCGGCGCCGACGTGGGAGAGCCTGGCCGTGCAGGCGGGCGACGTGCTCCGTCTCGGGCCGGTGCGCCGCGGCGTGCGGACCTACGTGGCGGTCGCCGGCGGCATCCAGACGCCGCTCGTCCTCGAGTCGCGGGCCACGTATCCGCGCGGGCGTCTCGGCGGGCTCGAGGGCCGCGCCCTGCGCAAGGGCGACCGGCTGGCGCTGGGCCGCGCGGTCGCGTCATCGGCGCGTCGGGTCCGCCCCGATCGGATCCCCGCGTATCCGGCAGACGCCGAGGTCGCGGTGATCCTCGGGCCGCAGGAGGATCGCTTCACCCGCGCGGGCGTCGACGCGTTCCTCACCGGGCCGTACGAGATCTTGCCGCAGAGCGATCGCATGGGGGCCCGGCTCAAGGGGCCGTTCATCGAGCACACCCGCGGCCACGACATCATCTCGGACGGCGTCCCGATGGGCGGCGTGCAGGTCATCGGCGAGGGCCAGCCGATCGTGCTGCTCGCGGATCGGCAGTCCGCCGGCGGCTACACCAAGATCGCCACCGTGTGCTCGTTCGACCTGGGCCGGATCGGGCAGGTCAAGCCGGGCGGCCGCCTGCGTTTCCGACGCGTGACAGTCGCCGAGGCTCATGCGATGCTTCGGGACAGCCGCCGGACCCTGGATACCGCCATCGAATAGGAGGAGCCCCCATGACTCATGAGACGCTCGAGCGCGCGATCACCGACTACCAGGCGAAGACTCCCCGCTCCCGGCAGCTCTTCGAGGAAGCGCTCCGCGTCATGCCGGGCGGCAACAGCCGCACCACCACCTTCTTCGACCCGTACCCGTTCTACATCACCCGCGGCGAGGGCGCGCGCGTCTGGGACGCCGACGGGGTCGAGCGGCTCGACTTCAACGGCAACTACACGAGCCTGATCCTGGGCCACGCCAACCCGCAGGTGGTCAAGGCGATCCAGGACGCGGCGGCGCACGGGATGTCGTTCCCGGGGCCGAGCGAGCACGAGATCCGGCTGGCCGAGATCCTGACCTCGCGCATTCCGGGCCTGGAGGTGGTGCGGTTCGCCAACTCGGGCACCGAGGCGACCATGCACGCGGTGCGGGTGGCCCGCGCGTACCGGGGTCGCGCGAAGATCGCGAAGTTCGAGGGCGCCTACCACGGCACCCACGACTGGGTGCTGGTGAGCGTGGCCCCGGATCCGGCCTCCGCCGGCTCGCGCAAGCGGCCGAAGTCGGTGGCGTGGTCCGCCGGGGTGCCGCCGGTGGTCATGAAGCACGTGGTGACGCTGCCGTGGAACGACGCGGACGCCTGCGAGAAGATCCTCGAGAAGCAGGCGGGCGACATCGCCGCGGTGATCGTCGACCCGCTCTTTGCGAACGCGGGCATGATTTCGCCGCGCGAGGGCTTCCTCGAGAAGCTGCGCGAGGTCACCCAGCGCCTGGACATCCTCCTGATCTTCGACGAGGTCATCTCGTTCCGGGTGGGCCGTGGCGGCGCGCAGGAGCGCTTCGGCATCCGACCGGACCTCACCACGCTGGGCAAGATCATCGGCGGCGGCCTCGCGGTCGGCGCCTTCGGCGGGCGCGCCGACGTCATGAACCCCTACGATCCGCGCGACGGCAAGGGCCGCATCAACCACGGCGGTACCTTCAACGCGAACCCGCTCACCATGGCGGGCGGCATCGCCACCATGGAGCAGCTCACCCCCGACGCGTATGCGCGTCTCGAGGCGCTTGGAGACCGGCTGCGGGACGGGGTACGCCGCCTCCTCCGCAAGAAGGGCTACGCGGGGCAGATCACCGGCGTAGGCTCGCTCTTCTGGATCCACCACACGAAGAAGAAGCTCGGCGACTACCGCTCGGCGCGCCCGGAGGACCCGACCGCGCCCGCGCGCACCTTCCTCGGGCTGGTCAACGAGGGCGTGCTGCTCTCCCAGCGCGGGCTCGGCGCCTGCTCCCTGGCCATGACCGACGCCGACGTCGACCGCTTCGTGGAGACGCTCGGCCGGGTGCTCGAGTAGGGCGGCGATGACCTCCCTTGCCCCTCTTTCAAATGCGCTCGCCTCGCCTTCGGCTGCGGCTCGCAAAACGATCGACCTCAACTGCGACATGGGCGAGTCGTACGGGCGCTGGACGCTCGGAGCCGACGAGGCCATCATGCCGTTCATCACCTCGGCCAACGTGGCGTGCGGCTTCCACGGCGGCGATCCCCACATCATGCGTCGGACCGTCGAGCTGGCCCTCGCCCACGGGGTGGCGATCGGCGCGCATCCCTCGCTGCCCGACCTGATGGGCTTCGGCCGCCGCCAGATGGACGTGAGCGCGCGCGAGCTGCAGGACTGCTTCTGCTACCAGACCGGAGCGCTGCGCGAGATCGCCCGGGCCGCCGGCGCCGCGCTCCAGCACATGAAGCCCCACGGGATCCTCCCCAGCATGATGGAGCGCGACGAGGCGCTGGCCGCCGCGGCCGGCCGGGCGGCGATCGACTCCGGTCTCATCCTGATGACCATGGGGTCCGGCCGCTACGACGCGACCTGCCGGAAGATGGGCGCGCGGGTCGCCTCCGAGGGCTTCGCCGATCGCGCCTACACGGTGGACGGCACGCTCGTGTCGCGCAAGCTCGCCGGCTCGCTGATCACCGACCCCGCCAGGGCGGCGGCCCAGGCGGTGCAGCTGGCGATGCACGGCACGGTGCGCACCATCGACGGCGTGGACATCGACGTCTCGGTGCAGACCATCTGCTGCCACGGCGACACGCCCGGGGCGGAAAAAATCGTTCGCTCGGTCCGCGAGGCCCTGGAGAAGGCGGGCTGTCAGATCAAGCCGCTGCGCGACTGGCTGCCCGCGCAGTGATGGGCGGCCGCACCGCGCTCGTCCTCCTGGCCGCGGCGCTCGTGCTCGCCGGCTGTGCCACCACGAAGCGGGTGGTGCACGTGGGGAAGCTGCCGCCGACCACCGCGGTCCAGGACCAGTCCGAGACCCGGCACCGTCTCGATGCCATCGATTGCAAGGCGGAGATGGGCGTGGCCACCAACTACAACGGCGACGATTCGCCCCTGGCCAATGCGCTCCGGAACATCTTCGTCCTCGGCACGAGCGGCGCCGCCCTGGGCGGTCTCGTGACCGGGCTGCCGGTCTCGACCGAGTCGACGGCCACCGAGGGGCTGATCGCCGGCGCCGGCGCGGGCGCCATCGCGGGCGGCGCGCTCGGCCTCGACGGGCGCGGCCGCTTCGAGCGGGCGTACGTCGCCTGCATGCAGAGCCGCGGCTACCGCGTCGTTGCGACCCCAGAGGGCATCCAGTAAGATGAGGCGGCCCGAGCCGATCTCTTGATGACGGACGCTGCGTCCACCGGCCCGCTCAAGCGCACCCCGCTGCGTGACGTCCACGTCAAGGCGGGCGCCAAGATGGTTCCCTTCGGGGGCTGGGACATGCCGGTGCAGTACACCGGCATCATCGACGAGCACCGGACGGTGCGTCGCGCGGTCGGCCTCTTCGACATCAGCCACATGGGCGAGTTCGAGGTTCGCGGGCCGGACGCCCTCGCCGCGGTCCAGCGCCTCTGCACCAACGACGCCTCCACGCTCGAGATCGGCCAGGTGCAGTACGCGGCCCTCTGCTATCCGGAGGGCGGCATCGTGGACGACCTCACGATCTACAAGATGGGCGCCGACCGGTTCATGCTGGTGGTCAACGCCTCGAACATCGACAAGGACTGGGCGTGGGTGACGTCGCACAGCGTGGGACGGGCCGAGTGGAAGAACGTCAGCGACGAGACCGCGCTGCTCGCGGTGCAGGGGCCGCGCGCCGAGGGGCTGGTCGGCCGTCTCGCCGATCGCGACGTGACCGGCATCGCCTATTACCACTTCGCCACCGGCGCGGTGGCCGGCGTGCCCGCGGTGATCTCGCGCACCGGCTACACCGGCGAGGACGGCTTCGAGCTGTACGTCGCGGCCCCGCAGGCGGAGCGGCTCTGGTCGGCTCTCATCGAGGCGGGCCGCCCCGACGGGCTGCAGCCGATCGGCCTGGGCGCGCGCGATACCCTGCGCCTCGAGATGAAGTACGCGCTCTACGGCAACGACATCGACCAGACCACGAACCCCCTCGAGGCCGGCCTCGGCTGGGTGGTGAAGCCCGCCAAGGGCGAGTTCATCGGCCGTGAGGCCATCGAGGCGCTCCGCGCCCGCGGAGTGGCCCGGCGCCTCGTCGGCTTCGAGATGGCCGAGCGCGCGGTCCCGCGCCACGGCTACCGGTTGATGGCGGGCGGCGCGCCCGTCGGCGTCGTCACCTCGGGCTCGTTCGGCCCGTCGGTGGAGCGCTCGATCGGGATGGGCTACGTCCCGTCCGCGCAGGCCGCGGTCGGCAGCGAGCTGGCGGTCGAGATCCGGGGCGCGACCCACGCGGCCCGCGTGGTGAAGACGCCCTTCCATCCCTCGCACACCAAGAAGGCCTAGGAGAAGTCGATGGCGAACGTTCCGGCGGAGCTCAAGTACACGCGCGAGCACGAATGGGCCAAGGTGGACGGCGACCGCGCCCGCATCGGCATCACCGCGTTCGCCCAGGAGCAGCTCGGCGACGTGGTCTTCGTCGAGCTGCCCAAGGTGGGCGCGAAGGTCACCGCGATGAAGACGTTCGGAGTGGTGGAATCGGTGAAGGCGGTCTCCGATCTCTTCGCGCCGGTCTCGGGCGAGGTGGTGGAGGTCAACGACGCGCTGCCCAAGAGCCCCGAGCTGGTGAATACCGATCCCTACGGGAAGGGCTGGATGCTGGTGATCCGCATGGCCAACCCGAAGGACGTCGACGGGCTCCTGAGCGCGGCCGACTACCAGAAGCTCACCGCCGACGGCGCGCACTAGGCCGGAAAGGCAGCCCGCATGCGCTACATCTCCAACACTCCCGCCCAGCAGAAGGAGATGCTGGCGGCCATCGGCGCCTCCTCCATCGAGGACCTGCTGGTCCGCATCCCGACCAAGGCCCGGCTCTCGCGTCCGCTCAACCTGCCGCGCGCGATGGCCGAGACCGAGCTGGTCCGGCACCTGCAGCGCATGGCCGGGCTCAACGCGGGCGCCGACGAGTATGCCTGTTTCCTCGGGGCGGGCTCCTACGACCACGCGATCCCCAGCCCCATCAACCACCTGATCTCCCGCGGCGAGTTCTTCACCGCCTACACCCCGTACCAGCCGGAAGCCAGCCAGGGGACTCTGCGCTCGATCTTCGAGTACCAGACCATGATGGCAGAGCTCTGCGGCATGGACGTGGCGAACGCGTCGATCTACGACGGCGCCTCCTCGCTGGCCGAGGCCACCCTGATGGCCCATGCCACGACCGGGCGCGACACCCTGGTGATCTCGCGCGGGGTGAACCCGCTCTACCGCCAGGTGGTCGAGACCTACGTCGAAGGCCCCGGGCTCAAGATCAAGTCCGCGCCGCTCGGCGACGGGGTCACCGACCCCGACGCGCTCCGCAAGACGCTCTCTCCGCACAGCGCGGCGGTGGTGATCCAGTACCCGAACTTCTTCGGCTGCCTCGAGGAGGTGCGCGCGGTCGCCGACATCGCGCACGAGGCGGGCGCGCTGCTGATCGTGGTCGCCGAACCCGTCAATCTCGGCCTGCTGACGCCCCCGGGCGCCTGCGGCGCCGATATCGTGGTCGGCGAGGGACAGGGCCTGGGCGTCCCCATGAGCTTCGGCGGCCCGAACCTCGGGGTCTTCGCGGTCAAGCAAGAGCTGGTGCGGCGCATGCCGGGGCGTCTGGTCGGCGCCACCGTGGACGTCGACGGCCAGCGCGGCTTCGTCCTGACGCTCCAGACCCGCGAGCAGCACATCCGCCGCGAGAAGGCCACCTCGAACATCTGCACCAACGTGGCGCTCTGCGCACTGATGGCCACCATCTACGTCTCGATCCTGGGCAAGCGCGGGCTGCGGAAGGTGGGCGAGCTGTCCACCGCGAAGGCCCACTACGCGGCGCGCGAGCTGACCAAGGTCCCGGGGGTGTCGCTGCGCTTCGGCGCGCCCTTCTTCAAGGAGTTCACGCTCAAGGTCCCGAAGTCGCCGGAGCGGGTGATCAAGCGACTGATGAAGGACCGGCTCCTCGCCGGGGTGCCGCTCAAGGGATTCGACCGCGCCTACAAGGACTGCCTGCTGGTCGCGGTGACCGAGAAGCGGACCAAGGAAGAGATCGACGCCTACGCGGCCGCGCTGGCCGCGGCGGTCGCCTGAGGCCGCCATGCACACCGCAAAGGCGTCCTACGACAAGGTGATCTTCGAGCTGTCCTCGCCCGGCCGCTTCGCCTACTCGCTGCCCGAGAGCGACGTGCCGGACGGCGATCCGGCCGCGCTGCTGCCCAGGCAGCACGTCCGGGAGACCGCGGCCGAGCTGCCCGAGGTCTCGGAAGTCGACGTGATCCGCCACTACTCGCGGCTGTCGCAGATGAACTACGGGGTGGACACGCACTTCTACCCGCTCGGCTCGTGCACCATGAAGTACAACCCGAAGATCAACGAGGACATGGCCCGCCTCGGCGGCTTCGCGCGCCTGCACCCGCTGGCCCCCGAGGCGGCGAGCCAGGGGGCGCTCGGGCTCATGTGGGAGCTGGCCCGCGACCTGGCGGAGATCTCCGGGATGGACGAAGTCTCGCTCCAGCCGGCGGCCGGGGCTCAGGGCGAGCTGGCCGGGGTGCTGATGATCCGCGCCTATCACCTCGCGCGCGGCGAGCGCCGCCACAAGGTGCTGATCCCGGACTCCGCGCACGGCACGAATCCCGCGTCCACCGCGCTGGCCGGCTTTGCGGTCGTGGAGCTACGGTCGGAAGCCAACGGCGACGTGGACCTGGCCGACCTCGAGCGGCATCTCGACGAGGACGTGGCCGCGTTCATGATCACCCAGCCCAACACGCTCGGGCTCTTCGAGTCGAAGATCTTCCAGATCACCGAGATGTGTCACGCCAAGGGCGTGCAGGTGTACATGGACGGCGCCAACTTCAACGCCATCCTCGGCATCACGCGTCCCGGTGATCTCGGCTTCGACGTCTGCCACTTCAACCTGCACAAGACGTTCACCACCCCGCACGGCGGCGGCGGGCCCGGCTCGGGGCCGGTGGGCATCAAGGCGCACCTCGCCCCGTTCCTGCCCGCGCCGGTCGTGGTCAAGCGTGACGATGCGGGCGCGGGAGCGTACGCGCTCGACTGGAGCCGGCCCCAGTCCATCGGCAAGCTGCAGGCCTTCTGGGGCAACTTCGGCATGCTCGTGCGGGCCTATGCCTACATTCGCACCATGGGGCCCGACGGGCTCCGCTCGGTCTCCGAGAACGCGGTGCTCAACGCCAACTACATCCTGAAGCGCCTCGAGGACGACTACGACCGCTCGGCCCCCGGCCCGTGCATGCACGAGTGCGTGCTCTCGGCGCGCCGGCAGAAGAAGCTCGGGGTCACCGCGATGGACATCGCCAAGCGGCTCCTCGACCTGGGCTTCTACGCCCCGTCCACGTACTTCCCGCTGATCGTCGAGGAGGCGCTCATGATCGAGCCGACCGAGACGGAGTCCAAGGAGACGCTCGATCAGTTCTGCGACGCCATGATCCAGATCGCCCGCGAGGCCGAGACGAGCCCCGACGTGATCCACCAGGCGCCGCTGACCACTCCGGTGCGCCGGCTCGACCAGACGCGGGCCGCGCGCCAGCCCGTGCTGAGGTGGCGTCCCGCCCGATGACCCTCGCGCCGCGCCGAAGCACCCTCTCCCCTCAGGGGAGAGGGCAGGGTGAGGGGTGATCGTCCAATGGCCGCTCCCTTCCGCCTCCTGGTGACCGAGCCGCTCGACGGGGCACTCAACATGGCCCTGGACGAATCGCTCCTCCGCGGCCGGCTCGCGGGCGCCACCCCGCCCACGCTGCGATTCTTCGCCTGGCAGCCCCCGACGATCTCGCTGGGCTACGGCCAGCCGCTCGACGCGCGCATCGACGAGGCCGCGGCCTCGTCGCTCGGTATCGGGCTCGTCCGCCGGCCGACCGGCGGCAGCGCGATCCTGCACGAGGCGCCCGACCTCGAGCTGACCTACAGCGTGGTGGCCGCGACCGGCGACTTCGAGGGCGCCGGCGACCTCCTGCAGACCTATCAGTGGATCGGCCGCGCGCTCGCCGCCGGCATCAACCGCATCGGGGCGCCCGTCGAGATGGTGCCGGTGCAGCCGTCGGATCCCGCTGCGATGCCCACGTTCTGCTTCGCCCGCACCGGGTCCTACGAGCTGGAGATCGGCGGGCTCAAGATCGTCGGCAGCGCCCAGCGCCGGCAGGGCACCGGCTTCCTCCAGCACGGCTCGCTGATGCTGGGGGCCGCGCCGGATCGGCTCCGCCGCGTGTTTCCCACCGAGCGCGATCCGCTGGCCGGCATGACCACGCTCGAGGCCGTGCTCGGTCGGCGGCCGTCGTTCGAGGAGAGCCTGGCCGCGCTGGCCGACGGATTCCGCGCGGTGCACGGCCTCGATCTCTCTCCGGGCGGCCTTTCCGCCGAGGAGATGGACCGGGCCGAGGCCCTCGTCCGTGACAAGTACGCCACCCTGCGATGGACGCGGGCCGGCCGCGCGCCGGTGGTGGCCACCGCGATCGGATGACCTTCGCGCGCGAGTACCCGGACGCCCCGCGCGTCGGCGTGGGCGCGGTCATCCTGGACGGTGACCGCGTGCTCCTGGTCAAGCGCGGGCAGCCGCCGTCTCAGGGCAAGTGGAGCGTCCCGGGCGGTCTGGTGCACCTGGGCGAGCGGATCGAGGACGCGCTGCGCCGCGAGGTCATGGAAGAATGCGGCGTGGCGGTGCGGCTGCTCGGCCTGTGCGGAGTCATCGACCGGGTGCGGCTGGCCTCGATCAACGGATCGGAGTCCGAGCGCGTGCACTACCACTACGTGATCATCGACTACGTGGCCGCCATCGAATCGGGCGTGCCGCGAGCTGGCAGTGACGCCGCGGAGGTACGCTGGGTACCTATCGCGGACCTGGACCGTTACGACACCACCGACGGGCTCGCGGCCATGGTTCACCGGGCCGTGATCGTCGGTCACGGAGGCTGAACACGATGGATCTGGCGCTCGAGACCCGGAAGCCCGCGGACGCACGCGCGGATGTGCTCGTGCTGGGCCGGTACGCGGACGACCGTCGACCGCCCGCCGAGATCACCGCGGTGGATCGCGCCCTGGACGGACTGCTCACCCGCGCGCTCGCGAGCGAGAAGTTCGAGGGCAAGCCCGGGCAGATCTCCTACGTGCACACCGGCGGCAAGCTGCCCGCCGAGCGGGTCCTCGTGGTGGGGCTCGGGCCGCACCGGCGCGACGGCCGCTCGCGCGGCGACGCCGAGCCGGTGCGCCGGGCCGCGGCGGCCGCGGTGCGGCGCGCGCGCGACCTGGGCGCGGCCAGCATCGCGGTCTTCATGCCGCCCGACGGCCTGTCGCCGCGTGACCGCGCCCAGGCCGTGGTCGAGGGGGCGTGGCTCGGCACCTATCGCTTCGAGAAGTACCTGAAGGAGAAGAACAGCAAGGCGGTCCGGTCCCTGACCCTGCTGGAGCCGGATCGCCGCAGCGCGGCCGGCGCGCGCGAGGGTCTGCGGCTCGGCCGCATCTGGGCGGAGGCCACCTGCCTGACCCGCGATCTGGTCAACGAGCCGGCCAACGTGGTGACGCCGACCTTCCTGGCCGGCCGCGCGGGCGAGATCGCCAAGGAAGGCGGGCTCACGCTCAAGGTTCTCGAGCGCGACGACTGCGCGACGATGGGCATGGGCGCCTACATCGGAGTGGCCCAGGGCAGCCAGGAGCCGCCGAAGTTCATCCACCTCACCTACAAGCCGAAGGGCCGCGCGCGCCGGCGGGTGGTGATCATCGGCAAGGGCATCACCTTCGACTCGGGCGGGCTCGACCTCAAGACCGCCGACGGCATGCTGCGCATGAAGGACGACATGGCGGGCGCCGCCGCGGTGCTGGGCCTCTTCCAGGCGCTGCCCCGTCTGAAGCCGCGGGTCGAGGTGCACGGGCTGATCGCGGCGACCGAGAACATGCCCTCGGGGACCGCCCAGCGGCCGGGCGACATCGTGCGCGCGATGAACGGGCTCACGGTGGAGATCGGCAACACCGACGCGGAGGGTCGGCTGACCCTCGCCGACGCGCTGTCGTACGCGGTCAAGCACATCGAGCCCGACGAGATGATCGACATGGCCACCCTGACCGGGGCGGTGGTCATCGCCCTGGGCCAGGGGGTGTCCGGCCTCATGGCGAGCAGCGACGGCCTGGCCGCGCGGGTGCTCGGCGCCGCGGACGTGGCCGGCGAGCGGACGTGGCGGCTGCCGCTGCACGACGAGTACAAGGACGGCCTCAAGAGCGACGTGGCCGATCTCAACAACATCTCGAGCCAGCGGGGCGCCGGGGCGATCGTGGCCGCGCTCTTCATGCGCGAGTTCACCGGGGGAGTGCCGTGGGCCCATCTCGACATCGCGGGCACCGCGTTCACCGAGCGCGAGCTGCCCCTGGGGCCGAAGGGCGGCACCGGCGTGACGGTGCGCACGCTGCTCGCCTACGTCGCCGCGCTCGACGGCCGGCGGTAGCGCGAGCCGGTCCGTGGGCGGCGGCGTCGACCTCCACACCCACACCGTCGCCTCGGACGGCACGTATCGCCCGAGCGAGCTGGTGGCGGAGGCGGCGCGCCGCGGGGTGCGGGTGCTGGCGATCACCGACCACGACTCCACCGACGGCCTCGCCGAGGCCATCGCGACCGCGCGCGCCCACCCGCCGCTGACCATCGTGCCGGGCATCGAGATCAATTGCGACGTCGAGGGCGCCGAGATCCACGTCCTCGGCTACGGCATGGAGTACGAGGCCGCGTGGTTCCAGGAGTTCTGTCTCGCCCAGCGAGCAGACCGGCGCGCGCGCGTGCACCGGACCGCCGAGCGGCTCGCCGCGCTGGGGCTGCCCATCGACGTCGAGCGCGTGTTCGCGCTGGTACAGGAGGGCTCGGCCGGGCGCCCCCACGTCGCCCGGGTCATGGTCGAGCGCGGCTACGTCAAGACGGTGCGCGAGGCCTTCGACCGGTATCTGGCCTCGGGCAAGCCGGCCCACGTGCCGCGGCGGAAGCTCACACCGGAGGACGCGGTGCGGCTCCTGCGCCGCGCGGGCGGCGTGCCGGTCTTCGCCCATCCCGGCCTCGCCGAGCGCGACGAGCTGATCCCCTCGATGGTGGAGGCCGGGCTCATGGGCATCGAGTGCTACTACTCGGAGCACTCCCCCGCGCAGCGCGGGACCTACCTGGATCTCTGTCGCCGGTACGATCTCGTCGCCACCGGCGGATCCGACTTCCACGGCCCGGCGGTGCGGGCGGCCACGCTGGGGCATCCCACCGTCCCGCTCGCCACGTGGGACGCCCTGCAGGCGAAGGTGGCGCAGGCGCGCGCCTCCCGTCCCGCCTGACCCGCCCCCTTTCACCTGCCGGCCGTTCCGGAGGAAGTTCCCACAAAGGCGACGGCCGCCCCCTGGCACCTTGAGGTGGAGGAGCCGAATGGACCTGGAAGGGCTGGTCGAGCGGTCCCGCGGGGGTGACCTCGATGCGTTCGCGGAGGTCACCCGCCGCTTTCAGCAGATGGCATTCGGCTATGCGCTGGCGCTTCTGCGGGATCTGCCCCAGGCGGAAGACGTCGTCCAGGAAGCGTTCGTCGCCGCATGGTTCGGGCTCTCGACGCTGGCAGACCCCGCCGCGTTTCCCGGCTGGTTCCGCGGGATCGTCCGCCACCAGGCCCACCGCCTCCTCCGGCAGAAGCACCTCGACGCGCTACCCCTGAGTGACGCGCTGGCCGTGGCGACCGAGGAGGTGGGCCCCGACCGGAGGCTCGAGCACGAGCAGCGCGTCGCCACCGTTCTGGACTCGATCGGTCGACTACCCGCCGCCCTGCGCGAGGTCGTGACGCTGTTCTACGTGCACCAGTGCACGCAGCAGGACATTGCCACCTTCCTGGGCCTCCCGGTGACGACGGTCAACAACCGGCTGCACGCCGCCCGCGCGCAGCTCAAGCGGAGGACCCTGACGATGGTAAAGGACACGCTGGAGGCGCACCGGCTTCCTGACGACTTCGCCGCCCGGATCGGACGCATCGTGCGGGCGCGAGATGGAGTGTGCGAGGTGCTCTTCGATCCGACCCGGCTGCCCGATCCGCTCACCGAGCTCACGGTGAGCGACCAGGCACAGCGCCGGTCCGTGAGGGTGCAGGTGGTCCAGCTGCTCAAGGACGGCGTGGTGCGCTGCGTGCCGCTTTCACCGAGCGACGGCCTGACTCCGGGAATGACGGTGTTGAGCTCCGGCAAGCGAACCGAAGGGCTGATGAGTCGCGAGGCGCTCGACGGTGCCGTGCGCCTCCTGCCCGGGCCGGCGGCCGACGTGGCGCGGCTCCCGGAGGTGCTGGAGACCGGCATCAAGGTCATCGACGTCCTGTGTCCGCTGGTCCGCGGTGGCACCGTGTCGATCGCGGGCGAGTATCGCGCGGGCACCGTCGTGGTAGTCGAGGAGCTGTGCTGGCGCCTGCGCTCGGCGGCCGGCGGGGTGTCGATCTTCGCGTTCGTGCCACCCGGCCCCAGCAGCACGTCGTTCCAGGAGGTGTGGGAGAAGGAAGGGTACACCGGCGGCACCCTCGGAGCCGTCCAGACGTTCTACTTCGCCGGGGAGGAGGAGTGGAGGCCCGAAAAGGTATCTCGCCTGCCGGAGGTTGATGTGCTCATCCGCCTGTCGCGGGCGCTGGCCGACGTCCGCATCTATCCGACGGTCGACGCGCTGGTCTCACGCTCCCGCCTGTTCGAGGCGGCTCCGACGGAGGCGGCGCCCGCCGAGATCGCGGGGCGGGTCCGACGCCTCCTCTCGATGGCGGCGAGTGCCAATCCCGCCGCGATCGTGCCGCCCGCAGGAGTGACCGAGCTCGAGCCCCGTCGGGCGCGGAAGATGTGGCTCTTCTTCGCGCAGCCATTCTTCGTGGCCGAGCCATACACGAAGCGGCCCGGTGTTTTCGTGAGCCGGGCGGAGGCGCTGCGCGGGTGCCGCGAGATCCTCGACGGCATGCACGACGACATCCCCGACGAGGCGTTCTACTTCACGGGCGGGATCGACGACGTCCTGGCCCGCGCGGCGCGATCGTCCTCCGATCCTCAGCCCGCGTAGGCGGGAAACAGGCGGGCGAAGATCTCGGGATCGGTGCGCGAGCGGAAATAGGTCATCTGCCGGGCCGAGTAGTCGGCGCCGGCGCGGAAAACGATGGCCGCCGTCGCCAGCACCGCGCCGTCCGCGCCGATCAGCGCGCCGTGCGTGCGCCAGAACGTGCGCCGCCGGTCCACCGGCGTCACCGCGTCGAAGCGGCCGCCCGCGAGCAGCGGGCCGGCCACCGCCACATCCGGACGCGGCAGCGTGAGGCGGATGCGATTGGTGAGGCCGCCCTCCTGGCTGACGAGGGCGCCCAGCCACCACGCGATCTCGTCGAGGATCACCGCGGCCAGCGCGGGCTCGAGGCGCCCGTCGGGCCGCTGCCAGGGGGGACGCGGCTCGAAGCGCGCCCAGACGCCGTGCCGATCGAAGCGCAGGCCCAGCCGCAGGCCGAGCGGATTGTCGGCGCCGCAGGCCAGACACTGTTCCGAGCGCGGCATCGGCCAGCCGTCGGCGTCGCTCGCCGGGCGAAGTGACGGCGGAGCCTCGTCGGAGGCGACCGCCCACTCGTCCGGCGCGGTGATCGTGGCCGAGGTGAGCAGCTGACCGCGCTCGAGAATGGTCACGCCCACCGCGGAGCCCTCGGCGTGGCCCTCCAGATCGAGCGCGCGCTCGATCGGCACCGACGAGGTCAGGCGCGCCTCGATGCGACGCGGGCGCTCGTCCGCCGCGAGCGCGCGCGCCGCGCGGTCGAGCAGGGCCGCGAGCGCGCCGCCGTGGACGATCCCGGGCCAGCTCTGCAGCGCGGCGGGCGCGAGGAGCCGGCCGCGCCCGACGGTCTGCCATTGCGCCGCCGCGCTCATCACCTCGGCGACGCGCGGGGCGAGCGCGGACGCGTCGGACCGCGTGCTATACTCGCGTGGATTCATGCCGCCGGCCATTCTACTGTCGCGGTCGATTCCCTCGCAACGCGCGTGACCGGTTCCGCCCTCGAGCTCCTGACCCATGGTCCGTTCGCCCGGATCATGCTCACCAACTTCCTCTTCTTCGGCGCCCTGAACGGCTTCCTCCTGCTGCCGCTGTACATTCACGGGCTCGGCGGCGACGAGGCGGATATCGGACTGGTGCAGGGCCTCTACAGCGCGGCCGGCATCGTCTGCCAGCCGGTGGTGGGCGCGCTGATCGACTATCTCGGCCGGCGCTTCTTCATGCGGCTGGGCAGCGCGCTGCTGGTCGTCTCCTGCGCGCTCTTCGTGGTGTCGAGCCCGCTGCCGCTGCTCGGCACGCTGCGCGCGCTCCAGGGGGTGGCCTTCTCCGCGTTCTTCGTCTCCAACTACATCCACGTGGTGGAGATGGTCCCGGTGGAGCGGCGCGGGTGGGCCCTGGGCATCTTCGGCCTCTCCGGGCTCGTGTCCACGTCGCTGGCCCCGCTGTTCGGCGAGCTCATGATCCGCCGCTTCGGCTTTCCCACCTTCTTCGCATCGGCCGCGGTCATCGCGGCGGCCGCCGCCGCCTCGTCGTGGAGCGTGCGGGACGTGCGCCCGGCCGCCCTCGGGGCGCGGCCCGGCCTGCAGGTCATCCAGGAGGGCCTGCTCGAGGTGCGGCACATGCACATGGCGCTGGGGTTCTTCTTCGGCCTCGGCACCGGCACGGTCTTCACGTTCCTGCCCACCTTCGGCGAGGTGCTGGGCGTCACCAGCGTCGGGCTGTTCTACACCGCCTACGCGGTGGCCGCGATGCTGGTGCGCGTGCTGGGCGGAACCCTGATCGACGTGCGCGGCCGCCGCGCGGTCATCATCCCGTGCATGTTCGTGCAGGCCGCCGCGACCGGCATCATCGCGGTGGTGGCCCTGCTGTTCCGTCCCGCCCTCGGGCTGCCGGTGCTGCCGTTCCTGTTCCTCGCCGGGTTCCTGGCCGGCGGCGCGCACGGCTTCCTGTACCCCGCGATGTCGGCGCTGCTCATGGACGTGACGCCGGAGCGGCGGCGCGGCAGCGCGGTGGGCATCTTCAGCTCGGTGATCCTCGTCGGCAACACCACCGGCGCGATCGCCTTCGGCTACGTGGCCCACGGGCTCGGCTACTCGGCGATGTGGACCGCGCTCACCCTGCTGCTGGTGATCGGCTCGCTGCTGAGCACGCGACTGCGCGTGGGCTACGCGGCGGCCGCGCCCGCGCCCGCCGCCTCCTGACGCTCGCGCGGTTGACACGCCCCGGAGCGCGGGCCGATACTGCTCGCACGTTGCGTCCGGGAGGTCCGACATGGCCAGGCTCCGCCCATTCCGTCGCGTCGTGCTGCTGCTCGCGCTCGGGCTCCTGCTCGCGGGCGCGCGAGAACCGAGCGAGATCGCCCCGCCCGCCGGGAGCGCGGCGCAGGAGGTCAGCGTGGTCGGTGTCTTCAGTGATCCGCGGGGCCAGCACGGGGTGCTGCTGGAGAGCAAGCGCGACAAGCAGCGGCGCTTCCTGATGGTGATCGGCGCGGCCGAGGCCACCGCGATCGCGGTTCCCCTCGAGCACATCACGCCGCCGCGGCCGCTCACCCACGACCTGTTCCTTACCCTGTTCGGCCGGCTCCAGGTCGCGGTGTCGAAGGTGGTGATCACCGACCTGCGCAACAACACCTACTACGCCACCCTGTACCTGACGGTGGGGGGCAGTCCGATGGAGCTGGACTCGCGGCCGTCCGACGCGATCGCCCTCGCCATCCGGGCCAAGGCGCCCGTCTTCGCGGAGGAGCGCGTGTTCGAGAAGGCCGATCGCGTGCCGAGCCCCGGCGCGGGCGAGCGGATCTAGAGGCGCGTGGCCCCCGATTCTCCGCGCGACGGCGTCCCGGTCGCCGCGTCCGTCGACGCCGACGGGCAGCAGTGGGCGATCCAGCGCCGCATCGGCGAGATCTTCAGCAAGCTCGGGGAGAAGCTCGCCGAGCTGACCGGGCGCGTCGACGTGCAGGTCAAGCCCGAGACGTCGTTCGACGACATCGGCGGGCTCGCCGAGGCCAAGGGCCTCGTGCGCAACTTCATCACCGCGCTCACCGATCCCGAGCTGTACCGCACGTGGGGGATCATCCCGCCCAAGGGCATGCTGCTCTACGGCTCGCCCGGCACCGGCAAGACGCTGCTGGCCCGGGCCCTGGCCACCGAGGCGGGCGCGGTCTTCTATCACCTGAATCTCGGCACCCTGACCTCGAAGTTCGGGCCCAACACCGGCGAGCTGCTCCAGGAGGTGCTGGGCCTGGCCAGGGAGCAGGGCAAGGGCGTGGTGCTGCTCGATCACGCCGAGGCGCTCGGCCTCGAGCACCTGCTGCCGCCCGCCCAGGCGCGCGAGGCGGGCGCGCGCATCGTGGCCGCTCTGTGCGAGCGGATCGACACCCTCGACGACTTCTCCCGCCTGGTGATCATCGCGGCCACCGCGCGGATCGACGCGGTGGATCCCTCGCTGGTCGCCCCGGGACGCCTGGATCACCTGGTGGAGGTGCCGCTGCCCGACGGGGCCGCGCAGCAGCAGATCCTGGCCCTGGCGCGGTTACGGGCCGAGCACCACGCGGGCCGGCCGCTGGTGGCCGAGCTGGACTACCGCGTGCTGCTGCCGCCGATGGGGGGCATGAGCGGTGGGGAGATCCGGGACATCCTCCGCCGCGCGCTGGAGGAGAAGGTGCACGCCGCCGGGCAGGGGCTGGAGCCGGGCCTCGTCACCACCCAGGACCTCCTCCGCCAGGTCGACGTCTATCGCCGCATCCGCGCGGTGGTCGAGAAGATTCGCTACGGGCAGTACCTCTAGATCGGGGTCAGGTCTTACATTCCGACATTTCCGCCCCGCGAGGCCTCGTCGGCCAGCGAGAAAATGTCGGAATGTAAGACCTGACCCCGGCCGTCTGGTAACATCCGCGTCGATGCCCTCGGTGACGCATCTGCGCGTGCGCTACAAGGACACCGACACGATGTCGGTCGTCTACTACGGGAACTATCTCACCTACTTCGAGGTCGGCCGCGTGGAATACCTGCGCGGCTGCGGCTGGCCGATGTCCCGAGTGAACGAGCGCGTGCACCTGCCGGTGGTGGAGGCGTACGTGAAGTACGTCAAGCCGGCCCGCCTCGACGACCTGCTCGAGATCACCTCACGGGTGAGCGAGCGCCGGCGGGCCAGCTTCCGCTTCACCTACGAGATCCGGAACGAAGCCCGGGAGTCGGTGGCCACCGGATTCACGCGACACGCGTGCTGGAATCCGGCCACCGCCCAGATGATTCCCATCCCCGATTGGCTCAAGGAGATCATGCCCGATGCCGACCTCGACCCCGTCCCGACCCGCGGCTGAGCGGGCGCCCCGCCCGATCGCCGACATCGCCCGCGATCTCGGCCTGGGCACCGAGGAGTGGATGCCCTACGGCCGCGACAAGGCGAAGGTGCACGTGGACGCCCTCGCGGCCCGCCGCGATCGCCCCGACGGGAAGCTCGTGGTGGTCTCCTCGATCACCCCGACGCCGGCCGGCGACGGCAAGACCACCATGACCATCGGGCTCGGGCAGGCGCTCTGGCGCATCGGGTCGCGCCCGGTCATCGCGCTGCGCGAGCCGTCGATCGGACCCACGCTCGGCATGAAGGGCGGCGGCACCGGCGGCGGTCGCGCGCAGGTGGTGCCGATGGACGACATCAACCTGCACTTCACCGGTGACTTCCACGCGATCACCTCCGCCCACAACCTTCTCGCCGCCGCCATCGACAATCACGTCCACCACGGCAACCCGCTCGGCATCGACGTGCGCCAGGTCGCGTGGAAGCGGATCCTCGACGTCAACGACCGCGCCCTGCGCAACGTGGTGGTCGGCCTCGGCGGGCGGATGGACGGGGTGCCGCGCGAGGCGGGCTTCCTCATCACCTCGGCGTCCGAGATCATGGCCGCCCTCTGCCTGGCCGAGGACCTGATGGATCTCAAGCAGCGGCTGGGCCGCATGCTGGTCGCGCTGACCGCCGCCGGCAAGCCGGTGACCGCCGAGGCGCTCGGGGTGACCGGGGCGATGGCCGCGCTCCTGCGCGACGCGATCCATCCCAACCTCGTGCAGACCATGGAGGGCACGCCGGCCCTGGTGCACGGCGGGCCCTTCGCCAACATCGCCCACGGCTGCAACTCGGTGCTGGCCACCCGCCTGGCCCTCAAGCTGGGCGACATCTGCCTCACCGAGGCCGGCTTTGCCACCGATCTCGGGGCCGAGAAGTTCTTCGACATCAAGTGCCGCCTGGCCGGCCTCAAGCCCGACGCGGCCCTGATCGTGGCCACCGCGCGGGCGCTCAAGTACCACGGGGGCGTGCCGGTGCCGGAGCTGGACCGCGAGAACGTGGCCGCGCTCACCGCCGGCCTCGACAACCTCGAGGCCCACGTGGAGGCGGTGCGCCAGTTCAAGGTGCCGGTGCTGATCGGGCTGAACCGCTACCCGTCGGATACCGAGCGGGAGTACGCGGCGGTGACGGAGCGCTGCGCCCGACTCGGGGTGGAGGCGCACGTGGCCGACGTGTTCGGGCGGGGCGGGGAGGGGGGCGAGGCGCTGGCCCACGGCCTCCTCGCGCTCCTGGGCCGGGAGCGCTCCGCGTTCCAGCCGCTCTACTCCCTCGACGATCCGATCACCGTGAAGCTCGACACGATCGCCCGCCGCGTCTACGGCGCCGACGGTGTCGAATACCCCAAGCGGGTGGAGCGCCAGATCGCCCAGGCCGAGAGTCTCGGCTACGGGAGGCTGCCGATCTGCGTGGCCAAGACCCAGCGCTCGCTCTCCGACGATCCGACGCTCCTGAACCGGCCGCGCGGGTTCAAGATCACGGTCAACGACGTGCGCATCTCGGCGGGCGCCGGGTTCCTCGTCGCGATCACCGGCGACATCACCACGATGCCGGGGCTCCCGCGGCGGCCCAACGCGGAAAAGGTGGACGTGACTCCGGCGGGCGTCATCACCGGGCTCTTCTGAGCCGCGTGATATACTGACCGACGGTTCCGGCGGAAACCGGACCGCATCCATGATCCAGGTCGACAATCTCACGAAGCGCTACGGGCTGGTCGAGGCCATCCACGACGTGTCGTTCAGCGTGGACAAGGGCCGCATCGTGGGCTTTCTCGGGCCCAACGGCGCGGGCAAGTCCACCACCATGAAGATCCTGTCGTGCTTCATGCCCGCGAGCGGCGGCACCGCGACGGTGGCCGGCTTCGACGTGTTCTCCCAGTCCCTCGAGGTGCGCCGGCGCATCGGCTACCTACCCGAGAACGCGCCGCTCTATCCCGACCTGTCGGTCGCCTCGTACCTCGACTTCGTGGCCGAGATCAAGGGGGTGGGGCGCGCCGCGCGGCGGGGGCGGGTGGCCGACGTGATGGAGCGCTGCTTCATCACCGACATGCAGAACCGTCTCATCGGCAAGCTCTCCAAGGGCTATCGCCAGCGGGTGGGGCTGGCCCAGGCGCTCCTGGGCGATCCGGAGGTGCTGATCCTCGACGAGCCGACCATCGGGCTCGATCCGCGCCAGATCGCCGAGATCCGCGCGCTGATCCGCTCGCTGGCCGGCCAGCACACCGTGATCCTGTCCACTCACATCCTGCCCGAGGTCTCGATGGTCTGCGACGGCGTCATCATCATCAATCGTGGACGCATCGTGGCCCAGGGCACCGAGTCCGACCTGGTCCGCCAGGCCTTCCCCTCCGCGCGGATCGAGGTGCGGGTGGCCGGCGCCACCGGCGACGTGGCGGGCGCGCTGCGCGCGGTGCCGGGAGTGGTGGGCATCGAGCCGCTGGCCTCTCGCGACGGCGCGGTGGGCTTCCTGGTAGAGGCGGAACGCGACCGCGACGTGCGGCCGGATCTGGTGCGGCTCGTCACCGGCAAGGGCTGGGCCCTCCAGGAGCTGCACCAGGTCGGCATGAGTCTGGAGGAGGTATTCATCCGGGTCGTCGCGGGTGAGCAGGACTCGGTGGAGGTGATCGCCACCGAGGAGGCGCGCTGATGGGCTGGCTGCCCATCTTCAAGAAGGAGATGCGGCTGTACTTCGGCTCGCCGGTCGCCTACGTGGTCTTCACCTTCTTCCTGCTCATCTCCGGCTGGTTCTTCAGCCAGATCTTCCTGTTCTACAGCGACGCGTCGATGCGCTCGTTCATGCAGCCGCAGTTCGGCCAGAACCTCAACGTGATCGAGAACGTGATGCGCCCGCTGTTCACCAACATGAGCGTGGTGCTCCTGTTCTTCATCCCGATGCTGACCATGCGCCTCTTCGCCGAGGAGAAGCGCTCCGGCACCATCGAGCTGCTGCTGACCTATCCGGTGCGCGACGGCGAGGTGCTCGCCGGCAAGTACCTGGCCTCGCTGGCCCTCTTCGCCCTGCTGCTCGTTCTGACCCTGCTCTATCCGGGCCTGGTCGCCTACTTCACCAAGGTGGAGTGGGGGCCGATCTTGAGCGGCTATCTCGGGCTGCTCCTGACCGGCGCGGTATTCCTGGCCGTCGGCGTCCTGGTCTCCTCGATGACCGAGAACCAGATCGTGGCCGGCTTCGGCACGTTCGGCATCCTGCTCGCGTTCTGGATCGTGGGATGGGGCGCCGAGTTCGCGGGCGGCACCCTGCGCGGCGTGCTCCAGTACCTCTCGATCGGCGATCACCTCGACGGCTTCACCCGCGGGCTCATCGACACCAAGGACCTCGTGTACTACGTGAGCGGGGTGGCGCTCGCGCTGTTCCTCACCCTGCGCTCCCTCGACTCGAAGCGATGGAAGGGCTAGCCTCGTGGACGTGATCCGATGGGCCTGATCAAGCGCCACGCGGTGTCCGCCGCGGTCGTGTGCCTGCTGGTGGCCGCGGGCCTCTGGCTCTTCTATCCGGGAGTGCCGGCGCGCTGGGTGTTCCTGGCCGCGGGGGTGGCCTTCCTGCTCCTCTCGCTGATCCTGAACGCGCGCGAGGCGCAGACCGCGATGGGCACCCGCACCGTGCGCTACGGCACCGGCGCGGCGGTGATGGCCCTGCTCGCCTTGGGCATCGTGGTGGCGGCCAATGCGATCTCGTTCCGCCACAACACGCGCTGGGACCTCACCGAGAACAAGCGCAACAGCGTCTCGCCCCAGACCATCCAGGTGCTGCGCACCCTCAAGTCGCCGGTGAGCGCCATCGCGTTCTTCCGATCGGATACCCCGGGCAAGAAGACCGCCGAGGACCTGCTCGCCCAGTACGCGACCTACTCGGGCGGCAAGTTCACGTGGCGGCTCGAGGACACCGACCGGGCGCCCGCCCTCGCGCGCCAGTACGGCGTGGAGAGCTATGGCACCGTGGTGCTCGAGGGCGGCCCGCCCGGCCAGGTCCGCACCGAGAAGGTGCTGGACGCCGAGGAGGAGAAGCTGACCAACGCGATCGTGAAGGTGACTCGCGCGGGCAAGCGGGTGATCTACGTGGTGAAGGGCCACGGCGAGCGGGAGATCGGAGCCACCGACCGCGGGGGGTTCAGCCAGGCCAAGGAGCAGATGGAGAAGGCGAATTACGAGGTGAAGGAGCTGTTCCTGGCCCGCGATCCCAAGATTCCCGACGATGCCAGCATCGTGATGGTGCCCGCGCCCAAGACCGACCTCTTCCCGCAGGAGCTGGCCGCCCTGGACGGCTACATCGGGAAGGCCGGCAAGGTCTTCTACATGTCGGGCCCGTTCCAGGCCGACGCGACGGTCAAGCACCTGAGCAAGTACGGGGTGGTGGTGGACGACGACGTGGTGATCGAGCTGAACCCGCTCGGTCAGCTGTTCGGGGTGGGGCCGCTGGTGCCGGTGGTCGGGCAGTACGATCCGCATCCCATCACCAAGGACATGGGCGGGATCATGACCCTGTTCCCGCTCACCCGCTCGGTGGCTCCGGCCAAGTCCATGCCCAAGGGCGTGCAGGCCTCGCCGCTGGCGCAGACCAGCCGCCAGTCCTGGGGCGAGACCGACAAGACGGTCTTCCAGACCGGCAAGGCGACCCCGGATCCGAGCGAGAAGACGGGGCCGCTGTCGGTGGCGGTGGTGGCCACGGTGGACGTGCCGGGAGAGCCCAAGGCCGACGCGGGCGAGGGCGCGAAGAAGCCGGCCCCGAAGGCCCGCATCGTGGTGGTGGGCACCGCCGACTTCGCGGACAACCAGTTCCTGGGTGCGCAGGGCAACCGCGACTTCTTCCTCAACGTGGTGTCGTGGCTCGCGGAGGAGGAGGATCTCATCTCCATCCGCGCCAAGGATCCGAAGCAGAATCCGGTGGTGCTGACCTCCGCGCAATCCAATCTGGTCCTGGGGCTGCCGCTCCTGGTCCTGCCGGGAGCCGTGCTGATCTGTGGCATCGCGGTGGTCATGCAGCGGCGCCGCGCGCGCTAGCCCATGGCCGGCTGGAAGACCATCGTCGTCCTGCTGCTGCTCGCCGCCGGTCTCGGCGGCTTCTTCTACTACGACACCTACTGGCTGAACCCGCGACGCGAGAAGGCGGAGTCCGCCAAGGGGCGGATCTGGACGGTCGAGCCGAAGGACGTCGAGGCGGTCACCCTGGTGCGCCCCGACGGCACCGTGCGGCTGAAGCGCACCGGCGACGGCTGGGAGATGCTCGAGCCGGTGAAGGCCCGCGGCGATCGGGCGGTGGTGGACGACCTGGTGACGACGCTCGCCACCGCCCGCATGGATCGTGAGATCGACGCCAACCCGGCCAAGCCCGCCGACTTCGGCCTCGACCCGCCGCAGACCGAAGTGCGCCTCGAGGTGAAGGGGCAGGCCCAGCCGCTGGTGCTGACGGTCGGCAGCAAGAACCCGACCGGGGTGTGGGTGTACGCGCGCGAGGGGGGCAAGCCCGCGGTCATCACGCTCTCGGAGAGCGTCTCCCGCGACGCCACGCGGCCCGTCGCCGATTTCCGCGACCGCAGCGTGATCGCCTTCGACCGGCGCAACGTCACCGGCATCGACCTCGACGTCGAGGGCGACCAGATCAGCCTCGCCGCCGACGAGCCGGGCAAGTGGCGGATCGTCAAGCCGCGCGCCCTGCGCGCCGACCCCGACATCATCGCCGAGTTCCTCGACAAGCTCGAGGGCGCGAAGGCCACCGAGTTCGTGGACGACGCGCCGAAGTCGCTGCAGCCCTTCGGGCTCGACAAGCCGGCGCGCGTGACCCTGTGGATCGGCAAGGACAAGGACCGCTCCTCGCGCACGCTCCTGGTCGGTCGCGCCGCGCCCGACAAGAAAGGCGTCTACGTCAAGCGCGACGGCGAGCCGGGGGTCATCCTCACCGCGGACGCGCTCTGGACCGCGTTTCCCAAGAACGTGGCCGCCCTGCGCGACAAGGTCGTGGTGAGCTACGCCTACGACAAGCTCGAGAAGGTCGAGGTCGACCACGGCAAGGACGTCATCGTCATCCAGAAGGACGGCGCGGGATGGAAGCTGACCGCGCCCGAGGCGCTCCGGGCCGACAGCGGGGCGGTGACCCAGCTGCTCTGGAAGGTGCGGGACCTGCGCGCGCTGGCGTTCCTCTCCGAGTCGCCGGGCGACGCGGGGCGCTTCCTGAGCCGTCCGGAGGTCGTGGTGAAGCTCTGGGAAGCCGGCGCGAAGGAGCCGAAGTCGCTTCTGCTGCAGCCCTCCGCGGAGAAGCGCGGCGGCAAGCCCACCGCGGTGGCCGCGGTGCAGGGAGAGGGGCCGGTGATGCTCGTCGAGGGCAAGGCCCTGGCCGAGCTGACCCCCGCCGTCTCCGAGCTGCGGGACCGCACGCTCATCCCCGCGTTCGAGCCGAGCGAGGTGAAGCGGGCCCGCGTGACCGGCGGCGACAAGCCCCTGGTCGTGGAGAAGAGCGGCGAGAGCGAGTGGAAGCAGGTCGAGCCGGTGAAGGGCGGCACCAAGGAGGGCAAGGTCGCGAGCCTGCTCGTCTCGCTCCGGGGCCTCCGCTGGAAGGAGATCGCCTCGAAGGGCGGTGACGACGCGAAGTTCGGCCTCGATAAGCCCGAGCTCGAGGTGACGGTGTGGAAGGCCGACGGGACCGAGCTGGCCACGCTCCTGGTCGGGCGGACCGACGGCGCGGTGACCTACGTCAAGCTCAAGTCCCAGCCCGGCGTGTACGCGATGTCCAGCAAGGACCTGGAGGACGTGCGCAAGGCTCGCGCCGAGATCCCGGCTTGACCGCCCCCTCCGGGCGGCCCAGAATACGGTCATCCGCCGGTTCGTCGGAGGGGATATGAAGACGGTGGCCGTGGTGCTGGCTCTGGTCCTGCTGTCGATGACGCCCGTCGTGGCATCGGCGGGAGACGTGCTGAAGCCGACCGTGCTGGCTCCGAATCCCTTCGCGATGACCCCGCCGCCGGCGGCGGTCACTCCCCAGCCGGATCGCGGCGTGCCCGTGCGCCCACCGCATCGCCCCCGCTACCCACCCCCGATCGTGACCAGCCCGTGCTGCGCCGCCGGATACTGGGCGTATCAGTGGGTGCCCACCACCTACACCACCTACGTGTGGGTCCCCGGCTACGTCACCGAGAGCGGGATTCTCGTGGGCGGCGGCTATCAGCCCCAGGTCGTCGCCGGAGGGTACTACCAGCAGGTCTGGATCGGCTACTGATGGCCGAGGGGCTGTACCTGAAGCAGGTCGAGCTGGGCCCGATGCAGAACTTCGTCTATCTGATCGGCGACCAGGCGAGCCGTGAGTGCGTGGTGGTGGATCCGGCCTGGGAGATCGACGGCATCGCCGACCTCATCGCGGCCGACGACATGCGGCTGACCGGCGTGCTGGTCACCCACACGCACCAGGACCACGTGGGCGGTCACCTGTTCGGGCACGACATCCCGGGCGTCGCCGAGCTGCTGGCTCGGCATCCGACCAAGGTCTACGTGCACCGGGCCGAGCGCGAGTTCCTCAAGGGCTTCGGCTCGGATCTCGTCAAGGTCGAGGGCGGCGACACCCTGCAGGTTGGCGCGATCCCGCTCACCTTCGTCCACACCCCCGGGCACACTCCGGGCTCGCAGTGCTTCCTGATCGACGGCTGCCTGATCTCGGGCGACACCCTCTTCATCCGCTCGTGCGGCCGCACCGACCTGCCCGGCAGCGACCCGAGTGAGATGTACGTGTCGCTCACCCAGCGTCTGGGCGCGCTGCCCGAGGAGACGGTGGTGCTGCCCGGTCACAACTACGGCGGCTCGCAGACCACCATCGGCGCCGAGAAGCGTCAGAATCCGATGATGCGGTTCGCGTCCATGACCGAGTTCCTGCAGGTCATGGGCGGCGGCCGCGTCGGCCGCACATAGCCCGCTCCGCCCTCCTCATCGTCAACCCGGCGGCCGGCGGGGGCCGCACCCGGCGGCTGTGGCCGCGGCTGAGCGACACGCTGGCCCGCCGCGCGCTCGCCTTCGAGGTGGCCGAGACGCGCGGGCCCGGCCACGCCACCGCGCTCGCCGACGAGGCCGCGCGCGCCGGCGTGCCCTTGGTGGTCGCGGTCGGCGGCGACGGCACGCTCAACGAGGTGGTCAACGGGGTGACACCGCTGCGCGAGAGTCACCCGGCGACGGTGGGCGCGGTGATGACCGGGCGCGGCCGCGATGCCTGCCGCAATCTCGGCCTGCTCCGCGATCCGCACCGGGCGGTGCGGCGACTGGCGGAGGGGCACGTCGTCTCGCGCGATCTCGGCCTGGCGGCGTGGCCCGGCGGCCGGCGGTTCTTCATCGCGGCGGTCGGGGTCGGGTTCGATGCGCTGGTTGTCCGCCGGGCCGGAACGGCGGGCGGGCGGCTGCGCTATCCGGCCGCGGTGCTCGCCAGCCTGCGTGACTACCGGCCATCGCAGGCGGTCGTCGACGGGCCGGCCGGGGAGTCGTGGACCGGCGCGGCGGCGAGCGTGCTCGTGTGCAACGGGTCGCACCTGGGCGGCGGCATGCGCATCGCGCCCGCCGCCCGCGTGGACGACGGCCTGCTCGACGTCGTCGTGCTGGGGGGGCTCGGTCGCGCCGAGCTGGCTCTCTGGCTGCCGACCGTGTTCTGGGGCGGCCATCTCGCCAACCGGAAGGTGCGCTCCTGGCGCGCTCCCGCCTTCCGCGTGGACATGCCCGGGGCATCGTCGCTGCAGCTCGACGGCGAGCTCGCGGGCGGCCTGCCGCTCGAGATCACCGCGCAGGCGGGCGCGCTCCGGCTGCTCGTCTAGACCGCCGACATCCCGCCGTCCACGAACAGCACCTGGCCGGTGACGTAGGGCGAGCACGTGGCGAAGAAGCGCACCGCCTGGGCCACGTCGGCCGGGGTGCCGTGGCGGCCCATCGGGATGCGGCGGGCCAGGCGCCGGCCCGACTCGCGGGGAAAGCCCTCGGGCAGCAGCACCACCCCCGGGGCCACCGCGTTGACCTGGATGCGGGGCGCGAGCGCGGCGGCCAGGCCGCGGGTCAGCATGATCACGCCCGCCTTGGAGACGCCGTACGGCACGTAGCCCGGCCACGCGCGCACCGCGCCCACGTCGGCGATATTGACGATGCGTCCGCCCCGTCGGCCCATCAGCCGTGCCGCGGCCTGGCTGCAGAAGAAGGGCGCGCGCAGATTCACCGCGATCAGCCGGTCGAACTGCGCGGGGGTGGTGGTCTCGACCGGCGTGCGGAAGAAGACCGCCGCGTTGTTCACCAGGATGTCGAGCCGGCCCAGCCGCCGCGCCACCGCGGCCACGAGCGCGCGCGCCTCCGCCGGCCGGGCGATGTCCGCGCGCAGCGCGACTGCCCGCACCCCGCGCGCCCGCAGCTCGCGCTCGGCCGCGCGCGCGGCCGCGGCGGAGCGCCGGTAGCCGATCGCCACGTCCGCGCCCGCGTCGGCGAGGGCGCGCGCGATCTCGAGCCCGACGCGCTGGGCGCCGCCGGTGACGAGGGCGACGCGGCCGGTCAGTTCCTTGACTTGCCCGGGGGCGTATGGTCTCATCGGCTGGATATGTCCGGTAGTTTTCGCAACTGGATCAAGGTCCGGTTCATCACCGGGCTCTTCTCCACCGTCCCCGCGATCGCCACCGCCTGGCTGCTGTGGGTCTTCTGGAACGCGATCGACGACTTCTTCTCCCCGGTGTACACGCAGATGATCGGCCGGCGCATTCCCGGCCTGGGCTTCCTGACCGCGCTGGTGATCATCTTCATCATGGGCCTCATCGCGCGCAACGTGTTCGGGCGCCGCGTGCTCGCCCGGATCGAGATGCTGTTCGACCACGTGCCGATCTTCCGCAGCATCTACCCGTCCGTGAAGCAGCTGCTGGAATCCTTCTCGCCCCAGAAGCGCAACTCGTTCAAGGCGGTGGTGCTCGCCGAGCATCCGCGCAAGGGCGAATACGTGTTCGGGTTCGTCACCTCCGAGCTGCTGATCGAGGGGGTCGAAGGGAAGCGCCAGATGGTGACGGTGTTCGTGCCCACCAACAACCTGTACCTGGGCGACGTCATCGTGGTGCCGAAGGAGGACACGCTCCCCACCGGGCTCACCGTCGAGGAAGGCATCCGCATCATCCTCTCCGCCGGGACCGCCACCCCCTCGCGGCTCCCGCGCGAGCGGCTCTGATCACGCGGCCGGGCGGATCGACGCCAGCCAGGCCGCGATCGCCTCGCCCAGCGGATAGAGCTTCCCGAAGAAGAAGTGGTCGGCGCCCTCGATGACGCGCTCCTGCGCGCCGGTCGCTTCGGCGAGCCGATGCAGGGCCGCGGCCGGGCAATAGTCGTCCCGCGTTCCCGCGGTGAGCAGGACCGGCCCCCCGCCGCGCCCGAGGAAGGCCCAGTCGTACATGCCGAGCGGCGGCGCGACGAGGCCGAGCGGGGCGTCGCCGGGCCGGGTCGCCCGGGCCGCCGCGTGCGCTCCGAAGGAATAGCCGATGACGCCGACCGGAGCGCCGGCCGGGAGCCGAGCCGCCAGGGTAGCCACGGCCGCCCGGACGTCGTCCTGCTCGCCGAGGCCCTTGTCGTGGATGCCTTCAGAGGCCCCGACGCCCCGGAAGTTGAAGCGCAGGGTCGCATAGCCGGTGGCCCGGGCGACTTCGGCGGCCCGGATCACGACCGGGTTGTCCATATCGCCGCCGTAGAGCGGGTGCGGGTGGCAGAGAACGAACCCGCCGACGGGAGTGTCGAGGCCTTGAAGGCGCGCTTCCAGGCTCGGCCCGCCCGGAACCGCGACGGTGGTCGCTTCTTCCATACGATTCCCGACCTTAGGGGCTGGCTCGGGAATATTCAAGGGCCGGCTGCCGTCACAGCCTACAGGTATACTTTTCATGATGCCGTCACCCGGATGTCTCTGGAATCGTCCCCGGCTCGAGCGCCTCGTGGATGGCGGGCTCGGCCCGTGGATGGGCCGGTGGGCCGCGCAGCACGTCGCAGGATGCCGGGGCTGCGGGCGCGAGGTGGAGCGCCTCCGGGAGCTGCGGGCTCTCATTCGGAGCGCCGAGACCGATGTCGCGGATCCGGACTGGTCTCAGTTCTGGCCGGCCGTTCGCGTCCGGATCGCCCGGGAGACGCCCCCACCGGTTCGCGACGCCTGGTGGCTGCCCTACTGGAAGCCGGTCTGGGGTCATCCCCGAGTGGCCCTGAGCGGGCTGGTGATCTCCACGCTGGCCATCGTCCTGGTGTTCTGGCCGAGCGTTCACGCTCCGGTGTCGCGGGCGATCGCCGCGCCCGTCGAGGTGCAGGACGTGTCGACCTCGGATCCGAACCGCAGCGTGATGGTGTTCTCGAACCCGGATGACGACGTGACCGTGATCTGGGTGTTCAACCCCGCCGAACAGGACGAGCAATCGTAGCCTCCGCGCCGCGCGGCGCGGACCCCGCTACTCCTTCAGACCGGCCAGCCGCTCCTTGGCCAGCGGCGCCTCTTCGGATTGCGGGAAGTGGTCGACGAGGTATTGCAGCCTGGACTGGGCCAGCGCGGTCTGCTTGAGCTCGACGAGGGCGAGCGCCTCCTTGTAGAGCGCGGTCGGCACCTTGCTGCCGCGCGGGTACGCGACCACGACCTTCCGGAACTCCTGCACCGCCTGCTCCATGTTCTCGCGGGCCTTGTCCGGCTGGCTCGCGGTGGCGCGGGCCATGCTGAAGTAGGCCTCGCCGATCCAGTACTGCGCGCTGTCGGCGAGCGGCGAGTCCGGAAAGCGGCGGAGGAAGTCACGGAAGCCGGAGACGGCGAGAGGGTAGAGGCCCTTGCTGAAGTCCAGATACGCGGCCTGGTAGCTCTCCTCCGCGGACGCGCCGGCCCGCGCGGGGGCCGGCACCGCGGCGATCGCCGGCGCGGGGCCGGGTCCCGCGCCGGTGCGCGCGGGCGGGGGAATCGCGCCGGATCCCCCCGAGGGAGCGGCGCCGCTCGACGGCGGCGGGGCTGCCGACGGAGCCGGCTGGCGCGCGAGGGTTTCCACCCGCTGCGAGAGATCGTCGATGCGGGCGGAAACGCGCGCGACGTCCTGCGACAGCGCGTCGAGCCGGGAATTCAGGGCGGAGAGCTGCTTGTTGGTCTCGGCGGACTGCTCGCGGGTGCGTCGATCGATCTGGCCCACCACGGTTTCGGTGTCGCCGCGGCTGCGGTGGACGTTGAGGGTGAGCGAGTTGAGGTCCTGGCGAAGCTGGGCGACGTCCTGCTGGAGCGCATCCCCGGAGACGTCGGCGCAGCCCCCGACGGCCAGCGCTCCGGCCGCGAGGATCGCGGACGCAACGAAGGGGAGCCGGTGGCTCCCCTTCGTCAGCGTCCTGCGCACGGAATGGTCCCCGATCGGGTTCAGCGAGACTTGGTCAGGAAGTGCGACCGCCGGTTCCGGGCCCAGCAATCCTCGGTGTGCTCGGTGCAGACCGGGCGCTCCTTGCCGTAGGAGATGATCGTGATTCGGCTGGCCTGCACCCCCTGGGAGACGAGGTAGTTCATCGTCGACTTCGCCCGGCGCTCGCCGAGGGCCAGGTTGTATTCGTTGGTGCCGCGCTCGTCGCAGTGGCCCTCGATCAGCACGAGGTTATCGTTGGTCTTCAGCCACGCCGCGTTGGTGTCGAGGATCTTCGCGTCGTTCGCACGGATGTCGTACTTGTCGAAATCGAAGTAGACGTCCTTCAAGTTCGCGTTCTCCGCGAACTCGCTCGGGCGCGGAGGCGTGGCGGGCGCCGCGGTCGCGGGCGCGGCCGGGGCCGGGGTCATCGAGGGCGTGGATGGGCTCGACGGCGCCGGGGAGGATGGAGCCGGCGTGCCGGTCGGAGCCGGCGCCGAGGCCGCGGTCGTGGCGGGCCGCTTCGGGCACCCCACGAGGAATAGAGAGAGGGCGAGGACTGGGATTGCGAGCAGCTGCGCGCTTCCCCATCGATGCGCCATGAGTCACATCCTCCTTGTTTTCTTCGTCAGAATCAGTGCGCCCCGCGCTTCACCGAGTCATCCTATCACGGAAGACGCGGTGACCAAGAAGCACTTGTTGATTCGCCGGCTCCTCGCGGCAGCGGCTGCTGCTCGCTGCCGTCGGCCAGCATCGTGTAGAGCTGATAGTTGCCGGAGCGATTGGACTGGAACACGAGATGTCGCGCGTTGGGCGCCCACGAGGCGCCCTCGTTGTTGCCCGGGCCCGCGGTGAGGCGACGCAGGTTCGATCCATCCGGGCTCACCGCCCAGAGGTCGAAGTTCCCCTGTCGGGAGGTGAACGCGATGGTGTCGCCCTTCGGCGACCAGCGCGGCTGGGTGTTGAAGCCGGACTGGGTGACCCGCCGCACGTTGGCTCCCTCGGCGTCCATGACGAAGACGTGGGCGCCGCCCGCCCGCTCGGAGACGAAGGCGATCTCGCGCCCGGTGGGCGACCAGGTCGGCTCGGTATCGATGCCCGCGTAGGTGGTGAGCCGACGGAAGGCGCCGGTGGCCAGGGTCAGCAGATACACCTCGGGGTTCCCGTCGCGCGACAGGGTGAGCGCCACCGTGCGGCCGTCCGGGCTGAAGGCGGGCGTGGTGTTGATGCCGAGGAAGCCGGCGAGCACCTGGACCGGCCGGTTCTCGAACGGGAACATACGGTAGAGGTACGGGTACCCGCGCATGTACGACGTGAAGGCGAGCGAGCGGGTGTCCGGGCTCCACACCGGCGAGAGGTTGATCGAGTTGTTCGACGTGACGCGGGTCGGGTTCGCCCCGTCGTAATCCATCATGTGCAGCTCTTTGTGGCCCGACACCACGCCGACGTACGCCATCTTGGTGTCGGCGATTCCCAGCTCCCCGGTGAACTGCATCACCACCTCGTCGGCGATCTTGTGAGCGAGGCGGCGCGCCTGGTTCGTCGGCATCTCGACCTTCTTGCTGCCGATCAGCCGGAATTCGGGAGAGGTCAGGTCGTGCAGCCGCATCTCGACCTCGGCGCGGTCGCCCCGCAGGGTGAGCAGGCCGTGCAGGCCGGCGTGCGCGCCCGCCGCCGCGAAGTTGCCGAAGGCGGCGCGCAGGGCGGCGGGATCGCCGGCCGCGATGGGCGGCACCTCGGTCACCACGCTGAAGAGCGAGGAGAACGTGAGGTCCCGGGCCGTCACCAGGGGCAGGCTCTTGCCGAGCCCGGCGGGGTCGGTGCCCGCGACCAGCGTGAAGTTGGGGATCACGATGTTGAGCTTCTTGGCGCCGGTGGCGAGCACGTTGAGGAGCACGTCGGCGGCCTGCGATCGCGCGGCCGGCGGCGAGGAGAGCGCGCCGACGAGCGCGGCCAGCACCACCAGGGCCGCCAGCGCGCCGAGCGGACGTCCGGGACGCATCAGGTTGTGCATGACTCACCCATGTCACTGTCAGCCACGACGTAGATCGAAGGTGAACAGGATGCGGAGCGACGGCTTCGTCCAGTCGTCTGGCAGTTTCGGAAAGGGACTCGCGCTCATGACCGCGCGGAGAGCCGCGTTGTCGTAGAACGCGTTGCCCGAGCTCTTGTGGATGGAGGGCGGCCCGATGGAGCCGTCACGCTGGATCTCGACGTAGATCTGCGGCTTCTGCGGTGGCTCCGCCGGCTGGTTCTGGCGCTGCCACTCGAACTCGACCTTCTGCAGCACCTGACGCAGGTACCACGCGTACGGGAAGTCGCCCACGTCCAGGGTGAGGGCGCCGGACCCGGTCACGACGCCGGTCGGCGCGCCGAGCGACGCGGACTCCTGCGGGCGCGCCGACTCGGCGGTCTTCTCGCCGCGCTTCGCTCCCGACGGCGGGGTCGCCAGCGGCGGCAGCTCCTTCTCGCCGGGGCGAGGGAGCGTGGGCGCGCGCGGGGGCAGCGGACGCGCGGTCGGCAGCGACGGCGCGGGCAGGCTCGGCGTCTCGCGGGGCGGCGCCTCGCGCGGCGGGGTCGGCGCCTTCGGCTGAGGCTCCGGGTCGGGCGGACGCGGGGCGACCGGCGCCTGCGGACGAGGGGCGACCGGCGCGACCGGCGCGTTGGGAACCCCGACCGCCGCGACCATCGGCACCAGGTTGACGACCTGGACCTTCTCGGGTCGCCAGCCGCTCCACATCACGAACGCCATGATCCCGCCGAAGAACAGGATGTGGCCGAGCGCCGAGTAGAAGATCGCGGCCATCGGCAGGCGCCGCCCGCTCAGCGCCGGTCCGAGCCGCCGCAGGCCGGGATCGGGGCGCGGGCCAGGACGCGGCCCCATCGGGTAGCGGCGGGCGGCCATCGTGGTGCTCATCGAGCGCGGGACGGCTCCGTGACCATGCCCAGCTTCTCGATGCCGGAACGGCGGATGCGGTCCATGGTCTCGACGACGAAGCCGTACTGCAGGGCCTGGTCGGCCCGCAGGTACAGGGTCTTGTCCTGCCGGTTCTTGAACAGGTCCCGCAACGACTGCTCGAGCGACGCGAGGGAAACCAGCTTGTCGTTGACGTAGATGGTCTGCTCCTTGGTGAGCGTGAGGACCATCCGCTCCTCGGTCGCGGTGGGCTTGCCGGCGGTCTTGGGCAGGTTGACGTCGATGCCGCGGTACATCAGGGGGGCGGTGAGCATGAAGATCAGCAGCAGCACGAGCGTCACGTCGACGAGCGGGATGATGTTGATCTCGGCGAGCGTCCCGCCGATGCGGTAGCTGCTACCGTTGTCGGTCTCGTCGACCTTAATGGCCATCTTTGGACACCCGCGCCGCCTTCTGCACCGGACGGGCGAAGGCGTTCAGCAGGTCCAGCGTGAAGCCTTCCATCTCCATCGCCCAGTGCTTGGTGCGGTTCACGAAGAAGTTGTAGCCCATGACCGCCGGGATGGCCGCGCCGAGACCGGCCGCGGTCGCGATCAGGGCCTCGGAGATGCCGGGGGCCACCACCGCGAGGTTGGCCGAGCCCTGCTGCCCGATGCCCTGGAAGGCGGTCATGATGCCCCACACCGTGCCGAACAGGCCGATGAAGGGCGCCGAGCTGGCCACGGTGGCGAGGAACGGGAGGTAGCGCTCCATGCGCCCGATCTCGGAGGATCCGGCGCGCCGGAGCGCCCGGCTCGAGGCGTCGAGCCGCTCGGAGGGCAGCCCCTCCTCCGGGTCGTCGAGCACGTGGTCGACCATGTCGGCGCTGCCGTAGGCGGTGACCAGCTCCTGACCCGCCGCGACGTAGAGCTGGGCCAACGGGCTGTCGCGATGCTTCTTCGCCGCCGCGTACACCACCGAGAAGCGGCGAGCCTCGCGAAAGATCTGCCGGAAGCGGAGCGACTCGCGGCGGATCTTGCGGAACTCCCACCACTTCTCGACGATGAGGGCCCAGCAGACGACGGAGAAGATCGCGAGCAGCAACAGGATGAACTTGGCGACGGGTCCGGCGCTGAGGACGAGATCCGCAACGCCGCCGTTGACGCTTCCTGGCCCTGGCACTCGGGTCTCCTTCTCGGGTGGGTGAATGATGACGATGCAGAACTATTTTCATTTGATGATACCGGAGCGTTTTTCGGAGTGTCAACAAATTCGGAGGGAAAACGCCTGAAAAGTCGCTGAATTATTGACAGCCCCGACCCGCCGCCGTATAAGCCATCTATGTTCCATTCGCCGGGCCCGATCGCGCTCCACGTGGGGCCGATCGCGCTCCGCTGGTACGGCGTGCTCATGGCGCTGGCCATGGCGCTGGGGCTGTGGCTCGGCCATCGCGACGCGCGTCGACGCGGCCTCGATCCCGAGAGCCTGCTCAAGGCGGCCGAGCTGGCCCTGCTGGGCGGACTCGTGGGGGCCCGCCTCTACTACGTGCTGTTCAACCTCGACTACTACAGCCAGTTTCCGGGAAAGATTTTCGCAGTCTGGGAGGGCGGTCTTGCGATCCACGGCGGGGTGATCGCGGGCGTGCTCGTCGGTGGGGCGTACGCGTGGCGTCGGCATCTGCCGCTGCGTCAATTCCTCGACGTGGCCGCGCCCAGCCTCGCGCTCGGCCAGGCGATCGGCCGGTGGGGGAACTTCTTCAACGAGGAAGCGTTCGGACGTCCGACCGATCTGCCGTGGAAGCTCTTCATATCGCCGCCGAACCGGCCCCTGCAGTACGCGCAGTCGGAGTTCTTTCACCCGACCTTCCTCTACGAGTCGCTCTGGGACCTGGTCGTCTTCCTCCTGCTCTTCTTCGTGCTGCGCGACCGGCTGAAACGGGCGCCCGGCGCGCTGTTCCTGGCCTACCTGGGCCTCTACTCCGTCGGCCGTCTCTTCACGGAAGGCCTCCGCATCGACCCGCTGATGCTCGGCTCGCTCCGCATCGCGCAGGTGGTGAGCCTGGTCGGCATGGCGGTGGCGGCGGTGGGCGTGCCGCTCCTGTTGCGACAGCGTCACCGTCCCGCCTGACCGTCGGCCGCCCGGGGTGAAGCGCTATGCGAGCCGCGACGGTCGGGTTCGGCTATTCGTCGGCGACAGCCGGCGGCTCGGCGGAATCGCGACGGGCAGCGTCGGGGTCATCGTGACCTCTCCTCCGTACTGGGTCCGCGGCCGCGGCCGGGCCCGGGCCGAGCGCTACGCCCGGGAGCTGGCGGCAGGCTTCGCCCGGGAGTGGCGCCGCGTGCTCGCCGACCGTGGCGATCTCTGGCTCGTCATCGGCGACCGGCACGACGGCATCGAGTGGGTCGGCGTCGACGCGCTCGTGGCCGCGGCCCTGAGACGGCGCGGCTTTCGCCTGCAGTCAAAGGGACTGTGGGCGCAGGTGCGCTCGCGCGAGCGGTGGGACAACCGGGTCAACTATCTCCTGCGGTTCCGGAAGGCCGACCGACCGGTGCGTCCGGACGGTCACACCCTGTGCTGGGCGCTGCCGCTGCCGCGCTCGCACCCGGAGAGCCTGTGGGACGCGACGCCCGACCCGGTGCTCCGCGGGATCTTGGAGATGTCCGCCCGGCGGGGCGCGGTGCTCGATCCCTTCGCGGGCGCCGGGACGGTCGGGCGCGTCGCGGTCGCGCTGGGGCGCGAGTGGATCGGGGTCGAGCGCGACCCTCAGATGGCCTCGCTGGCCGCGCGCCGGCTCCGCCTTCGGCCGGTCGCCGAGGCGGCGCGCTCAGCGCGCCGGACCGCCCAGTAGCTCGCGGACCAGCCGGCGCAGCGAGGCCTCGTCGAAGGCGGTGGCCCGTCGCTCCGGCGCATGCGCCTCGGTCTTCAGGCCGGTCTCGCTCACGATGACGCAGATGGTGCCGCCGGCATCGACCGCGCGGTCTCTGAGGAGCCGGCGCAGGACCGCCAGCGCGGCCACACCGGTCGGCCCCGCCCAGATGCCCTCCGTTCTCGCGAGCAGGCGCTGGGTCTCGAGGATCTCCTCGTCCTCGGCGTCGCCGGCGACCCCGCCGGTCTCGTTCAGGATGCGCAGGACCCAGTCACCCTTGCGGCCCGGATTGCCGGCGGCAAGCCCCTCCGCCACCGTGTAGCCGATCTTCAGGGCCTCGAGGGGGCGCTTCTCCCGCCACGCGCGCGCGATGGCGTTGGCGCGGGTGGCCTGGGCCGCGACCATGAGCGGCCGCCGCGGGATCCAGCCGAGGCGCTCCATCTCGACGAAGCCCCGATGGGTGGCAATGAAGGTCTCGCCGACCGCGGTGGGGGCCACCACCACGTCGGGCACCCGCCAGCCCGACTGCTCGGCGATCTCGTAGGCGAGCGTCTTCTTGCCCTCGTGCTTGTAGGCGTTGCGGGAGGCGCCGCAGTCGCAGAAGAGGCGCTCCTCGACCAATCGGTCCCACAGCGTGATCAGGTCGTCGTAGACGCCCTGGTAGAGGACCAGGTCGGTCGCGGCGGCGGCCATGTGCAGGAGCTTGGGGGCCGAGGTGCGCTCGTAGGCGAAGATCAGCGAGCGCAGCCCGGCGCGCGCCGAGTAGGCGGCGACCGACGAGCCCGCGTTGCCGGAGCTGACCACCGAGGTGGCGCGGAAGCCGAACTGCAGCGCCGCGGCCACCGCGGTCGGAGAGGAGCGGTCCTTCACGGTGCCGGTGGGATTGCTGCCTTCGAACTTCACCTGCAGACGTCGCACCCCGAGCGCTCGGCCCAGCGCGGGGCAATCGAGCAGCGGGCTCGCGCCTTCGCCCAGGGACACCCGGTGCGCCGGATCCGCGATGGGCAGGACCGGGGCGTAGCGCCAGAGCCCGTGGCCCTCGAAGACCGCGGGGCCGGCCGCGCGGAGGGCCTCCCAGTCGTACTGCAGCTCGAGGAGGCCGTGGCACGCCGCGCACTCGAGGCGATAGCCGAGATCGTACGCGGCGTCGCAGTCGATGCAGCGGAGTGCCGTCGCGTACGAGCGGGCGGTCATAGCACGGAAATGATCTCTTCGATCCGGTGGCGGAGGGTGTGCTCGGCGAGGGCGCGCTTGCGGGCCCGCTCCCCGATGTCGCGCGCCTCGTCGGGATGGGCCAGGTAGTAGTCGAGCTGGCTCCGCAGCTCGGCGAGGTCGTGATAGACCACCGCTTCCTCACCGGGGGTGAAGAGATGGCCCAGCTCCGCCTTGTCGTCCACCACCTGGCACGCCGCGCTCGCGGCCAGCTCGAACGCGCGGGTGTTCACCCCCACGATGTCGTTCATCGGGTGATGGTGATTCAGGGACAGGGTCGAGCCGGAGTAGACCGCGAGCTTGGCCCGGGCCCACACCGGTCCGCCCGCCACCATCGCGCGCACCTCGGGGAGATCCACTCGGTCCCAGCCCGCGCCCCACAGGCGCAGCGGGTAGCCGCGCAGCTCGCGCACGAAGCGCTCGCGGTAGGCGTAGGCGCTGCCCACGAAGCTCAGCGGCCCCGCGTAGCGCCGCTGCTCCTCGGCGGTGAGCTCGACCGGATGGTGGATCTCGGGCACGCAGTACATCGGCAGGTAGTGCAGGTTGCGCAGCCCGGCCTGCTCGAGCGCGCGCAGGGCGTAGCGCTCCTTGGTGAAGAAGGCGTCGTAGGCCTCGATGCACTCGAACGGGATCATCCAGAGCGGGTTGTCGGGGAAGACGTTGAGGAAGCGCGTGTCGATGCGCGCCTTCACGCGCCGGACCAGGCCGGGGGTGACCGGCCCGCCCTTGATCACCAGCACCAGGTCCGGCCGATACGCCACGCACGCGCGCTCGAGACGGCGGAGGATGAAGAGCTGGTAGGTGGCCTTGGTCGAGCGGTTCTTGTAGAGCGGGTTGTCCCGGCGATAGGCGAAGGTCCGCGCCTCGTGGCCCATGGCCACCAGCTCGTCGCGGAAGTCCACGCCCATGTGGCCGGGCCGGGCGAACGGCAGGACGATCAGCCAGCGCACGAGCCGCAGCGTATCACAGCGGGGCGGGCGGTCCGGCGCTCGCCCCGCCGGTCAGGCGAAGGCGGGACGGACCTCCTTCGCGATCAGCTCGAGCTCGCGCATGATGTGCCGGTGCGGCATGCCCGGGAAGAACACGCGGCAGATGAGGTGGGTCATGCCGTACTCGGAGACGAAGGGCTTGAGCGCGCGGACGACCTGGTCGGGACCGCCGATGAGGAAGCGGTCCTTCATGAGGGCGTCGAGGTCGGTGGCGATGGAGGCGTCGATGAACGGATGCCGCCAGCCGCCCGCGTACTCCTTGCGGTAGGAGATCATGATGTGCTTCTCGGCCAGCTCGCGCGCCTCGCGATCGGTGTCGGCGATGATGACGTCGCGGGTGAGCGGCCACTCGGTCAGCGCGTCGGTCCGTCCGGCCGCGCGCCGGTCGGCGATGAAGCGCTGCTTGCCCGCGAGCAGGCGCGCCAGGTCCGCGGTGGGGCCGGGCACCCAGTTGTCGGCGAGGGTGGCCGCGCGCCGCAGCGTGATGTCACCCCAGCCCCCGATCCACACCGGCGGATGCGGACGGGTGAGGGGCTTCGGCTCGAGGCGGCCGTCGACCCGATAGTAGGTCCCGGCGAACGAGACCGACTCCTGCGTCCACAGCCCGCTCATGATCGCGAGCTGCTCCTCGAAGCGGGCTCCCCGCTTCTCGAGCTCGACGCCGTAGAGCGCGAACTCGTCCGGCTTGTACCCGATGGCGACGCCGAGCACGAACCGCCCGCCCGACATCACGTCGAGCATGGCGGTGTCCTCGGCGAGCCGGACCGGGTGGTAGAACGGCGCCACCAGGATGTCGGTGCCCAGGCGCATGCGGCTGGTGCGGGTGGCGAAGCCCGCCAGCACCGGAAGCGGCGAGGGCCAGTAGTGGTTGGTGACCGAGTGATGCTCCTCCATCCACACCGAGTCGAAGCCGAGGTCTTCGGCGCGCACGACCTCCTCGAGGGCGTCCCGGTAGTAGTGGCCGCCCTCGATCGGGATGAAGCCGACCTGGAGTCCCGCCACCGCTAGCGGTCGCTCGCGAGCCCGCCGTTGACGCCCCAGTTCGACTTCTCCACGTCCTGGAACACCACGTGGACCTGGTCGGCGGTGGTCTTGCCGATCTTCACCATCGCGTCGGTGATGGCCGCGACGATCTCGCGCTTCTGCTGGTCGGTGCGGCCGGCGTACCACTGAACCGTGATGTTGGGCATGGCAGCCTCCTCTGGTCCCGTCGGCTACTTGAGCCGGCGGAGGTCGTCGGGAAAGTTCGAGGTGAACGAGTACGACTTGACGATCCAGTCGTTGTTGAAGCGTACCGTGAGGTCCTTGCTGACCTCGTAGCCCGCGTCGCGCTGTCCGTAGAACCATCGCCACGTGGTGTCGCCGTTGTCCAGGCCCATCTGATAGGGCTCGCCGAACATGCGCACGAGACCGTAGCGGTCGGTCTTGCCGTTCACGATCCATCGCGACTCGGGCGAGGGGAAATCGCGACCGAACGTGACCGAGACGCACCCGGCGAGGAGGACCAGCGCGACCAGACCGAGCAGCCATCCGCGCCGAGGCATGCCGCGGATTATTGCATCGGACCTCGGAGCGTGCAACCGGACGCGCCGACGGGCGCTCGCGGCGGGGCCGCCGCGACGTGCGTGCTAAGATGACCGCCGTGGAGACCTTCACACCCGAGGAGCGCGCCGCCCTCGGGCCGTACTTCACCAATCTCGACGGGCCGGTCTTCGCGCTGGTCAACCTGCCCGAGGTGGTCAAGGGCGCGCTGTTCGCGCGGTACTCCCGCTCCGCGAAGTCGCTCCGCCGTCTCTTCCTCGACGAGTTCCTGGAGCCGGCGCGGGGACCGGTGACCGCGGAGACCATCGGCACGAGCCGCGCCGATCGGCTCTACGAGCGGGTGCTCAGCGACTACGGCGACGATTCGGTCGCTCAGCTGGGCGGCGTCCACCTCGCGGTCGAGGGCGCATCCAATCTCCTGACCAAGGTGCTCGAGTGGGGCCGGCTCATGGCCTACCTCGAGCAATCCACGCGCTACGTGCCGTACACCGATCGCCCGGACGGGCGCTTCAAGTACCACGTGCCCGCCGAGCTCGACGATCATCCCCTGCGAGCCCGGTACGTCGAGGTGCTCGACCGCGCCTTCGAGACCTACGCCCGCTGGATCGACCCGATGCGGGAGTACTGGATGAGCCGTTTTCCCCCGCCGCCCGGGGAGAGCGAGGCGGCCTACCGCATGACCATCCGCGCCAAGGCCCTCGACAGCCTGCGTGGCCTCCTGCCCGCGGCCACGCGCTCGAACGTGGGGATCTTCGGGACCGGCCAGGGCTACGAAGGGCTGCTCCTTCGCATGCGGGCCCATCCGCTGCGGGAAGTTCGCGACTATGCCGAGCTGATGTTCGCCGAGCTCGACCGGGTGATCCCCGCATTCCTCCGTCGCCTATCGCGGCCGGAGCGGGGCGGCGTGTGGGCGCGCTATCTCGAAGACACCCGCGAGGCCACCGCGGCGGCGGCGGTCCGCCTGCTTGCCGGCATCGAGCCGGAGCCCCGTCCGGAGGTGACGCTGACCGATTTCGATCCCGACGGCGAGGTGAAGGTGGTGGCCGCCGCGCTCTACGCCGCCTCGCGGCTCCCGGACGACCAGCTGCTCGCGGCGGCCCGCCGGCTGTCGGTCGAGGAGCGACGACAGGTGCTGGACGCCTACGTGGGGCGGCGGGAGAACCGGCGCCACAAGCCGGGCCGCGCGTTCGAGCGCACCGCGTACCGCTTCGACGTGCTGGGAGACTACGGCGCGTTTCGCGATCTGCAGCGGCATCGCCTCCTCACGCTGGAGTGGCAGGCCCTCTCGCCGCGTCACGGGCACGTCACCCCCGACGAGCTCGCCGAGGCGGGGGCGCTCTGCGACTGGACGCGCGTGATGGAGGACTCGGCGGCCCTGCACGATGCGCTCACCGCCGAGATGCCGGCGGTGGCCTCCTACGCGGTGGCCATGGCCTATCGCGTGCGGTTCTACATGGAGCTGAACGCGCGGGAGGCCATGCACATGATCGAGCTACGGACCGCGCCCCAGGGCCATCCCGCGTACCGGCGCATCTGCCAGACCATGCATCGCCTCATCGCGGAGCAGGCGGGCCACCGGGCGCTGGCCGGCGCGATGCTCCACGCCGATCATTCGGGCGCCGAGGCCGGGCGCCTCGACGCGGAGCGGGCGGCCCAGCGGCGCCGCCAGGGCGGCTAGACCGCGCGCCCGCGGGCGGCCGAGCCCCGCCGCCCGCTTGACTCCCCCGCTCCTCCGCGGCATACTGCGGCCCGCCATGATAATTGGTCGACCAACCAAAAAACCGTGAGCGGGCGTTGACCCCGAAGCTCGGGGTGCGACCGGTGCGGCGGGAGCAGATCGTGCGGGCCACCATCCGCTGTCTCGCCCGCGACGGGTACGCCGGCCTCACCATGAAGCGGGTGGCCACGGAGGCCGCGCTGAGCCAGGGTATCCTGCATTACTACTTCCGCGACAAGGCCGCCATGCTCGCGGCGGCGGCCCGGCGGGTGACCGCGGACCTCGACCGCCGCGTGGCCGCGGAGGTGCGCGGCGCCCGGGACGCCCGCGCGCGACTGCGCGCGGTGATCCGGGCGTGCCTGGAGACCGCCATCGAGAGCCGCGACTTCTGGACCGTGTTCATCGAGTTCTGGGGCGAGGCCTTCCACGACCGGCGGCTTGCCGCGGTGAACCGCCAGGCCTACGCGCGGGCCCGCCGCCTGATCGGGGTGCCGCTGGCCCAGGGCGTGGCCGACGGCCGGTGGAGACGGGTGGACGTTGAAGAAGCCGCCGCGGTGGTCCTGGGACTGCTCGACGGCCTCTCGCTTCAGCTCACGTTCGATCGCGGATTGATGACGCCGTCGCGGGCGGCAAGGGTCGCCGAGGACGCGCTGGTGCGCTATCTCTCCGCCGGAGACTTCTCATGACGATGCCCGCCGAGCAGGTGAAGGCCATGGCGTACCTCAAGGAGCGCGGAACCGATGCCCCCCTCGCGCAGATTCGGGAGCGGGTGGCCGACGCGTTCGCCACCATGGATACCCTGCTCGACTCCGTGTCCGCGGCGCAGGCCGGGAAGCGGCCGGGCGACGGCGAGTGGTCTCCGCACGAGGTGGTGGACCACCTCGTGGAGACGCACCCGCGGGCCCTGGAGGAGATGCGCGCGCTGATGGACGGCCGGCATTCCCCGGTCAGCCCGATCCCGGCCGGTCTGCAGTCGGCTCACCCGATGGCCCGGAGCTGGAGCGACCTGCGCGCCGCCCTGCGGTGGCTTCATCGGGAAGTCCTCGACGTGCTCACCGTAGCTCCGGATCGCCTGACCGAGGTCCGCGCGCCGATCGTCATGGTGATCAACGTCCGCGCATCCGATGGGACCGTGAAGCCGTTGCACTGGACCGAGCACTGCGACTGGAAGGCGTGTGCGATCATCTTCCGTCTCCACGAGATGGACCACCTGACCCAGATCAGGAAGGCGCTGCGGGCCCGCGGCGATTGACCGCACGTGTACACTACACGACATGCTCCGGCTGGTCCGACTCCTGCTCGTGGCGCTGGCCCTGCCCGCGTCCTGGTGGGGGACGGCTCTCGCCGCCGACGCTCCGGAGGAGCCGGCGCCGGTCTCGCTCTCGCGCGCCATCCCGGACCTACACCTCTCGGTCGCCGACATGCCCGGTGAGACGACGGTGCGCCTGCCGCTGGCGTCGGACAGCTACCGCCTCTACGGGTTGCTGAGCCCGTACCTGTCGCTGGGCTCGAGCGGTTCCCCCGGCGTGTCCTGGAACTCCACGCTGCCGCCGAGCCTCCGGAGCGACCGCGACGGGGCTGACAGCGACCTTCGACTCGGGGCGGGGTTCGCGCTGCCGCTGTCCAGTCGCGCCCAGCTCTACGGGGAGTACCGCTTCCTGCGTGGTCGCCTCGACCCCGGCGTCGGCCGGGGCCTGCTCCAGCGCGAGCCGGACTCGGCGGACTTCCGCGCCGGGGTTTCCATCAAGCTGAACTAGCAGCTCCGCGCGAACTCGTCCTTCGCCCTCTGCAGCTCCTCCGGCTGCGCCAGCAGGTCCAGCGCGGTCATGGCCAGCGCCTTGGCAGCGGCCACCATGCCGGAGCGGGCGATCGGCGATCTGGCCCACTCCGCGAACTCCCGCGAGTGGCCGGGCACCCCGTCCGGTGAGATGCGGATGTAGGGGTGGATGGTGGGGAGGGCCTGGCTCACGTTGCCGCAATCGGTGGAGCCATAGCCCGCCTCGCCGTCGTCAGGGTCCACCGGGAAGTCGATCCGCGCCAGGTTGCGGCCGAACAGCTCGGCCATCGCGATGTTAGCCTTCAGCGGGTCGTGGATGATGGCGTCCGCGGTCACCTTCACGGTGCAGCCGGTGGCGGTGGCCGCGCCCTCCGCGCACGCCTCGAAGCGGCGCAGCAGCTCGCGGCAGTAGTCGCGGGTGGGCGCGCGCAGGTAGAACTCGGCGGCGGTGTGCTCGGGGATGATGTTGGCCTGATCGCCGCCCTTGGTGATGATTCCGTGCACGCGTGCGTCCGGGCGCAGCTGCTGCCGCATGCCGTCGAGCGAGACGAAGAGCTGGATCATCGCGTTCAGCGCGTTGATTCCGCGCCACGGCCAGGACGACGCGTGCGACGCCCGTCCGAGGAAATCGCACCGCACCTTGATGATGCCGAGGGTCGGACGCCACACCTGGGTGCCGCACCGGCCGTGGATCATCATCGCGGCGTCGACCTCCTCGAACACGCCGGCCTCCAGGAGCCGCACCTTGCCCGCCCCGCCTTCCTCGGCGGGCGTCCCGATCACCTGGATGCGCCCGGGGAAGGGCAGGGTCCCGAGCGCCGCCGCGATGGCCGCGCCGGCGCCGGTGCCCGCGGTGGCGATGACGTTGTGACCACACGCGTGCCCGATGTTCGGCAGCGCGTCGTACTCGGCCATGATCGCGATGGTCGGGCCGGGCCCCTGACCCGCGATGGTGCCGCGGAAGGCGGTGGGAAGCCCGCCGATCCCGCGCTCCACCGCGGCGCCCTGACGAGCGAGGAAGTCGGTGAGCCACCCGGCCGCCTTGTGCTCCTCGAAGCACAGCTCGGGGTTGGCGTGGATCTGATGGCTGATTTGCTCGAGCTGGTCGGCGAGGCGGTCGACCATCTCGGCGACGCGGGTCTTCGCGTCTTCGAGCGCGCCGCGGTTGGGCCTCTTCGCCCCTGCGGGGGATTTTCTCAGCGGTGGTCCGGAGGACGCTCGCGCGCGGCGGTTGGGCCTCTTCGCCCCTGCGGGGGATTTTCTCAGCGGTGGTCCGGAGGACGCTCGCGCGCGGCGGTTGGGCCTCTTCGCCCCTGCGGGGCTCATCGGGTTCTCGCGAATTCTTCCTTGGCGGCCTTCACGCGCGCGGGATCGGCGAGCAGATCGAGGGTGGTCAGCGCCATCGTCTTTGCCGCGGCCACCATCCCGGCGCGCGCGAGGGGCTTCACCGCCGCGTCGGCGAATTCCCGCGTGTGGATTGCCATGCCGGTCGGCGCGATGCCGATCATGGGCTGGATGGCCGGGATGACCTGGCTCACGTTGCCGATGTCGGAGGAGCCGAGGCGGTCGGGAATGGCCGGCCCCTCGGCCAGCCCCACCGTCTTCATGTTGGCCGCGAAGAGATCCAGCATCACGCGGCTCGACTTCATCGGCTCGTAGACGCTGTCGTGCTGGGTGAGCTTCAGGGTGCAGCCGGTGGCCTTGGCGGCGCCCTCGGCGGCCGCGGTCACCCGCTTGAACAGATCCCACATCGTCTCGATCCGCGGCGCGCGCACATAGAAGATCGCCGAGGCGTACTCGGGGATGATGTTGGCGGCCGCGCCGCCGTTCGTGATGATGCCGTGGATGCGGCAGTCGGGACGGACCTGTTGCCGCAGCATGCTGACCGCGTTGTACATCCCGATGACCGCGTCGAGGGCGTTGACGCCCTCCCACGGGTCGGCGGAGGCGTGGGAAGCCTTCCCGCTGAACTCGAAGGTCCCCCGCACGATGCCGAGCAGGTCCTGATGCAGGAGGGTGCGGTCGAAGCCGTGGATCATCATGGCGCAGTCGACGTCCCGGAAAATGCCGCTCTTGATGAGCTTGACCTTGCCGCCGCCGCCCTCCTCGGCGGGCGTGCCGATGACCTGGATCCGGCCCTTCGGCAGCCGGGCCCGAACCGCGGCCAGCGCCGCGCCGGCGCCCGCCCCCGACGTTGCGATGACGTTGTGTCCGCACGCGTGCCCGATGCCGGGGAGCGCGTCGTACTCGCAGAGGATGGCGATGGTGGGGCCGTCACCGGTCTCGATGGTGGCCCGGAACGCGGTGTCCACGCCGCCCACGCCCGGCTCGACCTTGAATCCCTGCGCGGCCAGGAAGTCGCCGAGCCACCCGCACGCCTGCACTTCCTGATAGGCAAGCTCCGGATGGGCGTGGATCCGGTGGGACAGAGCTTCCAGCTCGTCGGCGAGCCGATCCACGGCCTGCGTGATGGAATCCTTGAGGGTGTTCATGACGACCTCCGCGGTGGGATCGAATGCTACCGCCCGGAGAGTACCACGCCGGACGGACTCGAATCGGGACGAGGCGGGATCAGGGCGACTGGGCGCAGAAGACGAAAAACAGCGGCCGGTTCTCGCCCGAGCTGCCGCGGCCCGGTTCGTCCACGCAGCGAACGCTCGGCGACGAGCTGGACGACCCGCCCGCCGGCGCGCAGGCCGCCAGGGCGAGGGTGACCGCGGAGAGCGTGACGATGCGGGCGAGGCGGACGGGACGGCGCATGGGTCAGGAAGATTACCACGCGGTCCGGGTACGGCGGGACGACTCCGAGACGCGGAAGGGCGCCCTGGGGAGCGCCGGAGCGGCTAATTTAGATGGAGGGCGCCAGCGCCGAATCGGCCGCGGCAACACCGACCGGCAGCTCCATCACGAAGATCGCGCCGCCGCCCGGACGATTGTCGGCCCAGAGACGGCCTTCGTGCTCGGCGACCACGCTGTGGGCCACCGACAGGCCCAGCCCGCGTCCCTCGCCCGGCCCCTTGGTCGTGAAAAAGGGATTGAACACGCGGGCGAGATCGTCGGGCGGGACCCCGGGACCGTCGTCGGCGACCTCGATTCGCACGCCGTCGTGGCCGGGCCGGACCCGGATCGTGAGGGTGCCTCCGCCCCGGGCGGCGGACATCGCCTGCTCGGCGTTCTGGATGAGGTGGAACAGCGCTTCCTGGAGCTGATTGCTGTCTGCCCAGATCTCGGGCACTTCCTGGAAATCCGTCTGCACCGTGATGCGCGCGCCTTCGAGCCGTGACTGATGCAGCGCGAGCACCTTGTAGATCTGATCGCTCACCTTGCAGCGGCCCCGCCGCAGCGGCGAGCGCTCCGCGAACAGTACGAGCTCGCGCACGATGTTGGCCGCACGCTTGGTGGCGCCGTCGATGGTCTTGAGCCCGTTCAGGACCGACTCGTGATCTTGCGACTGCAACAGCAGATGGACCTGCCCGAGGATGATCATCAGGGGGTTGTTGATCTCGTGGGCCACGCCCCCGGCCAGCTCGCCCACCGCGGCCAGCCGCTCCGCGCGGACCACGTCGGTGTGCGAGCGGCGCAGCTCCTCGAGCTGCAGGCGAGTCTCCGAGTACAGCCGCGCGTTGTCGAGCGCCAGCCCGATCTGGTCGGCGGTGGACTCGAGGAGCGCGATCTCCTCGCCGGTGAATCGCTCCTCGGTCTGCCGGCCGAGCGAGAGCGTCCCGAGGATCCGGTGGCGGGCGCGGATCGGCACGCACAGGAAGCCGCGGATGCCGTCGGCGGAGACCGCGGCGCGGGCGGCGGGCAGCAGGTCCGGAGCCCGGCCGGCTTCGTCCACGCGTCGGACCCGTCCCGAGGCGGCCACGCGGCCGATGAGGCCCTGGCCGATCGGGAGCACCTCGTTGACCTCGCGCAGCCGCGGCGACAGGCCGCGCTCGCCCCGCAGGAGCAACATCTTGCCGTCAGAGGACACCAGGTGCAGGCTCGCGATCTCGTGGCCGGTGACGTGGGTCAGCGCGCTCAGCGACTTCTGGATGACCTCGGTGAGATCGAGGGAGCGGCTGACGGCTTCGGTGACCGTGCGGAGGATCTGGAGGTGACGGATGAGAGACGTGGTGCCGCCCACTCCTCGGTTGCCGACTCGCGCCATTGTCACCTCGGGCTCGCTCCCATTTCCGTTTGAAAAACGGTCTATGGCTGCCAAGCAAGCAAAGTGCCACCGGTCACGATAAAGAAATAGCCTTATAGGGTAATGAGTTCGGTGACTTTTGGCGGCTGCCGTAGAATGGCACCGGTGCTGCCCGGACACACTGTCAAGTCAGAGTCGGGCGAAATTGCCGCGCCTCGGCGATCCGCCCGCCGATGGCGGGGTGGGAGTAGAAAAAGAACTCCTCCAGGGGGTGGGGGTCGCGCTCGGCCAGGTTCAGCCCGGCCAGCCGCTCCAGCGCCCCGATGAAGGCGCCCGCGTCCGGGATGGTCTCGAGCGCGAATCGGTCGGCGCTACGCTCGACGTGGCGAGACCAGCCGTTGGCCATCGGCAGGGCGAGGAGGCTCACCACCAGCAGGACTAGGCCGAAGAAGGGCAGTCCGGCCGGATCGGCCGGCCCCTCGAGCGCGAGCCAGCGCGCGCCGGCGGTCAGCGCGTGGCTGGCGACCCAGAACGTCACCAGCGTGAGCGCGCCCTGCACGAGGAGGCCGCGCCGGACGTCGCCGTGAAGCTGATGCGCCAGCTCGTGAGCCACCACCGCCGCGATCTCGTCGGGCGTGAACTCGTTCAGCAGCGTATCGAAGAGCAGGATCCGTCGGGTCCGGCCGAGGCCGGTGACCGCGGCGTTCGCGGTGCGGCTCTTTCGTGACTGATCCACCACCCAGATTCCGGTCACCGGCACTCCGACGCGCGCCGCGAGCGTGACCAGCCGCGTCCTGAGCGGGCCGTCCGGCAGCGGAGTGACCCGATAGAAGAGCGGCACGAGCCAGACGGGCGCGACGAGCGCGAGCAGGGCGTAGCCGGCCAGGAAGATGGCGGCACCCCAGAGCCACCACCACGGCGTGACCCGAAGCAGGCCGTACACGATCTCGACCGCGGCCAGGCCGAGCCCGGCGCCCAGCAGGCCCGCCTTGAGCACGTCGAGCAGCCAGCGACCGAGCGACTGATGGAGCAGGCCGTAGCGGCGCGGGAGCCAGTACCGCGCGATCCAGGTCAACGGCATGGTGAGCAGGCGGTGGGTCGCGGCCAGGATCACCACCGCGATCGCGAGCTCCAGCCACCAGCGGGAGGTCCACTGCCGGATCCACGCGGTCAACCAGACCGCGGCTCTGGTCTCGACGAGGACCAATAGATAGGCCGCGGAGAGCGCGATCTCGGTCAGCGACAGCGCGAGCTGACGACGGTGATAGGCCCGTGCGCGCGACTTCTCCGGCGCCGATCTCGCGTCCATGCAACGAGTGTCGCACCGTACGACGGCGCCCGCCAATCGGCGGTGGCGATTGTGCTACACTTGCCGGCAGTTCACACTCAGGGAGCCGCCATGTTTCAGTCCGTGGAGGACGTCCAGCAGCAGTTCAAGAACGCGCGCTACATCGCCAATCGTCGCATCTCCACCGTCGTGTTCCTCGCCTCGCGCATGGGCCGTCCGGTCCTCATCGAGGGGCCGGCGGGCGTGGGCAAGACGGAGCTGGCCAAGACGCTGGCCGAGGTGACCGCGCGCCATCTCATCCGCCTCCAGTGCTACGAGGGCCTCGACGAAGGCAAGGCGCTCTACGAGTGGAAGTACGCCAAGCAGCTCCTCTACACCCAGCTGCTCCGCGAGCGCATCGGCGAGCTGATCGCCGACGCGCCCTCGCTGCCCGACGCGGTCGCGCGCATCTCGGGCCAGGACGACGCCTTCTTCTCGCATCGTTTCCTGGCCCCGCGGCCCCTGCTGCAGGCCATCGAGTCGCCGGATCCGGTGGTGTTGCTGGTCGACGAGATCGACAAGGCGGAGCCCGAGTTCGAGGCTTTCCTCCTCGAGGTGCTGTCCGACTTCCAGGTGTCGGTGCCGGAGCTGGGCACCATCCGGGCCACCCAGATCCCGCTGGTCGTGCTCACCTCCAACAACGCCCGCGAGCTGTCGGACGGGCTCAAGCGGCGGTGCCTGCACCTCTTCATCGACTTCCCGCCGGCGGACGAGGAGCTGGCCATCATCCGGCTGAAGGTTCCCGAGGTGTCCGAGCGGCTGGCCCAGACGGTGGTCACCGCGGTGCAGCGCATCCGCGGGCTCGAGCTGCGCAAGGCGCCCTCGATCTCGGAGAGCCTCGACTGGGCGCGCTCCCTGGTCATTCTCAACGCGGAGACGCTCGATCGCGAGCTGGTGGAGTCCACCCTGACCATGCTCGTGAAGCACGAGAAGGACCTGGAGCGGGTCAAGGGCGCCCTCGACAAGGTGCTGGCCGACCTGGGCTAGAGCCCATGAGCGGGGCCTGGTCCACCCTCACCGAATTCCGCGAGCTGTGGTTTCCGAGCCCGCGGATTCGCCTGTCCGAGCTGGGCACGGCCGGGCCGGTCTACATCGAGGGCGGCCGCTGCATCTCGGGCGCGCTCGGCGAGTACAGCAAGCTGTGGATCCTCGCCGCGGCCCGCTGGCACTTCTACTACGTCCATCCCACCCCGCGCGACTTCTATCGCGTCACCATGCCGGAAGCGATGCCCCACCTGCTCCATCCGGGAGAGATGACGGTGGAGACGCTGCGGCAGGGCCTGTCCTACAAGGTGGTGCTGGGGCTGCGCTGCACCGAAGGGCCGGTCCGGGTCCTGCACCTGGTGGGCGACGTCGCCGACGTGACCCGGGCGCAGGAGCGCGACGAGGAAGCGCCGGCCGGGCCGCTCGGCTGGAAGCTCGAGATGACGCATCTCATCGCCCAGGGCTCGTTCCACGGCCTCATCCGCCTCGAGGACGGGCGCCTCTACCCGATCAGCCGTGACGGCGGCGAGGACGTCTTCAAGTCCTCCTGGGTCCACTTCAGCCGATGAGTCCGAGATGATTCACGCACGCGGACTCTGATGGATCAGCGGATTCTCGAGTTCATCGGCGATTTGCGGCGGGCCGAGATGCGCATCTCGCCGAGCGAGGCGCTGGATGCGCTGGCCGCCTCCACCGAGATCGGGCTGGAGGATCGCGAGACGTTCAAGAGCGCGCTGGCCACGACGCTGGTCAAGGAGTCGCGCGACCTGGCGACCTTCAACCGCATCTTCGATCTCTACTTCCTGGATCTGCAAGCTCTCGGCGAGGGCCTCAAGAAGGCGCTCGGGCCGGAGGACCCCAAGATCCAGGAGATGCTCGATCGGCTCACCTCCGAAGCGGGCATGGAGCTGGACGACCTCACCGAATTGATGCTGAGCGGGCAGGGCACCGACATGGAGATGGCCATTCGCCAGGAGGGCCAGGGCACCGGGCTCGAGCGGCTGATGTACTTCCTCCAGGTCGGCTACTTCTCGCGACGCATCTACGACAAGTTCGACTGGGAGGCCATCGAGCGGGATCTGAGCCGGATCATGCAGCTGCTGGAGGCCAAGGGGCTGGATCCGGGCATGCTGGCGCGCATCCGCAACTACCTCGATCTGCGTCTGGAGGCGTTCCGGCGCATGATCCGTCAGCACGTGGAGCGCGAGCTGGAGCGCCGCGCCTTCCGTCAGGGCGAGAAGCTGACCCGCGAGGTGCTGAGCGACAAGCCGCTGTTTGCCCTCTCCGCCGACGAGGTCGCCCAGATGAAGGCGGTGGTCGCGCGATTGGCCCGCAAGATCAAGGACGCCCTCGCTCTCCGGCAGCGGCAGGAGGAGAAGGGCCGGCTCGATTCCCGGCGCACCATCCGGCAGAGCCTGCAGTACGGCGGCGTGCCGATGGAGGTGCGCTTCCGTCGACGGCACCGCGAGAAGCCGAAGCTCATCACCCTCTGCGACGTGTCGGACTCGGTCCGCAATGCGTCCCGCTTCATGCTGCAGCTGGTGTGGAGCCTCCAGGACTGCTTCTCGCGGGTTCGCTCCTACGTCTTCGTGTCCGAGATCGCGGAGGTGACCCAGGCCTTCAACACCTATCCGGTCGACACCGCGATCGACTGGGCACTGAAGTCCTCCTCGGTCGACTATCACTGCCGGTCCGACTTCGGGTACGCGTTCAGCCGCTTCGTCAAGACCGAGCTCGAGTCGCTCGACCGCAAGACCACCGTGCTCGTCCTGGGAGACGCGCGCAACAACTACAACGACCCGCAGGCGTGGGCCATCCGGCAGATCCGGGAGCGCGTCAAGGGCGTCATCTGGCTCAATCCGGAAGGGCAGTGGGGCTGGGGCATCGGAGACAGCGTGATGCCGCTCTACGCGCCGTCGTGCGACATCGTGAAGGAATGCCGCACGGTGGGCCAGCTCGTGCAGGTGGTCGACCAGCTGGTGCATTCGTGGTGGCGGCGCGGGCGCTGATCGTCCTGCTGCTGGTGGCCGCGGCGCCGAGCGTCGGCCGCGTGTGGGCCGCGGAGTGCGTGGTGGTCGACGACTTCTCCCGGGGCAAGGTCGGCGACTTCCCGGTCGACTGGAAGCCGCGCAAGGAGGAGGGCCGGCCGGTGTATGCCATCCGCGAGGAGGACGGCCGGCGCTTCCTGCACGCGGCCTCGCGCGGCGTCGGCATCCAGGCCGGCCGCGAGGTGTCGTGGGACCTGGACGCCTATCCGATCCTGACCTGGTCCTGGCGGGCGGTGGAGTTCCCCAAGGGCTCCGACGAGCGGAAGTCGTCGACCAACGACAGCGCGGTCTCGGTCTACGCACTTTTCCCCGGCCCGATGGGCACCGTGAAGAGCGTCAAGTACATCTGGAGCCGCGTGGTGCCGGTGGGCACGCGTCTGACCTCCAGCGCGGGCAGCACACAGGTGCGGGTGCTCCGCAGCGGGACGGACCAGGCCGGGCAGTGGCTCGAGGAGCAGGCCGACGTGCGCGAGGACTACCGCAAGCTCTTCGGGGTGGACAAGCCGCCGAAGCCGGCCGGCATCGCGGTCCTCACCGATTCCGACGACACCAAGAGCAGCGCGCAGGGGGACTACGCCAACCTGCGCCTGTGCAAGCCCTGACCTTCTCCCGCGCGCGGCGATGAGCGACGACGAGCTGCTCGATCCGACGGATCCGTCGACCGTCTCGCGCCGCTGCCCCGCGTGTCTCGAGCGCCTCGACGGCCAGCGGGTCACGCGGCTCGATAGCTCGAAGCCGAAGGCAGCCACCTGCTCGACCGGGTCGAGGAGCTGCTCCGCGCGCGGTTCGATCCGCGCGCGATCGTCCGGGTGCGGAAGCCGACCTACGCGCGCCCGGCTCCGGAGGATCTCCGTCGGGAGGTTCTCGAGACCAGCGACGCGCTCGGGGCGATCATCGGCCGGTGACGGTCGCGCACCCGATCCAGCCGCTGACCCGGATGAGGTGCGCGCCGCGCCGATCGCGTCTTCGATGCGATCGTGGCGCGCCTGACCCGCGGGTGACCCTTCTCCTCAAGCTGATCCTGGTGCCGGGGCTCATCGCCCTGGTGACGCTGGCCGGCCGTCGCTTCGGTCCGCGCCTCGGCGGCTGGCTGAATGCGCTCCCGCTGGTGGCCGGCCCGGTTCTTTTCTTCCTGGCCCTCGAGCAGGGCGAGGCGTTCGTGGCGCGCGCCGCCGAGGCGACCCTCGCCGGTCTCGCCGCGGTGGCCGCCTTCGCGGTGATCTACTCGTGGATGGCGATGACGCGCCCGTGGTGGGCGTGCGTGCTCGTGGGCTGGAGCGCGTTCGGCGTGCTGACCGTCGCGCTCCAGGCGGTGCACTGGACGGCGCGGTCCGGCCTCGGCCTGACCCTGGGTGCGTTTGGAGTCGCGCGCTTCGTCCTCCCGCGCCTGCCCGAGCCCCCGCCGCCGGCCCGCGCGCCCACGTGGGATCTGCCGCTGCGCATGGCATCCGCGGTCATGCTGGTGCTGCTGGTCACCGGACTGGCCGGGTGGCTCGGTCCGCGCCTCTCCGGCGCGATCACCCCGTTCCCGATCGCCACCACGATCCTGCTCGCCTTCACTCACGCCCAGCAGGGCACCCCGGCCGCGGTAGGATTCCTGCGCGCGTTCCTGCCCGCGATGTGGAGCTTCGCGCTGTTCTGCTTCGTGCTGGCCGGCGGCGCAGTGGGACTGGGGCGCGACGCCGCGTTCCTGCTCGCCCTGGCCGTGAGCCTGGCCGCCCAGGGACTGGTGTGGCTCGGGCTGGAGGCGCTGGCTAGCCGGGAAGCCGCCAGACGCGGCCCACGGGCGGCTCGTCGGTCAGCGTGAACTGAGGCAGCGCGAAGTCGGCCGAGAGGTCCTGGAAGACGACGCGCACCCGCTTGCCGATCGCCACGTTCGCCTCGGGCTCCGGCTTGAGCTCGGGGGTGACGAGGTTGCCGATGATCCGAAGCGCCTCGTCCGGAGTCGGCGCGCCGCGCTGCTCGTCGAGCTCGACCAGGACCACCGCGTAGGGCGTCCACTCCTTGAAGCCGGGCTGGATCGCGTGATGGACGACCTCGTACGAGTAGATGTGCCCGCGGCCGCTCACCGGCGTCCACTGCCATTCGAGCGACAGGCACCACGGGCAGCCGTGGCTCGGAGGGTAGCGCATCAGCTTGCATTGCGTGCACGCGCGCAGCATCAGCTGATGGTTGGTGCGCGCCAGCTTGAAGTGCTCGCGCCACTCCGAGTCGTTCTCCGGGACCACCAGGTTCATGCCGCGGTACTCGACGGAGGCCATCGGGCTAGTTCCTCATGATGAGGGCGGAGCCGGTCGGGGGCATCGCCCAGCCGAGATTCATGGTGACGCGCGCGTCCCGGACCTGGCGGCACTTGCCCGGCGAGTAGTCGTAGGTGTGCTTGCCGTCCTCCCCGCCCGGGCAATAGTCGTCCACCTGGCCGCGGAGCTGTCGCACGTTCTCGATCACCATCGAGATGCCGTGGGTGTACCCCTCGCAGAGGTGGCTGCCCGAGGTGTTGTTCGGCCGTTTGCCGCCCAGCTCGATGATGCCGCTCGACACGTACGCCCCGCCCTCCCCCTTCTTGCAGAAGCCGTACTCTTCGAGCTGCAGCATGGTGGTGAAGGTGAACGCGTCGTAGGAGCCGGTGACGTGCACGTCGTCCGGAGCGATGCCGGCCTGGCCGAATACGATGTCCTTGGCGTGGTAGCCGGCGACGCGAGTGATCGGCCCGTAGGCCCAGTGGAAGTCGGTGCGCGGCTTGTTCACGCGCCCGGCCACGCCCATGATGTAGACCGGCTTACGCCGCAGATCGCGCGCTCGCTCCGCGCTCGTCACGATGAGGGCGGTGGCGTTGTCGGTCTCCAGGCAGCAGTCCAGCAGGTGGAGCGGTTTGCAGATCCAGCGGGAGGCCATCACGTCCGCCACCGTGACGCGGTCCTTCAGCAGGGCCTTCGGGTTCTGGGAGGCGTGCTTGCTGTGGGCCACCCGCACGTGGGCCACCTGCTCCGACGTCGTCCCGTACTCGTACATGTGGCGCATGAAGGTCGGGGCGAAGTTCTGGCCCGCGCTCCGCATGCCGAAGGGCACCTGGGCCAGGTCCATGCCCCGCACCGGCTGGGCCGCGCGCGCACCGGTGCCGCCGATGCGGAAGTCGGAGTAACCGTTCATCGACCGGAAGATCGCCACGGTGTGGCACATGCCGGCCTCGATGGCGCCCATCGCGAGCCCGATCAGGGCCTCGGTGGAGGAACCTCCGCCGAAGACGTCCATGTAGAAGTTCAGGCGCATCCCCAGATCCGGCGCGACCCAGTTGGCGAACACCGAGTCGCCGCTCTGGTAGGACATCATGCCGTCCACGCCGTCCTTGCCGAGGCCGGCGTCGCGCATGGCGTTGCCCACCGCCTCGACCGCCATGGCGCGCGTGCTGCGCCCGGACTGCCGGCTGTACTCGGTCTCTCCGACTCCGACGATGCAGTACTTGTCCTTGAGCGAGGCCATGAGCTCCTCCGCGCCGCGACTCTACGCGAGCGCGCCGGGCGGCGTCAAGCGGGCGCGGGCTCGTCGCGCGGCGCGGGCGGGCGCGTGAACGCGAGCAGGCTCAACGCGAGTCCGTTGCACGCGGCGCTGAGCCACCAGGCGAGGCGGTAGTCGCCGGCGCGATCGTAGATGAAGCCGGCCGCGAACGGCCCGCACGCGGCCATCGAGCCGGCCAGCGAGAAGAGCAGCCCGGCGAGGCTCCCCGCGTGTTCGCGGCCGAAGAAGTCGGCGACGGTGGGGGTGAAGAGCGCGGACGCGGCCCCGTACGAGAAGCCGAAGACGACGGAGGCCGCGTAGAGGGCGGCGAGCTCGTTCGACCACGAGAAGCCCATGAAGGCGCCGGCCTGAAGGACGAAGGCGACCGCGAGGGCGGCACGCCGCCCGATCCGGTCCGAGGCCGCGCCCATCACCAGGCGTCCCGCCATCGCGGCGACTCCGACCGCGCTGACCAGCGTGGCGGCCAGCAGCGGCGCGATGCCGAACCCGCGGGCCATGGGCACCAGGTGCACGAGCGGGATGAATACCGGCGTCCACGTGGCCGCGAAGACGCCGTAGAGCATCCAGAACGCGCGGGTGCGCAGCGCCTCCGCCACCGTCCAACCACCCGAGCGGCGGCCCGAGCGAGGGGACGCGGCGACCGCGGGGGCGCCGTCGGGCCGCAGCCCCATGGTCTCGGGATCGCGCCGCATCAGCACGCCGAGGCCGTTGAGGGCGACCAGCACCGCGGCGCCGAAGACGACGTAGGCTCCGCGCCAGCCGAGATGGCTCACCAGCAGGTGGGCGACCGGCGGCAGCGCGAAGGTGCCGAGGCTGCCGCCCGCGCTGGCGAGGCCGACCGCGATACCGCGGCGGCGCGTGAACCACTTCGCGACGGTGGCGTTGCATGGGACGTAGGCCGTCGACATGCCCAGCGCCGCGACGGTTCCGTAGAGCAGGTAGGGCTGCCACAGGGCGGTGACCCGGCTCATCAGCATCAGCCCGATGCCGAGCAGCGCGCCCCCGACCGAGATGACCGCGCGCGGGCCCCACCGGTCGGTGAGGCGGCCGGCCCCGAGCGCGAATACCGAGTACACGAACGCGTACAGGGAGAAGACGCCGGAGAGGCTCGCCCGGCTCCAGCCGAACTCCTCGCCGAGGGCGGCGAGGAACACCCCGAAGGCGTACTGCGTGCCGTAGGCCATGAACAGGACGAGGAACGCCGTCGCCACGACGATCCATCCATAGAAGAGCCTCGGCCGGATGCCGAGGTCAGCGGCCGGCATCGTCCCGGGGCTTCTCCGACGACCGCTTGGTGTCGAGGACGGGATGGAGCGTGCCGGTGGGGTGCGTGGCCTCCACGCGGACGATCCGACTCAGCCGCGCGACCGCGTCGCGGATGCGCGCCGTCGCGTTGCGGCAGTTGCGGGCCCAGTGACTCTCCTCGGTGCCGGGCGGCAGCCGATCCTCGAGCATCTGGACGTAGCCCGCGATGACCGCGAGCGGATTGTTGATCTCGTGCGCCGCGGCCTGGGCCAGCAGGTTCACCGAGCGCAGCGACGCCGCCTCGCGGCGGGCGTCTTCGCCGGCCAGCCGCTCGGCCGCGTCGCGGAAGATCACGATCTCGTAGCGATGGTGACGATACTCCACGGTGCGCCGGGCGCAGTCCACCGAGAGGACGCGCCCGGCCGCCGTCTCGAACAGGGCCGCGTGCGTCCGGGGCATCCCGTCCTTCCGATCGGCACCGGCTTCATCGGCGACGGCGGTCGTGGCCGGCGACGGCCAGAACGACCGCGAGTCGCGTCCGAGAATCTGCTCGCGCGAGAGGCCGGACAGCTCGCAGTCCGCCCGGTTGCAATCGAGGATCGCGTGGGTGTCGGCGTCCACGATCCGGATCGCGTCGGTGGCCCCGTCGAGCACCGCCCGGAATCGCTCGCGCTCCTGGGCCAGGCCGCGCCGCTCGACGATCGTCGCCATCAGCAGGGCCAGGGCGGGAAGCCCGATCATGGTCAGCCCGAGGTACGACGGCCAGACGCGCGCGAACATGGTGCGACCGCGCTCGCCCAGCAGGCCGAATCCCGCGAACACGATCAGGAACGTGGCCCCGGCCAGGGCGAACGCGTGCCGGCTGCGCACCGCGGTGGTGCCGCCGGCCCAGCGATGGGCCAGCCCGGCCGCCGTCGCCACCGCCACCACCGTCACGATGCCGGCGACGGTGCCGCTGCCCCCGAGCCAGATCCGATAGGCGACCGCGGGCAACGCCGCGAGCATTCCGGCTCCCCAGCCCTCGAAGAGCCCGATGATCGCGACCGGGATCACCCGGCCGTCGACGAAGACTCCCTCGGACGTCTCGATGCGCGAGATCATGAGGAGGACCGCGATACCGCCCCACGCGAGGCCGAGGACGCCGACCCAGAGCGGGCGCCGGCGCGGGTCGTCGGGCTCGAACCAGCCGTAGGCCAGCGAATAGAAGAGGACGCCGGCGACGACGATGCCCGCCGCCTCCAGCAGGTGGTGGAGATCCATTACTTCGAGGCGGACGCGGCTCGTCCGTTAGGCCGGGGCAGCAGGTCGCGGAGGAACTTGCCGGTGTAGGACCCGGACACCTGCGCGACCTGCTCGGGCGTTCCTTCGGCCACCAGCTCGCCGCCCGCCTCGCCCCCCTCGGGGCCGAGATCGATCACCCAGTCGGCGGTCTTGATCACGTCGAGATGATGCTCGACCACCAGCACCGTGTTGCCCGCGTCGACGAGGCGGTTGAGCACCACCAGCAGCTTGCGCACGTCGTCGAGATGCAGTCCGGTGGTCGGCTCGTCGAGGATGAAGAGATGATCGCTGGTGGGCTTGGCGGCCAGCTCCGCCGCGATCTTCAGCCGCTGCGCCTCGCCTCCCGACAGCTTGGTGGCGGGCTGGCCGAGCCGCAGGTATCCGAGCCCCACCTCCTGCAGCACCTTCAGCCGTCGCTGCAACACCGGCTCGGCGGAGAAGAACGCCACCGCCTCGTCCACCGTCTGCTGGAGCACCTGGCTGATGTCCCGGTTCCGGTAGGTGACCTGCAGCACGTCGGGGCGGTACCGCTTGCCCTCGCATTCCTGGCAGGTTACGTACACGTCCTCCACGAAGTACATCTCGAGCTTCTGGAAGCCGTCGCCCTCGCAGGTCTCGCAGCGGCCCCCCGGCACGTTGAACGAGAACGCGCCGGGACCCAGCCCGAGCGTCTGCGCGCGGCTCAGGCTCGCGAACAGACGGCGGATCTCGTCGAAGGCCTTCACGTAGGTGACCGGATTGGATCGCGGCGTCCGGCCGATCGGGTCCTGGTCGATCAGCCGCACGCCCTTGAGATGCGGCAGCCCGCGCAGCTCGTCGTGGGTGCCCGCGACCGCGAAATCGACCTTGAAGTGCCGCGCCACCGCCCGGTAGAGCGTGTCGTGCACCAGGGTGGACTTGCCCGAGCCGGACACCCCGGTCACGCAGGTCAGCGTGTTCAGCGGAATCTTCACCGTCACGTTCTTCAGGTTGTGAGCCCGCGCGCCCGTCAGCACGAGGGCCCGGCGGCCTTCGCGCCGGGCCAGCGGCAGTGGGATGGTGTCGCGGCCGCTCAGGTAGCGCGCGGTCAGCGAGCGCGGGTCCTTGCGGAACTCGGCCTGCGATCCCGCGAAGACGACGGTGCCGCCGCGCTCACCCGAGCCCGGCCCCATCTCGATGAGGTAGTCGGCTACCTCGATCAGCGCCCGGTCGTGCTCCACGATCACCACCGTGTTGCCGGCCGACGCGAGCTCGCGGCAGAGCTCGGCGAGGCGCGTGGTGTCGCGCGGATGCAGGCCGATCGACGGCTCGTCGAGGACGTAGAGCGTGCCGGTGAGCTGCGCGCCGAGCTGGTTGGCCAGATTGATCCGCTGCGCCTCTCCGCCCGACAGGGTGCGGGTCTGCCGCGCCAGGGTGAGATAGCCCAGGCCCACGCGCAGGAGGAAGGACAGCTTGGCCCGCAAGAGCTTCAGGACGTCGCGCGCCACCGTCTGCTGCCATTCAGACAGGGGCAGGGCGGCGAAGAAGGCGTCCAGCTCCTCGACGGTCTGCCGTCCGAGCTCGGCGATGTTGGCCCCGCCTACCCGGACCGCCAGGGCGTCGGGACGCAGCCGCTCGCCGGCGCAGCGCGGGCACGGCGACTGGCTTCGGTAGCGCGACAGGAAGACCCGCACGTGGAGCTTGTAGCGGTAGGATTCGACCTCCTCGAAGAAGCCGCGGATGCCGGTGAGCCCGCCGCCCCCCTCGTATACCCAGCCGCGGTCCTCCGCGGTCAGCTCGGCGTAGGGCCGCGTCACGTCGACCCCGCGCTTGCGGGCCGCCTTCAGCAGCTGCTTCTGGTACCAGCGCCCCGACGGGTGCGACCACGGCTCCACCGCGCCGTCGGCCAAGCTGCGCGTCGGATCCGGCACCACCCGCGCCTCGTCGTAGCGCAGCACGTTGCCGAAGCCCTTGCACTCGGGACAGGCGCCGAGCGGATGGTTGAAGGAGAAGAGCAAGGGCTGCGGCCGGGCCAGGGCCACGCCACAGGCCGGGCAATGGAAGTCTCGGCTGACCGGCACCGCCCCGCGCTCGAGCAAGTCGACGCTGGCGCGGCCCTCGCCCTCGGCCAGCGCGGTCTCCAGCGAGTCGGTGATCCGACGCCGGCTGTCCGGGCCGATCACGACGCGATCCAGCACCACCGCGAGGCGGCGCGGATCCAGGTCGATCGGCTCACCGGCCGGCCGGGCGCTCACCTCGGCGAGGTCCCAGACGACGTCGCCCGCCTTGACGCGGGCGAAGCCGCGCTGCAGCAGCGCCGCGAAGAGCGCCCGGGGATCGCGCGTCGCCTCGGGGGCGAGCGGGAAGCAGATCATGGCCCGGGCCCCGGGGTGGTCGCGTAGCAGGAGATCCGCCACCTGGTCCGCGGAGTCGCTGCGGGCCTCCGCGCCGCAGGTGGGGCAGTGCACGTGCCCGACCTTGGCGAAGAGCAGGCGCAGGTAGTCGTGCACCTCGGTGGCGGTGCCCACCGTGGAGCGCGCGGTGCGGACCGGATTCTTCTGCTCGAGCGCGATGGCGGGCCGGATGTGCTCGATGCGGTCCACGTCCGGGCGGTCGAGCCGCTCCAGGAACATGCGGGCGTAGGTCGAGAGCGATTCGATGTAGCGCCACTGCCCCTCCGCGAAGAGGGTATCGAAGGCCAGCGACGACTTTCCCGATCCGGAAACCCCGGTGATGACGGTGACGCGGTCGTGGGGGATGTCGACGGAGACGTTCTTCAGGTTGTTCTGCCGGGCTCCTTCGATCCGGAGCCATACCGGCTGGGACATTCGAGCGGTCCTCCTGAGATGGAAAGTCTACTCGACCGATGTGGGGCCTTCAATACCGGGACCCTTGACAGGCGCGCGGTCGTCACGTACGCTGCCGAATCGTAATGAGAACCATTCCTAAAAAGAGTTCGGGGGGAGCGGAGAGCGCGATCCGGGCCCGCGGGCTGCGCCTCACCGGTCCGCGTCGGGTGGTGCTCGACGTGATCCGCGCGACCGAATCGCACCCGACCGCGGAGTGGGTCCACCGCATGGTGCGCCGGCGACTTCCCCGCGTGAGCCTCGGCACCGTGTATCGCAACCTGCGGCTGCTGGTGGCCGAAGGGCTGGTCAAGGAGCTGTCGGGCCCCCACGCCCGCTTCGACGGCAACGTGACCGAGCACCACCACTTCACCTGCCTCGGCTGCGGCCGGATCACCGACGTGGACGGGCCCACCACCGAGCCCCACTCCCGGGCGCTGTGCGGGCGAGTGGCCGCCGACGGGGGCTTCAGCGTCACGCATCACCGCATCGAGTTCTACGGCCGCTGTGCCGGGTGCCAGCGCCGTGCCGGAGGCAAGGCACGCCGGCGACGCCCGACCCCGTAGCTCGGAGGCCGTTGCCTCCGAGCCGCCCGTCACCATCCACCAAGGAGGACTCATCATGGCAGGCAAGCCGCTGAAGGGCAGCAAGAGCGTCGAGAATCTCAAGGAAGCGTTCGCGGGCGAGTCGCAGGCCAATCGCCGCTACCTGTACTTCGCGCGGGTCGCCGACATCGAGGGGTTCCCGGACATCGCGGGTCTCTTCAAGGACACCGCCGACGCCGAGACCGGCCACGCCTTCGGTCACCTCGATTTCCTGAAGGAGGTGGGCGATCCGGCCACCGGAGAGCCCATCGGCAAGACCGAGAAGAATCTCAAGGCGTCCGTGGCCGGGGAGACCTACGAGTACACCCAGATGTACCCGGGCATGGCCAAGACCGCGCGGGACGAGGGGTATCCCGAGCTGGCCGAGTGGTTCGAGACGCTGGCCAAGGCCGAGAAGTCGCACGCCGGCCGGTTCAGCAAGGGCCTGAACCAGGTCGCGGGCAAGGAGCCGGCCGAGGCCATCTAGCCGGCCGCCGGGTCGGGACGGGACCGGGTGGCGGCGCCCCCGGCTCGGTCCGCCTCGACCGCGCGATCCGGTACGGGCAAGAGGACGATGACACTCGATATCCGCGCGCCGGAGTTCTGGCAGCTCGACCGCGTCGACGCGGAGCTGCGCCGGGTCTACGACATCTGCGCAGGCTGCCGGCGCTGTCTGCCGCTCTGCCCGTCGTTCAAGGTGATGTTCGATCGCCTGGACGTGGACGCGGTGGACGGCGACGTGGAGAAGCTCCCCGCGGCCGACGTCAAGGAGGTCGTCGACCTCTGCTACCAGTGCAAGCTCTGCTTCAACCACTGCCCGTACACCCCGCCGCACCGCTGGGCGGTGGACTTTCCGCGCCTGATGCTGCGGGCGCGCGCCGCGGACGCGCGGGCGAAGGGCGTGACCCTGCAGGATCGCTTCCTCGGAAACACCGACCTGGTCGGGCGCATCGGCAGCCTCACCGCCCCGGTCTCGAACTGGATGAACGCGGTGTGGGTCAACCGCAAGTTCATGGAGATGGCGGTGGGCATCCATGCCCGCCGGACCCTGCCGCCGTTCCATCGAGAGACGTTCTCGCGGTGGTTCGACGGGCGGAAGCCGGATCGGCGTCCGCAGCCCGCGCGGGACCGCGTGGCGCTCTTCGCCACGTGCTCGGTGGAGTACAACGATCCGGCCACCGGCAAGGCCGCGGTGACGGTGCTCGAGAAGAACGGCGTCGACGTGACCCTGCCCGCCCAGCGCTGCTGCGGCATGCCGTACCTGGACGGCGGCGCGGTGACCGAGGCCAGGCGGCTCATCGCCGACAACGTGAAGAGCCTCGCCGAGGAGGTGCGGCAGGGCCGGGAGATCGTGGTGCCGGGGCCGACCTGCTCGTACATGCTCAAGCAGGAATATCCCTGGCTCGACGGCTCCGAGGACGCCGACCTGGTGGCCGCGCACACCCGCGACCTCTTCGAGTACCTCGCCTCACTGCACGACCAGGGGCGGCTCGACACGCGCTTCCCCAACGCGCCGGGTACCATCAGCTATCAGCTGCCCTGCCACCTGAAGGCGCAGAACATGGGCACCCGCTCCGCGGACGTGCTGCGGCTGACCGGGGCGCCGGTGGAGGTCATCGAGCGGTGCTCGGCGGTCGACGGCACGTGGGGGATGAAGAAGGAGTATTTCGAGCTCTCCATGAAGCTGGCCGGGCCGCTCTTCCGCGACGTCGAGGAGGCGAAGCCCGAGCGGGTCGCCACGGACTGCCCGCTCGCCGCCTTGCAGATTCATCAGGGCACCGGGCGGGTCGCGCGGCACCCCATCCAGATTCTCGCCGAGGCCTACGGCCTCGACCCGGAGGCTCCGGAATGGCGTCCATGATCCGGCTCGGCGACGTCGTCAACTTCTTCGAGTACGAGAAGGTGCGGGAGGAGCGCCGCCGCCGGGTCATCGCGCTCAAGCAGAGACGGCGGCTCGAGGTGGGACCCTACCTGTCGTTCGTGTTCGAGAATCGCGAGACCCTCCTGTTCCAGATCCAGGAGATGTGCCGGGCCGAGCGCATCGTCGACGACGCGAAGGTGCAGGAGGAGATCGACGTGTACAGCGCGCTGCTACCCGGCCCGGGCGAGCTGTCCGCCACCCTGTTCATCGAAATCGCCGACAAGGACGAGATCAAGCCGGTGCTGGATCGCTTCATGGGTATCGACACCGGTCGACACGTCTGGTTCGAGACGGCGCGGGGCGGGGTGGTGCCCGGCTCGTTCGAGGCCGGGCATTCCGACGAAGAGAAGGGGAAGCTGGCCGCCGTCCACTTCGTCCGCTTCGCCTTCTCCTCGCAAGCGGTCGAGGCCTTCCGATCGGCCGACGTGAATCTGGTGGTGGATCACCCAGCCACGCGCGCGCGCACCCGCCTCTCCGCAGAGACCAAGGCCGAGCTGCTGTCCGACCTCGTCCCCTGACGAGCGCGCGCGCCGCCGCGCCCGGCTACTGCATGATCATGAACCAGATGTAGTAGACGAGCGTCAGGATGAAGCCGAACCAGATGGTGCCCTTCACGGTGGCGAGCGGCTTGGCCAGACCCTTGCCCGGCGTGCCGACCAGGGCGTTGATCTCCACGATCACCATGATGGCGAGGGCCACGATCCAGAAGACCAGGCCCGACTTGCCGACGGTCAGCCCCGCGAGGTGGTTGGCCGATCCCATGAAGAACAGCATCGGGACGGACATCACCACGTTGGTGCGGGAGGCCAGGCCGCCGCGCGCGCCGGCCGGAGCGGCCGCCGGATTGGCCGGCTTGCCCGCCGCGGTGTCGAGCGCGTTCTGGATGACGATCTTGTTCTTGGGCCAGATCACGAACCACACATTGGCCCACATGATCGACCCGAGGAGGCCGCCCAGCAGGATCTTCCAGGTGCCGGGGTCGTTGATGCCGCGGATGCCGAGCCAGTAGTGCAGGAGGTAGATCCAGCCGGAGAGGAAGGTGATCATCGCACCCCACCTGAACCACCAGAGCGCCCGCGGCAGGAGCTTCTGCTGGGCTCCCGAGCGCACTCCCGGCTCGGTCTCGGCGAAGAACGGAGTCTGGACGAGGTTGAAATAGTAGAGCAGACCGATCCAGGTGATCCCGGCCAGGAAATGGATCCACCGCAACAGGAATAGCCAGCCCTCGGCATTCATCAGTGCCATCGTCTCCCTCCTGGGTAGGGTCGCCGATCAGTCACCGCAGCTAGTCGTCGTCCGCGTCCTCGTCGTCCTCGTCATCCTCATCGTCCTCGTCGTCGTCGTCCAGGTCGTCGTCGTCGAAATCGTCGTCGTCGTCGAAGTCGTCCTCGTCGTCCAGGTCGTCCTCGTCGTCGAGATCGTCGTCGTCCTCGGCGTCCTTCTCGTCCTCCTCCTCGTCAGCCGCCGCCACGAGCGGCTGAACGTCTTCTTCGATCCACTCGCGATATCCGAGGCGTAGCATGTGCAACTCCTCCCGACGGAATGCTCGTTACGCTGGCGGGATTATAGCAAAGGGGTTTAGCGTGTCCACGCCATTTTGGCGCGTCGACTGCACTTATCCACTTATCCCCATTCGTCCACAACACGAAAACTCGACGCGTGGACGCGCGGTCGCGGGCTTCCGCGTGCGAAGGAGCGCGACTGGAGCGCCGTCGAGGTGCGACCGCGTCGCGGCGGGCCATCCGGTGCGGCGATTCACGCGCGCACGCGCGTGCAGCCGCATTTCTAGACCGTTCGCGAAGCCTTGACGGGAGACGATCGCTTCCTTACGATGCGGCCGACCTGCCGAACGAAAGAGGAGAATCAACGATGCCGCTGTTCGCCGTCGAGCGGGACCTCAGCCAGGTTCCACCGGATCGCTTTCGCTCCGATCTGCGCGACCTCGTGAAGGCCTGCGAGCGTCTGCAGGGTGTCGGCAAGAAGGTCCGCTACATCAGCAGCGCGGTCTTTCCGTCCGAAGCGCGCGGCCTCTGTCTATTCGGGGCCGAGGAGCCGCAGTGGATCCGCGACGTCAACGACGCGGCGCGGCTGCCCTACATCCGCATCTTCGCCGTGCTCGATCTCACCCCCACCGGAGTCCGTCGCGACGTCTCGGTGGGCCGTCGTACCCCGCAGCCGGTCGCCGCCGCGGCTCCGGGGCGAGAGGGGAACGGGCACCGCGAATTCCACAACGGGCGCGGACCGCTGAACGGGGGCCCGACGGCACCCCGGATGAGCGACGCGCTGGCCCGCTGGTCCCACGAGGGCCGACAGCTCGTTGACCTCCTGGGTGGCTGGCTGGAGGAAGTGGTGGCGGTCCACGGACAGGCCGAGGCCGTGCAGAGCCAGCGCGATGAGCTCGTCGATGACGTCCAACGGATCCGGGCCGAGAACGAAGAGCTGCGGGCCCAACGCGACGAGCTGCAGCAGACGCTGCAGACCCTCGCCGGTCAGATGACCCACGCCGCGGACGCGGTCCTGAGCCGACTGCGGCGACGCGACAGTCCGGCCGATTCGGCCGCTCGATGAGCGCCCCCCCGACCTCTCGGTGCCGCATCCTGGTGGTGGACGGCGACGAGCGAGAGCGCGACGGCGCGGCACGCGCCCTCACCGAGGCCGGACACGCGGTGGACACCGCGGCCACCCGGGCGGACGTGGTGAGCCTGCTCGGGGAACGGGCCTACGACCTGGTGCTGAGCGACCTGAAGATGCCGGCGCTCAACGGACCCGTCTTCTACCAGTTGCTGAAGGATTCGTGTCGCGGCGGCACGCCGCCCGTCATCTTCTCGATCGCGCGCGGGTATACGCCCGAGTATGCGTCCTTCCTGATGCGGCTCGCGGCTCCCGTTCTCACGAAGCCGGTTCCCGCCGCCGATCTCCGCCAGGCCGTCGCGCGAATGCTGCCGCCACGCGCCGAGGCGAGCGACTCGCTCACGTCCTGATCACCTCCGGCGACGCGCCAGTGGGTCGGGGCCACCGTGTCCTTATCGACACGCTTTTCGATTGCCATCTCACGAGCCGTGGGATAGCGTTGGGCTCCCTTGAAGAAGACCGATTCGACCCAGCGCGCCGCCAAGCGCAAGCGCACGCCGCAGCGGAGCACGGCGGCGACCCGCCGTCCGAAGGGGACGCCGCGCGGTCTCGTGAGTCGGCGCACCACCGCCCGGCAGAAGAGCAAGCTCCGAGGGAGCTGACAACGTCGGACTGAGGAGAGGAGCAGACGGGCGGGCGCCGGGAGGCGTCGGCCTAGCAGGAGGGAGCGATGGACCAGCTGGAAGCGATCGAAACTCCGCCGCTCGTGGTAACGGCCGGCGACATCACCCTGATCGAGGGTGCGGCCAGGGATCTGCACGACCTTGGCGAGGAGCCGACGACTCACGGACACCGCCCGTCGTGGGCCTACTCACAGATTCCCGACGGTCTCGCCCTCTGTGTCGGCTGCTGGCGTCCGATCGCCGCGCAACAGCTGGGCGGCGAGCGGTGCCCGGGCCCGCGGAAGCCGCAAGCCTGAGTCCCGGCCGTCGGTTGCCGTCGCCCGCCTGACGTTCGCGTCTGCCCGCCCTCCGACCGCTCTCCCTCTACCCCAGCCCGCGCGCCAGGCACAATTCCCGGAACGTCTGCCGGGCCGTGGTAGAATCCGTCGCTGCTGCAAGTTATTGATCTGATTATCTAGGCGGCGTAGCTCAGGTGGCAGAGCAGGGGTCTCATAAGCCCCGTGTCGGAGGTTCGAGTCCTCCCGCCGCCACCACATTTCCAAACGCCTCTTGACGTCCTGGGGCTCGGCGCGACCGACGATGTAGACGGCCAGCAGCGCGCCGGACGGATTCCGACGCAGGGTGGCGAGCGCGCGCGAGGGCATCAGCGCGGGCGCGCGTCTGCGCCGGACCACGCGGCGAGGCTGGCCGCGGCCCGCCGCTCCAGCCCGCGCGCGCCCTGCCGTCGTGCGATCTCCAGCGCGGTCAGGAAGCACTCCTGCGGCGCTCGCGCCCCGGGCGTGCCTCCGCGACCGATCGCCCGGCCGGCTTCGCCCTCGAGCCGATGCAGCTCCGCCTCCAGGAAGCGCTCGCCGGTGCGGGCCGCGAGGGTGAGCGCCTCGCCGACGACGTCGAGCGCCGGGTCCGGCGCTCCGGCGCGGAGCAGCCCGGCGGCGAGGGTGGCGAGCAGGTACGTCTGGAGCTGGGCGGAGCCCGAGGCGCGCGCGCTGGCGATCGCGCCGCGCATCTGGGCCACCCCTTCTTCCGGGCGGCCCGTCTCGACCAGCGCCCAGCCGTGCACCGTTTCGGCCCAGGCCAGGAAGAGCCCGAACCCCTGTTCGCGCGCCAGCGCCACGGCGCGACCGGCATGGGCCAGGACCGCCTCGGCGTCGCCGCGGAAGCAGTGCAGGTGCGCGGCGAACACCAGCGCGAGCGTCTCGGTGACCGGATGCCGCAGCCGCCCGGCGAGGTCAAGCGCGTTGCGGCTCGCGGCCGCCGCCTCGCCGGACTCGCCGAGCAGCTCGAGAGTCCAGGCGGCCATGACCTGTGCGCAGACCCCGGGGTCGTGGTTGCCGTACTCCGCGGCCAGCGCGGCGTGCGGAGGCTCGTAGATCGCGATGCCGTGGCGGGCGTGCTCCAGCGCGGCCGTGGGCGCACCCTGGATCAGCCGGGTGGCCCACAAGGCGTGGTGCGCCTGGAGCACGAGGGCGGGCTCGCGCGAGCGCTCCGCCTGGACGCGCAGGCGTTCGCCCAGCTCCTCCGCGGTCGCCAGCTCACCGCGTCCCCAGCGGAACAGCCACAGCCCCCAGAGAGCGGGAAAGAGGCGCGGCGTGTCGCCGAGGCGCTCGGCGAGGGCCTGCGCCCGCGCGAGCGGCTCCTCCACCTCGGGCGCGCCCCAGCCGCGCGTGGCCATCAGGGATCCGCCGAGGGCGATCTGGAGCGCCACCTCCTGCTGCATCGTCTCCTCCACGGCGGGCAGTGCCCGCAGGAGGTCGAGCGCCCGCACGAGGTGTGCGCGCGCCTCCTGGGCCGCGCCCCGCCGGGTCGTCACCGCGGCGGCGCGCCGCAGGTAGTGCACCGCGCGGCGCGCGTCGTGTCCACGCTCGAAGTGCGCGGCCAGCTCCAGCGCGATCTCATCCGCCCGCTCGCCGTGCGCGACGGCCAGGCGCTCCGCGATCCGCCGGTGCAGCTCGGCGCGCCGGCCGGCTGCAATCTGCTCGTACACCATCTGCCGGTGGAGCCAGTGGCGGAAGCCGTATCGCTCTGCCGCGGTTCCGTCCGGCCAGGCGTCGGCCCCGCGCGCGACCAGGAACGCGCCCGGACGTGCCAGGGCGGCGCAGCTCCCCTCCGCGTCCGCCACCGGGGACCCCGCGCCCGCCGCGACCGCGGCGGCCGAGAACTCGAGCCCGACCACGCTCGCCACCTCGAGCACGCGCCGCTCGTCGTCCGAGAGGCGGCCAAACTGGAGCGCGATCACCGCCCGCACGTCGTCGGGGATCGTCAGCTCCAGGATCTCGGGCTCCTCGGTCAGACGCCAGCCCCCATCGGCCTGGACCAGGATCCCGCGCCCGATGAGGTCCTGGATGGCACTGGCCATGAACAGCGGGTTGCCCTCCGTCCGACGATGGACGAGCCGGGCGAGCACGGCGAGCCGATCCGCGGCGCCGTCGTTCGCGGCGGACCCGGGGCGCGGCCCAAGTCGCTCGACGAGATACCGTGCCACCGCCGCCTCCTCGAGGAGATCGAGGACGATCTCGTGCCCGGGCTCGCGGGCCACCAGCTCTCGCAGCACCGCATGGAGCGAATGCCCGCCCGGCGTCGTCGCGACCGGCCGGTACGTCCCGATCACGAGGAGCCGTGCAGGTCCGGGCCGCCGCGTCACGTAGGCGAGCCAGTCGAGGGTGGACCCGTCGCTCCAGTGCAGGTCCTCCAGCCAGAGCGCGAGCGGCGCGCGGTCGGTGAAGGTCTCGATGGCCTCGGCCAGCTCGCGCAGCATGCGCTCCCGCGTGGCCCCCGCGGTGGTGCGCCGGAGCGTCCGCAGCTCGGCCGGCTCGACGAGGGACGGCATCTGAGCCAGCCACGTCGGCGCGTGGCGCCGCAGGATCGGCACGAGGCGACACCCGGGCACGCGCCCGAGACCGGTGAGGGCCTCGAGCAGCGGCAGGTAGGCCTCGCCGACGCCGTAGTGGTCGATGCAGCGCCCGGTGCCGACCGGAAGCCCCTCGCGGGCCGCGCCGGCCAGGAACGCCTCCACCACCGCGGTCTTGCCGATGCCCGGCTCGCCCGAGACGAGCACGACCTGACGCTCCCCCGCTCGCGCGCGGTCGAGGCACGCGCGGAGCCGGTCGAGCGCGAGCGCCCGGCCGACGAGATGCTCCGGCACGCGCAGGAGCGCCCCGCCGTACGCCCGCGCTTCCGGCACCGGGGCGACGAAGCGATAGCCTCTCCGGTGAACGGTCTCGATGTAGCGCGGGCGTCGGGCGTCGTCACCGAGCGCGTCGCGGAGCTCCTGGATGCACGAGGTCAGCGCGGCATCGCTGACCGCGACCCCGGGCCAGACCGCGTCGAAGAGACCGTCCTTGGTGACGAGCGCGCCCGCCCGGGAGACCAGGGTGGAGAGCACCGCCGCGGCCTTCGGCGTGAGCCGGATGACTCGCCGGCCGCGACGCAGCTCGCCGATCGAGGCCTCGAACGTGTAGGGCCCGAAGCGAACTGCCTGATCCGACTGCCCGTCCGCCACTCATCGTCTCCTGGAGAAATCCCACGGGTCTCCTGTGACTCGGCGGCCGCCGAAGGTCTATGACATGGCACAACCCGCGCCGCCGCGCAAGGAGGCCAACGCATGCACTCGATCGCGCATCGCCGGCTCTACCGTCGGCCCCACGCTCTTCTGATGATCGCCGTCGTCCTGGCCGCGGCCCTCCCGGTTCCCCGCGCCGCCGGAGCGGACGCGGTCCTCCAGTGGAACGAGATCGCGCAGCGAACCGTCGCGACGGCCAACCCGCTGGTCCAGTCGCGGAGCATGGCCATCGTCCAGGCCGCGGTCGCCGACGCGGTGGCCGCGGTAGGGCGGGACTACGAGGGCTTCGCCCTGCGGGAGACCGCGGCGGCCGGCGCTTCCGCGCCCGCGGCGGCGGTGGCCGCCGCGCATGCCGCGCTGACCGCGCTGCACCCACCGGCCGCGCCGTCCCTGGACGCGGCCTATACCACGGCGCTGGCCGGCCTCCCGGACGGACCGGCCAGGGCCGAGGGAATCCGGATCGGCAAGGCGGCCGCCGCGGCGATCCTCGAGCAGCGGGCCGGTGATGGCTGGAACGCGCCCGCAAGCTACACACCCGTCGCCCGCGCCGGCCGCTGGATCCCGACGCCGCCCGCCTCCGCGGCCCCGCTCGGGCCGCAGTGGGGGCGGGTCAAGCCGTTCGCGCTCTCCCGCGCCGACCAGTTCCGGGCCCCGACTCCGCCGCCGCCGGACAGCGCCGAGTACGCGCGCGATCTCCGGGAGGTGTACGAGCTGGGTGGCGTGACCTCCCCGAAGCGGACCCCCCAGCTCGCGAACGTGGCCCGCTTCTGGATCATCTCGGGCATGCAGGGCTGGAACCCGGCCGCGCGCCAGGTGAGCACGTTCAAGAAGCTGACGCTTCCGCAGAACGCCCGGCTGCTCGCGCTGCTCAACGTCGCGATGGCGGACGGCCTCATCGCCTGCTGGGACAGCAAGTTTGCCCACGACACCTGGCGCCCGGTCACCGCCATTCACGCGGGCGGGCACGGGGTGGCCGCGGACCCGAGCTGGATGCCGCTGATCGTGACGCCACCCTTCCCGGCGTACCCTTCGGGGCACGCCTGCGCCGGCGGGGCGGCGCGCCTCGTGCTCGAGCGCCAGCTCGGGCCGGGCGGGCACGCCATCACGCTGACCAGCGCGACCGCACCCGGAGTGACCTTCACCTACGACAGCTTCAAGGCGATCGCGGATCAGGTAGACGAGGCGCGGGTGGTCGGGGGCATCCACGTGCGCCACGACCAGACGGCCGGCGGGGAGCTCGGGCGCCGCGTCGGCGAGCACGTCTGCCGCACCGCATGGCGGCTGCGGCCCGGCCCATCCTCCGAGTGCGGACCCTGACGCGCTACCGCCCGTCACCGCTGCGCCCGAGCGGGAGTGGGAAAGGGAGATGGAGGCGGCACCGCAGAAGGAGGAGCGCGATGGCCGACGCGCGTGGGCGCGGAGCCATGCAGCCAGCGAATGAGAGGAGCGCGTGAGTGGGGCTGAGCGGCTACGCCCGGCGGTTCAGGGCGCGCTCCCGCTCTTCCCACTGTTGCTGGAGGCGACGCTTGGTTCGTCGCTCCGAGACCTTGTGGACGAGCCCGAAGAGGAGGGAGAACGTCACGCCGGCGACGACGAGCAGCGCGAGCGTCATGAGCGGACTCGGTTCGGATGCGACGCCATGTTTCGATCGTAACCTAGCGGCAAATCATCACCAAACCCGGCCTCCGATCGGTTGAAGTCCCGTTGCCCCTCCGCTAGACTGTCTCCCCGTGACTCCCACCGATGGACGGCCCCTCGCTCGGTTCTCCGTCCTCGATCTGACCACTGTCCGCTCCGGCCCTACCTGCACGAAAATATTGGCGGATTTTGGCGCGGACGTCGTCCGGATCGAGCGGCCGGGTGGCGAGGGGCGGGAGCGCGTGTTCTTCGACGCCGCCGACCTGCATCGCAACAAGCGCAGCGTGGCGGTCAACCTCCAGGATCCGCGCGGGGTCGCCATCGTCAAGCGCCTGGCCGCCTCGGCCGACGTGGTCGTGGAGAACTACCGCCCGGACGTCAAGCATCGGCTGGGCGTGGACTACGAAACCCTCTCGCGCGACAACCCGCGTCTCGTCTACGCGAGCATCTCCGGCTTCGGCCAGGATGGCCCCTATCGTGACCGTCCCGGGTACGACCAGATCGTGCAGGGCATGTCCGGGCTCATGTGGCTCACCGGCACCCAGGAGAGCGCGCCGCTCCGCGTGGGCATTCCGATCGGCGACCTCCTGGCCGGCTACTTCGCGGCGCTGGGCATCCTCACCGCGCTGCTGGAGCGCGAGACGTCGGGCCGCGGCCAGCGGGTCGAGACCTCGCTGCTCGAGGCCCTGACCGGCAGCCTGTCGTTCCAGGCTGCCAAGTACGTCAACACCGGCGAGGTGCCGCCGCCGGTCGGCAATCACCATCCGCTGACCGCGCCGATGGGCGTGTACCGTGCTCGCGATCAGTTCTTCAATCTGGCCGTCGGCAACGACGACATGTGGCGGCGCTTCTGCAAGGTGCTGGAGCGGCCCGCCCTCGTCGACGATCCGCGATTCGCCGGGATGCTCTCACGGGTGAAGCATCGGCAAGCCCTCGACGCCGTCCTCGGAGAGATCTTCGCGACCCGGCCCGCCGCCGAATGGGTAGAGATGCTCAACGCGGTCGGCGTGGCGTGCGGCCCCATCAATACCGTCGACCAGGTCTTCGCGGATCCGCAGATTCAGACGGCGAACCTCGTCCGCAGCGTCAGCAACGCGGCCTGGGGTCCGCACAAGGTGCTGGCGCTGCCGGTGCATCTTTCCCGAACGCCGGCGCGGGTGGAGCGGGCCGCGCCGATGACCGGAGAGCACACCCGCGAAGTGCTGGCGTCCCTGGGCTACGACGCGGCCACCGTGGACAGCCTGATGGCCGACGGCGTCATCGAGCAGCACAAGGGAGAGACGATATGAGCGACCACATCCTGGTGGAGCAGGACGGTCCGATTGCCACCGTCGTGTTCAACCGGCCGAAGATGCGCAACGCGATCAGCCTGGCCATGTGGTCGGAGATCGCCATGGTGACCGAGCGCCTGTCCAAGGACGATTCGGTGCGCGCGATTGTCTACCGCGGCGCGGGCACCGACGCGTTCGCGTCGGGCGCGGACATCTCCGAGTTCCAGGAGAACCGCAAGGACACCGCCACCGCGCTCAACTACAACAAGCAGACCGAAGCCGCCTATTCCTCGATCCGCGTGTGCCCGAAGCCCACGGTGGCCATGGTGTTCGGCTACTGCATGGGCGGGGCGATGGCCCTCGCGATGGCAGCCGATCTGCGCTTCGCGGCGGCCGGCTCGAAGTTCGGCATCCCGGCCGCGCGGCTCAGCATCATCTACGGGCTCGATCCGGTCCACCAGCTGGTCGACCTGGTCGGGCCGGCGTACGCCAAGGACATCCTCTACTCCGCCCGTACCGTCGACGCCGAGGAGGCTCTGCGCATCGGCTTCATCCAGCGGCTGGTTCCCGCCGGCGAGCTCGAGTCGTACACCTACGAGTATCTCAAGAAGGTCGCGGCCAACGCGCCGCTGTCGGTGCGCGGGACCAAGGCGCAGGTGCAGGCGATCTTCGACGGCATCACCGACGCCCATCGCGATCATCTCCGCAATCTCGGCATCGCGACGTTCGACAGCGAGGACTACCGGGAGGGCACGCGGGCCTTCCTCGAGAAGCGGGCGCCCCGGTTCCAGGGGCGGTAGCCTCTGCGGATCACCGTCCTCTCCTCGACTCCCCTCAATCCGCTGGAGGGGAGTGGCACGTTCGTGGGCATCGCGGGGCTGGCCCAGGGGCTGGCCCAGCTCGGCCACCAGGTCTCGGTACGCCCGCTCGGCCGGCGCACCGGCTTCCACACGCTCGATCGCTGGCTCTACAACGCGGGGGTCTATCTCCGGCCCCCGCGGGATACGGACCTGGTCCTCGGGGTGGACCTCGACGGCTTTCTGTGGGCCCGCCGACGAGCGCTGCCGTTCGTGGCGAGCCTGAAGGGCATCATCGCCGACGAGCTCAAGAACGAGCGGGGCCGCGTGCGCGCGCTGCTCACCCTGCAGGCGCGCTGGGAGCGCCGGAACGTGGAGCGCGCCGACCTCGTGATGGTGACGAGCCGCTACTGCGCCGAGGTGGCGCAGCGCGAGTACGGGGTGCCGCCCGATCGCATCGCGGTGGTGCCGGAGCCGATCGATCTGGAGGTCTGGGACGATCAGTTCTGGCGCGCCCCGCGTCGCGCGCCCCGCGGTCCGGTGGTGCTGTGCGTGGCCCGCATGTATCCCCGCAAGCGGATCGAAGACCTGCTGCGTGCCGCCGTGATCGTGCGGGCGCGGATCCCCGAGGCGTCGGTGCGGATCGTCGGCCGCGGACCCGAATGGCCGGCGGTGAGCCGTCTCCACGCCCAGCTGGGGCTCGGCGAGGCCGCGGTGCTGCTGGGCGACCTCACCCGGGAGCGCCTGGCCGAGGAGTACGCCAACGCGTCCCTGTTCTGTCTGCCGTCGGTGCAGGAAGGTTTCGGCATCGTGTTCCTGGAGGCGATGGCGGCGGAGCTGCCGGTGGTGGCCTGCCGGATCGCCGCGGTGCCGGAGGTCGTGCTGGACGGCGCGACCGGGCTGCTGGTTCCGCCCCGCGACCCCGTCGCGATCGCAGAGGCCCTCGAGCGGTTGATCGCCGACCCCGCGCTGGCCCGGCGACTCGGGCAGGAAGGCCGTCGCCGGGTGCTCGGCTTCTCGCCGCGGCACGTCGCCGACCGCTTCCTCAGCGCGGTACACTCCACCCAGGATCGCCTGGGACAGCGGGCACGAGGAGGCTGAGGGGAATGGTGTACGCGACGCGGAAGTTCACGTTCTCGGCGGGCCACCGCTACTGGCGCCCGGAGTGGAGCGCCGAGGAGAACGCGCGCGTCTTCGGCTCGCTCACGGTGGCGCACGGGCACAACTACGGCCTCGAGGTCACGGTGCGCGGCGAGATCGACCCGCGCACCGGCATGGTGATGGATCTGGGCGAGCTGAAGCGGGTGGTCGGGGAGGCGGTGATCCGCCGCTTCGACCACGCGGACCTGAACCAGGATCCGCTCTTTCCGCCCGGCACCATCCCCACCACCGAGAACCTGGTCCGGGTGATCTGGGATCTGCTCGGCCCCAAGCTCGGCGCCGAGCGCCTGCACCGGCTGCGCCTGTGGGAGGACCCGACCTTCTACGTGGACTACCTCGGCGAATGACCGATTTCACGGTCACCCGGTCGTACCACTTCAGCGCGGCCCACCAGCTCGCGAACCCGGCGCTCTCCGACGAGGATAACGCCGAGCTCTACGGCCAGTGCTTCCGTCAGCACGGGCACAACTACCAGCTCGAGGTGACGGTCGCGGGGCCCCTCGATCCGGCCACCGGCATGTCCGTCGACATCACCGTGATCGACGCGGCGGTGAAGAAGGCGGTGCTGGACCAGGTCGATCACTACGACCTCTCCGCCACCGTGCCCGCACTGGCGGGCGTGATCACCACCGGGGAGAACCTCGCGCGCACCTTCTGGGACTGGCTGGAGGCGGCGCTGCCCGCGGGCATCCTGCGGCGCGTGACCCTGGTGGAGACGGCCAACAACGTGTTCGAGTACTGCGGCGCGCCCGCCGCCGGGAGGTGATCGTCGATGATTGAGCGCCTCGTCCGCGATCTGCTGAAGGAGATCGGCGAAGATCCGACCCGGGAGGGCCTCGAGAAGACCCCGGTCCGGGTGGCCAAGGCCTGGGAATACCTGACCTCCGGCTACCGGCAGGACGTCCACGACGTCCTGAACGAGGCGCTCTTCACCGAGGAGTACGACGAGATGGTGGTGGTCAAGGACATCGATCTCTACTCGATGTGCGAGCACCACCTGCTCCCCTTCTTCGGCAAATGCCACATCGCCTACATGCCCTCCCGGAAGATCGTGGGGCTCTCCAAGCTGCCGCGGCTGGTCGAGATGTTCGCGCGGCGCCTGCAGGTGCAGGAGCGCCTGACCACCCAGATCGCTCACACCCTGAACGACGTGCTGCAGCCGCGCGGCGTCGCGGTGGTGATCGAGGCCCTGCACATGTGCATGCTCATGCGGGGGGTGGAGAAGCAGAACTCGAAGGCGGTGACCTCGGCCATGCTCGGCGCGTTCCGGGACAACGCGGGCACGCGCGCCGAGTTCATGGAGCTGATCCGGCCTCGCCTCGGAATGATGGTGTGAGGCTCGCCGGACGGGTCGCGGTCGTCACCGGGGCCGGCCGCGGCATCGGCCGCGCGATCGCCGGCGCCGTCGTCCGTGAGGGCGCCTCGGTGGTCCTGGCCGCCCGCTCGGCGGCCGAGATCGAGGCGGTCGCGCGGGAGATCCGGCAAGGCGGCGGCCGCGCCCTTGTGGTGCCCACCGACGTGAGGCAGGAGGCCGCGGTGGAGGCGCTGGTACGGCGGGCCCTCGGCGAGTGGCAGCGGGTAGACCTGCTGGTCAACGCGGCCGGGGTGGCCACCTTCGCCCCGGTGACCGACTCCAAGCTGGACGACTGGGATCAAATGCTCGCGGTGAACCTGCGCGGCGCGGTCCTGTGCTGCCGGGCGGTGCTACCCGCGATGATCGTCCAGCATCGCGGCACGATCATCAACATCGGATCGGTGGTGACCAGCCGATCGCTGACGGGCAGCGCCGCCTACACCGCGTCCAAATACGGGCTGCTTGGCTTCTCGCGGGTGCTCGCCGAGGAGATGCGTGCCCACGGGGTGCGCGTCGGGGTGCTGTCGGCGGGGGCCACCGACACTCCGCTGTGGGATGCCACGTCCGGGGCGCCCGCTCGGGAGCGCATGCTGCGGGCCGATCAGGTCGCCGAGGCCGCCCTTCTGATGGCCGCGCTCGATCCCAACGCGACGCTGGAGGAGATGACCCTGCTGCCCGCGGGGGGCATCCTGTGAGGCGGCCCGCGGGGCTCGGAGCCCTCTGCTATAATGAGGTCGCAGTCTTACACCACGGGCCAGGGACGAGCCCAAGGAGGCAGGAATGATCACGTTGACTGAGACGGCCGCCAAGAAGATCTCGGATCTGCGGCTCGAAGAGGGCAAGCCCGAGTGGGGCCTGCGGATCCGCATCGTGGGCGGCGGGTGCTCCGGCATGTCGTACGAGCTGGGGTGGGACGACACGGCGAGCGAGGGCGACAACGTCGTCGAGTCGAACGGCGTGAAGGTCTTCGTGGACTCGCACAGCGCCCCGTATCTGCAGGGCAGCGAGATCGACTACGTCGACAACAACATGCTGGGCGCCGGGTTCGCCATCAAGAACCCGAACGTGAAGTCGTCCTGCGGCTGCGGCTCGTCGCACCAGTTCTAGAACGCCGCGCGAGGCCCAGGTTCGCTCGATGAAGGTGCAGGTCCGGCTGTTCGCCCGCTATCGCGAGGAAGCGGGCCGTGACTCGCTGGACCTCGAGCTTCCGGATGGGGGCACCGTCGAGCGAGCCTGGGAAGCCGTCACCGAGCAGCTTCCCGTCCTCCTGCCGTACCGCCCCTTCACGCTCTTCGCGCTCCGCAACGACTACGTGGCCGCCGAGCATCCGCTGGGAGACGGCGACGAGCTCTGCCTGTTCCCCCCGGTGAGCGGCGGCGCGGACGGATCCGATTCGGATTGGATCGAAGTCACCACCGAGCCCCTGTCGGAGCGAGCGGTCGCCCAGGCGGTGGAGGATGCGGGGGCGGGGGCCCTGGCCTTGTTTTCGGGAGTGGTGCGGAACCAGACCGGCAGCCGGCGCGTGAAGTTCCTGGAGTACGAGGCCCACGGCCCCATGGCGCTGGCCAAGATGCGCGAGATCGGCCGTACCATCCGCGAGCGCTGGCCGATCGTCAGCCGGATCGCGCTCGTCCATCGCATCGGCCGCCTGGAGATCGGCGAGTCGAGCGTGATGATCGCCGTCTCCTCGCCCCACCGGGGCGAGGCCTTCGAGGCGTGCCGCTTCGCGATCGACACCCTGAAGGAGACGGTGCCGATCTGGAAGAAGGAGCACTTCGAGGACGGCGAGGTCTGGGTCGGCCTGCAGTGTGACCATCGCCAGTAGTCTCGCCGGCCGCGTCCTCGACACCATTCGCCGTCACGGCATGCTCGGTGACGGCGAACGTGTCTTGGCCGCCGTGTCCGGCGGGGCCGACTCGGTCGCCCTCCTCGACGTCCTCGGTGAGCTGCGCGCCTCGCTCGGGCTCGCGGTGAGCGTCGTCCACGTCCACCATGGTCTCCGCCCGGAGTCCGACGCCGATGCCGACTTCGTGCTCGCGCTCTCCGCCCGGCTCGGACTGCCCGCGCACGTCGAGCGCGTGGCCGTGAAGCGCGGCCCGCCGTGGGACGGGCTCGAGGCCGAGAGCCGGCGGGCGCGGCACGCGGCGCTGCAGCGGGCCGCGCGGGCGGTCGACGCCACCCGGATCGCGACCGGGCATACCGCCGACGATCAGGCGGAGACGGTGCTGATGCGCTTGCTGCAGGGCGCCGGCCCGCGCGGGCTCGGGGGGATCCCCCCGGTGCGAGGATGGCTGATCAGCCCGCTGATCGAGACGCGCCGGGCCGAGCTCGTCGAGCATCTGCGCGGGCGAGGGCTGACGTGGGTCGAGGACGCGAGCAACCGCGACGTGCGATTCCTCCGCAATCGCATCCGTCACGATCTGCTGCCGTTCATGGCCGGGCTCACCGGGACTTCGTCGGTGGAGGCGCTGTGTCGCTCGGCCGCCGCCGCCCGCGCGGTCGTCGCCGACCTCGAGGCCCGCGCTCGGGGCGATCTGGAGCGCCTGGCCACGCGCGAGCCCGTCGGCATCACGCTCGACGTGTCCGCGCTGGGGGCCGGCGCCGTGGAGCTGGGTGCGGAGATCTTGCGGCAGGCCGCGGCCGCGCAGGGCGAGACGGGGCCGCTGCGTGGCCCGGCGCAGCGAGCCATTCGCGCGCTGGTCGGTGAGGCGCCCCGCCGGCGGACGGTGCGGCTGGGCCGACTCGTCGCCGAGCGGAGTGGCCGGCGGATCCGGGTCGGGCCGGCCACGCTGCCCGCCCTCGCGGCACGCGTGTGGTCGCCGCCCGGCGATCTGGCGTTGCCCGAGATTGGCCGGTGCCTGACCGCGTCGATCGTCGTGCGCGATCGCGACTACGTCGTGCCGCGCGCGGCCGGGCGGGTGGCCTTCGACGCCGATGCGCTGCCGGCCACCCTCACCGTCCGGGCCCGGCGCCGCGGCGATGTGTTCTCCCCGTTCGGCGCTCCGGCGTCCGGCCCCGGCGCGCTGCGACGGCTCAAGTCCTTCCTGATCGACGCGGGGGTTCCGCGCTGGGAACGCCCGCGTACGCCGCTCGTCGAGGCGGGTGGCCACGTCATCTGGGTCGCGGGCGTGCGACGCGGGCGCCGCGCGCCGGTGACCGCGACCACCGCCCGAGTCCTCGAGCTGACGCTCCGCGACGGCTCGCTGGCCGTCGCTCCACCCCGGCGGTAAGATGTCGCGCGGAGGCCCGAGATGATGATCAGCCGTCGCGCCTCGACCTGGATGCTCGTGGTTTCCGCCATCGTCGGCCTGCTCGCGCCCACGGCCTCCGCGCAGCCCCGGGACGCGCCGCCGGCCCCACCGCTCCCCGCCCCGGACTCGCAGCGGCTGCTGCGCGCGCTGGAGGACGCCTTCGTCTCCGTCGCGGATCGGGCCACGCCCTCGGTCGTCAACGTGAGCGTCAAGGTCAAGCGCGAGGCGCAGCCCGAAGCGGGGCCGTCGCCCGAGACCGAGGAGCGGTTCAAGGAGTTCTTCGGCCCCGAGCTGTTCGAGCGGTTCTTCCGCCGCCGCAATCCGCGAGAGGAAGGACGCGCGGCCGGGTCGGGCGTGATCGTGGACGCGCGCGGCTACATCGTGACCAACAACCACGTGGTGGAGAACGCCACCGAGATCGAGGTGCGGCTCTCCGACGGCCACAAGTTCAAGGCGACCCTGGTGGGCCGCGACGGGAGGACCGACCTCGCGGTGCTCCGCATCGAGAACCCGCCCGGCCCGCTCCCGGTCGCCGAGCTGGGTGACTCCGACCGTCTGCGGGTGGGGCAGTGGGCCATCGCGATCGGCAACCCGTTCGGCCTGGACCGCACCGTGACCGCCGGGATCATCTCGGCCACCGGCCGCACCCACGTGGGGGTCGCGACCTACGAGGCGTTCATCCAGACCGACGCGTCGATCAACCCCGGCAACTCGGGGGGCCCGCTGCTGAACCTCGACGGGCGCGTGGTCGGCATCAACACCGCCATCGTCTCGAGCGGGCAGGGCATCGGCTTCGCGATCCCGATCAACATGGCACGCGACATCACGACGCAGCTCATCGCGCGCGGCCGCGTCGTCCGCGGCTGGCTGGGGGTGGTCATCCAGGACCTGACCGCCGAGCTGGCCGCCGGGTTCGGGGTCAAGGAGGACGCGGGCGTGCTGGTGGCCGAGGTGATGAAGGACGGCCCGGCCGCGGCGGGCGGTCTGCGGCCGGGTGACATCATCGTCGAGTTCGGCGGCACCGCCATCAAGGACGTGCCGGATCTTCAGAAGCGGGTGGCCGCGATCGAGCCGGGCAAGCCGGCGCCGCTCACCGTGGTGCGCGACCGCAAGAACGTCACCCTGAGCGTGAAGGTGGGCGAGCAGCCGAGCGAGGAGGCGCTGGCCGCGGCGGAGAGCGGCGACGACATCCTGGGGCTCTCGGTCGAGCCGCTGACGCCCGACACCGCGCGGCAGTATCGCCTCTCGGCCCGGAGCGGTCTGCTGGTGACCGAGGTCGCCCCGGACAGCCCGGGCGCCGCGGCGGGCATCAAGCCGGGTGACGCCATCATCGAGGTCAGCCGCCGGCCGGTGAGCGATCCTGCCGTCTTCAGGCAGATCGTGGCCGCGCTGAAGCCGGGCGAGTCGGTGCCGGTGTATCTCCAGCGAGGCGGTGGCCGGAACGAGTACGTGATGCTGACCGCTCCGAAGCCCTGACGAAAATCGCTTGACAGTTCTCGCGCCGCTCCCTATGGTGCCGCTCACTGTCCGGGGATGGAAGGAGAGCGCGCGTGAAGGGTCAGCAGTGTCTACGGAAGGACACGGCCGAGCCGGGTGACGGGGCCGCGGCCTACCGACCCCGCCCGGTGGTGCTGGCGATCGACGACGAGCCGGGCGTCCGCGAATCCCTCCAGCTCATCCTGCAGGACGAGTTCGAGGTGCTCGAGGCCGCGGATGGCCCCTCCGCGCTCGCGGTGCTGGCGGAGCGGCAGGTGGACGTGGCCCTGCTGGACGTCCGCATGCCGGGGGAACCGGGCTCCAAGGTGCTGCCCAGGATCCTCGCCATCGACGACTCGATCCCGGTCATCCTGATCACCGCCGATCCGCACCTGCGGATGGCGGTCGACGCGATGAAGGCCGGCGCCTACGACTACGTGGCCAAGCCCTACGACGTCGACGAGATCCTGACCCTCGTGCGCCAGGCTGCCCAGCAGCGCGGCCTGGAGCGCGAGGTACGCTACCTGCGCGCCGAGCTGGACCGGGCTCACGGCTTCGATCAGCTGGTGGGCCGCCACCCGCGCATGGTGCGCCTGTACGAGACGATCGCTCGGATCGCCCAGACCCCGGCCACCGTGCTGATCACCGCGGAGAGCGGCACCGGCAAGGAGCTGGTGGCGCGCGCCATCCACAATCAGAGCCCCCGCCGGGCGCAGCCGTTCGTGGCCGTGAATCTGGCCGCGATCCCGGACACCCTGCTCGAGTCGGAGCTGTTCGGCCACGAGAAGGGCGCCTTCACCGGCGCGCACTCGCGCAAGCTGGGCAAGTTCGAGCTGGCCCACGGCGGCACGCTCTTCCTCGACGAGGTCGGCAGCCTCCGCATCGACCTGCAGGCCAAGCTGCTGCGTGCGCTCCAGGAGCGCGAGATCGAGCATCTGGGCGGGACCCGCACCATCCAGGTCGACGTGCGCGTGATCGCCGCGACCAACACCGATCTGCGCCAGGCGATCCGGGCCCGGACGTTCCGCGAGGATTTGTACTACCGGCTACACGTGGTGCCGATCACGGTGCCGCCGCTGCGGGAGCGGAAGAGCGATCTGCCGGACCTCGCCGCGCACTTCATCCGCAAGTACGCCCAGGAGTTCAAGAAGGACGTGCGCGGCGTCTCGCGCGGGGCCCTGGTGGCCCTGGACGCCTACGACTGGCCCGGCAACGTGCGCGAGCTGGAGAACATCATCGAGCGCAGCGTGGCCCTCGCCACGCGGCCGGTGATCCGGCTGGACGACCTGCCGCTCGATCTGGCCATCCACGAGGTGGCTCCGGGGCGCGGCGAGACCGACGCGGCGCCGCTCAGCCTGAAGGAGGCCCGCGATCGCTTCGAGCAGGCCTACGTGCTGCGCGCTCTCGAGCGCGAGGACTGGAACCAGAGTCGCGCGGCCAAGGGGCTCGGCGTCCATCGCAACACGCTGATCGCTCGCCTCGGCGCGTGGGGCATCAAGCGGGACCGCTCCGCGACGTCGATCCGGCCCGCGGCAAGGGAAGGCGCCTAGGGCGTGGCGTGATCGCGCGCATCGCTCGTTCCGCACTGGCGATCCTGCTCACACTGTCCGCCCTGCTGCTCGGCGCTGTCGCCGGTGGCGCGCAGACGCAGCTCACGCTGGCCCTGACGCCGTCCCGCGACCCGACCGCGCTGAAGGAAGCGGGCGACGCGTTCGCCCAGGCGATCACCCAGATCTCCGGCGTTCCCGTGAAGGCGATCGTGGCCTCGGACTACGCGGGGGTGATCGAGGCGCTTCGAAGCAAGCGCGTCGACCTGGCCTTCGTCCATCCGGTCGGCTATGTGCTGGCCAACCGCGAGGCCGGCTGTCAGATCCTGGTGCGCGACGTGTGGCAGGGCAAGACCGCCTACACCGCGCGATTCTACGTCCGCAAGGACCGCGGGATCCGGCGCGTGGAGGATCTGCGCGGCAAGACGGTGGCCTTCGTGGATCCCGCGTCGTCGTCCGGCTACATCTATCCGATGGTCCTGCTCATCAAGCAGGGACTCGTGCGGGATCGCGACCCGAAGAGCTTCTTCAAGGACGCGCTCTTCACCGGCACGCACGAGGCCGCGCTGCAGTCCGTGCTGCGCGGCCGGGTGGACGCGGCCGCCTCCTTCGACAAGGCGCCCGAGCTGCACCTCAAGGACCCCGCGCTGATCGCCCAGCTGGGATTCGTGGGCGAGACGCCGGAGATCCCGGAGGCCGGGATCTGCGCGCGACCGGACCTGCCCGCGGACCCGGTGGCCCGGGTCAAGCGCGCGCTGCTGTCCATCAAGTCGCCCGAGTACGCCGCCCTGCTCAAGCAGATCTACGACATCGACGGATTCATCGAGGCCAGCGATCGCGACTACCAGCCGGTGCGCGACGCGATGGCCTTGATGAACTTGAGCCCGCCCAGGTAGGCGCCCGTCTCAGCGCTCCGCATCACGACGGAAGGCGAAGAACGCGGCCCACAGCCGCGCGAGATCGCCGAGCTCGGCGAGGCGCCCGGCCTCCACGTGCGCCACCGCGCCCACGATGGCGACCCGCACGGGACGACCCGCCGCGCGAGCCGCCGCCGCGAGCCGGAGACTCTCGGTGAAGGGGACCGCCGGATCCTCCCGGCCGTGCACGAGCACGAGCGGCGCGCGCAGTCCCGACACCACGCGCGCCGGAGACAGCGCCTCGAGCAGGCCGCGCGTGTGCTCGGGTAGTGCGCCGGCCAGCGCATCGAACGCGGCCGGATCGCGATTGTCCACGAGGCGGCGTCCGGTCTCGCCCACCAGCTCGGCGTTGGCTCGGGAGAACTCGGCGATGGCGTCCTCGAGGACCGGCCGGCGTCCGGTGACGCCGTCGTACGCGTAGGCGCCGGTGAGCGTGTAGCGGAGCAGCTCCATCGCGGAAGCGTAGCCGCCGAGCGCGAGGACCGCCGACACGGCGGGCGCCACGGACGGGTCCGCGGCGGCCAGCAGCGCGGGGCCGGCGCCGAGACTGATGCCGAGCACGGCCACTCGCTCGTAACCGGCGGCGCGGAGCGCCTGCACGCCGGCGCCGACGGCGCCGGCGTCCTCGGGCCGTAGCCGCAGCGCGGTGAGCCCGGTCACCGTCGGCACCGCGACCGCCCAGCCGGCTCGCGCGAGCAGCCGCGCGGCGTCGCGGAGCCGCGCGTCGTCCTTGCCTGCCCGGGACAGGCCGTGCACGAGCACCAGGCCGGGCGGCCGCAGGAGCGCCGGGCATGCGTAGAGATCCACCGCGACCGGTCCACCGGATCCGGTCGAGGCATCCAGCGCGCGCACGGCGGGCTCCGGGCTGATCACGGTCAGCGGGTGCCAGCGTCCCTGGCCGAGGAACTCGAGCAGGAAGGCGCTCGTGAGAATCATCGACGACGCGGTCGTGACGACGGGCAGGGCGAGGACGATGGCCAGGGTGAGCCGGAACCCGGCACGCAACGGCGATGCGCCCTCGCTCGCGACCGCGGAGCTCACGCGCTCATGATGGCGAAGCCCCCCACCGGGCTGCAACTCTCCCGATTCACCGAGTAAGCGCACGTCGGTTGGCCGCGCGCGGGCCTCTTCGGGCATTTCTCCGCCGGGCCGGCCCGGTCGAGGCAGGATGCCCGCGCCGGGCTCGATGGCGCGCAAGAGTTGCGAGTGATTCCAGCCGGTTAGCCCTTACAGCGCGTGGCATTCCCGATGCTCTCTCCGACCCCGAGGAGGGCCACTGACATGAACGCGATGACCGGACGAGTGCTGATCGTTTTCGCGGTGGCAGTCTGTCTCGTTGCCCTCGGCGGACTCGAGATGCTGACCGAGCGTGCGGGCATGGATCGCGCGGCCGTGTCCACGCTGCGCCCCGGCGTCGTCGAGCGCGACCCGGTCTGGGACACGATCGCGCCGGCAGAGTCTTCCAACCCTGCGCTCGATACCGCGCACCTGACGATGGCGGGCCCGGGCGGACGGATGACCGTGCTGGACGTCGACGAGAAAGCCGGACGGCTGGTGGCGGTGAGCGGGAGCGGGCGCGTGCTCGAGTCCGAGGTGGATCGCCGCACGGTGGTGGTGAACGAGGGCAAGCCGATCGGTCGTGTCGCTCTGCTCCAGGCGGGCGATGTCATCCGATTCGAGCCGGCCACGGGGCAGGTCCGGACGATCGTGCTGCTGCGGCAAGCCGGGCGTCAGCTGGAGAGCCCCGACCAGTAGGGCGCCCGAGCGCCCGGGCGAGGCGGGTCTATTTAGGGTTGACGCACTTGATCAGCCGCCACCCGTTGAACAGATTCACCTTGGTGGTGATCTCGGGGATCAGGCCCACCTGACGCAGGAGGGGCTCGAGCGACAGGTTCGACTTCCATCCGAGGCGGGTGCAGACGGGCGCGACGAGGTCTTCGAGGCGGCCCACCACGGGTCGCTCGCTTCGGAAGTGGTTCAGGATCACGATGTTGCCCCCAGGCTTCACGACCCGCTTCATCTCGCGAAGCACGCCGACCGGGTCCGGCACCGCGCTGATGGTGTAGGTGGCCACCACCGAGTCGAACTCCCCCTGCCCGAAGTCCATGGTGGTGGCGTCCATGGTCTTCAGCGTCACGTTCCCCAGCCCCAGCTCCACCACCTTGTCCTGGGCCTTCTGGAGCATCTCCTCGGAGAGATCGATGCCGGTCAGTCGGCAGTTGGTGGGGTAGAGGGGGAGGTTGAGGCCCGTGCCGATCCCGACCTCCAGCACGTTGTGGCCGCGCTGGATGTCGAGAAGCTGGATGGCGGCCTCACGGCCGGGGTGGAAGATCCAGTCGAAGACGAAGTCGTAGGCGGGCGCGTAGAGCTTGTACGCCCGCTTCACCTGCCTCTTCTCCAGTGCTGCGTCCAAGCCGGCAGTCCTCCAGGGTTCGAGACGCCCCGCCCTCCGCACTTTTAGCATAGCCTGACGCAGGTTGCCAAGCGCTTTGTACCCTGCTGATCGTCAAACGGGACGGGAAGTTACAGCGAACCGCCCGCTACAGGTCGGCCTCGCGGCACAGCGTCGAGAGCACCCGATCCGCCCCGAAGAATTCCTCTGCGACTCGACGGGCGGCCCGGCTGTGGAGGGGGTACTCGCGGTTGATCGTCTCGATCGCGGACACGGCTTCCTCCATCGACTCGAAGGCGAACAGGCCGGCCCCGGTCGGCACGAACTTGCCGAATCCCGTGTCCTGGGTCACTACGGGCTTGCCCGCGGCCAGGTAGCAGACGCTCCGGTCGCTGAACCACCCGCTGCGGGTCCGGACCACCAGGTCCTTCGAGACCGTGAACTCGCCCCGGGATCGGGAGACGTGCTGCTGGTAGGCGTCCAGGCTGTGCGAGGCCTCGAAGGCGTCGGTGAGGATCCAGCCGTGGCCGGTCAGCAGGTCACGCGCGGCCGCGTCGCCGCCTTCCAGGGCCAGCTCGAGGGGCTGGGAGGTGCGTCGGGGCAGGTCGAGCAGGCGCAGGAAGTTGAGGTGCTTGGACCAGTAGTAGGTCTCCCCCCTGAACGCCAGGTCCTTGCCCGTGTTCTTCCAGGTGCACACGGTCGAGAAGCGCTCGGAGGCCGGATTGCAGGTGGCGTCCCACAGCGCGGGAATCACGGGCGGGCGGGTCGGCCGCCAGTTGAACTTCTCGACGGGGATCGGGGAGTCGGGCTGTCCGAGATTCTCGCCGTACGTGAAGTGATGCGTGTGGTTCCCAAGAGCGTCGATAGCGTGCTGGTCGCCCAGGGCCACCCGCACCTGCTCGAAGACAGGGTCCGTCTCCACGTAGACGCGGATCGGGCAGCGCATCTGCTCTTCCCACAGTGGGTTGGCGCCGCACACGTTGAAGATCGCGTCCGCATTCCGATACAGGTCGTCCAGCCGCTGGCGTGATAGGCCATGGTATGTGCCGATCACTCGCCGGTGTTCACCGTCCGCACCCCTGTCCACGTAGCTCCAGCGGTCGGCCAGGTCGAAGCGGCTCATCACGTCGGCGAGAAAGGCCACCCCGTAGCTCGAGTCCTCCACCACGCTCTTCACGCGGGGATCGTAGGGATGGGCACCCGAGTCCTCGACGTAGTAGACCTCGTGGCCGAGACGGGAGAGGCCGAGCACGTAGTGCAGCGCCTGCCAGCCGATGCCGCCGAGAGGATAGCGGCCGGCCAGGTGCAGCACCACGACCCGCCTACGGGATGACAAGCGAATCTTCCTGCCGTGGCTCCTGCGACTGCGACCCGTACATGGCGGCGAAGGGACCACGGCGGGCGAGCAGGGTCTCCAGCGAGCCGTGCTCGACGATGCGGCCGTCCTTGAGCACCACCACCAGGTCCGCCATCCGCACCGTCGAGAGCCGGTGCGCGATGATCAGGGTGGTGCGGCCCGCCTGCAGCTGCTCGAGGGCCTCCATGACGAAGCCTTCCGTCTGCGGGTCCAGGGCGGAGGTGGGCTCGTCCAGGATCAGGATCGGCGAATCGCGCAGGATGGCGCGGGCGATCGTGATCCGCTGCTTCTCGCCCTCCGACAGGGTGACGCCCTGCTCGCCCACCGCGGTGTCGTAGCCGCGGGGCAGACGGGTGATGGTGTCGTGGATGCGCGCGGCCTTGGCCGCCGCCACGATCTCCTCGATCCGGGCGTCGGGCCGGCCGAAGGCGATGTTCTCGCGCACGCTCACCGGGAATAGCAGCGGCGGCTGCAGCACCATCGCAATCTGCCGGCGCAGGGAGTCCAGCCGATACTCGCGGGCATCCACGCCGTCGATCAGCACGCGCCCGCGCGTCGGATCGTAGAAGCGGGGCAGCAGGCTGAGCAGGGTGGACTTGCCGGCGCCGGTGGCCCCCACCACCGCCACGCGCTGGCCGGGGGCCACGCGCAAGCTCACTCGATGGAGGACCGCCGCCCCCGGCGAGTACCCGAACTCCACGTCGCGCCACTCGATCTCGCCGCGGGCGCCCTCGGGCGGGAACACCCGGGTGCCGTCGGGCAGGTCCCGCTCCACGTCGAGCACCTCGAGCACGCGCTGCACGCCGACCCGGGCGCTCTGGGCCAGGCCGTACACCTGGAACATGTTGTTGATCGGCACGTAGAGCGAGGCCAGGTACGAGATGAACACCACCAGCCCGCCGACGGTGAGTGTGCCGTCCATCACGTGGCGGGCGCCCATCCACACCACCGCGGCGGTGCCGACCGCGATGACCAGATTGACCACCCCCGCATAGAACGTCTGCAGGGTGTAGAGGCGGAGCCCGGCATCGAGGCTGCGCTCGCTCGCGGTCATGAACCGGCGATGCTCCTCGTTCTCCCGGGTGAAGGCCTGGATGACCCGCATCGCGGCCATCGCCCGCTGCACGACGCCGTACACCTCGCTCTCCCGCTCGCGCACCTCACTGGCCGCCGCCGTGATGCGGCGGTTCAGCCGGCCGATGGTCAGGAGCAGGAACGGGCACACCGCCAGCGCGAGCAGGGTGAGCTGCCAGTCGAGGCGCAGCATGATCACCGCCATGCCGACCAGGAGGATCAGCGCGGTGGCGGCCGGGAACAGGCAGTTCATGGTGAGCGACTGCAGCGCGAACGTGTCGGCGGTCACCCGGTAGAGGAGGTCGCCGGCCTGGGCGCGGCTGTGGAACGCCATCGAGAGCCGGTGGAGATGGGCGTAGAGGTCGCTGCGCAGGTCGCGCACCATCCGCTGGCCGATGCTGATGGTGGTGTAGTTGCACAGCACCGTGAACGCGCCGACCGCGGCGTAGATCACCACGAGCATGAGGCACGCGGCGAGGAGCAGGCCGCCCGCGGTGAAGGTGCCCCCCAGTCCGGCGGGCAGCGGCTGCCCGCCCAGCACCGAGTCGATGATCAGCTTGACCGGCCAGGGCTTGAGCAGCTCGAAGCCGCTGATCAGGCAGACCTGCAGCAGCGCCCACAGGATGCGCCCGCGGTGCGGCCAGAGGTAGGCGGAGACGCGGCGGACGAAGTGGCTCACTGCACCTCGACCGAGCGCGCGTCGAGCGGCGGGGCATAGTGGAGCTTCGCGCGCCGGGCCACCGCCTGCAGGGCGTCGTTGAGCGTGCGTCCCAGCGCCATCGCTTCACGGACGAGCGCGGCGGCCGCCACCGCGCCGGTCGCGACTCCCGCCGCGATCAGCGCGGGAAGGCCGAGGTGCAGGCCCAGTCCCGCGAGCGCCACGCCGCCCACCACCATCCCCTGGGCCACCCGCGAAGGGCGGAGCGCGCACTTCACCCGCAGCACGCGGCGCTCGCCGCCGTGATTCTCCGTGCACACCTTGATCCGGCCGCGCGACCAGATGCCGCCGTGCGCCTCCAGATCCCACTCGCTCCAGCCCTGATCGACCAGGACGAAGTACTTTCGCGCGCCCAGGACGTCGATCATGCCGTGCAGCAGCGTCTCCTTCTCGAGCGCGTCCTCGGTCCAGAAGGCGGCCGCGAACGCCCGCTCCCGCCACGACCACGGCGGCGACTGCGACGGCTGCTCCGACGACGACGGCTGAGCCGCGGTGAGACCGCGCACCCACCAGCGATAGCGCTCCAGCGACCGCAGCAGCGGGCCGAAGTAGGTGAGGACGGAAATCAGCAGGCGGCCCCGGAGTCCGCCGGCCAGAGGATCGACCCGGGCGCGCATCGCGGCCACGAGACAGCAGGCGAACGACAGCGCGATGGGCGCGGCGCCCACCCAGTACCAGCCGCCGCGGATCGCCCCGTAGAGCAGCAGCAGGGCGCCGACCAGGTTCCATTCGAGCGTGAAGGGCAGGTAGGAGAGCACGGTGGACGGCGGCTGATAGAGCGTCTGGAAGAGACCGCGGCCGAACACGCCGCCGTAGATCACCGGGCGCCTCAGCGAGAACAACGCCGAGATGCCCCCGTAGATTCGCCCGCGCCAGCGCGAGTAGCCGAGCGCGTTGAAGCGCTGCGGGTGACGGAAGTAGAGGAGCGCCTCCGCCTTGCCGTAGCCCTTTTGCTGCCCGATGTAGGCCTTCATGGTGTTGCGCCGGAAGTGCCACACCATCGCGGCGGGGCTGAAGCCGATGCGATAGCCGCGGTCCTGCAGCCGCCAGCACACGTCCACGTCGTCGCCCGCCGACCGGTAGATCGGATCGAAGCCGCCGATCTCCTCGAGCACCTCCCGGCGGAACGCCATGTTGCAGCCCGGAATGTGCTCGGCCTCCACGTCGTCCAGCAGCACGTGGAGCGGCCCACCCGGCGACGCGGCCACGCAGGCCGCGACCATCGAATCCTCCGGCGGCGGCAGGTTCGGCCCGCCCACCGCGGGGAGCCCGGTGTGTAGGAACGTGGCGACCAGGTAGTGCAGCCAGTCCGGATCCACCACGCAGTCGGAATCCGTGAAGGCCACGATCTCGCCGAGCGAGGCGTTGATGCCCACGTTGCGCGCCGCGCTCAGGCCCTTGTTCTCCTGATGGATGACGTGCATGCCCTCGAAGCGGTCGGCGATCGCCCCGGTGCGATCGGTGGACCCGTCGTCCACCACGATCACCTCGAAGGCAGGATAGCGGAGCTTCTGCAGCGACGTGAGGCAGGCTTCCATGGTGGGCTCCGCGTTGTACGCGCAGATGACCACCGAGACCTTGGGATACTCGGGGAGGGCCGGCAGCCCCGCCGAGGCGTACCAGCGCTGCACCGCGTGGAACGCGGGCTTCTTCCGCCGCTCGCGGTCCACGAGCCCGAAGGCCCAGTTCGCGATGTCGCATCCGCCGGTGTGCCACTCGTCGGTGTAGGAGAAGACCACCGTGCCGGCCGCGCCCATCTCGAGCGCGGCGCGCACCTGCCAGGACAGCGTGGCCGCCTGCACCATCTCGCCTTCACGGATGGAGTCGATGCCGAACTCGGTGAGCACGAGCGGCCGGTCGCCGGCGAGCGTGTGCAGCCGGGAGAGGTACTTCCGGAACTCGGGCTCCGAATGCAGGTACACGTTGAAGGCGAGGAAGTCGGTGAAGTCGGTCTCGAGGTACTCGGTCGACGGGAAGTTCGCGTAGCCGACCGGCGTGTTCGGCTCGATGCGCTTGATCAGCGATACCAGCTCGCGCAGGAACCCGGTGATCCGCTGTGCTCCGTACCAGCGGACGATGTCCGGCGGGATCTCGTTGCCGACCAGGAAGGCGCCCACCGCGGGATGGCCCTGACAGGCGACCACCACGTCGGTCACGGCGCGCCGGACCGTGTCCGTGATCTCCTCGGAGTCCAGGAAGCAGACGTGCTGGGCCCACGGAATGCCGACGAGCACCCAGAGGCCGCGATCGGCGGCCATGTCCAGCAGCCATCGCGGCGGCGGCGTGAAGAGCCGGAGGCAGTTGGCGCCCAACTCGACGATCAGGGAGAGGTCCCGCTCGACGACCTCCGGAGCCGGGTATCTGAAGCTATTCGCGTCCGGGGCGAAGGGGCCGTATGTGACGCCCCGAAGCGGTACCTTGTCCTCACCAGCGAAAAAAAACTTTCCTCTGACTTCCAGCCGGGGTCGAGACTCCGCCGGCTCCGCGCGCCGGATGGCACGCGACGTGGATTCGAGCGTCACGGTCCTGAAACCTCCTTGAACGCCTCAGCGGGGGCGCTCAGGTTCATAGTGCTCCTCGTGACCCTCGGTGCACCCGTAGCAATAAGGCCGTAAGGCTGGGAGCGGTCCGCGCCGAGGGCGGCTCGGAAGTGGCTGAGATTCAGGAGCCACTTCCCCGGCGTGGTCTAAGGCAACCCGCATGCCAGCGTGCGTCATGGCCGGCGGATCGGACGTTACCTCGGAACGCATGATTTCGCAAGGGTCTGGCGCTCGGAAGGTTTTGCGCCCTCGCAAGGAGCGAAACTCGCGCCTCGTTTTTACACGACCACAAGTAATTCTTACCCCCCGATTACAGCAGGAAGCGGATCAGGAGGGTGGCCAGGCCCAGGAACGAGAAGAAGCCGAAGACGTCCGTGAAGGTCGTGATGATGACGCTCGAGGCGATCGCCGGATCCACCCGGAAGCTCTTGAGCAGGAGCGGGATCACCACCCCCACCACCGCCGCAACCACCATGTTGAGAGTCATGGCCACTGCGATGATCGTGGCCAGCAGCGCCTGGCCCTTCCAGAAATAGGCGATGACGGCCATGACGAGCCCGGTCGCCAGCCCGATGGTCAAGGCGAGGGTGGTTTCCTTCCGCAGCACCCGCCAGACGTGACCGCCGGTCATGTCCCCCAGAGCCAGTCCGCGGACCACCACGGTCGCGGTCTGGGTGGTGCCGATACCACCCATGGACGCCACGATCGGCATGAACACCGCGAGCAGGGCCAGCTCACGGATCGAGCTCTCGAAGAGGCCGATGACGGAGGCGGCCAGAATGGCGGTGGCCAGGTTGATCAGGAGCCAGACGAGGCGCTTCGGGAATACCGTCTGGGCCGAGTCGAGCACGGTCTCGTCGCCCGCGGCGCCGCCGAGGCGCTGGATGTCCTCGGTGGCTTCCTCGCGGATGACGTCGATGACGTCGTCGACCGTGATCACCCCTAGCAGGCGGTGGTCGGCGTTCACCACCGGAATGGCCACCAGGTTGTACTTGGCGACCAGCCGCGCCACCTCCTCCTGGTCCGTGTCCGGCCTGACGCTCACCGACTCCTCCTGGCGGAGCAGTCGCACCGGCGCGGCGGGATCGGCGGTGACCAGTCGGCGCCAGGGCAGGCTGCCGACGAGGTGCTCGTGGTCGTCCACCACGTAGAGCGTGGGCGCGGTCTCGGCGACCGGCGACTTGCGGATCTGATCCACCGCCTGCGCGACCGTCATGTGCTCGGGCACCGCGAGGATGTCCGGGGTCATGAGGCGACCCGCGGTCTTCTCGCCGTACTCGAGCAGCTCCTGGACCTCCTCCGACTTCTCTTCCTTCATCAGGTCGAGGACCTTCTCGACCTGCTCTGCGGGCAGCTCCTCGAGGACCTGGGCCGCGTCGTCCGGCCGCATCCGATCGAGGATGCTCGAGATCTCGCCCTCGTCGAGGGCCCGCGCCAGCTCGTAGAGCGGCTGATCGTCCAGCTCGGCCAGCACGGCCCCGGCGGACTCGCGTGCGAGCAGCCGGAAGAGCGTCACCTGATCGGGCAGCGCGAGGTCTCGCAGGGCCGCCGCGATGTCGGCGGCGTGGGCGTCCTCGAGAACCTGACTCAGTCGCTCGCGGCGTCCCGACTCCAGGAGGTCCCGGACGGTGTCGGTGAGACGGGCCGCCTCGGCCATGACTGCCGGTTACGCCGGGAGGGTCGGGCTCGGGCCCTGGGGCGGGCGGGAGGAGGTGGACGCGGGCTGGGTCGCGATGAGCTGCGCGACCTGGTTCTCCAGCTGACGGATGCGATACCGCATTCGCAGCACCTTGACCAGCCCGCTCAGCGAAGCGAACGTGACGCCGACCAGCAACGACAGCAGGATGACCAGCGCCAGGGGCATGCCGGTCACGCTCCAGGCCAGGAAGGAGATCTGCACCGGGTCGCGATTCTGCAACGCGAACACGGTGGCCGCGCTCCCGAGCAGCGCCATGAGCAGGTAGATGAAGATCATGACTGGGAGCCCTCCGCCGGCTTCCCGGCTCCGAGTGCGCGCAGGAAGCGCTCGACGATGCGATCCTGGCAGACACCGGCGCCGGCGGCCTCGCCCGCGGCGCGGCCAAGCTTCTGCACCGGGAAGATGGCCTTGGCCATGGTCCGGTGCCCGCCACCCACGCCCAGGTCGCCGAAGGCGGCGCGGGTCACGTCTCCCGCGCTCTTCACGTATCCGACGTTCCGGACGGAGACGTGCACCTCGTCGCCGACGATACCCGAGACCACCGACCACTGCACACCCTCCGCCTGCAGCCCGAAGTCGGCGAACTGCGGGATCAGGTCGACGGTGGACACGCGGCCCAGGTGGGAGAAGAACACGCCCTGCACCACGCGACGCTTGGAGAGGCCCTGGGCGAGGACGTCGAGGGCGTCCTGCGAGAGCTCGGGCCGCTCGATGCGCCGGAGCGCGTTGTGGTTGGCGAGGAGGTACAGATACGAGAAGGCCTCGAGATCGGCCTTGGTCCCGCCGCGCTCGAGCCCGAGGGTGTCCGACTTGATGCCGTAGAGCAGCGCGGTGGCCAGCCGCTGCGTGATCTTGATGTCGGCCGCCCGCAGGTACTCGACCAGGATCGTGGACGTCGCTCCGTAGGATGGCCGCACGTCCTTGATGCGCGCGTCGATCGGGTGCTCCACCGGGTGATGATCGATCACGAGATCGACCTGCTCGAAGCGCTCCTCCAGGAACGACGGCTGCACGTCCACCATCGCGACCCGATCGAACTGGGCCAGGTCCTCGGCCCCGATCTCCTCGATCTCGATCTCGAGGATCTTGCACATGGCCACGTTCTCAGGGCGGGTGATGGTGCCGAACGTGCACATGGGCGCGGACGTACGGGTGCGGCCCAGCAGGGTCTTGAGCGCGAGCGCCGACGCGATGGCGTCGGGGTCGGGGTCGTCCTGCATCAGGATCAGCACACGCTCGGCGTCGTAGAAGTGAGCGCGCAGCCGGTCGGCGCGAACCCGCTGGGCCGCGCGATCCACCGCGGGCTGGATGATGCGCTCGCCGAAGGCCGACAGCGGCACCACGGTGGCCCCCGACATCGGCCGGTCATCGTCGCGCAGCACGAGGAGCGGGGAATCGGGCGCGGCGTCCTTGACCGCGGCGGCCACCCGTCCGAGCTGTCCGGCCGGAGCGGCCACCACCACCGGCCCGCGCCCGCCCTTGAGCGCGTCGTGGATGAACTCGGGATCCGTCACCTTGCCGGCGAGGGCGCGGTCTCCATGCCGGCCAAGCCGCGCGCGCAGGCTCGCCCGCGGGACCAGGTACAGCGGCCGCTCGCCCGGGAAGGCGGCGGCCGCGACCATGTGTTCGAGGAGGTCGTCCGGACAGATCAGAACCGGTCGCATCGTCGGCCTATTCTCAGCCTACCCCCCAGGAGGGCCAAGTGAAAACCCCCTCGTCTACCGCCGGCCCCCGTGATAGGCCGAGCGTCCGGCGTGGACGCCGGCCTTCAGGCCCCGGGTGAGCAGGGAGACCTCGCGGCTCATCTTCTTCTGCGACTCGTCGAGGGTCTTGCCGAGGCGGTCGAGCGAATCGCGGACGCTGGCTCGGGCCTGGGCGATCTGCCGCGTGGCCTCGGCGCGAGAGCGCGCGCTCAGGAGCCGGCGGCCGAGGCGGGTCACCGAATCCGTGAGGCCGGCCTGGGCGCGGGCCACGTGTCGGGCCATCGCCTTCTCGATGCCGGCCAGCTTCACGCGGGTGAGGCCGCCGCGTGCGGCGGTGCTGCGCACCCGGGCGAGATCGGCCTCGACCTGAGCCAGGCGGGCCTCGAGCTGCTTGATCTTGGCCGGTGTCCGAGATGCGGAAGCCCTGCGTCGCTCCGTCATGGCGTCTCCTCCGGGCAGCAGTATACGCTGGCCGACCCACACCAGGCTTGGCCCGGGACGGACCCGATGCGACACTTGGCCGTGGCTGCCGAATCCATCTTCTTCCGGGACCTCGCCTTCGTGTTCCTCGCCGCGGTGGCGGGGGGCGCGCTGGCCCGCCTCGCGGGCCAGCCGCTGGTACTGGGCTACGTGCTGGGCGGCATCCTCGTCAGCCCGCTCACGCCCGGCCCGGCGGTCTCCGACCTGCACACCTTCGAGCTGTTCGCCGAGATCGGGGTCATCCTGCTGATGTTCTCGGTCGGCATCGAATTCTCGATCCGGGATCTCCTGCGCGTGAAGTGGGTCGCCCTGCTCGGCGGCCCGCTCGGCATCGTGCTCTCGGTTGGGATGGGCGTCGGGGTGGCCTGGGGGCTCGGCTGGCCCCTCCTCCAGGGCGCGATGGTGGGCATCGTGATCTCGGTGGCCAGCACCATGGTCATGGCCCGCCTGCTCATGGACCGGGGCGAGCTGCACTCGCGCCACGGGCGGGTGATGATCAGCATCACCCTCGTCGAGGACCTGGCGGTGGTGATCCTGATCGTCCTGATCCCCTCGTTCGGCTCCCTCGAGCCCGAGCGCCTGCTGGCCATCGCCCTGAGCCTCGGCAAGGCGCTCCTGATCCTGGTGCCGGCCGGCTTCGTGGCGGCCAAGATCATTCCGCCCCTGATGACGCGGGCGGCCCGGATGCACAGCGACGAGATGTTCCTGCTGGTGGCCCTTGCGGTCGGCCTCGGCACCGCCGCGGTCACCCAGGCCGCCGGGCTCTCGCTCGCCCTCGGGGCATTCCTGGCCGGCCTCATCGTCAATGGATCCGACTACGCGCACGAGACGCTCGCGCGACTGCTGCCGCTCCGCGACGTGTTCGTCGCGATGTTCTTCGTGACGATCGGAGCGCTGATCGATCCGACCAGCCTGATCGCCAACGTTCCGCTGCTCCTGACCATGGTCGGGATGGTGGTGGTGGGCAAGCTGGTGCTGTGGACGCTGGTGGTCTGGCTCTTCCGGCAACCATTCTGGACCGCGGTGCTGGCCGCCGTGGGGCTCACCCAGGTCGGCGAGTTCTCGTTCATCCTGGTCCAGGTCGCCCGGCAGGCCGGCCACGTCGGCGCCGACGTCTACAATGCCACCCTCGCCACCGCGCTCGTCACCATCCTCATCAACGCGGCCCTGGTGCGCGCCGCGCCCGGGTGGGTCGCCCGGCTCCGCGGCGTGCACGAGGCGCCGGTGCCGGACGGGCCGCGGCCCGAGCGCGAGGCGGCGGAGCACGTGGTGCTCTGCGGCTTCGGCCGGGTGGGCAGCGCGGTGGGCGAGGCGCTCGAGACATTCAACATCCCGTTCGTGGTGATCGAGCGCGATCCGGACATCGTGCGTGGCCTCCGGTCCCGTCGCGTTCCGTGCCTCCTCGGCGACGCCGCGCTGCCCCGCATCCTCGAGGAGGCGGGGGCGGCGCGTGCCTCGATGGTCGTGGTCGCGCTCCCGGAGATGGATCGCGCCAACCTGGTGGTGCGCGGCGTGCGCGCCCTCAGCCCGCACGTGCCCATCCTGGCGCGGGCACATGAGGCGGCGGGGCGCGATGGGCTGGCCCGGGCGGGCGCTACCGAGGTGATCCAGCCCGAGCTGGAGGCGGCGGCGACGTTGATCCGTCACGCTCTCCGTGGCCTGGCGCTGCCTCAGCCGACCGTGCTCGACTATCTGGCGCGCTTCCGCGCGGCCATGAATCCGGCGGCGGCGCGGACGCCGGAGGCGCTGGGCCCGGAACGGAAGCTGCCCGAGATCCACGAGGTCGCCCTCGGCGCGGGCGCGCTCACCGATCGCTCGCTCGGCGAGGCCCGCGTGCGCGAGCGCCTCGGCGTGACCGTGGTCTCGATCGAGCGAACGGACGGGGAGACGCTGGTGAATCCCTCCGCTGACACCCGGCTCCGCTCCGGGGACCGGCTGCGCGTCTTCGGGCTCCCCGAGCAGATCGACGCGTTCCGCGCCGAGGCCGGCCGTGAGCCCGAGCCGGTCACCTAAAGAGCCGGAAGCCGGTCCAGAGCGCCATCAGGAAGGCAATCAGCGTGACCGCGATGGCCGCGAAGGCCGCGATGCGGTCCAGGCCGCGCTCGGCCGCTCGGTCGAGCGGCCCCATCGCGAGGGCCACCAGGTAGCCGCCCCCGAAACCGCCCAGGTGGCCCCAGTTGTTCACCCCCGCCATGAAGAAGCCGAAGATGAACATGATGAGCGCCCACTGCCCGTATTGCCGGAAGACCGCCACCCCGAACGATCCGCCGCGGCTGCGCCCGTAGGCCACCATCGCGCCGAGGAGGCCGAAGATGGCGCCGGAGGCGCCGATGGTCCACGGGACGCCGACGAAGTTGGAGAGCACGAAGCCGAGTGCGCCGGCCACCGTGAAGATCACCACGAGGCGGGATCCGCCGAAGATCTGCTCGACCGGCGGCGCGAGCTGGCGGACCCAGAGCAGGTTGAAGAGGATGTGGAGCAGGCTGCCGTGGAGGTAGATTGCGGTGAAGAGCGTCCACCAGAAGCCCGCGGCCCACGGGACCGCGCCGGTCATCCCGAGCCGGACGAGCGCGCGGTTGCTCGGCGCCAGCATGTCGAAGGGGTTGCGGGCCCGGAACGCGGCGCCCGGATCCAGCAGGATCGATGCGACGTAGAGGGCGACGCACACGACGGTGACCGCTCGGGCGAAGTCGAGGCGGCCCATCAGCCGAGCGACCCCGGGGCCGAAGCCCCAGAGCCCCGGGCGGCGCGCTCCGCAGTAGAAGCACTCGGTGGCGTCCACCCGGTTGAGCTTGCCGCATCGGTAGCAGAGGCTCGAGCCGGTTCGCTGCCTGAACATGTGGGCGGAATCTACCGGGAGGTCGGGACGGCGGGCGCGCGCCTCAGGATCGCCCAGCGCCCGCCGCGTGAGCCGGGAACGGCGCCTGCGACTCGAGCCGCTCGAGCAGGCTCTTCACCTGCGTCGCGAACGCATCGCGGCGGTGCGCGGGCACCGGCGAGCCGGGGATGAACTTCTCGCCCAGCGGATTGACGAACACGCCGGCCTTGCGCACCCGGTAGTCGAGGTGCGGGCCGGTGGAGAGGCCGGTGGTGCCGACGCGCCCGATGACCTGACGCTGACGCACCCGCTCGCCGCGACGCACCTGCATCTTGGAGAGATGGTTGTACATCGTCTCGTAACCGCGGGCGTGACGGATCGTGATGGTGAGCCCGAAACCGCCGTCCCAGGCCGCCTGGGTCACGACTCCGTCGGCCACCGCGCGCACCGGCGTGCCCACCGGCGCTCCGTAGTCCACCGCGAGGTGCGGCCGCAGCCCGCCCAGGATCGGATGGTGGCGGGCGTGGGAGAAGCCGGAGGTGATGCGGGTGAAGTCGAGGGGGGCGCGCAGGAACATCTTCCGCACCGAGCGCCCGGAGGCGTCGTAGTACTCTCGCCGGCTGCCGCCCTCGGCGAACGCCACGCTGGTGAGCAGCGAGCGGCCCGCGCTCGAGTACTGCGCGATCAGGATGTCGCCGTAGCCCAGCAGGCTGTCGCCGACGTACCGCTTCTCCACCAGACAGCGGAACTGGTCGCCCGGCAACGAGTCGGCCGCGAAGTCGAAGTCCCACTCGAAGAGCGTGACCAGGCGCGCGGTGAGGGCCGGCCTCTCGCCGAGGCGCTCCACGGTCGCGAACAGGGAGTCGCGCACCTCGCCGGCGAGGGCGACCACCCGGGTGTCCACGTCCGGCCGAACCGCGGTCACCGTCCAGCGGTCGCCGTCGAACCGGATCTCGTAACGCTCGGCGGCCGAACGCGTGTAGGTCACCTCCACCGTCCCGCCTTCGGCACCCGGCAGCACGGTGAGCCGCTCCCCGGGAGCGAGCCGCCGCATGTTGACGTTGCTGCGCAGCGTGGCCACGATCGCCGCGGCCTCGGCACGCTCGACGCCCGCTCGGCGCATCGCGCTCTCCAGCGTCTCTCCGCGTCTCAGCGCGATCTCGACCGCGGCCGGGCTCGCGGGCGCCGCCGGCGCCTCGGCGATCTGCGCGGGAGCGCCATCGTGAGAGCCGGACGACGTCGCGGGGGGCCGCGTGGGCACCGCGAGGCCGATCGCCCCGAGAGCGAGCAGCATGGCGGCAGAGAGCAGGCAATAGGAGCGACGCATGATGAAACCAGAATACCTCCGGGACTCCGAAGGCCCCAACCTAAACCGGCGTGGGGGATCCTACTACCCGCGGGGGACGGATTCTAGGCGCCGTACTTGGTGAAGCGTAGGGCGTTGGCCATCACCAGCGGCATCAGGTCCTGGGCGGGCAGCACCCCGAGCGAGCCGCTCGCGCAGTCCCGCTCGGTGAAGCGGCTCACGTGGTCGGCGCCGCAGTACTCGCTGGCGAGGAGCGCGGGCACGCCCTGCCAGCCGTGGCTCGACAGGATCGAGGGGGTGGCGTGGTCGCCGGAGATGGCGAGCACGTCGGGACGGAGCGCGACCACCCGCGGCAGCAGCGCGTCGAACCGCTCGAGCGCGGCCACCTTGGCCGCGAAGTCGCCGTCCTCTCCCGCCTTGTCGGTGTCCTTGTAGTGCAGGAAGAAGAAGTCGTAGTGCTCCCACTGCTGCTCGAGCGTGTCGATCTCCTCCGCGAAGGTGCCCCCGGTCTTGAGCACGTCCATGCCCACCAGGCGCGCGAGGCCCCGGTACATCGGATACGCCGCGATGGCGGCGGCGCGCAGGCCGAACGTCCGGGGGAACAGGGGCAGGCGGGGCCGCTGATCGAAGCCGCGAAGGAGCAGCATGTTGGCCGGCGCCGCGTCGCGCAGCCGCTCGCGCGCCGCGTCCACGAACGCGTTCACGAGCGCGGCGGTGCGCTCGGCCTCCGGCGCCTGCGCGGACACCGGCAGGGGCGGGACGCCGAGCTGCTGGGGGTCGGTCTCGGACAGACGGCCGGAGAGGCCGTCGCCGCGCAGCACCAGGACGAAGCGATGCTCCTTGACCGGCTCGACCAGCAGCTGCACCCCGTCCAGCCGGATCTCGCGCAGCCGCTCGACCAAACGGACGCAGATCTCGGTGGAGATGCGCCCGGCCCTCCGGTCGGTGATGCGGCCCTGCGCGTCCACCGAGCAGAAGTTGCCGCGCGCGGCCACGTCGCCCGGCTGGAGCTCGAAGTCGATGCCGAGAGCCTCGAGCACCCCGCGCCCCACCGGGTAGCGCAGCGGATCGTAGCCGAAGAGCCCGAGATGGCCGGGACCGCTGCCCGGGGTGATGCCGGGACCGACGTGACGGAGGAGACCGCAGGCCGAGCGGCCGGCCAGTCCGTGCAGGGTCGGAATGCGCGCGGTCTCCAGCTCGCTCTTGCCCGATCCGGGCCGGGGCAGTCCGCCCAATCCGTCGAGCGAGCAGAGCACGATCTTGGTCTTGGCCGGCTGCACGAGCGAGTGAAGGAACTCTAGGTCCATACTTCCTTGTTCTCTCCGAAATCGGCCGGACACGACGGCCCCCACACGTAGAGGGCGTCCTCGGGGGGGAAGTCCCGCGGCTCCCAGGCGCAGCGCTCCGGGATGTAGTCGAGGTCGAAATAGTACTCGCTGAAGCTGCCCCACGGGTCGCGCAGGTAGTAGAAGAAGTTGGAGCCGATGACGTGGCGCCCGAGTCCCCAGCCGGGCTGCCAGCCCTTCTCGGTCATCCGGACCGCCCCCATCGCGATCTCGTCCACGCTGCCTACCTGGAACGAGGCGTGGTGGAAGCCCGGAGCGTGCGACGACAGGAGGGCCAGCGTGTGGTGATCGGTGTTGCACCGCAGGAAGGCGATGATCCCCCGCGAGCGGTCGGAGAGCTTCATGCCGAGCGTCTCGATGTAGAAGCGCATCGCGCGCTCCATGTCAGGGGTGAAGAGCAGGGTGTGGCCCAGGCGGCGCGGGGTGATCCGCTGACCGCGCGCCGGATAGCCGCGCACCGCCTCGCGCTGGACGTAGCCGGGGCCGTTGAGGGTGGGCGGAGGATCGACCGGCTCCGCGGGCGGCGCCTCGTCGCGCACGTTGACCGCGTTGCCGTCGGGATCACGGAACCAGAGGCCGCCTTCCGGCGCGCCCGGCGGCGCATCCGTCTCCGCGACTCCCGCGCGCCGGATCGCCTCGCGCACGCGCGCGAAGTCCTCGCCGGGGGCGCCGTAGCAGAGGTGATGGAGTCGCTTGCGCTTGCCCCCGTAGAGCAACACCGCGTCGCGGCCCAGGCGCTCCGGCCGCAGCCGCACGGAATCGCCGGAGGCGCCGCCGTCCACGAGGCCGAAGTCCTCGTAAAACCGCTGCCCCACCGTGGGATCGGGGACTTCGAGCGCGTAGTGGAGAAAGCTGCGGACCGCCATGGTCGTCCCCCTAGGCATCCTTCACGGTGTTCTCGAGCACGCCCAGCCCCGTGATCTCCAGCTTGACCGTGTCGCCCGGCTGCAGCGTGATCTGCGGCTTGCGCGAGAA